>Ga0193751_1000652_pt1 | contig 25464 bp, 23 predicted proteins | sample L1c2metaG_FD_143050 | JGI IMG/M metagenome (GOLD analysis project Ga0193751, IMG submission 143050) | Soil microbial communities from a riparian zone of the East river system, Colorado, United States - L1c2 | ecosystem: Environmental > Terrestrial > Soil > Riparian zone | place: USA: East River... | reverse complement strand
AGCGAACTCGCCAGAGCAAATGGCATCGAACCAACCGCAAAACTCCGGCTCGGCATGAAGCTCACAGTGCCGGCGCAAGCCGCGACCGCGTCGGGCGCCGAGACTGCGGTTGCGGCCGCTCAACCGGCCGCGGCGTCGATGCCGCCCACGACCAGGGTGGCCGCGGTGACGGCTGATCCCCAGCAAAAGGCGCGATTGGCGCAGGCAACCAATGTCGAGGACACCGCGGTCGAAACTCCGGTCAAGGCCGCCGAGGCCACCGGCGCGTTGCCGACCTTCCGCTGGCCGGTACGCGGCAAGGTGATCACGAGCTACGGCGCCAAGACCAACGGCAAGGCCAATGACGGCATCAATCTGGCGGTGCCAGAGGGTACGCCGGTCAAGGCGGCCGAAGACGGCGTCGTCGCCTATTCCGGAAATGAGCTTAAAGGTTACGGCAATTTGGTCCTCGTTCGTCACACCAACGGCTACGTCACCGCCTATGCCCATGCGAGTGAACTTCTCGTCAAGCGGGGCGACACCATCAAGCGCGGTCAGATCATCGCCAAGTCCGGTCAGTCGGGCGAGGTGAGTTCACCGCAACTCCATTTCGAGATCCGCAAGGGATCATCTCCGGTTGATCCGCTTCAATTCCTCAACGGGGCGTAAGCCAAGCGGCTCCAGCGCCCGCAGTTGTCGTCGCCCAGCTTGAGTATACTTGACCGGGCGACCCAGTATTCCACCGCTCTTGCGATTGACTAGATAGGCCGCGGTGCATGGATCCCCCGCTTTCGCGGGGGGATGGCACCTTGCTAGTTGTTAGGTCTTTATCCGAACCCCAAGCCGTCCCGCCAGTTCCTGGGTGAATTGCCAGGCGACCCGACCCGAACGGGAGCCCCGCGTGGTCGACCATTCCAGGGCTTCGCGCTCAAGCTCTTCCCCGGCGAGTTTGATGCCAAAATGGCTGCAATAGCCTCTCACCATCGCCAGGTATTCGTCCTGACTGCAACGGTGAAACCCGAGCCACAATCCGAAGCGGTCGGAGAGCGACACTTTCTCCTCGACCGCCTCGCCGGGATTGATCGCGGTGGAGCGTTCGTTCTCGATCATCTCGCGCGGCAGGAGGTGCCTCCGGTTGGAGGTCGCGTACAGGATCACGTTGTCGGGACGGCCCTCGATGCCGCCTTCAAGCACCGCCTTCAGCGATTTGTAGGAGGCGTCATTGCCGTCAAAGGACAAGTCATCGCAAAACACGATGAAATGGAAATGCGAGCCGCGCAGCAGATCCATCAGGACCGGCAGGCTCTCGATATCCTCGCGATGAATTTCGATCAGTTTCAACCGCTCGGCAGGTTTGCGATCGACGTTGATGCTGGCATGCGCCGCCTTCACCAGCGACGATTTGCCCATGCCGCGGGCACCCCACAGCAGCGCGTTGTTGGCGGGAAACCCATTGGCAAAACGTTGGGTATTCTCGATCAGGATGTCGCGCATGCGGTCGATGCCCTTGAGCAGCCCGAGATCGACCCGGCTGACGCGCGGCACCGGCGCCAGCCGTCCATCCGGATGCCAGATGAAGGCGTCGGCGTCGCCAAGCGAGTCGGCGGCTGAGGTTGCGGGCGACTGGGCCGCGAGGTGCGAGGCGATGGTTTCGAGCGCGCGCGCGATCCGCCCGGCCGTATCGTGCTCGGAGGCGGCGGAGGGGCGTTGTGCCGAGACCCGCGAATTTCGCCGAGCGGCCCTTTGCGTGAGGCGGGGGGCCGTTTTAGTGGGTTTTTTTGACATCTTTCGCTTCCCTGACGATGCACCCTTAACGGGCCTTACGGGGGGCCGCAAGCGGCGCAAATGAGGGTCTGGCAGCGTTGCAATTGGGACCGCGGCCGCTATAGTCCGCGCGAATTTGTCCGGACTGGCCTGACGCTCAGGCGCGGCTGGTTCTTTCCCGTTCCGCGAGGATTGCACGAATGCTGATTACCCCTGCGTTTGCCCAGGCCGCGGCCGGCGGCGATACCAACAGCATGTTGATGTCGCTTTTGCCTTTCGCGCTGATCTTCGTGATCATGTACTTCCTGATTCTGCGCCCGCAGCAGAAAAAGGTGAAGGACCACGCCGAACTCGTGAAGAACATCCGCCGCGGCGACACCGTGGTGACGACTGGGGGGCTAGTCGGCAAGGTCACCAAGGTCGTCGATGACGACCAGATCGAATTCGAAATCTCCGATGGCGTTCGCGTGCGGCAAATGCGGCAAATGATTTCGGGCGTTCGTGCCAAGGGTGAGCCGGCCAAGGAAAAGAGCGAGCCCGCCAAGGACGAGACGTCCGCGAGCTGAGTTTCGGCGCCGCCTTCGCAGCGCATTTTCCTGGATCTGACGGGTCAACTCATGTTGTATTTCACGCGGTGGAAGGCGCTGGCGATCATCCTCACAGCGCTGGTGGTGTGCCTGTGCGCCGTGCCCAATTTCTTTCCTGAGGCGAAGGTAAAGACCTGGCCGCTGTGGGCGCAGCGTCACCTGGTGCTGGGCCTCGATTTGCAGGGCGGCTCCTATCTGCTGTTGGAGGTCGATTCGAACTATATTAAGAAGGGAAAGCTCGATCAGATCCGAGATGATGTGCGCCGTGCGCTGCGCGACGCCAAGATCGTCTATACCGGCCTCAACGCGCGAAATGATGCCGTCGAGGTGCGTATCTCAAGAGAGGCAGACCTGCCGGCCGCGCTGACAAAGCTGCGCGAGTTATCGCAGCCGCTGGGCGGTTTACTCGGCTCCAGCGGTCAGCGCAGTCTGGAAGTGACGGACGCCGGCGGGGGGCTGATTCGTCTGACTGTGCCGCAGGCGGCGATTACGGATCGCATACGTCAGACCATCGAACAATCGATCCAGATTGTAGAGAAACGCGTCAATGAACTCGGCACCGTCGAGCCGCTGATCCAGCGCCAGGGCACCGACCGCATTCTGGTTCAGGTGCCTGGTTTGCAGGATCCCACGCGGTTGAAGGAACTTCTCGGCAAGACCGCCAAGATGGAATTCCGCATGGTCGATGAGGCCGTGGCGCCGGATGCAGCCGCGCAGGGACGGATACCGCCGGACGACGAACTCGTGCCAGAGGTCTCAGGGCAGAAGCTTGTCCTTAGGAAGCAAGTGCTGGTTTCCGGCGGTGATTTGAGCGACGCGCAGACATCGTTCGATCAACGTACAAGCGAACCCGTCGTGAGTTTCAAATTCAATTCGGCCGGTGCGCGCAAATTCGCGCAAGCCACGACCGAGGGTGTCGGACAGCGTTTTGCAATCGTGCTGGATGACCAAGTGATCTCGGCGCCCGTTATCCGTGAGCCCATCATTGGCGGACAAGGCCAGATTTCAGGCAGTTTTACCGTCCAGTCTGCGAACGATCTTGCGATCCTGCTGCGTGCCGGCGCCTTGCCGGCGCCGCTCACGGTCATCGAGGAACGCACTGTTGGACCCGGTCTCGGTCAGGATTCGATCGAGAAGGGTGAACTGGCCGCCTATGTCGGCTCGATCCTGGTCATCGTATTCATGCTCGTGACCTATCGGTTGTTTGGCCTGTTCGCCAACATCGCGGTCGCCATCAACGTCGCCATGATCTTCGGCGTGTTATCACTTCTGAATGCCACGCTGACGCTACCGGGTATTGCCGGCATCGTGCTCACGGTCGGTATCGCGGTTGATTCCAACGTGCTGATCTATGAGAGAATCCGCGAGGAAATCCGCGGCGGGCGTAACGCGATCTCAGCGATCGATGCCGGCTTCAAGCGCGCGCTGGCGACCATTCTCGACTCCAACATCACCACCTTCATCGCCGCGGCGGTGCTGTTTTACATCGGCACCGGACCGGTGCGCGGCTTTGCGGTGACGCTCGGGATCGGCATCCTCACCACGGTTTTCACCGCCTTTACGCTCACCCGTTTGATCGTAGCCGGGTGGGTGCGGTGGAAGCGGCCGCAAAGCGTGCCGATCTAGGGGAATGCGGCTTTGACTCATTTCGTTCTTATCGCGCTGGGAATTCTGATTGCCGTGCTGACCGTCGTCAGCGTGTTCGGCATTCTGCCGCCGTTGCGGATCGTTCCCGACAACACCCATTTTGATTTTACGCGCTTTCGCCGCATCAGTTTTCCGATCTCGGCACTGCTTTCGATTGTAGCGATCACGCTGTTCTTCACCCACGGATTGAATTTCGGGATCGATTTCAAGGGCGGCACGCTCATGGAAATCCGGTCCAAATCCGGCATCGCCGACATCGCATCGATGCGAGCGACGTTGAGTGGGCTTAACCTTGGCGATGTCCAGTTGCAGCAATTCGGCGGCCCGGAAGAAGTATTGATCAGGGTGGCCGAACAGGCAGGCGGCGACGCCGCGCAGCAGGAAGCGGTCCAGAAGGTGCGTGGTGCGTTAGGCGACGCCGTCGAATACCGGCGAGTCGAAGTGGTCGGACCGCGCGTCTCCGGCGAATTGCTGGCCTACGGCATGCTCGGGCTGATGCTGGCGATCTTCGCGATCCTGATCTATTTGTGGTTCCGGTTCGAATGGCAGTTCGCGCTCGGCGCCATGATCGCCAACGTCCACGATATCGTGCTGACGATCGGCTTCATGTCGATCTCGCAAGTCGACTTCGACCTCACCAGCATCGCCGCGCTATTGACGATTCTTGGCTATTCCCTGAACGACACGGTTGTGATCTACGACCGCATCCGCGAAATGCTGCGGCGGTACAAAAAGATGCCGATGCCGCAATTGCTCAACGAGTCGATCAATTCGACCCTGTCGCGTTCCATCATCACGCACGTCACAGTGACGCTGGCCTTGCTGGCGTTGCTGCTGTTCGGCGGCAACGCCATCCACAGCTTCACCGCCGTCATGATGTTCGGCGTGGTGCTGGTCGGCACCTATACGTCGATCTTTATCGCAGCGCCGATCCTGATCTATCTTGGCGTCGGCACCCACCGGGCCGACGCGCCGGATACCCCTCAGAAGAAGTGACAGGGCATGATTCCCGAAAAGTGGAGGCCGGTTTTCGGACAAGATCATGCCCAAACAAACAACCAGCCGCTCGGACGCGCCACACCTTCCGAGGTCGGCGCCGATCGAGGCCTACGGCAACGGCGGCTTTGCCTTCGCGGAGATGTCGCATCGCGGCTCGCTGCTGTGCTTGCCGGATGCTATCTGGGCCTGGCCGGTGACGAAGGCGAGCGATATCGACGAGGCCTCCTTGGCTCGCGTCTTTGCAGCCGCCAATACCATTGACACGCTGATTGTCGGCACCGGTGCGGATATCTGGTCACCTCCCAAAGGCCTTCGCGAGGCGTTGCGCGCCGTCCACATCGTGCTGGACCCCATGCAGACAGGATCTGCGATCCGCACCTACAACATCATGATCGGCGAGAGGCGGCGCGTCGCGGCGGCGCTGATCGCCGTCCCATGACTGGTTCGGTCGGCAGCAGGCAGGCGGCGGGCTTCTGCGCGGAGCTGGTGCGCTCGCACGATTTTAGCCGCTATGCCTCCGCACTGTTCGTGCCGGCGCTGCGGCGACGCGCGCTATTGGCGGTATATGCCTTCAATGTCGAGATTTCTCGCGTTCATGAACAGGTGAGCCAGCCGCTCCCGGGGGAAATGCGCCTGCAATGGTGGACCGACATGCTGGCGGGCGCGGAGCATGGCGGCGTCGAGGGCAATCCGGTGGCCGCCGAATTGCTGCTCGCGATCCGGACCTGGCGGTTGCCGATCGAGCGGCTGTCGCGTCTGATCGAGGAGCATCAGTTTGATCTCTACAACGATCCCATGCCGACCATGGCGGCGCTGGAAGGCTACATCAACGACACTTCATCGACCCTCTTTTCACTCGCCGCCGGCATCACCGGGCAGTCGTCGGAGGAGATCGAGCATCTCGCGCGCCACGCGGGGCTGGCGCAGGGCATGGTGCAGGTGATCGCCTCACTGCCGCTGGATGCCTCGCGGCGGCAATTGTTCGTGCCGCTGCAACTGCTGCAAGACCACGGCTGCGGCATCGAGGAGGTGTTCGCGGGCAAGCAAACCCCGAAACTGCGCGCCGTGCTGGACCGGTTGCTCGGCGAGGCGCGGCGGCATCTAGAGACGGCCCTTGCCTTGCTCGAGACCACCGTGCCGCGGGAGGTACGTCCGATGTTCCTGCCGCTAACGCTGGTTCGACGCGACCTGATGCGGATGTCGCGTGCCGACAACGATCCCTTCATACCGCGATCAGCGTCCAGATTGCGGACGCTGTGGACGTTGTGGCGGGCCTCGCGGTCGCGGCAGTTCTCAGCTTGAAGACGAATTCAGATCCGCCGCTTCGAAATTGAATCGGTCCCGCAGATTCTTGCGCTGTTCCAGGATGTTTTTCAGGAACGCGCGATCCGCCTCGCTTTTCATCATCGGTTCGATCAGATCGAGCTGGTTGGTGGCGACCAGTTGCAGCACCTCGGTGCGGGGCTGGCCGCTGGCATCGCGCGGAAGCGCTTGCACCACCTGGATATGCTCCGGCGGTCTCGGGCCCTTCGCCGCCGCTAGCTCGCCCCGCAGCTTCGCTTCGAGCGCGGGCTGATCGGCCTCGACGAAGGCATAAAGTCCGACGCCCGCGCGCCGGTCGGCGAACGCGACAATGGCCGCATCGCGCACGGCCGGGTTTTTTCGGATCAGGTCGATCAGCACCGGCGCGTCGTTGACGAGCCGCCTGCCGCCGCCCTCGCGATCGGTGAAATTGAACAGGCCGCGGGTGACGGCGCGGTACAGCTTCTTGCCGGTCGCAAGCCAGATACTGGCGACCAGTGATTTGCGCCCGAGAATCTTGCGTTCCTTTGGCGTCAGGGCCGACGGCGCGTAGCTGCGCTTGTGCTTCAAAAGATGCCGAAGATCCTCGTAGGCGGTAATCCGGAACAGCCGGCCGCGCGTTCGAAAGCAGGCCGCGAGCTGGAAGTCCGTGAGATAGGCCCGGCCGTCGCGACCTACCAGCCAGTTCTGCTCCTTGGCGAGGTCATTATGGCAGATGCCGGCGCGATGCAGCTTGCGCAGCGCCTGCTTGGCGGACTGGAAATAAGCCACATCGTCGAACGGCTTTGCCAGGTGCAGCGCCACGCCGTCGATGAATCCACGCACCAGCGCCTGGCGGCCGGCCCACAGCAATTCGGGCCCGATACGCAGGTCGCGCGCCAACGAAAGCGCGCGGCGTTCGCGCGCGAACAGATGGCGTGCCGGCAAATAGGACCACCACGGCACCCGGTCGATCCGGCGCAATACCGCATCGACATCGCCGTTTGCTTCTCGAAAATGGCCACGCTCGACCGTGGAGAAGACGTCGCGCTTGAGCAATACGCCTTCGGTCCATCGCGCCGACAAAACTTCGGCGTCATCCCTGGGCAGACTCATGAAATTCTCACGCGGCCGCTGCAATGCGCAGATGATCGGCAATCCAGCGATCGAGATCCGAGAGCGCGCGGGCGCTGATCGCCCGTCGCTTGGCGATCGCCTTTTCGTTGCCGCGCAGGCGCGTTCCGTCAGAGCCTCTGGTGGGCGGGGTGACCAACGGCGGAAACAGTCCGAAATTGATGTTCATCGGCTGAAACGATCGCGGGCCGCTGTCGATGGTTTCGATATGGCCGCCGGTGATGTGGCCGAGCAGCGATCCGAGCGCCGTCGTCGAAGGCGGCGGCGGCAGCGACCGGCCGCGCGCATCGGCGGCGGCATAAAGGCCCGCGAGCAAACCGATGCCGGCGGATTCGACATAGCCTTCACAGCCCGTCATCTGGCCGGCGAAACGCAACCGCGGATCGGCCCGAAGCCGCAACTGCGTATCCAAAAGCTTCGGCGAGTTCAGGAAGGTATTGCGGTGCAGGCCGCCGAGTCTGGCGAATTCGGCGTTTTCGAGCCCGGGGATCATGCGGAAGATGCGTTGCTGCGCGCCGTATTTCAGCTTGGTCTGGAATCCCACGATATTATAGAGCGTACCGAGCCTGTTATCCTGCCGCAATTGCACGATGGCATAGGCCTTCACGGTCGGATCGTGCGGATTGGTGAGCCCAACCGGCTTCATGGGCCCGTGGCGCAAGGTCTCGTGCCCGCGCTCGGCCATTACCTCGATCGGCAGGCAGCCATCGAAGTAGGGCGTGTTGGTCTCCCATTCCTTGAAGTCGGTCTTTTCGCCGGCAATCAGCGCATCGACGAAGGCGTCGTATTGCGCCTTCGTCATCGGGCAGTTGATGTAATCGGCGCCGGTGCCACCGGGGCCGGACTTGTCATAGCGCGACTGAAACCAGGCGACCGACATGTCGATGGAATCCCGGTGTACGATCGGGGCGATCGCGTCGAAGAACGCCAGCGCGTTTTCGTCGGTCAGCGCACGAATGGCCTCGGCGAGCGGCGCCGAGGTGAGGGGCCCGGTCGCGACGATGACGTTGTCCCACTCTGCCGGCGGCAGACCGGTGATTTCGCCACGCCGCAATTCGATCAGGGGGTGGTCGTGCAAGGCCTTGGTGACGGCGACCGAAAATCCGTCGCGGTCCACGGCCAATGCGCCACCGGCGGGAACCTGATTGGCGTCGGCTGAGCGCATGATCAGCGAACCGAGCCGGCGCATCTCGGCGTGCAGCAACCCGACCGCGTTATTGGCGGCGTCATCGGAGCGAAAAGAATTCGAGCACACGAGTTCGGCAAGGCCATCGGTGCGATGCGCCTCGGTCATTCGGTCCGGGCGCATTTCGTGCAGGATGACGCTGATCCCGGCATTGGCCGCCTGCCACGCCGCTTCCGAACCCGCGAGGCCGCCGCCGATAATGTGCAGGGATTGCGACGATGATTTGGTGCCTGTCATAGGCACAGAGGTAGCGCGTTTTGTCGCGGAGTGCACGGGTCCGCTGGATACGACAACGCCCGCGACTTGGCGGGCGTTGTCCGTCTCAACGTGAACTGAAACGGCTTCAGCCGTTGTAGTTACCGGCTGCAACGCGCGGAATATCCGAGCGATCGAGGCCGATATCGGCCAGTTCCCGATCAGTGAGCTGGGACAGTTCAGCGACATTGCGCTGATAGTTCCGGAACGCCTGGAACATGCGGATGAGCGACAGCAACATGGTGGTCTCCTTGCATTTCGATTCAGCCCTTAGAAGGAGGACCGCATCGTTGAAGTGAATATAAAGCGGGATTCTGCGCTCCGGAACTTCCAATGCTGCGGTGCAGCTAATCATGAAATGCATGGCCGAACTAGGAATAGATTAACCATTCAGCATGGTGCATGATGTTTTAACTCTCGCGACGGACACTTCAGGACGCCCAGCAGCATGTCCGCAAATCACGGAAATGCGTCAAAAATGCCTGCAACCGTCACAAAAAGGTGACGGGGACCGTTGCGCTTTCCGCTGCACCAGGATGCGGTGAATACCTGCGAGTTTGGATCTTCATGCCAAACTGGGGAACCCACCATCATGCGTGATTCGCATGCGTTATAAATAATGAATCAAAAATCATTATTATGGCACCTAAGGGGCGTGAGCGAGCTGGGTGGCAAAATAGGCAACGGTTTTGGCGTAAACCTCGCTTTTGTTCCATTGCTGGAGCGCGGCGAAATTGGCGTTGCCGGGCTCCCAGCCCTTGCCGCGCTGCCAACCGTAACTGGCAAGGAAATTGGCCGTTGAAGCCAGCACGTCGGGCGCGCTGCGGATCAAGTCGCGGCGGCCGTTGCTGTCGAAATCCACCGCGAATTTGATGTAGGACGACGGCATGAACTGGGTTTGGCCGATTTCGCCGGCCCAGGCGCCGCGCATGTCCGACGGCGCGAGATCGCCGCGCTCGATAATGCGCAGCGCGTCCAGCAATTCGCCCCGGAACATCTCCGCGCGCCGGCAATCATACGCCAGCGTCGCCAGCGATCGTATCGTCGCAAACTTTCCGATATTGACGCCGAAGTCGGTTTCCAATCCCCAGATCGCGACCAACACCTCGCCGGGAACGCCATAGCTTTGCTCAATCCGAGACAGCACCGAACCATACCGCTTCATCATGTCGGCGCCGCGCGCAAGGCGCGGCGGGACCATGCGGCCGGAGAACTCTTCGAAACTCTGATTGAATACCTTTTGCGAGCGATCCCGCGAGAGCACTCCTTGATCGAGCGTCACGCCGTTCAGACCGGAAGCGATGGCGGCTTGTGAGATTCCCTTTGCGGCGGCTTCAGTTTTGAAATCATCGAGCCATGCCTGAAAACTGCCGCTGCCGCAGGGCGCCGCCAGTGCGGCGGTCGCCGATAGCGTGAGGACGGCGCTCACCGCGAGGGCGCAGCGGAAGTTTATCGGATGACGCACAGACTAACTTCGCTCCTGACGAGAGGAACCGGACGGCTGGATATGTTGGGGCCAACCGCGGCCAAAACAAGGCTCGGCCCACAACCCGGCCGCGGTGGGAACATCGGCGCGCCGGATGCCGATTTTGTATGTCGCAGCCGCACAGCCGTAATGCGCAGCCCTAGTGTCATGCCGCCGTCGTTCCGCCCCAGTTAAGCTTACTTCGGAGCGTCTCTGCTGCCGGGGCGGGGCTATTGCGGCAGTCGGGCTTTGCCGGAGGATCCAGTCCCATACTGCCGAGCATCGATGAGCGTGCTGTTCGTTCACGTGATCACTCTGTTCATTGGGAGAAAGCCATGAGTATTTTCGGAAAAATCATGAGCGCGATCTTTGGTACCAAGGCCGATGCAGTCCCCGCGGGTGGCGCTGCCGCTAGTCCGGCTTCCGGATCGGCCGCGCCGAGCGCCGAATCGTCGGCCGCACCGGCAAAGTCCGTCGATGTCGCCCCGATCCTGGACAAGGCGGTTGCCGCCAAAGGCGAGAAACTGGCGTGGCGCACGTCCATTGTTGACCTGATGAAGGCGCTCGATATCGACTCCAGCTTTACCGCGCGCAAGGAGCTTGCCAATGAGCTTGGGTATACCGGCGACAGCAATGATTCCGCCAGCATGAATATCTGGCTGCACAAGCAGGTGATGACCAAGCTCGCGGCCAATGGCGGCAAACTTCCCGCTGATGTCAAGTGGTAACCGATCTTCCTGAACCATCCATAAGGCCCGCATTGTCGCGGCCTTTTTTCATGCCGTAGTGCAGTTGCTTGATGATCTTGCCCGGCGCGAAAGGCGGCGCTAGACCCACTTCGGGAAAGATCAACCGCTCAAGAACCGGAGCATGCAAATGGATACCATCGATCGCAGGACTGTTCTCGCCTCGGGCGCGCTGGCGCTGGCGGGCACTGCGGCGCAAAGCGCTTCGGCGCAGGCGCAATCGGGTCCGAAGCCGATTTTCAGCGTGCCGGCGATCACGATCCCGATTGCCGGAGAAGCGGGTGTGTTTCCGGTGCGCCGGATCTATTGCATCGGTCGCAACTATGCCGCGCACGCGATCGAACGCGGCTCTGATCCCTCCCGCGAGCCGCCGTTCTTTTTCCAGAAGCCGACGGACGCCATCCAGGTCGTCGGCGTCGGCGAAGTGGCCGACCATCCCTATCCCTCGCTCACCAAGAACTACCACCACGAGGTCGAGCTGGTGGCCGCGCTGAAATCGGGCGGCTCCAACATCGCGCCGGAGCAGGCGCTCGATCACGTCTATGGTTATGCGCTCGGCCTCGACATGACCCGGCGCGACCTGCAAAACGGCATGGCGGCCGAAAAGAAGCCCTGGGAAATCGGTAAGAGTTTCGACCACGCGGCGGTGATCGGCCCGATTCACCCCGCGACCAAGACCGGACATTTCCGCAAGGGCGCGATCTCACTCGCCGTCAACGGCGCGGTGCGGCAAGCCTCCGACCTCGACAAGATGATCTGGAGCGTTGCCGAGCAGATCGCCAAGCTGTCGGAAGCGTTCGAGCTGCAGGCCGGCGACATCATCTATTCCGGCACGCCGGAGAATGTCGGCCCGGTCGTGAAGGGCGACGTGCTGCTGTGCAAGCTCGAGGGCCTGCCGGACATGTCGATCCGGATCGTGTGAGGGCACTCCACCCACACCGTTGTCATGGCCGGGCTTGACCCGGCCATCCACGTCTTGGACGGCCGCAAGTAAGGCGTGGATGCCCGGGTCAAGCCCGGGCATGACGAGGGAATATGCCGCTATCACGGTTGCACCAGCATGGAGCGCGGGTAAATTTTTTGTTGGGCTGCTCACCCCACCATGTCCCCATATTCCGGATGCCTGTGCAAATAATCCACCACGAAGCCGCAAGCTGCGACGACCTTGTGCCCGTCGGCGCGGATCAGCGCCAGCGCGCCCTTGGTCAGCTCGGAGGCGACACCGCGGCCGCGAAGTTCGCGCGGCGTCTCGGTGTGGGTGATGATCACGGCCGATGGTGTAACGCGATACTTGGCGAACGCGATTCCACCCTCGACATCGAGCTCGAAACGGCCTTTCGCCTTGTTGTCGCGAACCTGGTTCATGAGGGTCTCATGCAAGCAGATTCTGATACGCCGCGTTCTTTTCGATGAAGGCTTTGACGAACGGACATTGCGCGATCACCTTCATGCCGTCGGCGCGCACCTGGTCGAGCGCGCCCTTGATCAGTCTCGAGCCGATGCCTTTGCCGCCGAGTTCCGGCGGCACTTCGGTGTGGATGAAGGTGATGACGTTGCCCGCGATCGCGTAATAGGTCGCGGCGAGATGGCCCTCGATGGTGAGCTCGTAGCGGTGATGCGCCGTGTTGTTGATGACTTCGTTCATTGCGCCTGCTTTCCGAATATTGTCAGACCACATCTTTCAGGGACTCGCTGAGGATGTCGCGGATCGACCACGCCTCGCCGTCGAGGGTGCCGCTGATATCGTCGATCTTCCATTTTCCATCCTCGCGCACGAAATTGTAGCGGATCGTGCTGTCGCTGGGTTTGGCGCGCGGCATCCGGCCGGAAATGGTGGCCGCGACCACCGCCTTGTCCGCCTCGAGCTTCTCCGCCACCACCTTGAACGATTTGACATCCGGATCCTGCGAGTTGGTGACGGGATCGAAGTCGATCGGCGGGACATCCCCCTTTTGCGTGTTGGCATCGGCCCGGTCCCACAGATCGACCAGCGATTTTGACAGGTACTTCGCCTTGGCGGCCTTGTTTTCGATAATGAACGTCCCGCCGCCGTCGCCCTTGCCCTTTGCCGTGCGCGTATAGATGGCGTTGATGATGCCGACGGGATCGCTGGGGGAGGGCTGCGCGGCGCCGGCGCGGCGGGTGGTCGCGGCCGCCAGCAAGCCGGTCAGGATGAGCCGTGCGCCGGGTGATCATGCAGGTTCTCGCCATCGAATTTGCCTTGCTTATAGACGGGAATGCGGCCTTCGTGCGAGGGCGCGCAAACCCGCACGGAGAATATCATGGCCAATGAAAAAGGCCCCAACATCAAGAAGAAGCAGAAATGCAAAAATTGCGAGGGCAAGGGCCTGCTCAAGAAGGGCGACAGAGTGGTGAAATGCCAGCGCTGTGGCGGGACCGGGTTGCGGTAGGTGTTTGTAGGATGGCCATTGTCATTCCGGGGCGCGAGTGAAACGAGCGAACCTAAGATCGAATGTCAAACAGCCCGCGCGCAAGGCGCTTCCCAGCCGTCATTGCGAGCGCCAGCGAAGCAATCCATTTCGCCGCGCAAAGAAAGAATGGATTGCTTCCGCCTTCGCTCGTTGAGCTTCGACGGACGCGGTCGTCGCAAGTGCTCCTCGCAATGACGTCGAGACACACGTCCGCATTCTCGCCGCGCATTTCGCGCGAGTCTTGCGTTCGCACCTTCCGCCCCGAGATCAGAGGGCGCAGGAAACGCCGGGTGCCAGCCGCACCCGCAGCCTCGCATGCAAAATAAAATTGAGCATACGAGCATAGTCACCACAGGCTTGGCCGGAATCACCCGGCGTTTCCTGCGCAATGGTTTTAACGCTTATATCGTACTCTCCCCGGTGACCGGGCTTTCTTGCCACCGTCGCCGGCAGGTCACCACCTGCCAACTTGACGCCAGCGTCGGGGCGTCAGGACCACACGACTTCGCCGTCCGCGGACACGCGCCCTCGTCAGAAGCCCGCCCCGCGTCCATTGCATCCCGCATCCAACGTTCGTGACGATCGCGAAGCGCCCCTCTTGGTGGGCACGGGACGGGGTGAGATATAGCGGTGATTTGTGTTTCGGAAAAACAGAAATATTTTTGCTGCGGGGGCTGGACAATGGAGAAGAGGTGCGCGCAATCACGGCACTGATTTGCCCGTCAGGCAATCAGGCGCGCCCTGGCTTCGCAGGGGAGGTTCTGGCAATTTTCGTTGCGGACGAAGCCATGACGGGCGGCGTATAAACAGGGAATGTAAAGCCTTTTGGATCCCGCGCATGGCCGCAAGACGAAATCGCACCATCAACCTTCCGGCGCCGTATCTGCGACGGCTCTGGCTCGACCCCTCGCGCATTGCCGACCGGGCGGCCTATCCGTTCTGCCTGCCGTTTCTGGGAGACGACTTCGAGCTCGGCTTCGATCGCGCCATCACCATCATCGTCGGCGAAAACGGCACGGGGAAGTCCACGCTGCTGGAAGGAATAGCGGTGCTCGCCGGATATGACGAAGCCGGCGGCGGCAAGGGCTATATGCCGGTCGACCATTCCAAGGCGCTGGAGGTGATGGGCGGAGAACTATCGAAGGCGCTTCGCGCAAGCTGGCTGCCGAAGATCACCAATGGCTGGTTCTTCCGTGCCGAGAGCTTCTTCTCGGTCGCGCGATATCTCGATGAGGCCGCGCGAGGGCCGGGGGGCGGACCACCGCCGGACTTCCTCTCCCATTCCCACGGCGAGGGCTTCTTGCGGTTCTTCGAGGAGCGCTGCCAACGCCAGGGCATCTTCATCTTCGACGAACCGGAATCGGCGCTGTCGCCGGCGCGCCAGATCGAATTCTTGAAACTGATGCGGCGGATGGAGCAGTCGACGATTTGCCAGGTCGTGATGGCCACGCATTCGCCAATGCTGATGGCGTACCCGAACGCGCGGCTGCTGCGGCTGACCAAATATGGGCTGGAGCCGGTGAGCGTCGAACAGACCGATCACTTCAAGGTCATGCGGGAATTTTGCGACGATCCGGCGGGGTTTGTGGAGCCGGCGATTGCGGAGTGATCCGCGCCTACATCGGCCTAGCTGTCATTGCGAGCGAAGCGAAGCAATCCACCCTTTAACGTCGACACAAGTGGATTGCTTCGTCGCTTCGCTCCTCGCAATGACGAGCAGGGCGCAATAATGTGGCGGATTACGGCCCCCCGCTAATCCGCCCAACGCGCTGACAACCCCCGTTTCTTCTGATAGGATGGGATCAAAGGTGTCCCATGTCCGATCTTTTGACGAGAATTACGATAGATCCCAACCGAATGCATGGCCGCCCATGCATTCGCGGATTGCGCATTACCGTTGCAGATATTCTCGCGTTGCTATCGGTTGGCCAATCGCGAGAAACCATCCTTCAGGAGTATCCATATCTCGAAAACGCTGATATCGATGCCGCTTTAGCCTTTGCTGCCCGTCAGGCAGATCATCCCATTATTGCGGCGGAATAGGCTTTGCTATTCCGCCGTCGTCATTGCGAGGAGCGAAGCGACGAAGCAACCCAGGTTTGTCGCGGTAGGAAAAGGCTGGATTGCTTCGCTCCGCTCGCAATGACGAGGACTACAACAGCTGTAGTCCGCATGAGCAACGCGATATGCGGGTAGAATACGTTCAACAAAAACCCGGATATCGCTACGCTCATCCGGGCTACGCTTGCTACGATCCGTGCCGGCCATCAGGCAGAAATGGGCGTCAATTCAAAGACGCTTCCGTGCTTTGCCGCCTCGGCGATTTCACCCGCGCGTAAAGCCAGCCGGACCGCATCGAGTTTTTTCGCGTCCTCCAAAGAGAGATATGGCGACCACCCCGTGTCATCCTCGATGAGTTCGACCGGGACTTCAGCCGGACAGCGACCTTCATGGATGAGCTTCACGGTTTTTCGGTTCATCGCTGCCCCCACGGCAAAGTGAAGAAGCAGTAGAGATACCGTATCGCGGCCTGCCAGTGAACAAAATAGGGAGAATAGTCTTCGCTTTTCCGCCGTCGTCATTGCGAGGAGTGAAGCGACGAAGCAATCCATTTTTGTCGCGGTGAAAAGGTTGGATTGCTTCGCTACGCTCGCAATGACGAGATTGCAGTAGCCGTAACCGGCATGCGCAACACGCTATGCGGGATGATTGCTTCGATTAAGACCCGGATGTCGCTACGCTCATCCGGGCTACGCTTGCTATAATAAAGACAATTGCAGCCGCGACGCAGCCTATTGCGTCTAGTGGATGTTGATCGCCGCGTTTCAAGAACCACTGAACTCCGCTTACGCCGGCTATAAGCAGGTTCCCCAGTCGAACAAGAATTACGCTGACAGCGAACAGAATAAGCCAACTATGCACGGCAAGTGCGGGCAAAAAGAGCCAGTGTGAAGTCCAAACGTTCTGATGAGTAACGCCAAAAATAAAAAAACGAATCCATCCTAGCGGGAAATATCCGTCGCTAAGAAGATGAAGGTCCCGCTGCCGATCTAAGATAATAAAAAACGGAATATCGCGAATCAAATAGACGAGAGCTACTGTGTAACAGCCCACAAGTGGTCCTGCTAACAAGTATAACATCGGGCTCATCTTAGCCGCGAGTAGCCAACTCCTCACCGCAAAAATCGATATGTAGTCGGATACGATATTGGATAGAAATCCTGCTGATAAGAACGCGATCAATAGCTTGGCTTCAGGGTGTTCAGTTTCGATAACTTTTTGCAGAGAAGCAAATGCGATAGGCGTTAGTGAATTTTCGAATAGAAATATGGATATTACTAAAAGCGAAAACGCCGCTGAACGAACAAACGCCCTCCAGTGAAATAATGGCTTTGAGTAGACTCTATCAAACACATCTACGATGGCGTCGGCTACAGCCGCTTTGTCATAATCTAATGGCTTGATCCACGATTTGATTGCTTTCTTTGCACTCGCCGATGCGTTTTTATCTAAATAGTGGAAAATACCGTAGGTCATCGCCGCATATGCGACTGGCATCGCAGCGCGCAACTGCCCGAAAGCTTCAAATACCCAACTCGGCATACATCCCCCGCACGAGCCCTGTCATGAAAGGCCCGCTAACCTTAGCTATGGCAATGGTTGCCGTGTCCCCGCAAGCAAACTATAGCTCTAATAGTTTACTCCGCCGCCTCACTCGCCCCGCGCTTGCGCTTCCCACCGCTCTGCCTCGCCAACACCGGCGCCAGAAACTTGCCCGTATAGCTCCGCGGCGCCTTGACGATGTCTTCCGGCGGACCCCAGGCGACGATTTCGCCGCCGCCGTCGCCGCCTTCGGGGCCGAGGTCGATCACCCAGTCGGCGGTTTTGATCACCTCGAGATTGTGCTCGATCACCACCACCGTGTTGCCCTGCGACACCAGCTCGTGCAGCACCTCGAGCAATTTCTTCACGTCGTGGAAATGCAGGCCCGTGGTCGGCTCGTCCAGGATGTAGAGCGTGCGCCCGGTGGCGCGTTTTGACAGCTCTTTGGCGAGTTTGACGCGCTGGGCTTCGCCGCCGGAAAGTGTCGTCGCCTGCTGGCCGACATGGATGTAATCGAGGCCGACGCGGTGCAGGGTCTTGAAGGTTTCGCGCACCCGCGGCACCGCCTTGAAGAATTCGGCGGCTTCCTCCACCGTCATGTCCAAGACGTCGGCGATCGACTTGCCCTTGAACAGCACCTCCAGCGTCTCGCGGTTGTAGCGCTTGCCCTTGCAGACGTCGCAGGTGACATAGACATCGGGCAAAAAATGCATCTCGATCTTGAGGACGCCGTCGCCCTCGCAGGCCTCGCACCGGCCGCCCTTGACATTGAACGAGAACCGCCCGGGCTCGTAGCCGCGCGCCTTGGCCTCCGGCAGCCCTGCGAACCACTCGCGGATCGGCGTGAACGCGCCGGTATAGGTCGCCGGATTAGAGCGCGGGGTGCGGCCGATCGGCGACTGGTCGATGTCGATGATCTTGTCGATATGCTCCAGTCCCTCGATGCGGTCGTGGGGTGCTGCGCCTTCGCTGGCATTGTTGAGTTTTCGCGCGATCGCCTTGTAGAGGGTATCGATCAACAACGTCGACTTGCCGCCGCCGGAGACGCCGGTGACGCAGGTGAACAGCCCCAGCGGAATTTCTGCCGAGACGTTTTTCAGGTTGTTGCCGCGGGCATTGATGACCTTGACGGTGCGGCGATGGTTCGGCGGCCGGCGCTCGGGGATCTCTACCGACAATTCGCCGGTGAGATATTTGCCCGTCAGCGAATTCGGGCTGCGCATGACGTCGGCAGGCGTGCCCTGGGCGACGATATGGCCGCCATGCATGCCGGCGCCGGGGCCGATGTCGAGCACATGATCGGCCTGCCGAATGGCGTCCTCGTCGTGCTCGACCACGATCACGGTATTGCCGAGGTCGCGCAGCCGCTTCAGCGTTTCGAGAAGCCGCGCATTGTCGCGCTGGTGCAGGCCGATCGAGGGTTCGTCCAGCACATAGAGCACGCCGGTCAATCCCGAGCCGATCTGCGAGGCGAGGCGAATACGCTGGCTTTCGCCGCCGGAGAGCGTGCCGGAGGCGCGCGCCAGCGTCAGATAATTGAGGCCGACATCGAGCAGGAACGACAGCCGCTCGCGGATTTCCTTCAGCACCCTCGCGGCGATCTCGTTCTGCTGGGCGTTGAGCGCCTTCGGCACGGTTTCGAACCATTCGCCGGCACGGCGCACCGACAATTCGGAGATCTCGCCGATATGTTTGCCGCCGATCTTGACGCACAGCGCCTCCGGCTTGAGCCGATAGCCGTGGCAGGCCTCGCAGGGAACGTCGGAGAAATACCGCGCCAATTCCTCGCGTGCCCACTCGCTTTCGGTCTCGCGATAGCGGCGCTCGATATTGGTGATGACGCCTTCGAACGGTTTTTTGGTGTCATAGGAGCGCACGCCGTCCTCGTAGGAGAATTTGATCTCATCTTCGCCCGAACCATGGAGGATGGCGTTTTGGGTTTTCTTCGGCAGGTCCTTCCATTTGGTGTCGAGCGCGAACTTGTAGAATTTGCCAAGCGCGGTCAGCGTCTGCACGTAATAGGGCGAGGACGATTTCGCCCAGGGCGCGATCGCGCCCTTGCGTAAGCTCAGTTCCTTGTCGGGAATGACCAGGTCTTCGTCGATATGCTGTTCGACGCCGAGCCCGCCGCAGGCCGGGCAGGCGCCGTAGGGATTGTTGAAGGAGAACAGCCGCGGCTCGATTTCGGGAATGGTGAAGCCGGAGACGGGACAAGCGAATTTTTCCGAGAACAGAATCCGTTCCGGCCCGCTTTTGTCGTGGATTTTTGCGGTCTTCTTCTTCTCGTCATGGCCGGGCTTGACCCGGCCATCCATCTCTTTTGAAGAAGATGGATCACCGGGTCTCGCGCTTTCAGCGCGGCCCGGTGATGACGGAGGAAGGTCCGCATACTCAATCACCGCCAGCCCTTCGGCGAGCTTCAGCGCGGTCTCGAAGCTTTCCGCGAGCCGCTGGCCGATGTCGCTGCGCACCACGATGCGGTCGACCACCACGTCGATGTCGTGCGGAAATTTCTTGTCGAGGATGGGGGCTTCCGCGAGCTCGTAAAACACCCCGTCGATCTTGACGCGCTGGAATCCCTTCTTGAGATATTCGGCGAGCTCTTTCCTGTATTCGCCCTTGCGGCCGCGCACCACCGGCGCCAGGAGATAGAGTCGCGTTCCCTCGGGCAGCGCCAGCACGCGATCGACCATCTGCGAGACGATCTGGCTTTCGATCGGAAGACCGGTCGCCGGCGAATAGGGCACGCCGACGCGCGCCCACAATAGCCGCATGTAGTCGTAGATTTCGGTGACGGTGCCGACCGTCGAGCGCGGATTCTTCGAAGTGGTCTTCTGCTCGATCGAGATCGCCGGCGACAGGCCGTCGATCTGGTCGACGTCCGGCTTCTGCATCATCTCCAGGAACTGGCGCGCATAGGCAGAGAGCGACTCCACGTAGCGCCGCTGGCCTTCGGCGTAGATGGTATCGAAGGCGAGCGAGGATTTGCCGGAGCCGGACAGGCCGGTGAAGACCACGAGCCTGTCGCGCGGAATTTCCAGATCGATGTTCTTGAGATTGTGCTCGCGCGCGCCGCGAATGCTGATCGCGCGCATGGCGGAGCCGGTCTGTTGGCGCTTGGCCCTGATCACTTCATCCATATCGGCATTTCCAGGCGCGTCGGACGCGCAGCGTTCGCGGCGCGCGGGTCGCTGGAAGTCCTCCGCGATCAGACGCCTATGGGTTCGCTCGGAACATAGGAAGAACGCGAAGCGATTTCCAGTGCTCGTTGCAAGCCATCAACGGTTTGTTGCGGGCAAAGCGTTTGCGAAGCATGCCCTCGGACTTGATCCGGGGGTGGGAACCGGTTCGCGTCAAGAAAACGCGTCAAAAGCTAAAGTTAGCTCGTGATGGCAGCAGCAGGCAGTAGCGCCACGTCACCGCAAACAAAAAAGCCGGCGCGAGGCCGGCCTTTTTTAGCTTGCGAAGTTCAGTACAGCTCGCGATCAGTACTTCGCGACGACCGGGCCGCCCCAGCGGTAGTTGACGCGGACGGTGGCGATATCGGCGTCACCGCGAATGCGGTCATTGCTGAACACACCGCCGGAAGGCGTGGTGAAGGTGGTGTTGTTATTGGCGATGAAGATGTGATCGTATTCGACCGCTGCCGACCAGTTCGGCGCGAAGCTGAATTCAACGCCAGCGCCGACAGTGCCACCCCAGCGGTTGTCGCCCGCGGCGGTCGCCACAACCGCGCCGCCGGAAACAATATCATTGCGATCGGCGACGACGGCAGCGCCGCCCTTCAGATAAAGCAGCGCGGTGTTGAAGGCATAACCAACCTGTCCGGTAAACAGCCCGAACGCATCCATCCGCGACCGATTGACGGTTGGAGGGTTAAGGATGCTTGCATTGCTGCCGCGCAGATCGGCCCAATCACCCTGCAATTCAAATCCGACCACCCAGGCGCTGCTCTGCCAGCGATAACCGACCTGACCGCCGGCGACGCCACCGGTGGTGTTGTGGCAGCCGTCAGAGGCGATGAAGATACCCGCTGCGGTAAGGGAATCGAAGCAACGACGCTCGCTGCCCCAGCCACCGTTGGCGCCGACATATGCGCCGCTCCAATCATAGGCGACGGGGATCATGACGGGCGCCTTGCTGTATTCGCGCGCTGGAAGATCGGCGGCCACCGCAGGCGCGGCGATGCCGATCGCAACCAGTCCAACGGCTCCCAGCAAAAACCTCTTCATTCCACTCTCCGGCCTATTCGCGCGCTACGCTGCCACCTGAAGCGCTTGCCTCAAGCCGCGATCCGCCAAACGGTCCAACCTTAAGGAATCATCATAGGCGTATTTAAGCGATAATGGCAGTCTCCGAAATGCCACACTTCAAACCGAAGTGGACACCTTGGAAGCCGATGAATTGTAAGGCCTTTCCGCACCCGAGGGAACCAATTTCAGGGGTTTTTGGGGACTTTTCAGGGACCTGGGCACGGCGCATCCCCCGGATTCTGCGAATTTCACCCTCAGCGCTCGGGAGGTTCCGATTGGAACAAAACTGGAACATCGGGCGAGGAGATGCTATATGTGGATAACCGCCGATCCCAAGGGCTCGCGGGACAGGTGAGCGTATAGGGTCGGCGCGAGTGGCCCCCGAGGGCTTCGAATGCGATGACTGTAGCTCAGCCAATGGCCGAGGTGGTCGGGCGCGCGCGGTAATGACAAGAGTGGAGAGCGGCGATGGCGGGAAGCGTAAACAAGGTGATCCTGGTCGGAAATCTCGGCAAGGATCCGGAGATCCGGCGCACCCAGGATGGGCGCCCGATCGCCAATCTCAGCGTTGCGACCTCGGAAAGCTGGCGCGACAAGGCCACCGGCGAGCGCAAGGAAAAGACCGAGTGGCACCGGGTGGTGATTTTCAATGAGGGCCTTTGCAAGGTCGCCGAGCAATATCTGAAGAAGGGCGCCAAGGTTTACATCGAGGGCCAGTTGCAGACGCGCAAATGGACCGACCAGAGCGGCGTCGAGAAATATTCAACCGAGGTGGTGCTGCAGGGCTTCAACTCGAATTTGACCATGCTCGATGGCCGCAGCGCCGGCAGCGCGGGCGGCAGCTCCGGGTCGGACGATCAAGGCGGCGATTTCGGTGTCGGCGGGTCCTCGAGCGCGGCGCCGCGCCGCGCCGTGGCCGCAGGCAGCCGCAACAGCGACATGGACGACGATATTCCGTTTTAAGGGCTTGATTTCGATTTAGCCGCGTCCGCCATTCCCACTCACGTTTTGGCGGCCCTGATGGCGTTTGCGGGTCGCGTGCGTTGTGGCGTTCTTGATCACAAAGCAGGGCTTCGCAGCGGGTCTCATCCGCGGTGAAAAAAGCCGCTCTCCGAGCCGGTTCCGAAGGCGAGTTTGGGAGGCCACCTAAAGGTCGCCATACCGCCGCCTAAGCCTCTGGAAAAGCGAAGGGAAAAACCGCTCACGCGATCCAGTTAAACGGTGGTTTTGGCGGCCCCGATGCGCTATATGATTCGCAACCAGAACCGACCGGATTCCCCCCTTTGTCTGACCCCGAAGATACGAAGCCCGGAGAGCCCCCGGCGCCTTCCGATATTCGTCCCGTATCCATCCTCGACGAGATGAAGCGCTCCTACCTCGATTACGCCATGAGCGTGATCGTGGCGCGTGCGTTGCCGGATGCGCGCGACGGCCTGAAGCCCGTGCATCGGCGCATTCTCTACGCGATGTATGAGAACGGCTTCGAATGGAACAAGTCCTACAACAAATCGGCGCGCACCGTCGGCGACGTCATCGGTAAATACCATCCGCACGGCGACCAGTCGGTCTACGACGCGCTGGTGCGGCTCGCGCAGGATTTCTCCATGCGCGTGCCCTTGATCGACGGGCAGGGCAATTTCGGCTCGGTGGACGGCGATATGGCGGCCGCCATGCGCTACACCGAGTCCCGCCTCACCAAGATCGCGCACTCGCTGCTTGACGACATCGACAAGGACACCGTCGATTTCCAAGCCAATTACGACAACCGCGATCGCGAGCCGACGGTTCTGCCGGCAAAATTCCCGAACCTGCTCGTCAACGGCGCTGGCGGCATCGCCGTCGGCATGGCCACCAACATTCCGCCGCACAATCTCGGCGAGGTGATAGATGCCTGCGTAGCCCTGATCGGCAATCCCGGGCTTTCGATCGACGAACTCATCAACATCGTTCCGGGGCCCGATTTTCCCACCGGCGGCATCATCCTCGGACGCCAGGGCATCCGCTCGGCCTATCATCTCGGCCGCGGCTCGATCGTGATGCGCGGCAAGGTGTCGATCGACACCATCCGCAAGGACCGCGAAGCGATCATCATCACGGAAATTCCCTACCAGGTGAACAAGGCCACCATGGTCGAGCGCATCGCGGAATTGGTGCGCGAGAAGAAGATCGAAGGCATTTCCGATCTGCGCGATGAATCCGACCGCCAAGGGTTCCGCGTCGTCGTCGAACTCAAGCGCGACGCCGTGCCGGACGTGGTGCTGAACCAGCTCTATCGCTTCACGCCGCTGCAGACCAATTTCGGCGCCAACATGGTGGCGCTCGACGCCGGCCGGCCGCAGGTGATGAACCTGAAGGATCTCCTGACCCTGTTCATCGCCTTCCGCGAACAGGTGGTGACGCGGCGGACCAAGTTCCTGCTCAACAAGGCCCGCGACCGCGCCCACATCCTGGTCGGGCTTGCCATTGCGGTCGCCAATATCGACGAGATCATTCGCGTGATCCGGACCTCGCCGGACCCCAACACGGCGCGCGATACCCTGATGTCGCGCGACTGGCAGGCCAAGGACGTCGCAGCCATGATCACGCTGATCGACGATCCCCGCCACCGATTGGCCGAAGACGGCACCGCGCGGCTGTCGATGGAGCAGGCCAAGGCCATTCTCGACCTGCGGCTGCAGCGGCTCACCGCGCTTGGGCGTGAGGAGATTTCGCAAGAACTCGACAAGCTCGCCGTCGAAATCGCCGACTACCTCGACATCCTGCGCTCACGTGCCCGGGTCCAGGCCATCATCAAGGCCGAACTCGCCGACGTGAAGTCGGAGTTTGCGACCCCGCGCAAGACCGTCATCATCGAGCAGGAAGACGAGGTCGAGGACGAAGACCTAATCCAGCGCGAGGATATGGTGGTCACGGTCTCGCATGCCGGTTATGTCAAACGCGTGCCGCTGTCGGCCTATCGCGCGCAGCGGCGCGGCGGCAAGGGCCGAGCGGGGATGCAAACCCGCGATGAGGATTTCGTCAGCCGCCTGTTCGTGGCCTCGACCCACACCCCGGTGTTGTTCTTCTCCTCGCGCGGGCAGGTCTACAAGGAAAAGGTCTGGCGGCTGCCGGTGGCGGCGCCCAACGCCCGCGGCAAGGCGATGATCAACATCCTGCCGCTGGAGCAGGGCGAGCGCATCACCACCATCATGCCGTTGCCCGAGGATGAATCCTCCTGGGCCAATCTCGACGTGATGTTTGCGACCACCGGCGGCAACGTCCGCCGCAACAAATTGTCGGATTTCGTCGATGTCCGCCGATCCGGCATCATCGCCATGAAGCTCGATGACGACGAGGCGATCGTCGACGTGCAGATCTGCACCGAGCTCCACGACGTGCTGCTGACCGCGGCCGGCGGCCAGTGCATTCGTTTCCCGGTCACCGACGTGCGGGTATTTTCGGGCCGCACCTCGATGGGCGTGCGCGGCATTGCGCTACCCAAAGGCGACAAGCTGATCTCGCTGGCGATCCTGCGGCATGTCGAAGCGACCTCGGATGAGAGGTCTGCTTATCTGAAAATGCGGCGCGCGGTCGCTGGCGACAGCGCCGCCGAGGAGGCCGCGGAATCCGACACCGAGGACGCCTCCAGCGCCATTCAGCTCAGCTCCGAACGTTATGTCGAGATGTCGGCGCAGGAACAGGTGGTGCTGACGGTCTCGGTGAACGGCTACGGCAAGCGCACCTCGTCCTATGAATACCGCACCACCGGCCGGGGCGGCAAAGGCATCGTGGCGATGTCGGTCAACAACCGCAACGGCAAGCTGGTGGCGTCATTCCCGGTCGAGGACTCCGACCAGATCATGCTGGTGACGGACAAAGGTCAGCTGATCCGCTGCCCGGTGGAGGGAATCCGGATCGCCGGCCGCTCGACCCAGGGCGTGATCGTATTCGACACCGCCGAAGACGAGCACGTGGTGTCGGTCGAACATATCGGCGAGGAAGCCGAGAACGGTAATGGCAATGGAGGCTAGTGTGTTGTCCCGTAAGTTCGTAGCATAATTATTGCATTGGTTTCGGGTATCCTGATCGAAGGAGCTACCCGATGCGAACCGGACGCCCGAAGGCTACATTGACGATTTCCAGCGACGAACGTG
>Ga0193751_1000651_pt1 | contig 25481 bp, 21 predicted proteins | sample L1c2metaG_FD_143050 | JGI IMG/M metagenome (GOLD analysis project Ga0193751, IMG submission 143050) | Soil microbial communities from a riparian zone of the East river system, Colorado, United States - L1c2 | ecosystem: Environmental > Terrestrial > Soil > Riparian zone | place: USA: East River... | reverse complement strand
GTGAAGGCCTCGTCGGTGAGTGTCACCCCTTCGACAGTGACCTCTGCCCCATCAGGCATCGTCCGTGCCGAGGCGATCGAGATCGGAGCCGGCGTGGGGCTGGGAGTCGGCTCGAGGGTCGGCGACTGGGTGGGAGAAGGAGTCTGGGTGGGAGTCGAACTGGGAGTCGCGCTGGGGCTCGCCGTGGCGGTCGGGGTTGCGCTCGGCGTGGCGCTTGGGCTGGCCGAGGCCGAGGCGCTGGGCGACACGCTGGCTGAGGCGCTGGGCGACACGCTGGCTGAGGCGCTGGGCGAGACGGTCGGCGAGCTGCTCGGGCTGGGAGTCGGCACCGGGGGCGAGGCGATGTTCTGCGGGTCAGGCACCGAGCGGATCGCGAAATCGACCAGGTTGATATCGGTGTCTTGGCCCGATCCGGCGCCGCCACCCGGCAGCCGGTCGATGCTGCTGCCCGCGAGCGGGGCGGGCGCGGGTGGCGTCTCGAGCCAGGTGCTGGCCGCGGTGCCCCAACCGACGGCGTCGATGGCGGTTGCGGCACCCTGCACCCGAAGCGCCACGCTCCCACCTGTTGCCGCCAGCCCGTTCGCATATGAAAGGTCGGCGATGGGCAGGAAGATGCCCGCATCGTTGGCGAGGAGGAGATGGCTCCCGGCAGGCACGCCCGCTGCGCCTGTGGCCCATGCGGCCTTGCGCGTGACGGTGGCACCGCTCGCGGTCACGTACACCACCTCGAGTCCCTCGAGGGGCAGCGCGCCCGAGGTGGGGTTGTACAGCTCGATGAACTCGTCCGAGGCGCTCGTCCCGCCGGTCATCACCTCGCTGATGACCAGGTGTCCGGTGGGCAGCCCAAGCGCCGGCAGGCCGGCACCGCCGGGCTCGACGGGGAGCGGGATGGCGGCCGTCCGGCCGATGGCCAGCAACAGCACGAGCAGAGAGCCGATCGCCGCCGCAAGACGGCGCACCGCAGGACCAGGAACCGCTGAATGCACGACACCACCTCGCCAACTGGAGGCGGGCAGGTCGGAGCCGAGGATGCCGGCTCTCGCTTATCGGCTCGTTAGTCCGTGCTTACTCGTCCATGCCCCGACTCACTCGTCGCGTACAATCGCCGCCCGATGTCGAAGAAGACGAACCGCGAAGCTGCCGCACGCGCCGAGGCCAGGCGCCGCGCCCGTCTCGCAGCACAGGGCCGCGGCCCCGACGAGGAGGCGGATCACGCTGATACCGCCTCGCCCGGCGCGGCGCCCGCAGGCGGATTCCTGCAGCGCATCTTCCCGCCGGCAGCCCCGCTGCCCGGCAGGCCGGATCCACTCGCCGGCTTCTCCTACGACGGCCGATGGCGGATGCTGGTCTCCAGCCTGTGGCTCATCCCGCGCAACCCCTTCGCCGGCATCGGGATGGGCGTCGTGTGGGGAGCGGCCTGGATCGCGACCTACATGTACGGCAAGGAGCTGCCCGGGACGATCGCCTCGTTCATCGCATTTGGATCGCTCGTCGCCGCGGGGTGGATCGGCTGGCAGCGGCCGTGGCTGTACGGCCTGGTTGCCGCCCTGCTGGGTTACCTCGTCTTCCTTCCCTACTTCGTGGCATACGTGGCCCCTCAGCTGACCACGACCAGCCCGGGAAGCACACCCGCCGCGATCGCGGAGTTCCTGGCGATCAATGGCCTGATGCAGCTCGCCATCGGGACTGTTGCCGGCTTCTACGGTGGCTACCTCCGCCGCCGGATGTCCGATCCGACGCTGCGTCGAGCCGCCCCTCCCGCCCGCCGCCGCTAGCGGCCGCCCCCTTCGTGCGCGGCAGCCGCAGCAAGGGCGGAGGCGGTCGCCTCCGCGTAGCTCAGCGCCAGGCCGAGCACCTCCCCGGTTGAGCGCATCTCCGGCCCCAGGACGGTGTCAACCCCGGGGAGTCGCCAGAGCGAGCCAACCGGGGCCTTGACCGCGACCAGCACCGCGTCTGGCGCCAGGCCGGGCGACCAGCCAACGTCGGCCAGCGTCGCGCCCAGGGCGCAGCGCACTGCGGCGGCCACCACGTCGCGGCCGAGGGCCTTGGCCACGATCGGCACGGTGCGGCTGGCGCGGGGGTTGGCCTCGATCACGGTCACCCGCTCACCGGACACGATCATCTGCACGTTCAGGATGCCCCGCAGGCCCAGGGCCAGGGCGATCCGGCCAGCGATGGCCGCCGCGCGCTCCTGCACCTCGCGCGACAGGCGCTGAGGAGGCAGCACCGCCACCGAGTCGCCGGAGTGGACGCCCGGCGCGTCGACCTGCTCGAGGATGCCGGGCACACACCAGTCGACGCCGTCGCAGATCGCATCGACGTCCAGCTCGATCCCCTCCACCATCTCGTCGACCCGCAACGGCCAGCCGATCTCCGTGGCCAGCAGCGCGGCAACATCCGGGTCGGAGCGCAGGACCGCGATGCCACGGCCTCCAATCACCCACGAGGGACGCACGATGACCGGCAGCCCGATGTCGCCAATCGCAGCCTGCAGCTCGTCGGGCGTGGCGGCCAGGCGGCCACGCGGCCCTGTGATCCCCAGCTCGTCGAGGAGCCCTGCGAAGCGCTCACGGTCCTCGGTCAGCTCGATCGCCTCGGCGGTGAGGCCGGCGATCGGCACGTCGGCGTACGCCAGCTCCTTTGCCAGGTCGATCGCGGTCTGTCCGCCGAAGGTGAGCACCACGTGCGGTGGCTCGCCGGTCAGCGCGCGCTCATGGTCGATCACGTCGAGCACGCTCTCGATGTCGAGCGGCTCGAAGTAGAGCCGGCTGCAGGCGTCGTAGTCGGTGCTCACCGTCTCAGGGTTGTTGTTGATCACCACCGCGTCGAGTCCCATGGCCCGGATCGCCCATGCCGCCCGCACGCTGCAGTAGTCGAACTCGATCCCCTGCCCGATCCGGATCGGGCCAGACCCGACCACGATCACGCTGCGGCCGTTGGCCGGCGGCGCGACCTCTCCATCGGCGTAGGACGAGTAGAAATAGGGCGTCTCGGCCGGGAACTCGCCCGCGCAGGTGTCCACGCGGCGGTAGGCAGGCGCAATCCCCGCTCGTACTCGCGCGCGCCGGATGGCGACGGCGGGAACCCCGGAGATCTGCGCAATGGTGGCGTCGCCGAAGCCCGCGCGCTTGGCGTCCCGCAACGGGGCGCCCACCAGGCCGCGCTCGGTCTCGACCATCTCTGCCAGGCGTTCGGTGAACCATGGCGCGATGCCGGTGATCGCGTTGAGCCGCGAGGCATCGGTCCATCCGTGGCGCAGCAGCCCCACCATGCGCCACAGGCGGGTGTCGCTCGGGGCCAGGAAGGCGTCGAGGTCATGGGGAGCCCGATGGGAGAGGCCCCACGCCGGGTCGTCCCACAACCAGCCGCGGCCACGCGGCTCGACCGAGCGGATCGCCTTGTGGAGCGCCGGCCCGAACTCACGATCGATGGCCATCGCCTCGCCGGTCGCCTTCATCTGGATCCCGAGCGAGCGGTCGGCGGCGGGGAACTTGTCGAAGGGCCAGCGCGGCAGCTTGACGACCACGTAGTCGACTGCCGGCTCGAAGGCCGCCGACCCGATGCCGGTCGCCGGGTTGGGCAGCTGATCGAGGCGCTTGCCGAGGGCGACCAGGGCGGCCACTCGCGCGATCGGGTAGCCGGTTGCCTTGCTGGCCAGCGCGCTCGAGCGGCTGACCCGCGGGTTGACCTCGATCACGCGGTAGTCACCACCGTCGGGCCGCACGGCCAGCTGGACGTTGCAGCCGCCCTCCAGGCGCAGGGCGCGCACGATCTTCAGCGCGCAGCGTCGGAGGCGCTGGACGAGCGGATCGGGGAGGGTCTGGATCGGCGCCACCACGATCGAATCGCCGGTGTGCACCCCCATCGGGTCCAGGTTCTCCATCCCGCAGATGGCGATCGTGGTGTCCGCGGCATCACGAAGGACCTCGAACTCGATCTCGTACCAGCCCAGCAGCGAGCGCTCGACGAGGACCTGCCCGATGGGGCTGGCGGCCAGCCCGGCGGCGATGCGCACCCTTGCCTCCGCCTCGTCCGCCGCAAAGCCACCGCCGCCGCCGCCCAACGTGAAGGCCGGGCGCACCACCACCGGGGCCCCCAGCTCGGCGACGAAGCGCAGGCCATCCTCGACCGTCTCGACCACCGCGCTCTCAGGCACCGGCTCACCGATGCCGGTGACCAGCGCCCGAAAGCCGCCCCGATCCTCCGCGGCCCGAACCGCGGCGAGCGGCGTCCCGAGCACACGCACGCCGTGACGCTCGAGGACCCCGGCATCGTCGAGGGCCACCGCCAGGTTCAGCCCGGTCTGGCCGCCGAGCGTCGGGAGCAGGGCATCCGGCCGGTGCTCCTCGATCACCGCGGTCAGATGCTCGACCGTCAACGGCCCGATCACCACGGTGCCACCCACGTCCGGATCGGTCATCACCGTCGCCGGGTTCGAGTTCACGAGCACCGTCTCGACCCCTTCGCCACGCAGTGCCAGGCAGGCCTGCACCCCCGCGTAGTCGAACTCGGCCGCCTGACCGATGACGATCGGGCCGGAGCCGATGACCAGCACCTTGCGCGGGGTCACGCCGTGGCGCGCTCGATGGCCTGGTCGAAGATGCGTGCCGCATCGATCGGGCCGGGAGCCCCTTCTGGATGGAACTGGACCGATGCAATCCGCCCCGAGGCATGTCTCAGCCCCTCGACCGTTCCGTCGTTGAGGTCGCGATGGCTCACGGCGTAGCCCGCTGCGGAGAGCTCCGAGCCTTCCACCACCGTCACCTCGTGGTTGTGCGCGCCGATGTCCACGCGCCCGCTCGTCAGCTCCAGCACGGCGTGGTTGCCGCCGTGATGCCCCACGGCAAGGCGCCTTGTGGCGGCCCCGGCGGCAAGGGCGAGCAGCTGATGGCCGAGGCAGACCCCCAGGATCGGCGAACCCCCGCTGAGCGCCGCGGCCGCCAGCTCGGCGACCGTCGCGATCTGAGGTGCCATGCGCGCCGGGTCGCCGGGCCCCGGCGAGAGGATCACCAGGTCAGGGCGCTGGGCTGACACTGCTGATGCACCGGCGTCGTGGGGCAGCACCGTCACCTCCAGGCCGCGCGCCGCCAGTGCCCGCAGCAGCGAGCCCTTGACTCCGTAGTCGATCAGCACTGCCCGGGCTCGCCGCTCTCCAATCGGGGCGACGACCCAGGGCAGGCGCGTCGAGACGCCAGCCACGTGGTCAACCGACTCCCAGGCCGGGCTGCTGCGCGCCTGGTCGACCGCCTCGCCCTCGCTGACCGCCTCGGCCGACTCGCTCATGGGACGAATCACGGCGCGTCGCGCGGCGCCGCTCCGCAGCTCCAGGGTCAGAGCCCGGGTATCGATCCCTTCGAGCGCGGGGATCCTCGCCTCGAGGAGCAGCTCCTCGAGCGACCGTCCCGGACCAGCAGGTGGCGTGACGAGGCGAGTCACGATCAGGGCCCGAGCATGCACCGCGCCCGACTCCATCTCGTCGGCGCTGATTCGATAGCTGCCCGCCATCGGGTGGGTGAGGACCACGATCTGCCCGGCATACGAGGGATCGGTCAGGATCTCGCCCCAGCCGCTCGCGGCGGTGGTGAAGATCAGGTCCCCCTCGGCCGGCAGCGGAGCTCCCCGCAGCACCCCGCGGCGCACGCTGCCGCCCTCGAGCGCCAGCAAGCCCCGCGGGTACGAAAACGACGCCAACCGCTCAGTGGCGGGAGGCGCCGTCTGTTGAATTCGCGGTGCGGTCGTCATGACGCTCCTTTCCGGCATCGCAGTGCCGGTCTTAAAGGACCGCGACCAGTGTAGCGCAGGCCGGCGCCGATCGGCCGGGGATCGGCGCGGTACCATCGCCAGCCTGGAGCACGCAGCACTGCACGAGGAGCCACGCCCATGACCAGCCGCGCCGCCACCCTGGCTGATGTCACCGTCCCCGCCCTCGGCGGCAGCGAGGCGGCTCGCTCGCTGCGCGCCGCCCTGCTCGTGGTCGGCGGCGCAGGCCTGACGGCCATCTCGGCGCAGATCGTGTGGTTCGCTCCGTGGAATCCGCACGTGCCCTACACGCTGCAGACAGCTGCGGTGCTCCTGGTCGGCACGGTCCTCGGCTCGCGCCTCGGTCTGGCCTCGATGCTGCTCTATGTCGCGGCCGGCGCCGCCGGCCTCGGAGTCTTCGCCAACGGGTCGTCGGGACTCGCCCCGAGTGGCTCGCTGGGGCCGACCGTTGGCTACCTAGGCGGCTTCATCCTCGCCGGCGGACTGGTCGGCTGGCTCGCGGAGCGTGGCTGGGATCGGTCACCGGCGTCGACCATCGGGCTGATGGTGCTCGGCAATCTCGTCATCTACGCGGTCGGGGTGCCGGTGCTCATCGCGGTCACCGGGCTCGACGTGGCCACCGCCCTGCGGGTGGGGGCGCTTGACTTCGTCCCATGGGACCTCATCAAGATCGTGGTCGCCGCGGGCCTGCTGCCGCTCGCCTGGCGCGTCGCGGGCAGAGGCCGACAGGCCTAGCTCTCCTCCTTGGGGGTGCGCGCCCACGGCCGAGGCATGCCCGGTACGAAGCGGCGCACGAGCAGGAGGACGATGGCCAGCAGGACGAGCACCGGCAGCCACACGATCCCGAACCAGATCGCGCCGTTCCCCACGCTCTGAGCCACGCTCACCAGGGCGGCGAAGGCGTCGCTGACCGTCGCTCCGGGATCCCAGCTATCGGTTGCGGCCTGTACGGCGCCCGGGCTGACGGTCACCGTCAGCGTCGAAAGGTCGGCCTGTCCGCTGAGCTGCTTCTGCTGCGCCTTGAGCTCCTCGATCTGCCCACGCACGGCGTCGAGTCGATCCTGGACGGCGAGGATATCGGCCACCTTCTCGGCCTTGGCCAGGAGCGCGCGGTACTGGACTTCCGACGCCTCGAGGTTGGTGATCCGGGCGTTGAGGTCGACGAGTGCAGAGGTGACATCCTCCTCGCGGGTCGCTTCGCTCACGACCTGGCCGGGGATCTTGTGGAGCTCTGCGAGGGCGTCGTCGAAACGATCGGCCGGAATGCGCAGGGTGAGCGTGGCGGCGTCCTTCCCCGTACCCGATTGGGAGTCGCCCACGTAGCCACCCAGCGAGACAGCCAAGGCACGGATCCTGCCGACGGCAGTCGACACGCTGCTCACCTCGATGGTGACTTCGCCGGTCTTGACGATCTGGCGCTGGGCGCTCTGCGCGACGGCATCGCTGACGTTCGCCGCGGCGGACGCGGCCGCCAGGGGGGCCGGGGCGCCACCTTTCAAGTCAGCGCCCGCATTCTGAAACAGTCCCGGCGATGCGCCGGTCGCGCACGCGACGAGGATGATCGCCAGGAGAGCGACGCTGATCGCCACGAGTGGTCGGGAGCTGATGAGGCGGTTCTTGGGAGTCATCGGTCTCTTCCTTCTAGCCGTTGGTGGATGTCAGACGTTCAACGGGGGCGGCGCGTTCCCTCGAGCCCTCGGCTACGATCCGTGCATGGATGTCCTTGAAGCACCGCCGCCGGGAACGCCCGCCGCCGAATTCGATCCTGAATGGCTCCGGGCACACCTGGCTGAGGAGCGCCGCAACGCAAGCCTGCTCGGGGAGATCCGCGAGGCGATCTTTGGCGCCCAGGACGGGCTGACCAGCACGTTGGCAGTGGTGAGCACCGTTGCGGGCGCCTCGGCGAACCGCTTCCCGGTCCTCATCGCCGGGATCGCGTCAGGGCTGGCAGGCGTCTTCAGCATGGCGGCCGGCGAGTACATGAGCAGCAAGAGCCAGCGGGAGATCTTCGAAGCCCAGATCGCCGGTGAGCGCGATGAGGTCGCCGAGCGGCCCGGCGAGGCGGAGGCGGAGATGGCCTACATGTTGGCCGAAGACGGCCTGCCCCGCGCCGATGCATCGGCCATGGCCCGCACCATTGCCGAGCATCCCGACGTGCTCCTCAAGACGATGGTCGAGAAGGAGCTGGGGCTCACCGGCAAACATGCTGAGGGGAGCCCGCTGCAGGGTGCCCTGATCATGGGAACGTCATTCGGACTGGGCGCCCTGGTTCCGATCCTCCCCTATCTGCTCCTGCCGGTTGGAGCGGCGATCTGGGGTGCGCTGCTGGCCACCGGCGGCGTCCTGTTTGGCATCGGTGTGGTCAAGTCGCGCTGGACGCGGCGGCCCTGGCTGCGCTCTGGCGTAGAGATCCTGCTCCTTGGCGCCGTCGCGGGGATCGCGGGCTACCTGTTGGGCAACCTGCTGCCGACCCTGCTCGGCATCCCCGCCAGCCCGGCGTAGGACGCCTCGCCGGTCACCGGGGCCACGGTCAGATGATGGTCAGCGTCCCGACCATTCCGTAGGCCTCGTGCCCCGGCAGGTGGCAGATGTACTGCAGGGTCTGGGGCTTGTGGAAGGTGAGGACCGTCTCCACCGTCGACAGCGCGTCGATCGAGATCTCGTTCGGCAGCCCGGAATGGTGCGTTTCAGTCCCGAGCCGGTGGCGCTCCTGGAAGGCGGCGTCACCGAGCAGCCACTCGTGGTCGATCGGGTCCTCGTTGATCAGCACGAACGTGATCGGCACGCCGTACGGCACGGTGATCGACGACGGATCGTAATGGGAGTAGTGGATCCGGATCTCGATCCGCTCCGGTCCAGAGCCGATGCGGCCGGCGGCCAGCCCTGCCACCACGAGCAGGGCGATGGCCACCGCCCGCGCACCGCGGTGTCGCACTCAGGCCCCGGCCAGCGGCCGCCCACCGCCGCCTCGTGCGACGGAGGCGACCCAGCCCATCGCCCCAAAGAGGAGCGCCACGCCCGCAAGCAGGACGACCGTCAGGGGCAGCGGCGATGCCGGAGCCTTCATCGGGCCGAAGGGGGAGAGCCCGGCGTCGCGCAGCGACGGCTGACCGGCCCCGCTGGCATCAATCGCTAGGTCGAAGCGCAGGTCGGAGGCCTTGGCGTCGATCTCGATCTTGGTGAGCCATGCCCGCTGCGGCACCCAGCCCATCCCCTTGTCCGAACGGAGGTCGGCGAGCAGCGAGCTGGTTGCCGGCGCGCTGTGCGTCAGCCTGAAGCCGCGCACTGCGAGGAGGCCGCTCGGGTCGGGCAGCATGGCGGGCTTGCGATCGGTCAGCAGGTATACGTCGGCCTGCACGGTCTCCGAGGCGCGCTTGCCAAGTGCCAGGATGCGCAGGGGCACCCACGGGTTGTCGGTCGGGATGGTGATGTGGACGGGGGTCCCGTCGCCAACGGCCTGGCCCCGGGCTGCTGCGGCGGCGGCATCGAAGCTGGCGGCCATGAAGATCGGCGAGCGGCTGGCGTAGAAGTCGAGGACCTCGGGGGCATCTGGTGGGAGACGGAAGCCATGCTGCTTCGCCCACAGGCCGACCTGTGCGCCGCCGCCGCGCAGGATGGTGATGTCCAGTGCGTCAATGCGGACCTGGAGAAGCACCTGGGCGCTGTCGCGAACGGCGCCGGCGGCCTCGAAGAGCCCAGGTGTCGGCGGATTCGTCTCTCGGATGAGGCGCTGGAGCGTCCAGTCTCCACCGCGCACGACACTGGTCGGAACCCCGGGCAACGGCGTGATGCTGCCAAACGCGCCGCCGCCACCGGCGAACTGGAAGGCAGTCACGTAGTGCTCGACCCCGTTGTGGTAGGCGGCCAGGGTCGTCGTGCGCAGGAGGTTGACGGCGCCGTTGGGGCCGATCAGGCCGCCACAGGCAAGGGTCGGGGCCTCGGCCACCAGCAGCAGGCTGGCGGCGACAAGGGAAGCGGCGGCGAGGCGGCGCATCGGTCAGGTCCTCCATGTTCGAACCGGCAGCGGCGTGGCCGCCGGGATTGGAGGCAGGACGGCGTGGGGTGGTGCCTGGTTCCCCTCAGTTCAGCGAGTCGGCTGCTCGGCATCGAGCTGGGCGACGAGAGCCCTGGGGGCGACCGTGCGGTAGCTCTCCTCGATCCAGCCCAGGAGCAGCTCCGTCGGCGTGTCGTCGGGCGGGCGCACGGTCACCCAGCTGCCGCGGTCGAGCCCGTAGCCGGTTGGCCGCGTGAAGGGCATGGCGAGTGCTTCGTCACTGGAGAGCGGTAGCTTGACGCTGAAGCCCAGGGGCTCATCGGGCTCATGGGTCGATCCGAAGAAGACGAAGACCTTCTTTCCCACCTTGGCGACCGATTCGCCCCATGGATGGTCCTCGTAGGCCTCGGGCAGGCTGAAGGCGAAGGCACGCAACGCGTCGGCAAGGCTCCCCATGAAGTGAGGATAGGGCGCTGCTCAGCGAAACATGCGCTGCTGCTTTCTCAAGGGGAGCCGCGTCTCTCGCGCGTCCTCGTTGACCACCGCGTCGACCGGGTGGAGCCGCTGGGCCACCACGTTGAGCACCTCGCCCTCGACCTGGAGGATGCCGTCCACCACCAGCAGCGGGTGGCGATGCAGGATCGCCCGGTGGGTGTTGTAGACCTGCGGCCGAACCGTGACGTTGATCATCCCGGTCTCGTCCTCGAGCGCGATGAAGACGAAGTTCTTGGCGGTCATCGGGTGCTGGATGCTGACTGCCAGTCCCGCCAGCCGCAGCAGCGAGCGATCCGGCAGCCTCCCCGCCTCGCCGATCGGGATCACTCCCCGGCTGGCGAGCCGCTCCCGAAAGAGCTCGGCCGCATGGGCCGTGGGCGACAGACCCAGCTCGCGGTAGTCAGCGGCAACCCGCTCGGCGAAGGACATCTGCGGGAGTGACGCACCCAGCGCCCGCTGGGCGTCATCGGTCAGGCCCAGCGCGGGACGCGCGGGGTCGGCGTCGGCCAGGGTGGTGCGCAGCTGCCAGAGGAGCTCACGGCGGGCCGCATCGGTCCAGTCGAAGGCGCCCACCGCGATCAGCCGTTCGACCACCTGCTCGCCAAGCCCGATGCGCGACACGAAGTCGCGCACACCCGCATAGGGCCCGATGGCGCGCTCGCGCTCGAGCGCGTCGCGCGCGCTCTCGTCGATCCCCTTCACCTGGCGCATCCCCAGGCGCAGCGCACGGTCGCCCTCGGGGAGTCGCTCGACCTCGTGCTCCCAGCGCGAGGCGTTGACGTCAACAGGCAGGACACGCACGCCGTGCCGCTTGGCGTCACCCACGATCACCGCCGGCGAGTAGAAGCCCATCGGCTGGTTGTTGAGGACCCCGGCGTAGTAGTAGGCGGGGTAGCGCAGCTTCAGCCAGGCGGTGTCGTAGGTGATCTTGGCGAAGGCCGCCGCGTGGGCTCGCGCGAAACCGAACTCGGCGAAGGCGCTCGCCCGCCGGAAGAGCTCCTCGGCATCGGCCTGGGTCAGCCCGGTGCGCATGGCGCCGGCCAGGAAGCGTGCCTGCTCGTTCTCCATCTGGCGATGTGACCGATGCGAGCCCATCGCCTTGCGGAAGATGTCCGCCTCCAGGGCGCTGTAGCCGCACACCTCGATGGCGATCTGCATCACCTGTTCCTGGTAGAGGATCACGCCCAGGGTGTCACTCAGGATCGGCTCGAGGCTGGGGTGGAGATAGGTGACCGCCTCGGTTCCGGCCCTCCTGCGCAGGTACGGATGCACCGCGTTGCCCTGGATCGGGCCGGGCCGGATGATCGCCACCTGGACGACGAGGTCCTCGAAGCGCTCGGGCCGGCTCTTGGGCAGCGCCTGCATCTGGGCGCGGCTCTCGATCTGGAACATGCCGACCGTGTCGGCGGCGCGGATCGTCCTGAACACCTCGGGGTCGTCGTGCGGGAGTTGGTCGAGGTCGATGCGCTTGCCCGTGTCGCGCTGGATCTTGTCGAGGCACTCGCTCACAACGCCCAGGGTGCGGAGGGAGAGGAGGTCGATCTTCACCAGCCCCAGCGCCTCGATGTCCTCCTTGTCGTACTGGGTCACCACCCTGCCGGGCATGGTGGCCCGCTCGACCGGGACCAGGTCGATGAGGGGGGTGCGGGTCACCAGCATCCCTCCGACGTGGATCCCCAGGTGGCGCGGGAAGCCGTCGATCTCGGCGCACAGGGTGAGAAGCCACTGCCATCGGTTGCGGGGATGGGTGTGGGCCGGCTCTCCCCTCGTACCCCACGTGCTACTTACAGCCGGTAGGACGCTCGGCCGGCGATGCTCCTCGATCGGCATGCCGCTCTCCGGGTCCACGCGCACGAGGCTCGGCCGCGCGCTGGACGGTCCCGGCGTCCCGTTGTCGCGCGGATCCGGCAGGTCGAGGCCGCCAGCGGCCGGCAGCAGCCCACCTGGGCCGTAGCGCTTCTGCTGCCACCCCTCGTGCTTGACCGACACCACCGACTGATCGAGCACCTGCGGCCGGCGGGGCGGATACCAGCCGCTCTCGCTGTAGGGACGCCCGTCGTGGTCGCCGGCGGATTCTCGGGCTCGGGCCTCGGCGGCGGCCAGGTCGGGACGCAGGGCGGGGCGTGGCCGCGCGTTCCAGGTCGAGTCCGATTCGTGGCGGACGAGTGCATCTCCATCGGTCTGTGCCCGTCCGTCGCGTCCCGGCGGCACCGCCACGGTCGTCATGTTCATGCCGAGCTCGGTGAAGAGCCAGGCAAAGCTGCCGTCCAGCGCCAGGTCGCGGGCAACGTCGCTTGCGTCGCGCGTGTCGAGCGCCTTGGCCACCCGATCGATCGCCTCGAGCGGGAAGCCGAGCGCCTTGGCCACCTCACGCACGGCGCTCCGCGCCCTGTAGGTGATCACCGTGCAGACCATCGCCGCGTGATCCTCGCCGTAGCGGGTGTAGAGGTACTGGATCACCTCCTCGCGGCGGTTGACATCGAAGTCGATGTCGATGTCCGGCAGGGTGCGTGCCTCGTTGATGAAGCGCTCGAAGAGGAGCTTGTGCTCGATCGGGTCGACCTTGGTGATGCCCAGGCAGTAGGCAACGATCGAGTCGCCGGCACTCCCCCGTCCCTGCCCGATGATCCCGCGGCTCCGCGCGAACTCCATCAGGTCCCACACGATCAGGAAGAACTCGGCCAGGTTGGTGCGCTCGATGATCTCCAGCTCGTGTGCCAGCTGCTTGACCGCCTGCCTGGTAATGGGCCGATAACGGACGCGTAAGCCATCGTGTGCACGCTGGTAGAGATATGAGAACGGCGTCTCTCCCTCGGGGACCGTGAAGCCCGGGAACCGATAGCGTTCGAAGTCTAGGTCGAGCCTGCAGGCCTGCCCGATGTCTGCCGCCTGCGCCATGCCCCGCTCCCAGGCGAGGCGCGCGCGCGCGTCCGACAAGGTCTGCCCGATGGCGGCCAGCTCAGCGCCGGTCTTGAGCTGGAACTCCGCGTTGGGCAGCAGCAGCTCGCGTGCCTCGTCGAGCGTGGCGCCGTGCCGGATGCAGACCAGCACGTCTTGCAGCCGATGGCCGCCCGGATCGGCGTAGTGCACCTCGTTGCTGACCACGGTCGGCAGGCCGCTCGCCTGCGCCAGCTCGGCGAGCTGCGTCACGACCCAGTCGTCATCGGGCGCCAGGTGGTGGCTCAGCTCGACCGCGAAGTCGCCCTCCGGAAAGTGGCTGGCCCAGCGCCGTGCGGCGTCGAGCGCCGCCTCGCGATCGCCGGCCAGCACCCGTCGCGGCACTTCGCCGTTGCGGCAGCCAGACAGGCCGACCAGGTGCCCGCGCGCCTTGTCGAGGGCCGTCTCCACCAGCGAGCGCTCGAAGATCGGGAACTGCTTCTCCCCGGCCAGGTGGCCACGGCTGGCGAGCCGGCTGAGGGCGGTATAGCCGGCGCCGTCACGGGCCAGCAGGACGAGGTGGTCGCCGGGGATCGGACCGGCGTGGTGCTCTCCCGGCCAGCCGCGGCTGGCCTGGTCGCCGCGATACGGGTCGTTCAGCTTCCGCCCACGGCGCGCGAGGTTCAGCTCATCTTCGTCACGCGGAATGGTGAGCTCCAGGCCAACGATGGCAGTGACCGGGGAGAGGCCGGCGTCGCGGGCGTCATCGGTCTGCGTCTGAACGGCTGCCTTCGAGAGGCGGACCGCGGCGTACAGCCCCGCGTGGTCGGTGACCGCCAAGGCCGGCATGCCCAGCTGCGCGGCACGGCCGATCAGCTCTTCCGGGTGGCTGGCGCCATCGAGGAAGCTGAAGTTGCTGTGGACATGGAGCTCGCAGTAGCCGCCAGGCGTGTCCATTGGAGACGATAATAGAACGCATGTTCGAATATGCCTAGCCTGCCGACCCCTGTACCATGCCGCCATGGGACAGTTGACACGGCTGCAGACCCCCACCGGTGACACCGATGCCTACCTTGCGCCCGCCCGGCCGGCTCCCGGGCCACCCCTCCTCCTCCTCCACCCGTGGTGGGGCTTGAATCAGACGATCCGTGACCTGGCCGACCGACTCGCCGGCGACGGCTTCACGGTCATGGCGCCGGACATGTTCGACGGCACCGTCCTGACCACGCCGGACGACGCGGAGGCGCATGTCAAATCGCTCACCCAGGCCGACGCGGACCGCATGAGGGCACGTGTCCTGGCCACGCTCGATCATCTCCTGGCCCACCCCGACGCTCGTGGTGACCGTGCCGCGATCATCGGGCTGAGCTTCGGCGCCATGGAGGGCACAGAGGTCGCCACCGCACGACCCGACGTCATAGCCCTCGTCACCTTCTACAGCGGCATCTTCGAGGCGCCCAACGGGATCGTCTACCTCGGACACTTCGCAGAGGACGACGACTTCGACGACTCCGCCCAGGTGCCCGACCTGCAGGCGACCCTTGGTGAGGGGAGCGCCGCGCACGTCTATCCGAGCACCCGCCACTGGTTCGCCGAGCCGGATCGTCCCGAATACAACAAAGAGGCCAGCGAGCTCGCCTACCGTCGCACGGTCGAATTCCTGCACGCCAACCTGGCCTGAACGGCCCGGCGGGGAGCGCCGACACTGTTGCATGATCCCCGTCGTGCACCTCGAGATTCCAACGCTCGAGACAGAGCGGCTGACTCTGCGTCCTTTTCGCGAGAACGACCTGACAGGCTTCTGGGAGCTGTCGCAGGATCCTGACGTGGTCCGCTACGTGGGCGACCGCCACATGCCGACGGTCCAGGAAACGTGGCGCGCGATCGCCGGCTGGATCGGGCACTGGGTGCTGCGCGGCTACGGCCAATGGGCGATCGAGGAGCGCGCGACAGGTCGCATCATCGGCCGCACCGGGATCATCAACCCCGCCGAGTGGCCGGGCCCGGAGGTTGGCTACCTGCTCGGCCGCGCGTGGTGGGGTCGCGGCTTCGCGACGGAAGCAGCAGGCGCCGCCATGGATTGGGGCTTCGAGCAGATCGGGTTCTCCGACCTGATCAGCCTGATCGATCCGGACAACCATGCGTCCATCGCAGTGGCCACGCGCCTGGGTGAGTCGCTGCGTAGCGAGGTCGACTTGCTGGGCCACCGGGTCCTGGTCTACGGCATCAGTCGCGCGGAACGGGCGGCGAGAGGCGCGTGACCGGTCGGACGAGGCTGCTGGGACCGCTGGGCGAGACGCAGTTCCGCCTGCTGTGGATCGGCCAATCGGCGTCGGCGGTGGGAGATGGCCTGACCTTCCTGGCCATCGCCTTCGCGGTCCTGCACATCGGCGGCAAGGCTACGGACCTCGGACTCGTGTTCGCCGCTTTCTTCGCGGCCTACATCTCGTTCGTGCTGATCGGCGGCGTGTGGGCCGATCGGCTGCCCCGGCAGCTGGTCATGGTTGCCGCCGACGTGGTGCGCGGCGTGGTGCAGGGGAGCATCGGCCTGCTGCTGCTGACCGGGGAGGCACGGGTCTGGCAGCTGGCGATCGGAGTCGCGGTCTACGGCGCGGCCAGCGCGTTCTTCCAACCTGCCAGCACCGGGCTCATTCCGCAGACGGTCAGCGCCGGCAGGCTCCAGCAGGCCAACGCCCTGATGAGCATCTCCCGTAACGGGGGCTCGATCCTGGGACCACCGATCTCCGGGCTGGTCGTGGCCCTGGCCGGTCCGGCCGCCGTGTTCATGATCGACGCCGCAACCTTCGCCGTCAGTGCCGTCTCCCTGCTCTTGCTGAGGCCCGTCCCAGGCGGCTCGCCCGCGGAACGTCAGCCATTCCTGGCCGAGCTGGCCGGCGGGTGGCGCGAGGTGACCGCCCGCCCGTGGATCGGCGCCGCCTTGGTCGCCTTCGGCCTCAGCAACGCATCGGGAGCTGCCTTCTTCATCCTGGGTCCGGTGATCGCCGAGGCCCGGCTCGGCGGCGCGGAGGCCTGGGGCCTGATCCTCACCGGCGGGGCGATCGGCGGCGTCACTGGCGGCCTCCTGGCCCTGCGGCTCCGTCCTGGGCGCCCGTTGCTGGTGGGGTTCGCGGTCATGTCCCTCGTCGCCCTGCAACCGCTCTCGCTGATCGGCCCCGCGCCTGTGCTGCTCATCGCTGGCGCCATGTTGCTCGGGTTTGGCGTCGGGGAGCTGACCAACACCTGGTGGTTCACCTTGCTGCAGCAGCATGTCCCCGCGCAGGCACGCTCCCGCGTGAGCAGCTACGACTCGCTGGTCTCCTTCATCTTCCAGCCCATTGGCTTCCTGGCCGTTGGTCCGATCAGCCAGGCGATCGGATTCACAGCCACGCTGGTCGGAGCCGCATCGCTGCTCCTGCTGACGTGGATCGCGGTAACGCTGCTGCCCAGCGTGCGACACGTGTCCTGGGTCGAGGATGCCGATTCACCGGGTGCCTAGCCCCGGGCGAGCGCCTCAAGCACAGGCAGATGCTCGGTACGGCCCTCGGGAGTCAGCGGGATGATCGCAACGTGATCGGCTCCGGCGGACACGAATTCGCCGATCCGGCTGTTGAGCGCCTCGACGTCGCCCCAGGCCACCATGGCATCCACCAGGCCATCGCTGGCGGGCGCTTCCCAATCTGACTCGCTGAACCCCTGAGCGTGCCAGCTGGCCTGGTAGTTGGGCGTTCGCAGATACGGCGCCAGGTACGCTCGGGACGTGGTGCGGGCCGCGTTGGGATCGGTCTCCTGCACGGCCGGCATGGTCACGGCCAGCAGCGGTTGCTCCCGCCCGGCATCGGAGGCAGCCCGATCCAGGACGCCGCGCATCCACGCGACGCGTGCCGGGGTGACGAGGTACGGAAAGGCGCCGTCTGCGTCGGTTGCGGCGAGGGTCGCCATCCCTTCTCGCAGGGCGGCGACCAGCACCGGGGGCTCCGGCGCACCATCCGCCATCGGCCCGAGATAGCGTGCCGTCCGGTACGCCGCCAGGAACTCCTTCATGCGGCCCAGCGGGCGCTCGTACGTATGGCCCCGCAGCTTCTGCGCGAGGTGCAGGTGCGACACGCCGACCCCCAGCACGAATCGTCCGGCGCTCGCCTCCTGGAGCGTCATCGCCGCCATTCGCGTTGTCTGGGCGTCGTGGCCCCAGATGCTGACGATGCTGGTCCCGATCCTGAGCTCCTGGGTCTCCCCCGCCAGCAGCCCGAGCAGGGTGAACGGCTCTCGGCCAGCTGTCTCGGCGACCCAGAGCGTGCCAAAGCCGAGCTCGTCCACCCGGCGCGCGTACGCCCGAGCCCCGTCCATCGGCAGGCTGTCGAGGTGACCCCATACCCCGAGGCGCCCCAGGTCGACGCGCTCGGTCATGCAGCGCTGACGCCGAACCGGTAGCGCATGAAGAGCTCATCGCCGGAGCGATGCACGCTCACCAGGCGCCCTTCGCGTGGGCGCTCGGCCCACGGAGAGCCGCCGGGGATCGGCGCGATCATGGGCAGCGCGTCCGTGCCGAGCAGGCGCGCGCCGAGCGTCCAGTACAGCTCGTCGATCGCGTCGGCGGCCAGGAACGCGGCGTTGGTGGTCGGTCCGCCCTCCAGCAGCAGTGACCCGACGCCGCGCTCCGCCAGCACGCCGAGCAGCCATTCGGGCTGGGGCTTGGTGGTCGGTGCGACCAGGATCTCGACCCCCGCCGGGACGTCGGGAGCTTCTGCGCCCGCCCCGAGGACCAGGAGGCGCGGCTGCTCCGTGTAGCCGAACCAGTGTCGATCGGTCGGGATGTTGCCCATGCCGCCAATCACCAACGCTGTCGGCTGGGATGGTCGCCCGGCCGCGGCGCGCCGCGCGGCAAGATCGGCCGGCAGGCGCGAGTAGAAATCGTCCGCGCGCAGCGTCCCGGCGCCGCTCGCCACAGCGTCGTACGCGACGCGATAGAGCTGCAGGAAACGCCTGTCGACGCGGCCCGAGAGGCCCTCCGCGCGACCGCCCAGCTGGGCGCGGCCATCGAGGCTGGTGACCATGTTCAGGCCCACCAGCGGACGGCCGGCGGGAGGCGGCGGCAGGGCGAAGTCGGCGAGAGCTGCGTCCAGCTCAAGATCGGTCGCCGGGTCCGGCCAGAGGCGGTCCACGGGGTAGGCACTCACGACGGCGATGGTACGCCGGGCGCGGGCATCGTCCTCAGTCGAAGATCCGCTCCAGGTGCCAGGTGCCGCGCATCTCGTCGAGGTAGACGATGCAGAGCAGGCCATCGCGGGTGACCAGCTTGAAGTAGGCACGCACCGTCGGTTCGCGCCACCAGTCGTCGTCGACCCGCCAGCGGTTGCAGATCCCCACCTCGCCGTGGGTCTCGCCGTCCAGGCGGAGGCGGAGCGGGGTGCCCAGCGCATCGGTCTCGACCTGGATGAGGGGATGGTCGAGATAGAGACGCGTCATAGCTGACCGATCTCCACCAGGCGTGCCTGCTCCTCGGCCAGCGTCGCGGTCGGACGGTCGTGCATGGCCCGCCACAGGCGGCCCTCCCCGAAGCGCATCGTCAGCCGCTCGAGCGACCAGCGCAGCTCCTCCCAGCGCCCGATTCGCGCCTCGAAGGCCGGCAGCTGTCTGGCCGCAGGGGCGGCCAGGTGGTCGAAGGCAAGCCCGATGGAGATGATCCGCGGCTCGTCCTCCGCGGTTCGTTCCCTGGATCCCTGCTCCAGCCGCCCGATCAGCAAGCGCGCGATCCAGTCCGGCTCGAGCGCAGGCTCGGGGAAGGCCAGCTCCACGTGGAGTGGCGGGGCATCCTCCAGGTGCAGGGTGAGTGCGGCGCGGCCGGGTGCCAGGCGTCGAGCCCGTCCGGCGTCGCACAGCTCGGCAGTGATGCGTCGCAGGACGAGAGCGATCCCGGCGATCCCCTCGGCCGGTGGCTCGAAGGTGGCGCGGGTGGCGAGCCGCTCCGGACGTCTTCGTGGAACGAGAGGGCGCGGGTCGTGGCCCCGGGCCAGCTGTTGGAGCCGCTCGCCGGCCGTCCCGAACTGCGCCCCCACCGCGGATTGCGGGAGGGCGGCCAGCTCGCCCATGACGGTCAGCCCGAAGAGGGCGAAGCGCGCCCGGGTGGCCGGATCGGCGGGGAGCAGGTCCAGGGAGAGCGGGGCGAGGGCTGTGGCTGCTTCTCCGGCCGGGATGGCGTGGAAGGCGGCCGGCGCCCCTGGTCGTTGGGGGCGTGCCAGCCGCGCGGCCAGCACCGCCAGCCAGCGGTTGTCCCCTACGCCTGCCCCCACGGGAAGCGGCGCGATGCCCCGCGCCAGGGCCACCGCCCGTGCCGCGACCCGCCGCTCGTCACCCAGCAGCGGGTCGAGGCCGGTGATCTCCAGGAGCGCCACTCCCCGGCCAACCGCCTCGATCCGGGGAGACAGGTCATCGAGGCGGTCCAGAATCGCCTCGAAGAGGGCCGGCTCCACGTCCGGCGCTCGCAGGCCCGGCCAGATGAGGGCCAGCAGGCGGGTCACTGGCCCGCTCCTTCGCCCCGTGACCACTCAGCGGGCATAACGACCAAGTTAGGATCGCAAAACGCCTCGTTAGGATCGCAAAACGCCTCTTCTTGGTCGTTATGACCGCTGGGTGAACATGGCAGCCAATTTGGGGCAGCCAAACGCCTCTTCTTGGTCGTTATGACCGCTGGGTGAACATGGCCTGCAGACGCGCGCATTCGCGACCTCAGGCAGAGACGACGCGCAGCGAGGGCTGTTCGATGGCGGGATGCACCTCGCGTGGGGCCGCGGTGGAGCGGAGGAATGGGTCGATCCGTCGTCCCTCGGCGAACCACAGGTCGAGCGTCGCCCGACCGCCCGCGAGCGCCCAGCGATGGCGCGTCACGGTGGCCTCGACCCGCTGCCCAACCAGGTCCTGCCCCACGGCCAGCCAGGCAATCCGATGCAACCCGACCCGCACCCCGGCCACCCGCCCGGCCGCCTCGCGGCCAGACGGGCCGGCGAGCAGCAGCCCCACGCTCCCGGCACGGACCAGCAGGTCGGCGAGGCGGTTCAGTCCGGGTGTGGCGGGGGCATCGGCCAGATCAAGGACGACCAGCTCGATGAGCCGGCTGCGGATCAGCCAGCCGGCCAGCTCCACCGCCTCGGCGGGATCGGCGGGGCGGACGACCAGGAGCCATTCCAGCTCGACTCCCAGTCGGGCCGCGGTAGCCGGGTCGAGGCGGCCGGCCGGATCGAGCCAGGCAACCAGCCCTCCGGCCGCCTGGCAAGCGGCGATCGAGCCGAGTGCCAGGCTGGTGGCGCCACCCCCGGCCGGGGCGTCGAGCAGGGCCAGGGCGCCGCGCGGCCAGCCGCCGGTGCGCAGCGCGGCATCGAGCGAAGGCTGCCCGCTGGGAAGGGGGTCGGCGGCGACCATCGGGCCAGGGTCAACCCCGCGCCGCAGCCCATGATCACGGAGCGCGTCGAGGAGCTCAGGGAGGGGTCGAACGAGCCGGGCCGGATCGGTCATGACCCAACCGATGATAGAACAGATGTTCTAGTTTGGGAAGACCCACTGGCATCTGGTGAGTCACGCCACCTCGGGCTTACACTGTCTGGCGTCGAGCATGGACTCGTGCGGATCAGGCGGCGGCCCGTGGAGGTATCAGGTGGATATCGAGGCCATACGTCGCGTCGTCGAGCAGGCGAACGAGGCAGGCGCCGAGCTCATCCGGTTCCTCTATGTCGACCACGGTGGAGTGGTCCGCGGGAAAGCGACGAGCCGCTCGACGCTCGAGCGTCGGATGGCGACCGGCATCGGGCTCACCGTCGCGATGCAGGCCATGAACATGCTCGACGAGCTCCAGCCCGTCGACGGGATGGGCCCGGTCGGCGAGGTTCGGATCGTTCCAGATCCCGACTCCTATGTGAATCTGCCATTTTCACCCGGGGCAGCCGCGATGATGAGCGACCTGATCGGGCTTGACGGGCAGCCCTGGGCCGCCTGCCCACGCTCATTCCTGCGCTCGGCGATCGCCGAGGCCGCGCGCGATGGACTGGTGCTGCAGGCAGCGTTCGAACCCGAATTCCTCCTCGCGCGGCGCGAGATCGGTCCGGAGGGTGACCGCCTCGTACCGATCGACGAGAGCCTCTGCTTCTCGACCACCGGGTTTGCGCTGGCCCATGACTTCGCGATCGATTTCGTTCGCGCCATCGAAGCCCAGGGCATGGCCGTCGAGCTCTACCACCCGGAGCTTGGCCACGGCCAGCAGGAGATGTCGATCCGTCACGGGCCGGCGCTGGCGGCTGCCGATCGCCAGGTCTGGTACCGCGAGACGGCGCGCGGAGTGGCGTGGCGGCATGGGCTGTGGGCATCGCTCGCCCCGAAGCCATTGCCCGACCAGGCCGGCAACGGCGCCCACTGCCATTTTTCCGCCTGGACAGCCACGACGGAAAGCGATCCTGGCGACCCAGGCGAGCCAGACATGCATAACGCGTTCTATGACCCGAGCGACCGCCATGGGCTCTCGCCGATCGCATACCACTTCATAGGCGGCGTGCTGCACCATCTCCCGGCCCTCGTGGCGCTGACATGCGGGAGCGTGAACAGCTATCGCCGGCTCCAGCCGCAGCACTGGTCCAGCGCGTACGTGTGCTACGGCAACGACAACCGTGAGGCCGCGGTCCGGATCCCGTCACGGATGTGGGGCGACGACGAGGGTTCGGCCAACCTGGAGCTCAAGGCGTCGGACAGCACGGGCAATCCGTACCTGGCCCTTGGCGGCCTGATCCACGCGGGCCTCGACGGCATCCGCCGCAAGCTCGATCCCGGCGAACCGGTGAACGTCGACCCGGCAACGCTGAGCGAGAGAGAACGACGAAGTCTGGGCGTTGCCCGTCTGCCGACCTCATTGGGTGAGGCGCTCGACGAGCTCGAGCGCGACGAGGTGCTGATGGAGGCCCTCGGACCACTTCGCCGGACCGCCTACCTGGCCGTCAAGCGCTCAGAGATCGCTTCCTTCTCTGCCCACGACGCTGCATACGAGTGCATTCAGCACTCATTGAGGTTCTAGCGAGCACATGACAAGGGAGCAAAGGAGGTTAATTCCGACCGAACCGAAATGAACACCGCGTGCGCGATTGGAAGGCTCGCCTGAGGGGCTCGCGCTCGCGTCGAGCCATACCTCGATCCTGGACATGGAGGAATCTGGCAGATGTCGACTGAAGCATCGACCGCCGGCGATCAACTCCTTTCGGAACGCGTCGCGGGCGGCATCCTACCCAGGGTTCTCACCTCGTTCGACATGGTGGCGATCTTTGTCGCCATCGTCCTGTTCATCACCAACGCAGCGGTCATCCAGAGTGCCGGCCCGACGGCTTTCGGATGGTGGATCCTGGGCTTCATCGTCTTCCTGATCCCGGGCGCGATCGTCACCGGCCAGCTCGGCCGGATGTTCCCGGGCGAGGGCTCGATCTATCTCTGGACGAACAAGGCGTTTGGCAGCTTCTGGGGCTTCTTTGCGGGCTTCTGCGCCTGGTGGCCCGGCATCCTGGTGATGGTCGCCACGGGCACCATCGTCTTCTCATTCCTGGGCTACGTGTTCCCCGACTCCATCGGCACGCTCGATATCCGGGTACAGGGGATCATCATCACGGCGTTCATCGTGCTGTCGGCCGTCGTCTCCATCCTGCGGTTTCGGGTCACCCAGAACATCGTCAACATCGTCTTCGTGCTCTACGGCCTGGCGATTCTGCTGATGGGACTGGCGGGGATCGTGTGGCTGGTGGGTGGGCACGCCGCGGTCACGAACCCGGTCGATTTCGGCGCCTATTCGCCAAGCGCCAAAACTGGGCTCAACTTCACCAACTGGACGTTCTTCGGGCTCGTGATCCTCGCGCTCCTGGGCGTCGAGGTGCCGCTGAACATGGGGGTCGAGATCAAGGATGCACGCTCGATCACCCGGTACCTCGTCTTTGGATCGCTCGCGGTGATGGCCGCCTATCTGCTCGCCACATTCGCGATCATGGTCGTGGTGCCGGCCAACGGGCCGTCCGCGCAGGTGACCGCCGTGGCGTCAGTGGTCGGGATCGCGCTCGGCGATTGGCTGGGCAAGCTCGTCGCACTGATCCTGGCCGGGTTCTTCCTGTTCATCACCGTCGTCTACAACTACTCGTTCGCACGGCTCATCTTCGTTTCGGGCCTCGACAAGCGTCTGCCGGCGGCCATGAGCCACGTCAACGAGAACAAGGTGCCCGATACCGCGGTCTGGGTGCAGACGATCGTGGCGGCCGTGTTCACGCTGCTCGCCTTCGACATCCTGCCCTCGATCGGATTCGGTGGTGGCTCGCCGATCGATGTCCAGACCAAGATCTATGACGTGCTCCAGGCGGCTGTCACGGTCATCTGGTGCGTGTCGATGGTGATCCTGTTCATCGACGTGGTGATCATCATCCGACGGTTCAGGACCGAGTTCGAGTCGACAAGGCTGGCCCACCCGGGCGTGTTCTACCTGAGCGCGCTGCTGGGCGGCCTCGCTGCCTTCATCGGGATCGTCGCTACCCTCAGTGGGGCCTGGACACCTCTCATCCCGAACGACAGCGGGTCGGTGTCGATCCTGGGAGCCACGATCGCGTACGGCGCCTGGTTCTACTGGATTGCAGGCATCACGATCGTCTCGCTCATCGCGGGCTCGATCGTCTACGTCGTCGGGCGCCAAAGCGGAGGTGCCTCTGACGCCGAGGCGTCCGCGACGGCGTTCTGAGCGAGGTTCGTGCGATGGGGTCGCCCGCGCGGCCCCGTCGGCGGCTCACGCCGTGAACGCCTCGCTGGCGGGCCCCAGGCTGTGAGCGCGCTGACCGAGCGGGTCGAGGCGTCGATGGCGGACCTGCCCGCGGTGGATCAGCACTGCCACACGCTGGTCGCTGGCTGGAGCTCACTCGGCGACGTTGTCGCGCCGGGGTGGCGACGGTGCTTCACGGAGGCCGCCCGGCCTGGTTCCCTTGCCAGCGACGTTGTGGCGTCAACGGGCTACCGCGAGTTTCTTGGGGCCTTGGCTTCATGGCTGGGCGAATCCGATGTGGATGCAGCCGAGTTGGAAGCCCGGGTCGCGCGTCGTCGTGCCCTGGCGATCGGCGACGAGCCCGATGCGTATGCGCGCCGGTTGCTCGACGACGCTCACATATCGACCCTGCTGGTGGACACCGGGTTCGGCTCGCAGGCGCAATCCACGACGGCCTTGGCGCGGGCAATTGGTCGACCGGTTCGAACCATCGTCCGGATCGAGAAGGTGGCCGAAGGTTGCCTTGCGGCGCCACGGCAGCGATCGCTCACGGGGCTTGTGTTCACGGAAACGCTGCTCGAGGAGCTCGAGCGGGCCATCGCGGCCGGTGCGATCGGCTTCAAGAGCATTGCTGCCTACCGTGCAGGCCTGGACCTGCCCGAGCCATCGGCGTCTCAGGTCTCCGGCGCCTTCCGCGGGCTCGATCGAGAGGAGCAGGCTCGCCGTCTCGACGATCCGATCATCGTTGCGCACGTCGTCTGGACTGCCGCCCGACTTGCCGCGGCCCGAGGAGTGCCGCTGCAGTTCCACGTCGGCTTTGGCGACGAGGACGTCCATCTGCCGGCGGCCGACCCCACGCTGCTGCGGCCGCTGTTCCGTGCACCCTGGTCGGAGGGGTGTCCGGTCATCCTGCTGCACTGCTACCCGTTCGTCGACCAGGCCGCGTATCTCGCAAGCGTCTATCCGCAGGTCCACATGGACCTCTCACTGACCATACCGCTGCTCGGAGGGACGGGCGCCGAGCGGGCGATCAGCTCGGCGCTTGCACTCTGTCCAACGACCAAGCTGCTCGCTGCGTCAGATGGGCACTCCTACCCCGAAATGCATTGGCGCGGGATGTCCCTGTGGCGCTCAGCACTGGCGCATGTGCTCGCGGAGGAGGTGGCCGCTGGTCGAATGGACGTGGGCGAGGTCCAACCCATCGCTCGAGGCATCCTCGCCGGAAACAGCGAACGGGTGTATCGGCTGCAGGCTGTTTCCTGATGGGGGCTGCAGGAGGCAGGGAGATGCTGGTCACCGAACCCCGACAGACGCCCCGGGCACGTTCGAGGCCTTCAAATATCCGCTGATATACTCCCTCCGCCCGTGGGGATGTAGCTCAGTTGGGAGAGCACCGCGTTCGCATCGCGGGGGTCAGGGGTTCGAGTCCCCTCATCTCCACCATTCCATCCGGTATGCGAACCTCGGGTGGCGCTAGCCGGAATGTCGAATCGTTAACCTGAGACCATGCCCGGGCACAATATCGGTTCGCCATCTTGTGACCTCCGCGTGGGAGAGAGGCCGTGACGATCCGGGAGCCCCGGCATGACGAACGGTCTT
>Ga0193751_1000650_pt1 | contig 25563 bp, 24 predicted proteins | sample L1c2metaG_FD_143050 | JGI IMG/M metagenome (GOLD analysis project Ga0193751, IMG submission 143050) | Soil microbial communities from a riparian zone of the East river system, Colorado, United States - L1c2 | ecosystem: Environmental > Terrestrial > Soil > Riparian zone | place: USA: East River... | reverse complement strand
CTCGGAAGCGGCGCTGGATCTGAGATCCGCCAGCCACTGGGTTATACGATCGTCGGCGGATTGATCCTCTCCCAGCTTCTAACGCTGTTCACAACGCCGGTCGTCTACATTTATCTTGATCGATTGCAGGCGTTCCTGCGGCGTTCGCGTGAGCCATCGAAGAAAGCCAACGCAGTCGCGTGAAGCTGATCAGCGGTGCGGAGCTGCGCCTGTTGTAGGGGTCGCCGTTTCAACCGACCACGTATCAGTCACTACGTCTGCTTTATGAACTGCTTTGTTTCCTCCAATTAAGTGATATGGAGAACATGACCAAGAACAATGGAATTGCGATGATCGAAAACAGCCAAGCAATTTGGAAATAGGCCGTTCGCCAATCAACCAAACTCGCCAGATGAGTTATCTCATTGGAGAAATCCAGTTTGTCCGGCGTGCTGCATTCAACATATTGAAAAAATCGGTAGGAAATTTCTGAAACCCCAAGGCAGAGTGCGGCTGCGGCAAGCGACAAGACGATAATTGAAGTCGCCAGCCATCGCGCCAATCCGGGCCTGTGAAAAACCCCACCCTTTTCTGCGGCGAACGTGGTGGCCGCAACGACAATGCCGTCAAAGGCCAACAGAGCTAATCCTTTTTCGTCGATAACATTCAAAATGTCGTACAGGTTCTTTACGATTTCTCCGGCATGCGGCGGACTAAATTGAGTTCCGGCCGCGTGCAAAAGTTCGATTTTTTCCAGTAAGCTGCACACCACATTACCCTCTGGCCTCGAGCGGCTTCGATAATATTCGATGGGAGAGACAAGTCGAGAGTTTGCAGGAACTTCGCGGCGCAGCCTGTTTATTATGGGCTGCGTCGAACCAGCCGGTTCACAGGCAAAATCTGATATCGTAGATCTGCACCGACCAAAGACGAGTACTCCATGTTTCGCATTATTGCGTTCGCTCTAACCATCCTTGCCATTGCTCCGGCTCGTGCCGATGAGCGGTTCATCACGCTCAGTTCGACCACCTCGACCCAGGACTCGGGTCTGTTCGGCCACATTCTGCCGATTTTTACGGCGGCAACTGGCGTCACGGTTCACGTGGTTGCAGTCGGAACCGGTCAGGCGCTCGCTATCGGCGCCCGCGGCGACGCCGACGCGCTCCTCGTTCACGATCGCGCCGGAGAGGACAAGTTTGTTGCCGACGGGTTCGGCATCGACCGCCGCGACGTGATGTATAACGACTTTGTCATTGTCGGATCGAACAGCGATCCGGCGCATATCCGCGGCCTAAAGGACGCGCGTGAGGCATTGAAGGCCATCGCCCAGGCGACGGTGCCGTTTGCAAGCCGAGGCGACGACAGCGGTACCAATCGGATGGAGCTTCGCTTATGGAAGTCGGCGGGCATCCAGCCCGATCCTCGTAGCGGCTGGTATCGCGACCTTGGCCAGGGCATGGGGGCGACGCTGAATATCGCTGCCGCGATGAACGCCTACACGCTCACGGACCGCGCCACCTGGGCTAATTTCAAAAACCGGCAAGGACTGGAAATCCTGAGCGAGGGCGATCCGGCTCTGTTCAATCCCTATGGCAGTATTCTGGTCAATCCCGCGAAATGGCCACACGTCAAGCACCAAGACGCCAAAATCTGGCAAGAATGGCTGACATCAAAAGCGGGACTTGACGCGATCACGCCCTATCGCATCAACGGCGAACAATTATTCTTTCCGCCGCGCAGTGCGACGACGGATTAGCGCTGGGTCAACGCGCGGCCGAAGAGCAAGCTCACGGCGCTGACGGTCATCGACAACAAAATAAGAATGATGCCGAGTGCCAGCGCGAGGCTGAGATCGCCTTTACTGGTCTCAAGTGCAATTGTGGTCGTCATCGTCCGTGTATAGCCGCGGATATTGCCGCCGACGATAATGATGGCGCCGACTTCGGCAATGGCGCGGCCGAAAGCCGCGAGAAAGGCGGTCAGTAAACCGTCGCGCCCGATGTTCATCAGCGGCCATATCGTGCGCAGGCGCGAGGCTCCGTCGACCAGGAGGGCCTCACCATAGGCGTGCCAATGTCCCACGGCGGGCCGATGGACGAGGGCAATAACGATCGGCAAGCCAAGGATGCATTGCGCAAGGACCATTGCGGCAGGCGTAAATAGAATGCCCAACGATCCAAGCGACCCGGAGCGCGATAACAACAAGTAAACGGCAAGTCCGACGACGACAGGCGGCAAGCCGAGCAGCGCATTGACGACGACAATCAGCGTGCCGCGGCCCGGAAAGCGGTAAACGGCCAGTGCCGTGCCGAGCGGGGCGCCGATCGCAAAGGCGCAGGCGCTGGCGGTCAAACTCACGGCCAGCGATAGAAAGACGATGCCGCGGAGTTCGGCGTCGAAGCTGCCGATCAATGCGAAGGCGGTATGGAATGCTGCCGCGAAGTCGCTCATGCGGGCGTCTATTAGCACCGGACGGTCAGCGACTCCACGAAGCCGTCGGGCGCATCTTTGGTCTCAAGTCTGAATTATTTGCTATATAATCAGACAACCGTCTCGGAGAGGGAGCATGCCATGAAGGCGTTCTTTACTGCCTGTCTTGCAGCCATCGTGCTCGCGGTAATCGGCCTCGTCGTTCTCAATCATGTTCAAGAACCTGTGGACGAGGCATTCGCAACGTCTTATGCGCGGGTCGGATAGGCCAACATGTGGGGATTTAGTGGCCGCGCTTGCCGCGGCATCGCCGTCGCGGTGCTGCGTTAAATTGAGCGGTTAATGGCGCGGTGGGCAGCGCACCCGCCGCATGAACGCGGCGGGCAGTCGGTTAGGATATGACGGCTATTCGGCCGGCACTGGCCTGACTGGTTTGCTTTCGCGCTCCATCTCTTTCGCAAGCCACAAACTGTGGTGTTCCTTGGCCCAGTTTACGTCCACGGTGCCTTCGCCCATTGCTTCGAAGGCGCCTTGCATGCCGAGGGTACCGATATAGATGTGGCCCAACATGAAAGCGATGAAACACGCAGCCGCCACGCCATGGACCATTTCGGCCCTCTGCATGGTATCGATCGTGGTGCCGTAGAACGGGAACATCAGCATGTAGCCCGTCACCGCTACCGCCGCTCCGCCAAGGACCACGACCCAATAAACCGCCTTTTGGCCGGCATTGAAGCGGTCGGCCGCCGGATGTTTGTCGCCGATGATGCCACCGCCCTGTCTGAGCCACTCAACATCGGTCCGGTTCGGGATATTGCCGGCGAGCCACATCAAGGCAATCAGAATGACGCCGAGGGTGAATGGGAAGCTTAAGTAATTGTGTGCGTATTTTGCCCATTCCGACCACGCCGTGAATTGGTCGGGACCAATGAGCGGCAGCAACAGCGGTCGCCCGAATGTGATATTGAGACCTGAAATTCCCAGGATGATGAAGCAGACCGCGGTCATCCAGTGCACAAAGCGCTCGAACCAATTGAAACGTACGATCTTGCGCCCAGAAAAACCTCTCTCGAGCTTCACTGATCCGCGCACGAGATAGAAGATCACGATCAGGGCAAAAAAGCCGAGGATGGCTATACCGGCTATCCAACGCAACGTGACATTGTGGAAGTATTGCCAATCGCGGCCGGCCGGATGTTCAAGAACATAGGATTTGGTGTCGGGAATGGTGCCGAGCCCCTGGATGGTCTTGAGCTGATTAAGCAGCTGCTGCTCTTGCACCGCGCTGGCATTTGGATCGACCTGTGCAGAGAGCGGCGAACTCGCCGGCCCAATGACCATGATCAGGAGCCCGAACGCCGCGGCGATCGTGCGGATCCGCGCGAAAAGCCTCGCCATGCCACATCTCCCTGTATCGTCCCGGTGTCCTGTTGGCCGACGGCACGCGGGCGCGCCGCCGACATCGTTCATGTCGCAATCGTCGCGCCGTACGCAGTCTGCCAGCCCCAGGCGCCAGAGCCATAGCCGCGTCGCGACACGCGTTCTTTATAGATTTGGGCGATGACCTCGCCGTCGCCCGCAAGCAGCGACTTGGTCGAACACATCTCGGCGCACAGCGGCAACTTGCCTTCAGCGAGGCGGTTAGCGCCGTACTTCTCAAATTGGGCCTTGCTGCCGTCCGGCTCCGGCCCGCCGGCACAATATGTGCATTTGTCCATTTTGCCGCGCGAGCCGAAATTGCCGACTTTGGGGTATTGCGGGGCGCCGAAAGGACAGGCGTAGAAACAATAACCGCAGCCGATACACAGATCCTTGCTGTGCAGCACGACGGCATCTGCCGTCGTATAAAAGCAATTGACCGGGCAGACTGCCGCGCACGGCGCATCAGTGCAGTGCATGCACGCCATCGATATCGAACGTTCGCCCGGTTTGCCATCATTGAGCGTGACCACACGCCGGCGATTGATGCCCCAGGGCACCTCGTTTTCGTTCTTGCAGGCGGTGACGCAGGCGTTGCACTCGATGCAACGGTCGGCGTCGCAGAGGAATTTCATTCGAGCCATAACCGCCTCCTTAAGCCGCTGTGATCTGACACAGGGTGGCCTTGGGTTCCTGCATACCGGTCGCAGGATCGTAGCCGTAGGTCGTGATCGAGTTGGCGCTCTCACCGAGTACTATTGGGTCTAGTCCCGCCGGATAGTTGCCCCGCAGGTCCTGACCTGCGAACCACCCGCCGAAGTGGAATGGCATCCAGGCGACACCTTTGCCGACGCGTTCGGTGACAAGCGCAGCCACTTTGGCCTTTGAACCGTTTTCAGCGCCGGTCACCCAAACGAGTGCGCCATCCTTGATGCCGCGTTCGGCGGCATCGGCCGGATTGATCTCGATGAACATCGTCTGCTGCAGTTCGGCCAGCCACTTGTTGGACCGGGTTTCCTCGCCGCCGCCCTCGTACTCGACCAACCGGCCGGACGAGAGGATAAGCGGGAACTGCCTGGCGATGCCCTTGTCGATCGCGGCCTTCTGTACCGAGAAGCCGATATTTGGCAGCCGGAACTGCTTCGCATCCGGCAAGGTCGGATATTTGGAGACCAGTTCGACCCGCGGCGTGTAGATCGGCTCGCGGTGCACCGGGATCGGGTCGGGCAGGCCGAAGGCGTTCATCCGCGCCTTGGCATTCCCGTAAGGAACGCAACCATGCATCATTGCCACCCGCTGGACGCCGCCAGACAGATCGGTCGACCATGACACCGCATCCGGAGTGGTCGGGTTGACCTTGTTGATCACCGCCATCTCGGCTTCGGTCAGGTCCTTGTCCCAGCCGAGCTTTTTGAGCACGCCGAGCGTGAATTCCGGATAGCCGTCCTTGATCTCCGAATCCTTGGAATAGGATCCATCGGCAAGCAGGCTCACCTTGATGCTCGTGCCGTCAGGCTGCTTCTCTTCACGCTCGACACCAAATCGGGCGCGGAAACAGCCGCCGCCCTCCATCACCGAAAGATTGGTGTTGTAGAGCAGGGGAGTGCCCGGATGCTTGACCTCAGGCGTACCCCAGCACGGCCATGGCAAGCCGTAATAATCGCCCTTGTTCGGGCCCGTCGTGGCGCGCTGCGTGAGCATGTCGAAATCGGCCTGATGCGCCATGTGCGATTTCAGCCGTTCCGGCGATTGACCGCAGTACCCAGTCGAGAAGCTACCGCGGTTCATCTCACGCAGAACGTCCTCGGCTACGGGCAGATTGTTCTCCACCTTGATGTTCTTGAACATCTGATCGGAGAAACCGAGCTTCTTGGCCATCAAGTAGATCACTTCGAGATCGTCCTTCGACTCGAAGATTGGTTTTACGATCTGCTCGGCCCATTGCAGCGCACGGTTCGATGCAACGCGCGATCCACAACATTCGAACTGGGTAGCGACCGGCAAGAGGTACATGTTGTCCTTGCGGCCGGCCTGCACCGCGAGCGACGCCCAGGTCGTGGGGTGTGGGTCGGCAACGACCAGGAGCTCAAGCGCCGTGAGGCCTTTCAACGATTCCGGGATGCGGGTGATGCTGTTACTGGCATGACCCTGGATGAACATCGCCTTCACATTGTCTTTTTGGGCAATTTGATCCTTGGGCAGGAGGACGGCATCGAACCAGCGCGTCAGCGGGATGCCGGGCGTCTCCATCAGCTTCTTCTCGTCGAAGCGGCTGACCAAATAATCGTAATCGACCTCCCAGACTCGCGACCAGTGCTTCCAGGCGCCCTCCACTAGGCCGTAATAGAAAGGCAGCGTCACGATATCGAGGCCGACATCGGTGGCGCCCTGCACGTTGTCATGACCGCGGAAGATATTGGCGCCGGTGCCGGGAGCACCGACATTGCCCGTGAGTAAGAGCAGCATGCAGCTTGCGCGCACATTCGCAGTGCCGACCGTGTGCTGAGTCTGCCCCATGCACCAGATCAGTGTGGATGGCTTGTTCTTAGCGAACATTTCGGCGACGCGTTTGAGCTGTTCGCCGGGAACGCCGGAAACGCGTTCGACTTCCTCCGGCGTCCATTTCTCCATTTCCTTGCGCGCGTCTTCGTAGCCGTAGACGCGCTGTTTGATGAATTCCTTGTCCTCCCAGCCATTCTTGATGATGTGCCACATCATCCCATAGAGCACCGGGATGTCGGTGCCGGGCCGCAGGCGGACATATTCGGTCGCGTGCGCCGCGGTGCGGGTCAGGCGCGGATCGATCACGATCACGTTCGCCTTCTGCATTTCGGCGCCTTCGAGCAGATGCTGCAAGGAGACCGGATGAGCTTCGGCCGGATTGCCGCCCATGATGATCTGGGTCTTGGCGTTGCGGATGTCGGTGTAGCTGTTGGTCATCGCGCCGTAGCCCCAGGTATTGGCCACGCCGGTGACGGTCGTTGAATGGCAGATGCGCGCCTGATGGTCGGTGTTGTTGGTGCCCCAGAACGCGCCAAACTTACGGAACAAATACGCGCCTTCGTTGGTCATCTTTGCCGAACCGAGCCAGTAAACCGAATCCGCGCCTGATTTGCCGCGGATTTCCATCAACTTGTCGCCGAGTTCGTTGACTGCCTGGTCCCAGTTGATCCGGGTCCACTGCCCATTGACGAGCTTCATCGGATATTTGAGGCGGCGCTCGCCGCTGACCAGTTCGCGCACTGCGGCGCCCTTGGCGCAATGCGAACCGCGATTGATCGGCGAATCCCAACTCGGCTCCTGACCGACCCACACGCCATTCGCGACTTCGGCGGTGACGGTGCAGCCGACCGAACAGTGCGTGCAAACGCCTTTGCGGATTATCGCCCCCGCGGTCAGCGGACCGGCGGCTGCGGCTTCCGCTTTGCGAACGGTCCCAAGCGGCATTGTGCCAAGAACAGCGAGGCTACCGGCGCCGATTCCCGAGCGCCGCAAAAAGGCGCGGCGATCGAGAGCTTTGGTGTCAGCGACGAGGCTTGCGAGAGAGCCGCGGCGCGCTTGACGATCTGACTTTTTGACGAGCACGGGTGCCTCCCTCACTTCGGATATTCGTTGACACGATAAAACGCTTTGACGTCTTCGGAGTTTGCGTTGTAGCGGGCCTTGCGCTTCGTCTCATTGCTTTCCGAATCGGCTTGGGCTTCAGCGACAAGTGCGACGGGAGTTGCCGCTGCCCCGGCCCCGAGCACGCGAAGAAGATCGCGACGGTCGATTTTACTTTTGCTGTCCGGTCTCATCGCCAGTCCTCCTTAAGGACGCATCGTCCTTGGCGTTGCGCGTCTCACAACGGCAGCGTGAAAGCCTCGGTTTCGATTTCAATGAACACTCGGCCGACAGTACCGACTCGCGCGTAGAAGTCGGCGCTCTCAGCACGTTCGAGATCAGCGAAAAAACGCCCTATCCAGGGCGCCATATGGCTTTCGAATATTGTGCGGCTCGACTCTTCGACGCCGGGCAGATGACCGTTGGCAAGACCGGCCATGATCTCGCACAAGATCGCGGCATGGTCCTCCGGCTCGGCGACGCCTTCGGCGCGCGCAATGCCGATGCGAGTCAGGTCTTCACGCAAGCGCGCGAGCGGGCGTTCGTGCAGGAAACCAGTTAGGTAGTATGATGCGTATGGGAGAAGCTCGCCGCGGCCGACGCCGATGAATAGGTCGAAGAATTCGCGCTCTATCGCGGCAGCGTCTGCTTCTTTCGCCGCTTCGGCCAATGCGAGGTGGGCTTCCCCGAGCGCCGTTTCGTCGCCCTGCAGTTGGCCAATCTGTTTAAGGAGCGCGGCATCCGGGGCTTCCCTGAGAAGCCGCGCCAGTAGTCCGTATTGCTGCGCGCGGGTGCGATTGATGTCGTCGACGTCCTGTTCGACATAAAGATCCGGTCGCAAAATCGCACGCGCAATGCCGCTCGCGCCTTCGACCTGAAGAACGCGCTCCGCGGGCACTCTGCCCCAGTTCGAAACGGACGGCTGGGAAATTCCGATGCGGCGCGCAAGTTCGGTGACGCCGCCGACGGCGCGAATAGCCTCCTGGAGTCCCCGATCAGCCATGCTTCACATGGTTGTTGTAATCCCGCTCGCACCGTCGCCCCCTAGCGCGGACAGGAAATTTTTTCAGCGACGAGGCTATCGCCGCGTCGGAGCCGTGGTCAATAGCCGGAGGCTATATCGCTGGGTGAATGCCGGTCAGGGCTTACGAGGAGGCGCCGTCTTTTTGCGGTGCGTCATTTCCCTCTTCGTCGCCGCTGGCTTCAGTCGCATCCGCGATTTTGGGCCTGGCAGCTTCGAGAAGAGGACTTCCTGACGGCTCGGGCGTGCCTTCTTCTATAGTTTGGGCTGGCGGGGGGTCGGAATTAGCCTTCATAGGCTCGCCAATAATCTTCGATGCCAGCTGCGCCACTTCATCCGCGGTGATTGCGCCGAAGCCGGCCATGGCCGACGGATTGTTGAAATCCCATCCGTTCTCGACAAGGCCGACAAAATCCCTGATCGCCGGATCGGAGGTCCAGGCGCGCCGAAGTGCCGCACGTGTCAAGTCCGGCGGTACTCCAGGGCGAAGGAAAGCGGTGACGTCGGTGTTCGCGGCGATCGAATCAATCGGTGGCAGATCTGCAAGGCCGAAGGTCTCGTCGCTGGCCTTGACCATGCCGTCGATTTGTGGCGGCTCCGCCGCCGAAGCATCATGCTCAACCGGCGGCTGCTGGTTCGCCGCGTGCTCGTCCTTCGATCGATCGCGCTCGGCCAGTTTGCGTTTCGACCATCGCTTCAGAAAATTTTCAGGCTCGGTCATGGCTTGCGAGTATCTGCTGCCGGTGGGTGCGCCAAGCTCTCTGGATGGGCGCGGTCCCGTTCACGCTTGAGGAATGGCTGCTCGACATAATGCTCCGAAACGAAGTCCGCGACCACTGCCTCGACCGCCGTCGGCATTGCGACAGTGTCGACGAGATCGTTGCCAAGAGCGGCCCAGGACTCGCCCTCTGCTGGATCGACAGTTACAGCCGCCAAGACATAGGGCGGATCGGCTTCAGTTCGCCGCAACGCGACCCACAGTAGCGGCTTCTCGACCAGCAGATTTTGCCGATAATTGCCGGCTTCCGAGCGATAAAGCTCGATCTCGGCCGCACCGACAAAAAAAGTCGCGCGCTCGCCATCATCCGATAGCTTGGTCCAAGCCGGAGTGTCAGGAGCGCCGCCCAAGGCAGTGATGGGTTGCCAGAGAAAATCGGTCCAAGGTCCGGCGCTCTTGCTGCGCTCGACGACAATACCGACCGCAACAGTCTTAAGCGGCGCGATTGTGCTCAACCCACTGCCTCAATATGTTTTACCGGCAAACCGGTCACCAGATTCTGCGGCTTCATGCGGATCAGGCGTTCGGGATTCATCGCGAGCACGAGATAGATCGGCTCGCCTCTGACATCATCAATTATGAGGCGGGCGTCGCGGAAGATCAGACGGAATAAGCCGACCACGCGCGCCATCGCGTCCTCGTCCAATTCCTCGCCGTTCCACAGCGCATCGGCGATTCGGGTGGCTTCAGCATCGAGACCTACATACCAGCTCACCGGAGCCTCGCGGAGCTCCGTCAGCGGCTCGATTGTCACCTCCAGGCCTAACAGGTGGCTTATCCATCGCTCCATCGCTTTCGCAAGCGCTGCAACGCCTTCCCGGCCAGCAGTCAAATCGAGTGCCATGTCGAAGCAATCACTGCGCTGCCAATATGTGGAGGCATTGCTCTCGTTGAGAACTTCGATCTCGGAATCCACTGGCAGCCCGAGCATCGAAACCAACGGCGACACTGGCAGTTGGCTGCCGCCTGCGACCGTCTCCTCGTCCGCCGCGATCAGCGAACCTTCGTGTAGCGTAATGCGCTGCGTCCGAAAGAACAGCTCCCCCGCACGCAACGTGCAGGGCTCAGCGGTCGTATCAAGCGCGTTGCGAAGAATCGCATGGACAAGCTGATTAATGAACAAGGGTGGCGTTTTACCTACGCCGCGACGGATGAGATCAACATAACTGGCTTCCAGCGTTTTATGCGCCAAGAGATGATCGCGGAAGGCAATCAAAAGTTCCCAATTTTCCCGTGCGTCCGCGTCGGTGATGGTCTGAATTTCGGAAGCCGCGACTAGCCGGCGAGGATCGGCGAGCAGTGCGCTATGCAAATTACGTTCGACCGGACAGGCATTCGGCGGCGGGAGCAATTCCGGCCGGGCCAAATAAACTTTCAGGAAGTCGTCAGTGACGACGTAGCCGCCGCTTTCATCGCGATCGAGAAAATGATGGCCGCACGAGAGCCAAAAGTCAGTCATTTATGCTCCCGCTCGCCCAGCGCTATCAAATCGATTTGTTCGCTTGGTTCATCATCGCCTTCAGTCTCGATGAAGGAGAAGGCGCGAGTGGGCTTCGCGCCTTCTTTGCCGCGAAGTACGCGAAAGGTTTCGCGTACCGCGCCGTTTTCGAAACTGCGGTGGACGGCGATAACACTGTCTTGCGGAATGGCGCAGAGCGATTCGGCGAAAGCAACCTCTTCTTCTGCTGCCGCCTTAGCTGCTTCGATTGTGGGCGCTTCGAAATGCTGAATTAATTGATTGGCGAGCGTATCGACCAGAGTTGCGCGCTCGGCCTCGGTAACCTCGACGACCTGGGCCAAGGTCGACCAGCCCAACGACTTGACTCCGAGAAACCCGCTGCGAAACGCCGCGCGCGCTTTGCCTGCGAGGTTCGCAGCATCTTTGTTCCAGAAGACGAATGCACCCGAGACCGCCCAATCGCCGGCCTCGGCGGGAACATCGAAAACGAATGTATCCGATGCATCGAGACGGATGGTGCGCAGCAGCTTCACACGTGTCCTTTGCCGAGCAGATCGAGCCATTCAGATTTTTCGAGCCGAGGCAGCAAGGCCCTGCGCTCAGTTTTATCGTTAGCAATGCGGCTTATAAGGTCACCATTGTCATCGATGTCCCAGTGCTGGCGGTCGTCGCGCGAAAGACGCTCGAAATAGGATTTGCGGACAGCTGTAAAGCGGCCTTCCTGCCAATCGCTGAGCAGCAGCATCAAATTACGCGCGAAGCCCTCGATAATGTTATTGGAGCTAATTTCGGCAAAACCCTCCTCGTCCAGCGCCGTCAGGTCAGGGGTGAGGCCGGGATCGACGCCCGTGCTGCTTGCGGTCCGGATCGTGGCGCCAAACACCAGCCATTCCGGAACGTTACCCGCGCCGGTTTTCGCCGGCCAAGCTAGTCTGCCACCGCCAACTAAAGCCCAATTTACGTACAAGGCGTCCGGCCATTCGATATGGATGGCGGTTTCCGGCGGCGCGGCTGCGGCAATCGCGTCAGCCAAGGCGGCCATCCCGGCGTAGAATACGCGGCGCCCTTTGGCGAGCGGGTCTGTCGGTTCGAGCACTACTGCGAATTCGGCGAGGTCGAACCTTCCCACATAGACGAGAGTTCCGGCGCCGCGCTGCGGTGCGAGTGTAACCGCGTGCGCAAAAGCATCGCCGAATTCGCGCAATCGCACCGCGCGATACGGCGGCGGCAATATCAGTTCCGCCGCAATAGTTGCCCGCGACACCGGCGCCATCGATCCTCGCTGTTATTTTGTGGTCTTTTTACATATAACCGCATGGCCCATAAAGTCCCGCAGTCTGGACCGTTTGCCGCGCGAGACTTCAGGAGCCGATGGCGATCGCCTTTCGCCGGTCGGGCAAACAAGAGGACAAGACGACCCTAGTAGCGAAAATGACTGAACGGCCGCGGAAGATCCTGATCTGTTCCTGCGAGGACACAATGCCGCTCGACGGTACCCGCATTGAGCGGGCATGTCGGGGCGCGGACGTGCTGCAAGGACGCCAGCTTTGCCGCGCCGAGCTCGACCGCGTTCGCGGCGCGGCGGCTGATGGACAACCAATCGCGGTTGCCTGTACCCAGGAGGCGCCGCTGTTTAGGGAGATTATCGGCGAGAACGCGCTCGCGTTCGTCAATATTCGCGAGACGGCAGGTTGGTCCAAAGACGCCAAAGCCGCGGGGCCGAAAATAGCGGCCTTGATCGCGGCCGCCTGCGAGCCCATGCCGGATCCTCCAGTTGTGAATCTAACAAGTGAAGGCGCGACGCTGCTCTATGGTAAGGACGAGCGCGTGGTCGAGGCCGCCAATTTATTAAAGGATCATCTCGACATCACTGTTCTGATCACCGACAGCGATAGAGTACCGCCCGCTGGCGTCACGGAATTTCCGCTGCTGAAGGGCATAATCAAAGCAGCCACTGGCCATCTTGGGGCTTTCAAACTACGGGTCGATAGCTACGCCGCGCCGGCGCCTTCCTCGCGCGATCGGCTGCAATTCGGCACGCCGCGCAACGATGTTGAACTGCACTGTGACGTGCTCATCGACCTTTCCGGCGGCGCACCGCTATTTTCATCGCCCGATCTGCGCGACGGGTATCTGCGCGCCGATCCGGGTGATGCAGCGGCGATACTGCGGACCGTGCTGAAAGCGCGCGATCTGTCCGGAGCCTTCGAGAAACCGCGCTATATTACATTTACCGAGCATCTATGCGCGCATTCGCGCTCGAATATTGTCGGCTGTCATCGTTGCCTCGATCTCTGCCCGACCGGCGCGATCACGCCTAATGGGGATCATGTCGCCATCGACGCGCAGATTTGCGCTGGTTGCGGCCAGTGCGCTGCCGTCTGTCCGACTGGCGCTGCAGCTTATGCGTTGCCGCCTTCCGATGCGTTATTGCGAAAACTGCGTGTACTGCTGACCGCGTACCGCGAGGCGGGTGGCGCCCAGCCGGTGCTATTATTTCATGACGGCGACCATGGCCGCCCCCTTATTGAGGCGCTGGCGCGGCATGGCGACGGGCTGCCGGCTCATGTGTTGCCGGTGGAAGTCAATGAGATTGCCCAGATTGGACTGGAGGCACTCGCCGGTGCGTTTGCGTATGGCGCAGCAGTGGTACGTTTTCTGCTGCGCTCCAAACCGCGGCACGATTTGAGCGGACTGGCCAGAATGATTGCCTTGAGTAAGACGATCGTGGCCGGGCTCGGTTTTGACGGCTCGCGCATCGACACAATCGAAACCGACGATCCTGACGCACTCGGCGACAGCTTGCGGGGTATCGCAGCGCTGAACAGCGTGGTCAAACCCGCTACTTTCACGGCCGTGGGTAATAAGCGCGAAGTTCTCCAACTCGCGTTGCGCGAGTTGCACGCAGCGGCCCCAGCCCCGGTCGACGTGATCAGCCTGCCCGAGGGCGCACCGTTCGGCAAAGTCGAGGTGAATGTCGATGGCTGCACGCTGTGCCTGTCCTGCGTTTCGGCTTGCCCGACCGGCGCGTTGTTAGATGATCCCGAGCGGCCGATGTTGCGTTTCACCGAAGATGCTTGCGTGCAATGTGGGTTATGCAAAGCGACCTGTCCGGAAAAAGTGATCAGCCTGAAACCGCAGATCAATTTTCGCGCGGCAACGGCATCAAGCCGCGTCATTAAGCAAGAAGATCCGTTCCTCTGCATCCGCTGTGGAACTCCGTTCGGAGTCAAAAGTTCGGTCGAGCGGGTGGCCGCAAAGCTTGAAGGCAAGCATTGGATGTACAAGGATTCGACACGTCGGATCGATCTTGTGAAAATGTGCGCCGACTGTCGCGTCCAGGTGACGGCTGAGGAGAACTTCGATCCGTTCGGCGCGCCGCAGCGTCCGCGCTTGCGCACTACCGATGACTATTTGCGCGCGCGCCAGGAGGAAGGCGAGAGCTAATCTCTAAATTCAATTAGCTCTCCTGCTCTCGGATTGTGTGGAAGCTCTAGTTCGTGGTCGCGCGGGCGAGAAAATCTACAAGTGCCTTACGATCTGCTGCGGCCCCGATGGTCTGTTCCGGCATTTTGGTGCCCGGCGTGTAGTGTGCCGGCCCGATTTCGAACAGCTTCGCAACCGTTTCCTTGGACCAAACAATGTCGAGGTTCTTCAAGGCCGGTGAGAAATTGTAGCCCGGAAGCGTCGCGATACGACGTCCGAAAATGTGCCAGAGCGTAGGACCAGCCTTTTGGGCCTCCTCGGCTCTGAGCGTGTGGCACGCGATGCAGGCGCGAAACACTTCAGCACCATGATCGCCGGCATACCGCTTGAGCGGGTCCTCGGGCACCCCGACAAGCGTGGAGTCGATCGGCTCACCGGTAACCGCGTTCCAGCGGCGAATGACGGAATCCGTACCGCCAGTCAATAATGTGCTGTTATCGGGCAAGAACGCGACCGCCCACACCGGCAACCCGGGGCCAACCAGCGTGTGCATGAGCGTGCGTTGCTTGCGATCGATCACCGCTACCGATCCGCGTGTGCTAGCCGCGGCAACGAGTAGGCCATTATTGGAGATCGCAAGCTGGATTATGGGTGTTGTTCCGGCTTGGAGTTCACCCAGCATCTCGCCAGTGGAGGATAGGAAGAAGACTTTCCCGCTGGCTCCGGCCGCTATCATTTCGCCGTCTGGTGTGGTCACCACGGCGTTGAGCGGGCTTGGCAGGTTGTGCACGGACACACCATCGCCGGCAACTTGCCAAGCGTGAATCGTACCATCGTAACCGGCGCCGATAATCTGACTGCCATCGGCCGAGAATGCTACACCATTGACGTTCTGCGCATTGCCTTCCAACACGCGCGGCGGTCCGCCTGCGAGCGGCCACAGCCGGACAGTGCGATCCCATGACGCAGATGCCAGCGTCTTGCCGTCTGGCGAAACGGCGAGAGCGACGATTGGCCCAGTATGGCCGTCAAGCACCCGGTCGGGCGCCTGCTGGCCCGGAGTCCAGACGGCAATGTGCGCATCGCCGCCCGCGGTCACGATCCGACCGTCCCTGAGCCACGCGACCGCATTCACCGGGCCATCGTGAAAGCGCATGACTTGCTCGGCAACATTGCGCGAAAGCGACCAACGAATTGCCGATGTATCGAAACTGCCCGAGACCACATGCGTCCCGTCTGACGAGATCGCGAGCGCTCGCACCGGCCCGCCATGACCGCGCAATTGAGCGTGAATGGGCTGCAGGCCGGCGGCCGATACCGCCATCACAAATCCGCACAGCAGCAAGGTGCGGCTCGATTTGAGCCGAGTAACGTTCATCTGGCAGGCATATTAACGCATGACGCCGAAGCTGGTCAGGGCATCCAGAACGGTTTAACGGCGTCAAAATCCCGCCTGCACGGTTCGAGGCCGATATCTTGCAAGTTCCTGTCACTCAAGCTCTCCAGCTTGGCGTCGGCATAATGCCGCCTCAAGCGCAGAAAAGAGAGCGTAATCAATTTTGAAAAACGCGAAATGCCGAGCAGGAAGATGGTCATGGCACATCTCCATCTTTCTCACCCTTTGAACTCTAGTAGGGGCGTGCAAGAACTGCTGTGACCCAAGGCACAGTGCAGTTCGCCCGGGGCGGCCAGAAATCGTCAGCTGCTCGGGCGGAAAACGCCGTCGAACCGGAACGAATAGCCGAGGCCAAAGACATAAGAGGGCGCGTTGCGATCGAGGCCGATACCGATGTGAAAATCGATCTGCTGATTGTTGTTGATGCGGTAACCTGCGCCAGAGTTGAACAGCTGACTGCTCCCGCCGCTCGCTACGAAGCTGCCCACATATTCGACGAAGACAAAGGCGCGTTCGGCGATCTCTTTCTCGATCACGAAGGTCGTCTGATAGGTAAACTTGATCGGTGATGCAGGCGTAAAAAAGTTCGTTTCCATGCCGGTGAGCGCCCAGCCCCCACCAAGGTCGAGCGACCACGGAATTTGCAGATAGGGCTGCACGCCTGGACCCGACACGGCACTTGCTCCAGTGGGCAATGCAGCTCCGGCTGTAATAGAGAAGTTGAACCTGCTTTGCGGCAAATTGAGCTGCCATTTTACCGCCGGCGCCACATCGCTAAATCCAGAGACGCCGCCGCGCAATGTCGTGAAGTAATTCGGCAGATCGACGAGGATTTCCAAGCAAGGCGCGATGCCGAGCCGCCAGCGGCTATTGGTGCCGCTCAGCGCTTGCGCTGCATCCTTTCGCTGCAGGTCGATACCGTTCTCATTCTGCAAGCTGCCGACCGGGACCACGATCGAGGAATTGGTGACATCCGGCCGGTCGGTTTCGATAGGGGTGCTGGGGTCAGGGCACTCGCGCGCAATCGCAGTAGATTCGAAAGCCGCCAGGGACCCGCCGACCAGCGCGATCAATGCGAGTACTCGCATCAAGGCTCTAGCGGTGGCGGATCGCATCATTTCCATTATTCCGGTTTCGCGCAGCAAACACGATTCCGCGGCGCGGTCATTTATTCCTGGAAACGGCACGGGACTGACTGGCGCAGGCAGATCGGCAGGATATGCGGTGAGCTGCTTGAGGCGAGCCGTTTACCGCAGTTATCTGGCTCGCCAGGAAGTCAGCGGCCGAGCGTCCCATCTGTGTGCGCGATCCCGCGGCATTCAATCGATCTGTGCGCCCGACGCCTTGATGATTGGCGCCCACTTGGCGAGCTCTGCTTTGACGAATTCGGCTGTCGTCTCCGGCGTGCTACCCGGCGTCGGGTCGATGCCGGCCTTTTCCAGCGCGGAAGAAACCGCGGGATCGGCCAGCGCCTTGTTGATGGCAGCGTTGAGCTTATCGACAATTGGCTTCGGCGTGCGGGCCGGCGCTAGCAGCGCGTTCCAGGTGTAGCATTCGTATTCCTTGAGACCCTGCTCCTGCAGAGTTGGCAGATCCGGCATCGCGGCAACCCGCTTGGCCATGCCGGCGCCGAGCGCGCGCAGCTTGCCCGATTTTGCCAAGGGCAGCGCAGTCGGCGTCGCATCAAACGCCATAGTGATCTGACCGCCCATCAGATCCGTGTCCATCGGCGCCGAACCTTTATAAGGAACATGGGTGATGTCGAGACCTCCCGCCAGTGATTTGAATTCCTCGCCGCACAGATGAAGAATCGAACCAAGTCCGGACGAACCGTAGTTGTATTTGCCGGGACTGGCCTTGATGAAATTGACTAGGCTCTTCACGTCGGTCGCCGGAATGGAAGGATGCACGAGCAATAGCGTCGGTGTGACGCCGACCCGGCCCAAGGGCGCAAAATCGCGCACCGCGTCGTAAGGTAGGTGCTTGTAGAGCCCAGGATTGATTGCATTCGTGGACACTGTCGCCATCAATATGGTGTAGCCGTCGGGTGAAGCTTTGGCGACCGCTTCCGCTCCGATATTGCCGCCGGCGCCAGTTTTATTTTCTATGACGAACTGCTGGCCCAGCAGTTCACCCATTTTTGCTCCCATGACTCGTCCGACAATATCGGTCGGGCCGCCGGCGGAGAATGGAATGATCATCTGAATTGGTCGTGAGGGGAAATCGTCGCGCGCCTGAGCGTCAGTGTTTGCAAGTGCCAATGCCAGGACAATGCCGGCAACCCCCTGAAATACGGTCCGCCTGATCAGTCGCTCCAACATTTTGCCGCTGGCGCGCAGACCTTTGCCCATGACCTCTCCTCCTATTTACGAATAAGGGTGACATTATCGGGAGAGAAGTCTCTCGCCAAAGCGAATTATGATAGTGCGACCATTTACAACGGCGGTTCGAGTCCGCCTTCTTTCTTGTTGGCAATCCACGCCTCATCCAAATCAAGCTCGCGTTCTATGCGTCGGCGCGCTTCATCGGTGATTTGGCCGTTTTGTAACAGACGGTAAATGTAGTCGCGTTCGGCCGCGATCAAATCCGATCTTATCTCGGCGGCGGTTGAGGCGGGATCGACACCCTCCGAGACTAGTCTCGGCAAGCGACCGAAACGATAATCATGACGCGCGCGTAAGATTGCCAAGGTTTCAGGGGAAATTTCGCCCTCGGCTGCGAGCTTTTCCAACCGGCTTTGCGCCAGCTTTAGCGCTTCAGTTCGCGCGGCAAGCTCGGCATCGTGCTCGCGCTCACGTTCCTCGGCGGCATGGCTCGTCAAGCCTAACCAGCGGACAGTTCGGGGCAGAAGCAGTCCCTGACCAACCAGCGTAACGACAATGAGACCAAAGGTGATGTAGAGAATAAGGTCGCGGTCCGGAAATGGCGCGCCCGAGGCGGTAGTCAGCGGAATCGCTAGCGCTGCGGCAAGCGAAACGACCCCACGTACGCCGACAAAGGCGAGAAAAAATACCCATTGCCAGGGCGGAAGCGGATCTCGGCGCGCCACTGCGGGGCTCAGCCAACGTGGCAGGTATGTCGCCGGATAGACCCAAATAAATCGCGCGATCACTACGACTAGTACTGTGAACAGGGCGGCAAATATCGGCTGGTGCAGAAGGCTGAGATCGGTACGTTCCATGAGGGTGCGAATCTGCAGCCCCGTCACCAAGAAGACGAAACCTTCGAGCAAATAAACAAGTAAATCCCAAAAGAAGATTCCCTGTAGCCGCGTCGCAGCCGGGATGAGTAGCGGGCCGTTCCAGCTTACGAATAGGCCGGCTGCGATCGTCGCCAGCACGCCCGAACCGCCGATGTGAGCTGGCAACAGGAAGGCGACGTAGGGCGTCATCAACGAAAGCGTGATCTCAACCCGGGGATCGCGAACCCAGCGGCGCAGCTGGAGACTTAACCAGCCGACGGCAATTCCATAGGCGATTTCGCCCACCACGATCAGAACAAAAGTACCGGCGGCCTTCCAGAAGGAAAATGCGCCGGTGCTCACGGCGACAACGGCGAGGCGGTAAAGGATCAGAGCGGTTGCGTCGTTCGCAACACCTTCTCCGTCAAGCACCACAATAATTCGTCGGGGAATCCCGAGCCGGCGGACAATTGCGAGCGGCGCCACTGCGTCGGGCGGAGCAACAATGGCTCCGAGCACAAACGCGACAGCGAGCGGCATCCCAAGCAGCCAATGGCTCGTGACAGCCACCGCGCACGTGGTGAAGACGACGCATCCCAATGCAAGCAGCGCGATCGGACGGAGATTGAAGCGAAATTCGCGCCAGCTCATGGCGACGCCAGCCGAATAAATCAGCGGCGGCAAGATGACTAACAAGACCAATTCCGGCGCAAGTTCGATGCGTGGAAGTCCGGGCGTCAGCGCGAGTCCAATGCCGGCAATAACCAGAAGAATAGTAGGAGCAACATTAATTCGTCGCGCGATCACGGCCACCGCGACCATGACCGCTAGCAGGAGGAGGAGAGTCTGGATGGTGTTCGCCATTGGTCACATAATAATGTTCCCAGCCGCTATGTCTTGGGACGGATATCGGACCTTAATCGACCCAGTCCAACAGCGCTTAATGCTCCAGAAGCGCGACCGTGCCGAGACCGCCGTCCGAGCAAATACTCACGATTGCTCGACTGCCTTTCGGCAGCTGGGCGAGTTCCTTGACAGCCTGGCTTAGAATGCGTGCGCCTGTGGCGGCGAACGGATGTCCAAGGGCAACGCTGCCGCCGTTGGGGTTCATCCGCTCGCGCGGAAATGTCCCAAAATTATGCTCGACACCGGCCTTGGCTCGGACGAAGTCGCTATCTTGCAGCGCCTTGAGATGACACAAGACCTGAGCCGAAAAGGCCTCGTGAATCTCCCAGAGCGCGATGTCATTAAATTTCAATCCTTGTCGCGCCAGCAAACGCGGGATGGCCGATACGGGCGCCATGAGCAGTCCTTCGGTAAAGATATCGACGGCGGCCATCTCGAAATCGACCAGACGCACGCGCGGCAAATTGTTTGGCAATCGGTCCATGCCTTTGTCGGTTGCAACCCAAATAGCGGCGGCTCCGTCGGTCAGTGGCGAGCTGTTGCCCGCGGTCAGCGTGCCCCGTCCGCTGGCGCGGTCGAAGACAGGCTTTAACTTGGCAAGCTTCTCGAGCGAGGTGTCGCGTCGTGGAAAGTGATCTTTGCTCGTACCATCGACGGGAACGATCAAGTCAGCAAAAAATCCGCCATCTTGCGCGGCGACCGCGCGTCGATGGCCTTCCAGAGCAAGTTCATCTTGTTCGCGCCGACCGATGTTCCAATCCTTCGCCATATCTTCGGTATGTTCGCCCATGCTCCGCCCGGTGACACGATTCTTTACTTCGGGAACGTGGAGCCGGATATCCGACAGGGTAGCTTCCGGAGAAGGCTTAACCGCTTTACTAGGCCGCGCGCCTGAACGAGGCGTCGCAGCCAGACCGAAAAATTTTGGTTCAGGCCGATCTGAAGGCGGCTCATACTTTCTACGCCGCCGACCATCGCCAGCGACGCTCTCTTTTCTTCAAGCATTCCCGCCGCTTCAAACACGCCCACCATGCTCGTGCTGCGCTGCATGATGGTCGTGTAAGTCGGCACGTGCGGGTCTAGTTTGCTTTCAAGCCACACTTCCCGTGCCAAATTGGCATAGGCGAGATTGACCACCACCGAGCCCCACACCGCAAAATCGATCGGTCCCTTTGCTTGGTTCGCCATCGCCAGTACGACCGGCACCGACAAGTTCAAAGAATCGCGGTGAGCGAACGGGCCGTCCACATTAACAAACGGCGTGCGTAGCCCGGCCGCCAACCAGACGGCATCTCTCTCGTTCGGCATGATCGGCCCTCATCCGCAGGACTGAGCCCCTTTATTATCGCGCGACAGGGGGACGACCGATACGTTTATTTCGTGCATCTATTGCGTGAATGCCCATTCGACCGCGGTCGACGGACAGCTTCGATCGCGCAGCAATTTCTTGGCGGCGAGGAATTCGGTTAAACAGCGTCGCCTGGCGTCGGGACCGACGAATCAAGGGCGCAGCAGTTTATCGATCGTAATCGGTAGATCGCGAACGCGCTTGCCGGTGGCGTGATAGACCGCATTGGCGATCGCTGCGGCGGTGCCCACGATGCCAATTTCACCAACGCCCTTGACGCCGAGCGGGTTGATCTCGTCGTCCTTCTCGTTGACGAAGATCACATCGATGGCATGCACGTCGGCATTCACCGGTACATGATAGTCAGCGAGGTTATGAGTAATGAAGCGGCCGAACCGGTTGTCGGTTAGCGTCTCTTCGTGCAGCGCCATGCCGATGCCGCCGACCACGGCGCCGAGAATCTGGCTCGCAGCAAGCTTGGGATTAAGAATGCGGCCAGCTGCCACGGCGCTCACGATGCGGGTTACACGGACGACCCCGATCTGCTCGTCGACCTTGATCTCGGCGAAAACCGCGGAATGGGTGTAGTGGGAATATTTGCTTTTCTCGTTCGGCTCGGCGCTTGCCTCCTTTTCAATGCGGTCGATATTGCCCGCCCGCATGGCGTCGGCGAGAGATACCTCGACATTTTTGCTGTTATGTCGAATTCCGTCTTCCGCGAGTGTCACGTCTTCAAGTTTTGCGCCGGCGAGCGGCGACCGCGGGATTCTTTGGGCGAGTCGAAGGAGCTCCTTCTGCACCTCGCGGCATGCAGCCTGAATGGCACAGCCGACCGATGATGTTGTAAAGGATCCGCCTTCAACGGGCGCATCCGGCAGGGAAGAATCCCCCAGCTTTGCCGTTACGTGCTCGATGGGCACGCCGAGCACGTCGGCGGCGAGCTGGGTCATCATGGTGTAGGTCCCGGGCCCGATATCGGCGGTCGCGCTACTGATCTCGACACTGCCGTTGGCGGTCAGCACCGCTTTGGCGCTTGCCTTCATCTGCATCGCTTCCCAGATGCCGGTCGCCATGCCCCAGCCAACCAGCTCGTTGCCATCTTTCATCGAGCGTGGCTGTGGATTGCGTTTGGACCAGCCGAATTTCTCGGCGCCCTGGCGATAGCACTCACGCAACTCCTTGCTGCTGTAAGGTTTGTCCTCGATCTGATCCTTGTCGGAATAATTGGAGAGCCGCAGTGTCAGCGGATCTAATCCCGCTGCATAGGCAAGCTCATCCATCGCGCACTCGATAGCGAACAGGCCTTCCGCTCCCCCTGGCGCGCGCATGTCGCACGGCGTGTTCTGATCGAGCTTGACCAGCTTTTGCACGAGTTCGACGTTGTCACATTTATAGAGCAGGCTCGACCAAGTTACATAATTGCGCTGGAAATTTTCGAACTGCGAAGTCATGCCGACCCACTGGTGACGGAAACTCGCAAGCTTGCCGTCGCGCTCGGCGGCGAGCGCTAGCGATTGAATGTTCGCAGCCCGATATCCGATTGTGAACATCTGCTGCCGCGTCAAAGCCACCTGCACCGAGCGCCGGAGCGCCCGCGCCGCCAGCACCGCGAGTGGCAATTCGTATTGTGGACGCAAACCGGACCCAAATCCGCCGCCGACATAGGGTGACAAAATGCGAACCGCGTCCTGGGCCATTCCGAACACGTTAGCGACGTAGTTGCGACAATTCTGCGGACCTTGGGTCTTGTTGTAGACCGTGATGCGGTCATCATCCTCCCACACTGCGGTTGCACCGAACATCTCCATCGGATTGTGGTGCTCGACCGGTATCCGGTACTCAACCTCAATACGAACTGGCGCTTGGCTGAAGGCTTTGGCGGCATTGCCCCGCTTGTGCGATTGGCTTTCGCCGTTTTCGCTGACGACGCGCGCACGCCCGTGATGCGCTTCGAAATCGGTGACGTGTTGTTGTTGCTCGTAGTCGACGCGGATAAGCGAGGCCGCAAAGCGCGCGGTTTCGAGCTCCTCCGCCACAACCAAGGCCACCGGCTGACCGCTGAATCGGATCCGATCGTCGTAGAGCGGCCGGAAAGGCGAACCGGGTGGGGCGACCTCGTCGCCGTATTTCTCGGCTGACGCCGCCAGTTTCGGCCGATGGTCGTGTGTGAACACGTCGAGCACGCCGGGGACTGACAACGCGTCCGTGGTATGGATGCGCAAGATGCGGCCTTTGGCGATCGCCGACGTCACGACGAAACCATAAGCTAGACCGGACACGTTGTGTTCGGCCGCGTATTTCGCAGCACCGGTGACCTTGGCGCGGCCGTCGACCCGCGAGGTCGGCTTGCCGAGATAGCTAGTGCTCATGTCGGCCATATTCGTTTCGCTTACCTGATGCGTTTGTCGCCTTGCGACTGCGGCGTTCCGTTCGCCGCCTGCGTCAAGGTGCGCACGATGGCGCGCCGTGCCAGCTCGATTTTAAAGTCATTGTGTCTGAAGCTGCGCGCGTCACGCAGCACGTTATCTGCCGCCCGCACGAAGCTCTCTCGGATCGCCGGCGCTCCGCGCAGTTGCGACTCAGCCTGGCGGTCGCGCCATGGTTTATGTGCCACGCCACCGAGTGCGAGGCGCGCCTCTTTAATCGCGCCATTCTCGATTTCCAGAGCTGCCGCGACCGCCACCAAGGCAAACGCATAAGACAGGCGATCCCGGATTTTCAGATAGCTGTAGTTTGTGGCGAAGCCCTTTGGTGGCAGCTCGATCGCGGTAATGATCTCGTCCTTTTTCAGATTCGTATCGAGCTGCGGCGTGTCGCCCGGCAGGCGATGGAAGTCGGCGAACGCAATGCTGCGCTCGCCGTCGCGACCGGTTGCTAGCACGCGCGCGTCCAGTGCCGCCAGCGCGACGCACATGTCCGATGGGTGGGTCGCGATGCAATGCTCGCTCGTGCCAAGGATTGCATGCATTCGGTTGAGCCCATCGATGGCCGAACAACCGCTTCCAGGCTCACGCTTATTGCAAGGCGTCGTTGTATCGTAAAAATAGAAACAGCGCGTGCGCTGCAGAAGATTGCCGCCAGTTGTCGCCATGTTGCGCAATTGCGGTGAGGCTCCAGCGAGGATTGCGCTGCGCAGCAATGGATAGCGTTTCTCAATTTGAGGGTGATACGCCAGATCGCTGTTTGGAACGAGAGCGCCGATGCGAAGTCCGCCATCGCCGGTTTCGTCGAGCCGGCCGAGCGGTAATCGAGTGATGTCGATCAGCCGAGTTGGCCTCGCCACGCCTTCCTTGATTAGATCGATCAGATTGGTGCCGCCGGCGACGAATCTCGCGCCGGGATCGGCGGCCATCTGGCGCACAGCGTCGGCGACGTCGCTCGCTCGACTGAACTCAAAATTGTTCATGATCCCCCGTCTCTCGGCGCCGGCGCTGATTTCTGGGAAATGACCTGTTCGATCGCGGCAAGGATATTGGGATAGGCGCCGCAGCGGCAGATGTTGCCGCTCATAAGCTCGCGAATTTCATCGGCCGTGTGCGCCCTCCCTTCGGCGATTAAGCCGACGGCCGAACAAATTTGGCCGGGCGTGCAATAGCCGCACTGGAAGGCATCATGGTCGATGAAGGCTCGCTGTATCGGATGCAGCGCGCCGTTTTTCGCCAATCCTTCAATAGTCATGATTTGCGCACCGTCCTTCATAACGGCGAGCGTCAGGCACGAATTGATCCGCCGGCCATCGACCAGAACCGTGCAGGCGCCGCATTGGCCGTGGTCGCAGCCCTTTTTGGTACCCGTCAGCCCGAGATGGATGCGCAGCGCGTCAAGCAGCGTAGTCCACGGGGCCAGGGTCAGCTTGTTCGCCACGCCGTTGACATGGAGCGTGATCGTCATCTTGGCCGGCGCCGAAAATTTCTCGCCCTGTTTGCGAGCTGCTGACGATTTAGCCATTGGCTTCAAATGTAACGGGGCGGACGGCAATGGTCCGCCAATGGGAATCAGAATGCGACCGTTGCATCGGCAACGCAATGACAGGCCGGGCGTTCCGCAGTATTTCCCGAGCTACCCGCGCCCGGAGCGTTGGTGTATCTTTTTCTTCAGAGCTGCCAGCGGAATAGGCCGGCGTTCCGGAGCGATGAACGGCAGCGAGCGTGCCCGCGGCGGGCGAGACATCCGAAGTGGTTCGAGATCTTGTTCGCGCTTTGCTTTCCGCACCTTCGGAAAGCGCGCAGCCTCGTGAGGCGATTCCATGGAGCTTCCACGCCGCAATCTTTTCCGTCTGGTCGCCGGCGCTGCCGCTGCCTCGCTCGTCTCACGAACGGTGGTGGCGCAGTCGTTTCCCGCCCGGCCGATTACGATCGTCGTGCCTTTCCCAGCCGGAGGGCCGACCGATACGCTTGGCCGCGTTCTTGCCGATCGCATGAGGAATGCACTCGGTCAGTCCGTCATTATTGAAAACCTGACCGGAGCGGCCGGTACGATCGGCAGCAGCCACGTAGCACGCTCTTTACCTGACGGCTACACGCTCATTCTCGGACACTGGCAGACGCATGTCGTCAATGGCGCGACCTATTCGCTGCCGTTCGACGTGGTGACTGATTTTGAACCGATAGCGCTGAT
>Ga0193751_1000649_pt1 | contig 25611 bp, 28 predicted proteins | sample L1c2metaG_FD_143050 | JGI IMG/M metagenome (GOLD analysis project Ga0193751, IMG submission 143050) | Soil microbial communities from a riparian zone of the East river system, Colorado, United States - L1c2 | ecosystem: Environmental > Terrestrial > Soil > Riparian zone | place: USA: East River... | reverse complement strand
CGTCACGGTGTGCCATGATGGTAACGGCATTTGCCTGTGAGACCGGCGCCGGTAGCGTCCCGACGTAGTCAGCTATACGCTATCAGGCTAACAGCTATCAGCTGACCTCTCGTTTTTTTGTGGTTGCGGTCGGTCAAGACCTACAGCTCGTCCCTCTTCCTTCTCTCGATGAACGGCTGCCCATCGGGCAGCGTCTTTGGATCGACCTCTCTTCCGGTATCCTTCAGCACTCGCCCTCGAATGAACGAGACCGTGCCGCCGAGGAGGAGCGCCCAGACACTTACGCCGAGCACCCGCCAGAATAGCACGCCGGTCGCCATCGGCTGCCAGTCGGTGAATTCCGCTCGAGCGGTGCCCCACGGCTCGCGGTGCAGAGAGATCAGCGCCAGACTCACGAGCATCTCGCCCGCTGTCTCGAACACCGCGAAGAGAGGCGCGCGCCAGGGCCACTCGCGCACCGGGTATCGTCCGAGGTGGAGCGTCGCCATTCCCAGCAGGAACAGCGTTCCCAGGACCAGCGAAGCGCCGAGGTAGGAGCTGGTGGAAGTGCCGTGCGTGAGGACGACGGCCCGGAACAGACGGATGATGACACCAGTGATCAGCGCGAGCTCGACAGGCGAGCGGGCGATCCGCGTGAACGTTGCCGGCTCCTCGATGTCCCACTCGCTCGGCTTGAACGACCGCCGGCGCTTCTCGACCGGATGAGGTTTCGTCACGCGGTCCAATGTAACTCTCGCATGCATAGCGTCCATAGATTTTCCTGCCGCATCAGAGGGAAAACCGACCAATCTTTCCGATTCGACGCGGGATGCGTGTCAGGAGTAACTACTTGATCCAGTGCCCGATCCTGCTCCACCTGATGTCAGTGAGCATTGGGAGCGGCCGATCGCTGTCGTCGGCGTTGTAGGAGTAGTACACGAACAGAGGCTTGCCGCGGACGTTTTCTCGGGGGACAAAGCCCCAGTAGCGACTGTCCTTGGAGTTGTAGCGGCTGTCGCCCATCATGAACAGTCGCCGGCCCGGAACAACGATCGGACCCCAGTTGTCGTGAGTCGGCTGCGCGGGAGCCGCCCCGAATCGCGACGACTTGAGACCGACTTTCTTTTGCCAATCGAAAAGCGGATCGATCGAGTTGGCGATGTCCGGCTGAACTGGTGTCGAAGCGCCAAAACCCTGACGCTGGGCGATCCCGTTCAAGTAAAGCAGGCCGTTCCGCATGTAGAGCGTATCGCCCGGCGTGCCGACGAGTCGCTTCACCAGCGTCGGTGTCGCATCACGCCCGGCGGCATCTTCATCCGCCTGGTACGGTGATACGAATACCACGACGTCACCACGACGTGGCTCGCGCACGGCGGGAAGACTGGAGTGCGAAAATGGAATGTGCGCGCCGTAGATCGCCTTGTTGACGAAGAGCCAGTCGCCCACGAGGAGCGTCGGGATCATGCTGCCTGACGGAATGCGATACGCCTCGACGATGAACGCGCGCAGCAGGAGAAAGATCGCAATGGCGCCGGCGATCGATTTGAAATTCTCCCAGCTATTTCTCAGCCAGGGTTGCGAAACGGGGCGCGCCTTTTGAGCGCGCCCCGCATTTGACGGAGTTGCCAAGGAGCTTAGGTATTCTTGAGGTGTTTGTTGACGAGCCGGGTCATCTCGAACATGGAAACCTGTCCGCGGCCGAAGATCGGGCGGAGGTTCTCGTCGGCGTTGATCATGCGGCGGTTCTTCGAATCCTGAAGGCCTTTCCGCTTGATGTACTGCCAGAGCTTCTTCGTTACTTCCGTGCGCGGCATCGGCGAGCTGCCTACCACGTTGGCGAGATCACCACTGGGCTGCATCGGCCTCATGAAGGCCGCGTTCGGCGTGCGCTTCTTCCCTGAGGAAGACTTCCGGCGGCTGCTCTTCCGACCGCCCTTCTTTGCTGCTTTTCTAGATGACTTTCTGGCCGAAGACTTCCGGGACGAGGACTTCTTCCTTCCTTTGCTCTTCTTTTTTGCTGCCATCTTGTCTCCTTGTTTGGTGATCGGATTGCGAGCTGCTACAGAGAGTGAAACGCCGTCCGTCAGCGGAGCAAACTATAGTCCCGTAGGGCGAAAGCAATAGGGAAATCAAAGAGTTTCCCTATGAAAAACACGAAATCCCAGAGGAGAAAACCAGATTTCAGCGTCCGAGGCTCGAGGAAGCCACCTCATCCCTTCGTCCAATCCTCGAGCAATTTCATCATTTTTACATCGTACGGGTCGGGTGAGGCATCGTCATCGGCCACCTCGTAATTCTGCTGCGGGGTCTCGAGAATGAGAGGGATTCCATTGGTGCGCCGATCCTGCATCAGCCACTCGAAGGGCTGCTTTCCAATGCGTCCTTCCCCTATGAGAACGTGACGATCCTTGTTGGAGCCGAGCTCGCCCTCGCTGTCATTCAGATGAAAAAAAGAAGGCGGCTCCCCAGCGTTCTCCTCGAATTCGTCGAGTATCGCCGTGAGCGCATCCCGTGATTTGGTGATGTCGTAACCAGAGGAGAAAAGGTGGCACGTATCGAGACCGTAGCCGGTTCTCCCTCTGAGAGACGCGGGCACGTCGGATAGAATCTGCCCAACCTCCTCGGAAGTCTTTCCCATGGTCTTCCCAGCTCCTGCGGTGTTTTCCACTAGAAGGCGCGTGCTCGAATCGATCGTCTTGAGAGCCGTGACGATCGCCTTCGCGATTCTCTTGGCTGAATCGGCGCGGTCGCTTGTTCCAGCCGAGCCGGGGTGGAAGCACACAGCGCCAACGCCGAGCGCGCTCGACCTCTCGAGCTCCTTGGTGAGGCCCCCGCTAGCGCGCGCCCATTTCTCGTCGTCAGGAGTCGCCACGCTCAGAACGTACGCCGCGTGCACGACGACGTTCGCCGGCTTGATTTTGGTTTTCGCCAACGCCGTCTTGAAACGCTCCACCCGCTGCGGGTTGATTGTCGACTTGTCACCGTAGAAGCGCGGGATCGCGGTGAAGACCTGCAACGCAGTCATCCCCGCGTTCCCCGCGCGAAGGACCGCCATATGAATGCCGCCATTGTCGATCGTATGAGCGCCGAGGTATCGAGCCATGTCGCCGAGCTGTGCAAGTACTCTACCGCGCTCGGGGAATTCCGGACACAAGTCCACGAAAGGTGTTGCGACCCGGCGTACCTGGTTTGATACTAGATAAGCATCCTCAGCTGGCCCATGCGACATCCGACAGTAATTCTCAGCCTGCTCTGCGTTCTTCCTCTAACACTGAAAGCGCAGGCAAACTCCGGCACCGACGTTCTCACCGGCCGCGTCACGGACTTCACCGGACGCCCCGTGGCGGACGCACAGGTGGGAGTAACGTCGCTCGGAACCGGACTGACGCGGTCGCACAAGACGGACAGCGACGGCTACTACCAAATCTATTTTCCCGAGACTGCGCCGAAGTACTCGCTCCTCGTGAAACGAATGGGCTTCAGCCCAGTGCAGCGCACCGTCACTCGGCGGACGCAACGCGCGGAGCACATGACCATCGACGTTCAATTCACGGGAGCGCCGCTGGCGCTCTCCACGGTCGAGATCGGGGGAAGCGGCGATGCGCCAATGCATCGGGAAGTTGACGACCGCCTCAGTGGGGACGCCATTATTCCGAATCCGATATCGGACATCCTGGCGCTGAGAGACACGCTCCGCCTCGGCGCAGTGCAGGTTGTGGGATTGACCGACCTCGCTGACAGCCTTCAGGCGAAGAACACGCGTCTGTACCGAAATATCCAGAGCCTGCTATCGAAATCGCAGGAAGCTGGCGACCCGTCGCAGATGGCGGGCAGTATAGCGCTCATGCTCGAAGAGGCATCGGGGAACACCACTCGCGCGGTGACGGCTGCCGAGAAGCTGTTACGCGCGGAGCAGTGGGTGATTCTGCCGGCGGAAATCAGGGGTCACGTGGACCAGGTCCAGACGACAACCGCGAAGCAGCAATAGGTTCAGCTGGTTACTGCCAGACGCCTGTGCGATAGCCCACTCGGTTGCCTCTTACACCGGAGACGTTCTCTCCGGGTTTCCACCACAGACCGATTTTCTGATGGTCGAGCGTCACCCACGGCGCGACGGCGGGAACATCATCCGGAGTGGCATCGCCGCGCGCCTCGAAGATGTGGCCGGTCGAGTGTGACAGCACGATCCCGATGCGCGGAGCCGAAGCATTGGGATCCTCGAATACCACGACGACACTGTCGCCATTCGCCGCGACGCTCGCTGCGGAGGGCCGATTGCCATACACCACCGGCACCGGAGAGTGAAACATCGCGCCCCTGTCCATCGAGTGCGCGAAGAACACTCCGGCTCCGTCAGCGGCCTCAATGAAATAGACGAGATGCAGGTAGCCACGCACTGGATCGTAAAAGATTCCTGGCGGTGGTCGATCGCAGCCTCGGCGTCCGCGATCACGCGTCTCCACGGAAATCGGCGCTTCCCAATTGGCGCCGCCGTTCTTCGAGTGCTGCATGGAGAGCACGACACTGCTATCGCTGCGCGCCGCCCACCAGACGCGAAAGAGCTCGGCGCCGGCGATGGCGGTGGTGATCGACCGCAGACAAGGAGCGACGGTGCTATCCACAGCTGGTAGATCCCCGCTCATCACGGCGCTTCGCGCATCGGGGTCGCCGAGCTGCGAATCGCGGTAGGAGACGTCGCTCCATTGTACTGGCTCGTTTCCGCACGCGACTACACCGAGCAGTACGCCGAGTAGCGCGGGCCGCGTCAGGCGCTCAATCAGCAGGTTGGAAATGCGATATCTCATGCGCGCACTCTACTCCCCGGCGCGCCTTTGGAGAAGTGACACGTCGAACCAGCGCAAAGGGGTTCGTTTTGCACCGACTAACCGTATCTTTCGACGACAGCCAGTCGCCACCCGAGGAATTCAGGAAATGTCAGCCTCCGTAGTCCGCACGGCGCGTCCAGCGCCCTCTGCACAGTCGGCACCCGCCCTTACCGACGAGCGCTCCGCCGAAAAGGAGAGGGTTGGGTCCGAGCAGACTGCGCGCACGCTGAGCGGCTTCAATGGAAATCGACGTGTTCCGACGCCGGTCAACGAAGTCGTGAAGAGCTACGCCCCAGGATCGCCGGAGCGCTCCGAGCTGAAAGCGCGACTGCAGTCGATGTCCAACGAGCGCGTGGACATCCCGCTCATCATCGGTGGGGCGGAAGTGCACACCGGTGCGCTCGTGCAATCTGTGATGCCGCACAACCACCGTCACGTTCTCGCCGACTGGCATCGGGCGAGCGCAGAGCACGTCGATCTTGCGATAAAGGCTGCCGGCGAAGCGGCGAAGGAGTGGTCGAATTGGGCGTGGGAGGATCGTGCCGCCGTCTTTCTGAAGGCCGCGGAGCTTCTGACTACGACGTGGCGCGCGACTCTCAATGCGGCAACGATGCTCGGTCAATCGAAGACGGCATTCCAGGCGGAGATCGACGCCGCGTGTGAGCTGATCGATTTCTGGCGCTTTAATCCGCACTACGCTCAGAGTCTCTACGACGAGCAGCCGCTGAGCGACCGCACGATGTGGAATCAGCTCGACTATCGTCCGCTAGAGGGATTCGTCTACGCGGTGACGCCGTTCAACTTCACGTCGATAGCTGGAAATCTTCCGACGGCGCCGGCGTTGATGGGCAACACTGTGATCTGGAAGCCGGCGTCGAGCGCGATGCTGAGCGCGCACTACATCATGAAGCTGCTCGAGGAGGCGGGGCTTCCTCCCGGAGTCATCAACTTCGTTGCCGGTGACGCGGCGATGATCTCCGACAAGCTGCTATCGCATCGGGATCTCGCTGGCGTGCATTTCACGGGGAGCACATCGGTCTTCAACAGCATGTGGAAGACGATCGGTGCGAGCATGTCCCGCTACAAGTCGTATCCACGCATCGTGGGGGAGACAGGCGGCAAGGATTTCATCGTGGCGCATTCGTCCGCCGATCCGGTCGCGTTATCCGTCGCCATCGCCCGCGGAGGCTTCGAGTATCAGGGGCAGAAATGCTCGGCGGCCAGCAGGGTTTACATACCGGAGTCGATCTGGCCGGAAGTGCGCGACCGCACTGTCACGATCATGAAGGACATCAAGATGGGCGACATCGCGGATTTCCGGAATTTCATGGGCGCGGTGATCGACAAGAAGGCGTTCACGAAGATTGGCGAGTACCTCGAGCACGGTCACAAGAATGCGACGGTGGTAGCCGGCGGTATCGCGCGCGGCGAGGACGGCTATTTCATCGAGCCGACACTCATCGAGACCAAGGACCCGGCTTACCGGCTCCTTTGCGAGGAGATCTTCGGGCCGGTGGTGACTGTGCACGTGTATCCGGATAATCGCTGGACGGAGACACTCAAGATTGTCGATGAGACGTCGCCTTACGCTCTTACCGGCGCGGTGTTCAGCACAGACCGACAGGCGATTCGCGAGGCCGCGCTCTCGCTACGAAACGCCGCGGGAAATTTTTACATCAACGACAAGCCGACGGGAGCTGTCGTGGGGCAGCAGCCGTTCGGGGGCGCGCGCGGTTCGGGGACGAACGACAAGGCCGGCTCGAAGCTCAATCTCGTGCGCTGGGTCAGCGCGCGGAACATCAAGGAGACGTTCTCGCCTCCCCGTGATTATCGTTACCCCTTCATGCAGGACGAGTAGGGGAGAGATCAGGACGAGTTGGGGAGAGATCGGTTCGTTGCCTGGGCATTTTCAATACTGAAGCGGACAGCCTTGAGCGCTAAGCCCGGAGCCATTCAGCTTTCACAGTTGCTGGTCGCTCCTACGCTGGTCTCGCTCCGGTTGGTTGGTTTCCTCAGCGTTTGAGCTGTGAGCTCTCGGGCTCTGGCGAGAGTCTCAGCCGCAGCGAGATAACGGTTTTTCACTCATAAGGACCGTGAAAGCCGAGCGGCTCCGAGCGTAGCGCTCAGAGCTGCCCCCTTCGGTTTTGTAGATCCATTAGAAGCGCGCATCTCAAACGCGATTAGAGACGCTCTTAGCTCAAGGCTCCGAGCCTCTAGCCGTCGGCTCAAATTTCGCGCCCAAAAACGCGTGCGGCGCACCACGGAAATGGAACGGGTGTTGCTCTTTTCGTCGCCCCAATTCCGACGACGAGATGAGTACCGCCACAGAGCCACTGATCGACGCGGAACAGTTGCAGGTCTCCCGGATCCGCGCCTTTCGAGGCCCCAATTACTGGCGGTTGGCGCCCGTAATAGCGTGTGACGTTCAGTTGGGCACACTCGAACAGATAAGCTCCACCGACATTCCCGGATTCTACGAACGTCTCACTGGCGCGATTCCAACACTGGCCGAGCATTACTGCACGCGCCAGGAGCCCGGTGGATTCCTGGAGCGACTGAGGGAAGGCACTCACCTGCCCCACATCCTCGAGCACGTCGCCCTCGAGCTGCAATCACTCGCTGGATGTGATGTCAGTTTCGGGCGGGACTGGGGATCGACGAAGACACGGCGTTGATCGTGAAGCGCGAGATCGCCACGGTCGTGGGCAAAGGCGGCGTGACGTTCGTCGACGGAAGGAGTGTGCGGTTCAACAATTCCGCTGAGGTCACGAAAGGGCCCGAGCTGACGATCAGCGCGCTTCGAGTCGGAATCATTGGCACCGGACAGCAGTTCAATCTGAAGCGGCGCGAGATCGAGGCACTCCTCACTCCTTCGGCGGCGAGCGAAGTCCGCGTCTCCTCGGCCTCTGACTCTCACCAGCTTTGAGCTGTCAGTTTCGAAGTCGCCGGCATTCTTGCGCCGGTCAGTCGGAAGGGGCTCGGTACTCCGTCGTCTCGCTCGCTTACACGCTGCGAACCCGTCAGCCCACTCGCCGCTTGCGCTGGCGAGCGGGCACCCAGCCGGTTTCTTGCTACGCGAGCACGACTCCTACGTCCCGAGCCCCTTCCTCCTTCCCTGTCCAACATCGCGCGTGCTCGAAACTGAGTCTCGTCGCGCCGGGTGTCAGCAAGCCTTAGCGCACCTGTCTCGCCTCGCTACGGTGGGAGTGATCAGCCTTAGTGCGCGCCGACTTCGAGCGGGATCTAGTCGCTGCTGAATCTGCCGGCGGGTTAGAATTACGCACGCGCGCGCGTAACTCGAAAGAAAGTCCGTGCGCCAATCTGTTGTCAGTCGGGGCGCGGATTCAGCGCGCGCAGTTACAGATCTATTCGGGAGAGGCGTTGTGTCCTCGCAGGCGCTTTTCAAAACGAGCGACCAAGGAGACCCGCGACCGAGCAGAGCGAGGGAGCGTAGTTAGGGGCTCCGCCCGAGCGAGTGTAGCGCCGAAGAGGACACAGCGCCTCGACCCAAACAGAGATGCAAAGGACGCGAAGGCTAGAAGCGCGCCTCGACGTACAGGTTAGCGCGCACCGCTTTCTCGGGATAAATGCCCTTAGCGACGTCGACGCGAATGAGCCCGTCCATGAACGACGCGCCCACTCCAGCTCCGCTCAACGGACGCCCCGGATGCGCAAAGTCGGTTCGGCTTCCTGCCCAGCCGAGATCTCCGAACACGATCTTACGAAACGCAACTGAGCGACTGCCGATCTCCGCGCTGGTCATCCAGAAAGAATCGCCGATCGCAGCTCCTGCCCTCTGTCCACGCACCGTCTGAACACCGCCAAGGAAGAACTGCTTCTGAATCGGCAGATGCCCGCCCGATGTTCCGCCGCCCAGCGTCAGCGCTCCATCTAGCGAGCTACCCAAGCCGTGCGAGAGAGTCGTCTGCAACGACGCCCGCGAATAGTCGAAGGTTCCAGCAGCTCCTTCGACTTTGACGTCCGTGAGCGCGCGGAAGCCGTGCGGGTCCAGCCCGATCGAAGAGTGATGCTCTACCGCGAGCCCGACCACCTTTCCATTCACCGCATCGATGTTGGTCAGCCCGCCAGTCACGCCGCCGGGGTGCGCGATCGAGAATTCCGTGTGCACCGTTGCATCGAATTGCTGTTCGGCGAAGAGCCTCCACTCATTGAAGATCCCATAGCTCTTCTCGCCCTTCAGCTCGGCACCCCAGGTTCGATAGTAAAAGCCTTCGTCTCGTCCGAAGAGGAGCGCGGAAACGGAGCTGCTGAACCCGAGTGGATCGCCCCAATCATTGGAGGCGACAAGACGGCGATACACGCCGACACCAACCGTCCGACGACCATCCGAACGATCGAGCGACAGCTCTCCATTTGGAGAGAGATCCGCGACTCCCAGACGAAACAATGCGTGCGCGGAATAGCCGCCGCCCAGGACTTCATCCGCTGCAATCGCGGTGGAAAATCCTTCCACGCGATTGTACCTGGAATACGGCACGCCGAAAGAGATTGTCGGTTTTTGCGGCGCAAATTCCGGTTGAGCAGCCAGAGTCAGCGCTTCCGACACAAGTGCATCGCGTTCGGCGGTTCCGAACACCGCCTCACCATCGTCGTAGATCGACTTTGGCAACTCGGGTGCTCGAGCCAGCGCAATAGTGTCACACGGGATCTCTACACGAATGCGCAGCCCTTCGTCCGACCTGTATTCGTTGCGCGCCCTCGCGTCCCCAGCCTTGCACTCCGCGTGACGCCGCGCTCTTCGCGAAACGCGCGACACTGAATCCGTCGCGGTATCGGAAGCGGCAATGACGACGTCGGGCATCGGATCGGTTCCGTTCACGCTTTCGTACGTGAACTTCTCCTCGAGCTTGAAGGGGATGTGCATGAAGCTCACTTGCGCGTCACCTTCGATCGTCTGAGAGCGTGGCAGCCAAAAACGGCCCTCATGCAGGCCGTACTCCACCGTGATAGCGCTCACCATCGCCTTCATGGGAGTGATCATCGGCTTCACCCAAACGGGAATATCGTCGTTGGGGTCGTCGCCTACTTCCTTTGCGACAGCCATGATGTCCATCTGCTGCGCCATCCGATAAACAGCGCGCACGAGATGTCCACTGGAAGCATCGAACCAGAGCGAGCCCACCGCGACATTCCATTTCGGCTGACGCGGACGAATGCGCAGCTCGCGGAGCTCGATTTTCTGCCCCCCGGGAAGCTGAAAGCTCACCGAGTCGCCAGACGCGTAGGTGTAATACGCCTCGGCGCCGCTCGCCAGTGGATGAATCAGCTCGTCTTCGGCAACATCCGCCTTCGCGAGGCCGGATCCGATCCACAGAGTCTCTCGGCCCGGAAAGTAGGGAATGTCTCCCTCAGTGCCGAGGTCGGCATCGCCGTCATCAACGCCGCTCATCATCGGGAAAACCCTGCGCTTGCCTTTGACTTGAATTATGGCGCCCTTGTCGCGCTGCCACATCACGTGGGTCGCTCGCTCGGATCGCATCAACAATCGGTCGCGGCCGATCCGCTTGAAACCCATTCCAACGGACATCCGCTCATAAGTATTCGCGTCATAGCCGGTCAGCGATGAATCCTGCTCGAGCCTCGCCGCCCGCGCGCGCAGCAGCAGTTCCTGTGCACGCGGATCCCTGAAAGCGGAAGCGATGATTGCCGGCGTTATCGCTGGACGCCTCGCAATGCGATTCGCTTTGCGCACCGAGTCGCGCGCATGCGCCCGTGCTCTGAGCGAATCGCGGCGCTGGTCGCGCACCGGCGCGATCGAATCTCGCTTTACTTGAGAGACACTGTCTTGTTTGTCTGTCGCGATTTGCAGGCCGACAGGCGACTGCATGAAGACGATAACAGCGAGGAGCGATAGCATAAGCGGAAGGTCCTTAGCGAGGAATCACGAACGAAAGTCCGAGGTGCCACAACACCATGTCGGTCTTGCTGCTGCGCGGGTTCAAAGTGACCGACCCGTCGGGATTGTCTGTGATGTCGCCCTTGGTCAGATAGGTCGCGCGTCCGCCGTAGTAGTACCGACCTCCAACGTCGAAGGCGCCGGTGGATCCGAAGGGAAACTGTAATCCGCCGCCGAAGATCCACGCATGCGATCCGTCGTGTGAATTCTGCCTCGACGCCAGCTCCTGTCCGTACGGATCGCTCAGAGTGGAGCTCGTGGAGAAATCGGTGTACGCGATCGCGGCATTGGCATACGGACGGAAGGGGCCGTCGGGAATCATTATCTGCGGCCCGATGGCGCCCCAGGCGATGTTGTTCGTGGTAAGGAGATCGAGAGACACGCGGCCCGAGAGCCCGAAGAACGACGCGTCCTGATGCTCCCGACCGTATTGGAGCACGCCGGCATCCGCGCGAATACTCAGGTATCCCTTGTAGTCGAGCTTGTAGAGTCCGTTGCCCTCGAAGCCGAATCCTCGACCGACGTTGCCCGCGAATTCGCCCTTCGGCTGCGACAGGACTCCATTTCCACCAAGAACGAAGCGCGATGGTCCCGGAGCGGCTTGATAGGGGACCTGCGCCTCCCCGGCTCGCACGCCGACAAGAATTAAAGCTGTGCTCAGTACCGACACGGCTTTGAACCGCATACTTTCTCCCTCTGGTTTGAATCAGCGTTGGCTGGCAGGCGATCTCGTAACGTCGCGAACGCTAGATCATTTTACGGTAACGGGTTACGGCGAGTTTCAGAAAGTGAAGCTCGCCGCAGCTCATTGCTACACCGAGACCCCCTCCACGATGCTGGCAACCGAGAATTCTACCCTCGCACTTCGTGTCCAGGGCCTCCGCAAGGCGTACAAGGACGTCATCGCGGTAGATGGCCTCGATCTCGAGGTCAGGGTCGGAGAATGTTTTGGCCTTCTGGGGCCCAATGGCGCCGGGAAAACGACGACCATCGAGATCTGCGAGGGCCTCCTTCCCGCGGATTCGGGGAATGTTGAGGTACTCGGCCGACGTTGGGAGTCTGATGCCGCCGATCTCCGCGAGCTGCTTGGAATTCAGCTGCAGGACACCCAGCTCTCCGAGAAGCTCACGGTGGACGAGACCCTCACGCTCTTCCAGAGTTTTTATCGTAACCCGCGCGATGTGGGTGAGGTGATCGACGTCGTCGAACTGGGCGAGAAGCGTTCGTCACGAGTGGGGACGCTGTCGGGCGGGCAGAAGCAGCGTCTCGCCGTTGCCTGCGCGCTCGTCGGGAATCCTCAACTCCTTTTTCTCGACGAGCCCACTACGGGGCTCGACCCGCAGTCCCGACGGCAGATGTGGGATCTCATCGCGCAGTTTCAGGCCGAGGGCAGGACGATTGTGCTGACGACGCACTACATGGAAGAGGCGGAGCGTCTCTGCGACCGCGTGGCCATCGTGGATCACGGTCATCTCATCGCCCTCGGCTCGCCGCAGGAGCTGATGGATTCGATCGACGTCTCGAACCTTCCGCCGCCGGAGCCGCGCAAGACTTCGGCGACGCTCGAGGATGTATTTGTGTCCCTCACCGGCAGGACTCTGCGCGATGAGTGATCCGCAACCGCTGCCTGCCAAACCCGCTGAGTCGCCCAAGAGCGGTCGCGTGCCTTTTCCGTTGACGGATGAACAGAGAGCGCGGGAGCATCTCCCGCTCAAACGCAGAGGATTCCGCAACAGCTCCATGGTGCAGCTCACGCTCGTGCGGTTTCGCGAGTTCATCCGCGAGCCCGAAGCCGTGTTCTGGACGTTCATCTTTCCGATTCTTCTCGCGGCCGGTTTGGGAATCGCATTCAGACAGCGCGGCCCCGACAAAGTCCAGGTCGGAGCTGTCACCAGCGCTCCCGGCAGCGCTGTAGTGATTCAATCGCTGAAAAAAGATTCCACCCTGGTGATTACGGCCTATGACGACAGCGCCGCCGCTCGCGCGCTCCGCACGGGAAAGGTCGCGTTGCTCGTCGTACCTACCGCGGTGAAAGACAGCGTCACCTATGTCTACGATCGCGGACGCAGCGACGCCGTCAACGCTCGCGTGATGGTCGATCGCGCGGTGCAAACCGGAGCCGGAAGAACGGATCCAGTGCGCACGACCGACAGCTACGTAACCGAAGCCGGCTCGCGCTATATCGATTTCCTGGTTCCGGGCTTGCTCGGAATGAATCTGATGGGCTCGAGCATCTGGGGGCTTGGCTTCGCGATAGTGACGGCACGCAGCAAGAAGCTGCTCAAGCGATTGATGGCCACGCCGATGTCGCGCGCGCAGTACCTGATGTCGTTCCTTGCGTCGCGGCTGGTGTTTCTCGTCCTCGAGGTCATCACTCTGCTCGGGTTCGGACACCTGGCATTCGGAGTCCCGCTCCGCGGGTCTCTCGTGACCCTGATGCTGGTCTGCGTTCTCGGCGCTATCTCTTTTGGCGGGCTCGGACTCCTCACCGCGTCACGCGCCAAGACTACAGAGGCAGTTTCGGGAATCATGAACTTCATCATGCTCCCGATGTGGATCTTCTCTGGCGTGTTCTTCTCTTCGGCAAACTTTCCGCGCGTCGTGCAGCCTTTCATTCGGCTGCTGCCACTTACGGCAGTCAACGACGCACTGCGCGCCAACATGCTGGAGGGCGCATCATTCGCCGGGATAACTCCCCAGCTCCTCGTGATCGTGGTGTGGGGAATAGTGTCGTTCTTCGCCGCACTCAAGCTGTTCCGCTGGCGCTGATGAGCGGTCCAGCCCCGATTGCCGCCGAGAATCTGCTACAGGTAAACGAGTCGTTGGCGATTCCGCGCACCGAGCTGGATGTGCGTGTTTCGCGGGCGTCAGGTGCCGGTGGACAGCACGTGAACAAAACTTCGTCGCGAGTGGAGATCTTCTGGAACGTCGCGCGGTCCAGCGCGCTCAGCGAAGAACAGCGCGCTCGCTTGACCGAGCGTCTCTCGTCACGACTCACCACTGACGGCAGCATTCGAGTCGTGGCGAGCGACATGCGGAGCCAGAGCAGGAATCGCGAGCTCGCTGAGGAGCGGCTGGCGGACATGGTGCGGCGCGCATTGGTGGTGCCAAAGAAAAGACGTCCGACGAAACCCACGCGCGCATCAAAGGAAGCACGGCTGGAGTCGAAGAAGAAGCAATCGCATAAGAAGCGCGAGCGGCGCGACAAATCCTTCGACTAGCAAGACTCTCTCTTCATTCGCTCACCCGCCGACCATCAGTGAATCATAAACGCGCTTCGCGTGCGCAGATAATCGCTGCGTTCGCCTCGATCTACATCATCTGGGGCTCGACGTACCTCGCGATCCGTTATGCGGTCGCGACCATTCCCCCGTTCCTTATGGGCGGGACGCGCTTTCTGGTCTCCGGAGTGCTTCTGTACTGGTGGTCGCGGTATCGCGGCGCTCCGAAACCCACTCGGGTGCACTGGCGCAACGCCGTCATCGCTGGCGGATTCCTTCTACTCGGAGGAAATGGCGCGGTCGTCTGGGCTGAGCAGCTAGTCCCTTCAGGACTCACGGCACTGCTCGTGTCCATACTGCCCTTCTGGCTTGTGATCATTGAGTGGGCAAGGCCACCGAGGAAACGCCCGGGTGCAGCGGTTTTGGTGGGTCTCGTTGTGGGTTTCATCGGAATCATCGTGCTTGTCGGTCCGGGTGATGTCGCTGGACAGAGCAACGTCAGCACGATCGGCGCAGCGGTGCTGATCCTCGGTTCTCTTTCATGGGCAATTGGCTCATTCTGGTCGCGCGACGCTGAGCTCCCCGAATCGGGACTGCTGACGACTGGGATGGAGATGTTGGGCGGCGGAGTGCTGATGATCCTCGTCGGTGCCTTTAGTGGAGAGTTCTCTCGACTCGACGTCAGTCACATCTCCAGAGCCTCGGCAATCGGCCTCGCGTATCTGATAACCTTCGGATCGTTGCTGGGGTTTACGTCGTACATCTGGCTGCTCGACAAAGTCTCGCCCGCGCGTCTCGGGACCTACGCTTATGTCAATCCGATCGTCGCGGTGCTCCTTGGGTGGGCGATTGCGGGAGAGACACTGACAGCGCGCACAGCTTTCGCGGCGGCGATTGTGATCTGCGCTGTTGCGCTCATTACCACCGCCCGCAGCGCACCACGGCCACAGAGCAGCTGATACTGCAATGAGTCCCGTGGACGTCTGCGGTCAGCGCCTCGCCAATCAGCACCTGGCGACGCAGACACTGGAGAAGGCGAGTGACATAGTCGCTCTCCTGGGGGCTGTGCAGGCGCAGGATTATTCGGGTGCGAAGTGGGGCGTCGCCCAACGCACTCTGGGCACGACGGACGCGGCAGTTGAAAAGGAGCTCAGCGACGGGGCGATCCTGCGCACACACGTCTTGCGACCGACGTGGCATTTCGTCACGCCGGCGGATATTCGCTGGATGCTCGCGCTCACTGCGCCGCGAGTGAAAGCAATACTCTCCTACTACGACCGGACGCTGGGAGTGGACGACAAAGAGCTGCGGCGAAGCCGCGCCGTATTCATAAAGGCGCTCCGCGACGGGAAGCAGCTCACTCGGTCAGAGCTATCGCAAGCATTGACGAGCGCGCGGATCCGAACAGACCACGGACAGCGGCTCGCGCGTCTCGTGATGCATGCCGAGCTCGATGGACTCATTTGCAGCGGGGAACGTCGCGGCAAGCAGTTCACCTACGCTTTGCTCGATGAGCGCGTCCCGGCAGTTAAAGTGATGGAACGCGACGCAGCACTAGGGGAGCTCGCGACGAGATATTTCACGACACGCGGCCCCGCTACTATCCACGATTTCGCATGGTGGTCAGGGCTGACCAAAACAGACGCAAAACGCGGGGTCGAGATCGCAGTATCGAAGCTAGGCCGAGTAATCATCGACGCCCGCGAATATTGGCTTCCTCCGACGATGCGATCTACGAAAGCAAAGTCGCCCGTCGTTCGCCTTCTCCCTGCCTTCGACGAGTATTTCATCGGATTGAGGGATCGCACTGCCATTGAGGTAAAGCTCGAATCCGCGAGAGTAAAAACGAAAGTCGATTTCCTCGGGAGTTACCCACTCATTGTCGATGGGCAGATCATCGGCCGCTGGAAACGAACGATCAAGGGAAAATCGGTGATTGTCGAGATCAAGCCGCTTGTGCCGCTCGACGAACGCGAGATTGATCGTATCGCCCACGAGGTGGACAGATTCGCGGCCTTTCTCGAGTCGCCGGTGAGCACAGTCATGAGGGCAGGAACGCGCGGACGGCGTCGATAGTATCTGCTTCGGCCGCCGCTTTGTCCGGCCGGTATCCTTTCACTCGAGCGAATCGGAGCGCCACTCCGCCCGGATAGTGTGGACTGTATTGGACTTCGTTGAACGCGATCTCGACCACGAGTTCCGGCCGCACGTACACTATGTGGCCGTCGCGACGAACTTCACGCGCTAATAGCTCCTTCGTTTGCCAGGCCAGCACTTCGTCTGTCAGACCTTTGAATGTTTTTCCCAGCATCACGAAGCCACCCGTCGCCGGATCCCGCGCGCCGAGGTGAAGGTTACTCAGTGTCCCTTTCCGCCGGCCCGAGCCCCATTCTACTCCGAGCACCACGAGATCCAGTGTGCGCGCCTCTTTTACCTTGAGCCAGCCAGAGCCGCGTCTGCCAGCTGCGTACGGTGCCGACAACGTTTGACCATGACTCCTTCGTGCCCGCGCGCGAGCGCATCTCCCTGAAATCGCGACGCCTCGTCCAGATCCCCAGTCACGATTCGCGGCACACGGAGCGTCGCCGGAATTGCTTGCTCCAATCGCTTCAGTCGCTCTGAAAGAGGGTTGTCCACCAGACTCTCGCCGTCCTGCAACAAGACATCGAAGAAGAATGCCGTGAGCGGCAGCTCGGCGCGTAACTGTTCGACTTCCAAGCGGCGGCCGAACCGACGCATCGTGGTTTGAAAGGAGTGTGGTCGTCCATCAGGAGCAAGCGCTATGACCTCGCCATCGAGAATCAACTCGCGCGCTGGAAGTGCTCTTACTGCAGCGACGACTTCCGGCACCGCAGCCGTGACATCATTGAGATTGCGAGTATAGACGGCAACTTGCTCGTCCCGGCGATGAACCTGAATCCTGGCGCCATCTAGCTTCCACTCGATAGCGACAGGAACGCAGGCGCTCATCGCATCACCGAGGGTCGGCGCAGAATCCGAGAGCATCGGCTGCACGGGCCGAAAGAGCTCGAGCTGATACCGTGCAAGCGCGGCTTCGCGATCGTCGCCGAGGACCGCGCGCGCTACCGCGCCCAGATCGCCGGCCAGCATGACAGCTCGACGTACTTTATCCGCCGGGAGGCCTGCAGCCTTCGCGACCGCCTCGAGTATCACACCTTCGAGCGCTCCCTGACGTACTTCGCCGATCATGAGTGCGGCGAGAAACGCCTGCTCTTCTCCGGTTGCGCGGGCGAAGAGATCGCCCATGAGACGTGCACGCTCGCTGCCCGAATTCTTGCCGCGCACCGAGGCCAGTTTGTCGAACACAGCGTCGACGTCGCGCAAATCGAGTGACGCGCTCGAGGCTGGCTGACGTTCCCGCGCGGAAGCGACGGTCGCCCAGCCGACGCCGAGTCGGCCCTGACGCGGTACACCTGTCAGGAATCCGATTGCCGTGGGCAGATCGTCCGGCGGAATGAGCGCGAACAGAGCAGCCAGCTTCGAGATCTTATCGAGGCGGCCAGACGATGACGCTACAGCCGCTGAAACTTGAACCAGCTCTTCGAGCTTCATCCCTGAAGTTTATAACACGATGCGATGAGCGCCGGCACAAGTCTACTTCGTGTATGTCTCCCGGAATGCTTCGAGGTCCGAGAGTGCCACGTCGGAAACCGCCCAGTAGCTCAACCCGCCTTTCGTCCAGTGAACCAGGTTGTAACCTCTCACCGCGAAGGAGCCATTAGACCTCTCGTCCTGCCCGCTTCGCCATACGAAAAGATTGATGGTGTGCAGGCGCCTACCATATGCGAGAGCCGCAACTGAGTGGCCGTCGATGTAATCGAGTCTGCCGCCAAGCAGCGGGAAACCCTGATCGGAAAGATCGAGGACGGCCGGCGCTAGATCCGTCTTTCCCGCGAACCACGGCTTTACGGTGTGCCTGTCGCTGGAGACGACGTCCATCAGGTGTCCGGGCAAGAGGGATCGCACATGCGCATCGATCAGCTCACTCGTTAGTCTGTCGCTCGGGGAACCGTTGCTGATTGGCCGCAACGACCCGACGCCCCAACCCGCAAAAGCCGCGATGATGAGTCCAGCCGCGACGCGCCATTGAGGTGAGCGCCAGAAGCGCGCTCGTGCGCGGTTCATTGACGACCCTTCGGGTGTCGCCTCACCATCAAGCTTCCTTCCTTCCTCTATCGCCCAGGCCCGAAGAGCCGGCGAGGCTTCGTAAACGGGAAGTGCATCCCTCACTGCGTCTCCAAGATCCATACGTTGTGTCATGCTACATCTCCGAAATCCGCCACATCGCGCAGCAGGTCCGCAAGCCGCGCTCTAGCTCTAGACAGGCGCGACATGACGGTCCCAACAGGGACTTCCGTAATAGTCGCGATCTCCGTGTACGAGCACGATTGAAGCTCTCTCAGAACGATTGCTTCACGCAGGAGCGGCGGAAGCTGATCGATCGCGTCGCGCACCCGTTGCTGAACCTGCAATCGTTCCGCGGTCGTGTCCGGCTGTTCATGATGATCGACCAGCTGAAGCGGCACTGCCTCAATCGAAATCATGTCGGTTCCTCGCGGCCGGTCGGTGCGATAGGCGGTAAAGCATACGCGCCGGACGATCGTAAGAAACCAGGCGCGGGCATCTTCATCGCGCAGAGTTCCGAAATATCGAACCGCGCGAAGGATGGCTTCCTGCACTGCGTCCTCCGCGTCGGCCCTGTTGCCGGTGAGATACATCGCGAGAGTGAACGCCCCCGATAAATGTGGGAGCACCACGCGCTCGAAGCGTCCCTGCATCATCGCGTCACGATGACCTTTCCCTGCATCACCGGCTGCAGCGAACAGAAATACGGAAATTCTCCGCTATCTGGAAAAGCGACGGAATAGACTGCCTTCGTGTCCAGAAGCGGTGAACCGGTAAACCGATTGTCCGCGCTTTGAATCTTGTGCGGCACATCATCGCGATTCCGCCACATCAGTTTCGATCCGGCCTTGACCGATACGATCTTTGGATTGAAGGCGAAATTGTCGATGGTGACCTCGTTCGCGCCCGACGCTGCTTGTGGTTGTGCTGATGCATGTGCTCTCGCCGCGGCCTCGCCGGCAGCAAATGCGGCATCGGGCGAATTCCCCGAAAGAGTATGGTCGACCACCGCGAGATGACGGTTCGAAGGTACATAGTGAACTTCGCGTACGCCAAGAACGTCTCGAAGCTGACCTGCGGGGACAACCATTGGACCCGGTGATGGCGCCGTTCCAGGGCGCGGCTGCGGAAACGCGGTCGAAAGCGCTGTGTGAAACGCGACATTGCCTTCGACCTTTTGCATTGTCTGATGGATGTGTCCATTCAGCACGGTGACGGAGCCGAAGCGCTTGAGATAGCCGAGTGCCTTTGCGCCATCATCGGTGCCCCAGCCCCACTCCGGGTAAACGCTCCAGAGTGGTACGTGTGCAAACACGACAATCGGCGTGCTGCTGGCAAGATCCTTCACGTCGCGCTCGATCCAGTCGAGTTGTTCCGCCCCGAGGGACCCCAGGCCGCCAGGTTTCAGATTCAAAACGTTCACAAGTCCAATAAAATGGACGCCGCTGTGGTCGAAGCTGTACCAGCCTCCACCTTCGCGGCCGCGCTGTGTTCCCTTGCCGTAGCGGTCAAGGTAGCTCGCACCGCCATCTACGCTTACATCATGCTCTCCTGGAACGTAGAAGGTTTTGCCGGTGCGAGCTTCCCTCAGAACCTGATCCGCCGTGTCGAACTCGGATGCCTTTGAGAGCTGAGTGATATCGCCAGTATGGAGAAGAAACGCGGGCTGCACTTTTAGTGCGTTGATCTTTGCGATCGCCGCGCGAAGAGTCGCGGTTACGTCGCTGTTGGCGGCTTTGTCGAAACCGATGTGGCTGTCGCTGATCTGCATGAAGAACAACGACCCCTTTGACGGTTCCTCCGCGCCGAGGCGTGACGACCTCGGCACTCCTCCGTTGATCGTCCATAGGAGCCCAGTTCCGACCCAGGCCATGCAGCTCAGGAAATCCCGCCGATCGAGTCCATCGGCATCTAATGCATCGTCGGTTGGATTCGACTGGGAATCGTCGCTACTGTGGGCGTGAATCGGAGCGGGTTGGGGCTGCGTGCGTCGCATTGAGATATCGTCCGGACAGAGTGTGTCCTATCCAGACCGCGCCTAACCAGATTTTATTCCAAGGAACTCAGAGGAGGTCGTATGGCTGAAGCACTTCCGGACACGGCGCTGGACACACTCTTCCGCAAAGCGCGCACTTATGCGAGCTGGCAACCACGACCTGTTTCTGATGATACGCTGCGCGATCTCTACGACCTCCTGAAGTGGGCGCCCACGAGCGCAAACGCGTCTCCCGCGAGGTTCGCTTTTATCCGGTCGAAGGAGGCAAAGGAGCGACTGCGTCCGGCGCTCGCGCCCTTGAACATCGAGAAGACGATGACCGCTCCCGTGACAGTGATCGTCGCCTATGACCTGAAGTTCTACGAACGGTTGCCGAAGCTATTCCCTCAGAAACCGGGGATGGCGAAGCTCTTTCAGGACAGCCCGGACATGGTAGAAACGACCGCGAAACGGAATTCCAGCCTCCAAGGTGCCTACATGATCATGGCCGCGCGAGCGCTTGGCCTCGATTGCGGGCCGTTATCGGGGTTCGACCACGCGAAAGTCGACGAAGCGTTCTTTGCCGCCGGCCAGCCCTGTTTCGGTTGCGATCAGGAATTCTTCACGGAAGGACACGTGAAGTCGAATTTCCTGTGCAATCTTGGTTATGGCGACCCTGCAACACTATTTCCGCGTCTACCGCGACTGACGTTCAGCGAGGCGTGTACGCTTTTGTAGGCGTCAGGCGATTTTCGATCGCGCCCGTCTTGGTCGCCATTGAAAATCAGCGAGAGAGATGAGCTCCCGCACGTCGAAGCGAACTCCTTCGCGCTCGAGGAGCCGCCCTTGCCTCCCGCCTGGTCCGCCGGGCGTGCTTATCGCGCCCTTTGCATTGACGACGCGCTGCCACGGCACAGATGTACCCGCAGGAAGCGCGTGGAGTGCATAGCCCACCAACCGTGCTTGCCCCTTTAAGCCTGCGAGACGCGCCACCTGGCCATATGTGGCTACCCGGCCGCGCGGGATCCGTGACACGATGGCGTGGATACGGGAATGCAAACTATTGGCGTCTTTCATCTTCCGGTATCAAACGTATTGGACCTCGACGCGGACACCTTGCGCGGTTGTATAGCTTACAGTAGCAATCCTTCAGGAGAGAACAATGGGCACCAATGGACGAGGCTCCGCCAAGCCAACCATCGTTCTGGTTCACGGACTCTGGCTAACTCCGAGAAGCTGGGAAGGCTGGATCGACCGCTACCAGAAAGCAGGCTACAACGTTCTCGCGCCCTCCTGGCCCGGCCTTGAAGGAGAGGTCGAAGCAATTCGCAAGGATCCGTCGCCACTCAAGCGGCTCAAGCTCAAGACGGTCGTCGATCATTACGAGCGCATTATTCGTAAGCTCGAGGCTCAGCCAATCATCATGGGACATTCCTTCGGCGGACTCATCGTCCAGATGCTCGTCGACCGCGGACTCGGCGCGGCCGGCATCGTCATCGACTCGGCACAGACAGCGGGGATACCGGTGCTGCCTTTCTCGACCATCCGCGTGACCCTTCCCATCCTTGGGAACCCATTCAGCTATGGCGCGACCACCTCGCTTACCCCAAGTCAGTTCAACTACGCATTCACGAATGAGCTGAGCGCCGCTGAATCCAAAGAGGTTTACGATCGTTACCAGATTCCGGCCGCCAACAGCATCCTCTGGGACGGTGCGCTGGCGCTGCTCAATCCAAAGGCATCATCAAAGGTCGACTACCACAGGAGCGACCGCGCGCCGTTGCTGTTCATCGCGGGGGGCAAGGACCATATCGTTCCGCCTTCCATCAACAAGGCAAATGTGCGCAAATACATCAAGAACTCCACCGCCATCACGGACTACAGAGAGTTCCCGAATCGCACGCACCACACGGTCGGCCAGAAAGGTTGGGAGGAAGTTGCGGATTACGCGGTAACGTGGGCGAGCGCACACGCGCGCGGTCAAGTGACTCTCGCGGATGTGAGAGCCGCCTTCGAGCCGGACGTCACTTCCATGGGACAATCCAATCCGGAGCTCCGCGCCTGATTTCATCGGCCGGAGAAGCACTGTGACAGCACCAATGGCTTCAGCCCCATCGCGGCCTGCGCCGGACGTCGATCAGACTTTTCCAGAGCTGACGCCGGCGCAGGTCGATCGCATTGCCGCACACGGCCGGAGGCGATCGATTGAGCAAGGCGAGATACTCGGCCTGGTCGGAAAGCTCATCCCGAAATTCTACGTCATCATCGCAGGCAGTATCGAGGCCGTTCGTTTTGGTCCGGAAGGCGAATCTACCGTGACGACGCTTGGGCCCGGTCAGTTCACCGGCGAGGTAACGATGCTCTCCGGGCGCAGAGCGCTGGTGACTCTCCGAGTCGGTGAGCCGGGAGAAGTGATCGAAGTCGAGCGCGATGCGCTTCTCGCGCTCGTTCAGACCGACGCGGAGCTGAGCGAGATCTTCGTGCGGGCCTTTCTTCTGCGTCGAGCGAAACTGGTTGCCGGCGGAATGGGAGACGTCGTGTTGGTGGGGTCGAACCACTCCGGCGACACTCTCCGCATTAAGGAGTTCCTGACCCGGAATGCCCACCCGTACTCCTCTATTGATCCCGATAGCGATCCCGATGTACAGAATCTGCTGGACCGTTTTCAGTTCTCGATCGCCGAAATTCCGGTCCTCATCTGCCGTGGCAAAACCGTCCTTCGCAATCCAACCGATCGGGAGATCGCCGATTGCCTGGGGTTCAACGACTCGATCGACCAGACGCACGCTCGCGACGTCGTGATTGTAGGCGCTGGGCCGTCGGGACTTGCCGCCGCTGTCTACGCGGCGTCAGAAGGACTCGATGTCCTCGTTCTCGAATCACGTTCACCGGGTGGACAGGCCGGATCGAGCTCGAGAATCGAGAACTACCTCGGCTTTCCGTCCGGCATTTCGGGCCAGGAACTCACCGCTCGCGCATACACTCAGGCGCAGAAATTCGGCGCCGAGGTGATGATCGCGGAAGGAGCAACACGCCTGGATTGCGCGCGTAAGGCTTATACCGTGGAGATCGATAACGGGCCACGCGTGCTGGCGCGCACCGTCATCATCGCGACTGGCGCGGAATATCGAAAGCTTCCCATCGAGAACATCACCCGCTTCGAGGGAGTTGGTATCTATTACGGAGCGACGTTCATCGAATCGCAGCTCTGCGAGGATGAGGAAGTGATCGTCGTTGGCGGCGGCAACTCTGCCGGTCAGGCCGCGGTATTTCTGGCGCAAAGCGCCAAGATGGTTCACATGGTCATCCGGTCGAGGGGGCTGGCGGACACCATGTCTCGATATCTCATTCGCCGCATTGAGGAACATCCGGCGATCACGTTGCGACCCTGCACTGAAATCACTGCGCTCGAGGGCAATGGCCATCTCGAGCAGGTTCAATGGCGCAGGGACGGCGACTCCATCGAAACCCGCGACATCAAGCATGTCTTCGTCATGACTGGTGCTGCCCCCAGCACAAAGTGGCTGACCGGTTGTGTGACGCTCGACGCACGAGGGTTCATCAAGACCGGCCCCGATCTTTCGCCAGACGATCTCCGCGCGGCTCATTGGCCTTTGGAGCGTCCACCACATCTGCTCGAAACCAGTCGACCTGGAGTATTTGCCGTCGGTGACGTGCGGGCAGGAAATGTCAAACGCGTGGCATCTGCAGTCGGCGAGGGGTCGATCGCAGTTTCCTTTGTGCACCAGGCACTGCAAGAGTGAGGTAATCGACGATGCCATCAGACACCCGCTGCGCTCACATCCGTGCGATCACCACCGTCAAGCAGCCGAAACGACGGGAGTGCGAAGAATGTGTGAAGATTGGCGCTCGTTGGGTCCATCTCCGCACTTGCCAGCAATGCGGCGTGACTCTCTGCTGCGACGACTCCCCCAACAAGCACGCGACAAAGCACGCACACGCTACCCATCATCCTGTGATCGCATCGGCGGAGCTTGGTGAGCGCTGGTTGTACTGCTATCCCGACGACGCATTTGCCGAGTACTGACCGCGAGTAGTGGCGGCAACTTGGAGGGCATCCGAGGAGTGCGCGAGGCAATCACATGACACCAATCTCCAGAGGATTCCGCGGTCGACGACCGTCTACTGACGCGGAATCGCGACTTCCGCCCGGCCAATACGAGACGCGCGACTTCCCCGTGCTCTCGGCGGGCCCGACTCCGCGAACTTCGCTCGACACGTGGGATTTTACTCTCCGCAGCGCAACCAACCAATCAGCACGCTGGACGTGGACCGAATTCCTTGCGCTCCCAAGGCAGACGATCACGACAGATATCCATTGCGTCACCAAATGGTCCAAGTTCGGAACCGCCTGGGAAGGGATCTCGATCGATACGCTTCTCGAAGCGGCGACCCCTCGCGGCGTGCAGCCTTCTCCTTATGTGCTAGCGCGATGCGACGGTGGCTATACCACGAATGTCCCGCTCGCGGATCTCATGGGCGGCAAAGCGTGGATCGCCTTTTCATACGATGGCGCGCCATTACCGCCGGAGCACGGAGGCCCGGCCCGATTGCGCGTGCCGCATCTCTACTTCTGGAAGAGCGCGAAATGGGTTCGCGAGCTGCGGATGATGGAGCACGATGCGCCCGGCTTCTGGGAATCGCTCGGCTACCACAACTACGGTGATCCCTGGCGTGAGCAGCGATACAGCGGTGACGAGTGAGCCGCTTGCGGCGGCGCTACGCATTGCGTGGCGGCTTGCTACCGTAGTTGAATCGATCTCCGAGACCAAGAGAGCGCGCACTATCGTTTTTGATGTCCCGGGATGGCCGGGACACCGCGCTGGTCAGCACGTGGATGTGCGGCTTACGGCCGAAGATGGATACCAGTCGGAGCGGAGCTACTCGATCGCGTCGGCACCTGAGGAGTCCCATCTCGCTCTCACGATCGAACGACTTGAGGACGGCGAGGTTTCGCCGTATCTCGCCGACGAATTGCGGGCGGGTGATCAGATCGAGCTGCGTGGTCCAATCGGCGGATACTTCGTCTGGGATATTTCGCTCGAGGGGCCGCTGTTTCTCGTTGCCGGCGGATCCGGTATCGTGCCGCTGATGGCGATGCTGCGTCATCGTGCCGCCGCTCTCGCCAGAGGCGGGATGCAGGCAATGCATCGTGTGCCGGCGCGATTGCTGTACTCCTCGCGCAGTTGGGACGAAGTGATTTATCGGGATGAGTTGGCCAGTCTCGCGAAGAAGGATACAACGCTCGAGGTCACGCACACGCTCACGCGCGAAGCGCCGGAAAACTGGAGCGGATTTCGGCGCAGGATCGATCGCATGATGCTGGCAGAGGTTGTCTGGCCAGCCAGCGAGCGACCCCAGATTTTTGTCTGTGGTCCGACGCCGCTCGTAGAATCAGCCGCGGCGGCACTCGTCGACCTTGGGCATCAACCCGCGCTGGTAAAAACGGAACGATTCGGCCCAACGGGTGGGTCGGTATAAAGAGTTGCCACGCTATCGGCCAATCACGAGGAGTCTCAGATGAGA
>Ga0193751_1000648_pt1 | contig 25615 bp, 26 predicted proteins | sample L1c2metaG_FD_143050 | JGI IMG/M metagenome (GOLD analysis project Ga0193751, IMG submission 143050) | Soil microbial communities from a riparian zone of the East river system, Colorado, United States - L1c2 | ecosystem: Environmental > Terrestrial > Soil > Riparian zone | place: USA: East River... | reverse complement strand
AGCGTGAGCCTTAATTGCCGACGGCGCCCGCGGGGGCGTAGCTCAGTTGGTTAGAGCGTCGGCCTGTCACGCCGAAGGTCGCGGGTTCGAGTCCCGTCGCTCCCGCCATCATACTGACAAGTAAATATTTTTTGCCTTTATGTGCCGCTTTATCTAAGCGGCGAAATGCCCGGCGGACAGACAATGACATCATAGCCGGTCGGCAGCCCGCTGAGGGTTCTGCCCGGCACGGGCGTGCACGCTGCCGGGATCGGCTGGCATCCCAATACCGTACAGGCAATGCGTGCCGGCGGCTGCGCCGTAGTCGCAGCGTGAGGCTGCGGCAAATGGCTTCGGTGATGACTGCGGGCCAGCGCATCCGAATAAGACGCGATCAGGCTGCCGCAGGCGAGCAGGGCGGCTATGGGCAATCCTCTGCAGATCATGCCGTACATGGCATGCCTGCACAGCCGCCAACCCGTTCCGACCCACGATAGTAAATCGTACTCGCGCGAGCGCTTTTCCATCATCCCAAATAGACCGGCGCCGGCTGCGTGAAGAAACTCCACAGGATGTGATAAACGAGCGCATAATTTTTTTGCTGAAAACTGGCGTGCGAAATGCCTGGCATCACCGCGAAATGCTTATCGGGGTTGGGCAGCCGGGCGAAGAACGCCATCAGATCGTCGAAGCTAGCGATACCGTCCCATTGACCGCGCATGATCAGCGTCGGCACCGTGATTTTTTCGGGGTCGACTACGGGCAAATTACTGCACATGTCGACATAGGTGCCGGTCGGGACCGAATTGTCGAGCGCCGTCACTGCATCGGCGAAGGCGTTGATGACCTTGTCCTCGGCGGTGCCAGGATGATCGCGATCGAAGATCGAATGGATGAATGACTTGTCTATCGGCCGCCGTTTACTGGCTTTGAAATCGGCAAGCTTCTTTTTGCGTTCGGCTAGCGTCGGGGAGCCCGCGCCAGTCCACACCATGGCGTCGAGCGCGAGCCGGGCGACAAGTTGCGGATGGCGTTGCGCGAACAAGGCCGCCCGTAGCGCCCCGGACGAAATGCCGTAGACGAAGAGCGGCCGCTTGCCGCGCAGTCGCTGGATATAAGTCGCTGCCGCCAAACAATCGTCCGCGCCTTGGGCGATCGGGGCGTTGTTGTCGCGGTCCTTAGTCGAGCGCCCGTAGCCTTCCATGTCGACGCACCAGCAGTCGAAGCCGCGGCGGGCAAACCAATCCATGACCGATGAATCGGGCCGGCCGTCGACGTGCAAGTCGAAGGTTGGCTGCGATGCCATGGATGAGCCGTGCACGAATAAGATCCTGCCGGTGACGCTCGTCGCATCGCCGGCGGATTTCTCGAACATGAAGAGCTTCACATCGCCGTCTTTGGCAGTCCAATGCTCTTGCGCATGGACCGCCGCAGCCTGCGTCACATTGTTCGTCACGTCATTCATGATTTGCAGCCTGAAAAATCGCGGCGCGAACCTAACATGCAACACTGCGAAAGACGACCTGCGTGCAGCTCTTGGATGCAGGTTTAGAAAACTGCCGCTCGTCGGCCCGAATGGGCGCTATACACGCCTGCCTTGCGCGTTTTTGTGCCCTGCGCTAAGGGTCGCCGCAGTCGGCCTGCAGCGCGAATCCGCTTGATTTTGGGGCAAATCGGCGCACATCCGTTGCACGTGGGATAGCGCCGTGCCGGGCATGTTCCCTATATGGGAGGGTGTCCTCGTTTGCCTAACGAGAAGGGTTCACGATGGGTCAATCGCTGACTCAATTGCTGCTCGCCTATCTGCCGCTCATTGTTTTTATTGGGGTCGCCGCGGTGATCGGCCTGGCGCTTTTGGTTGTGGCGTTCCTGGTCGCCTATAAGCAGCCCGATCCGGAGAAGCTGTCCGCCTATGAATGCGGCTTTAATGCTTTTGATGACGCCCGGATGAAATTCGACGTGCGGTTCTATCTGGTCGCCATCCTGTTCATCATTTTCGATCTCGAGGTCAGTTTCCTTTTCCCTTGGGCGGCGGCGTTCGGAAAAATCGGCGTGTATGGCTTCTGGTCGATGATGGTCTTTCTCGCGGTGCTCACGGTCGGATTTATCTATGAGTGGAAGAAGGGAGCGCTCGAATGGGATTGAGCGAACCCGCGCTCGTCACGCCGCAACGGAAAATTCTCGATCCGCGGACGGGGCAGCCTGCCGGGGCGGCCGTACCATTTTTCTCGGCCGTCAACGCCGAGCTTGCCGACAAAGGCTTTCTGGTCGCCGCCGCCGATGACCTCATCGCCTGGGCGCGGACTGGTTCGTTGATGTGGATGACGTTCGGCCTTGCCTGCTGCGCGATCGAAATGATGCAGATGTCGATGCCGCGCTATGATGCCGAACGGTTTGGCTTCGCCCCGCGCGCTTCGCCGCGGCAATCCGACGTGATGATCGTGGCGGGCACGCTGACCAACAAAATGGCCCCGGCGCTTCGCAAGGTCTACGACCAGATGCCGGAACCGCGTTACGTGATTTCGATGGGGTCCTGCGCGAACGGTGGCGGCTACTACCACTATTCTTATTCCGTGGTGCGCGGCTGCGATCGCATCGTGCCAGTCGATATCTATGTGCCGGGCTGTCCTCCGACCGCGGAGGCACTGTTGTATGGCGTGTTATTGCTGCAAAAGAAGATCCGCCGCACTTCGACGATTGAACGTTGAAAATGGACGAGACGCTGGACACGCTCGGCAGATCTATCGCTGGCGCGGTCGGTCCTTCGGTGACCGGCTATGCGGTGGCGCATAGCGAGCTGACGATAACGGGGCAGGCATCCGAGATCGTCTCGATCTTACGTTTTCTGCGCGACGATTCCCGCTGCCTGTTCTGGTGCCTGATCGACATCACGGCAGTCGATTGGCCGAGCCGCGAACGCCGCTTTGATGTCGTCTATCATCTGCTTTCGCCCAAACACAATTCGCGCATTCGCCTCAAAGTCGAAACCGATGAGGCGACGCCTGTGCCCTCGGTCATCGCGGTCTTTCCCAGCGCGGATTGGTACGAGCGGGAGATTTACGACCTCTACGGCGTCGTGTTCACCGGCCATCCGGATCTGCGGCGGATCCTCACCGATTATGGCTTCGAGGGTCACCCGCTGCGCAAGGATTTCCCGCTGACCGGCTTCGTTGAAGTGCGCTACGACGACGAGCTTAAACGCGTCGTCTACGAACCGGTCCGGCTCACCCAGGAATTCCGCAACTTCGATTTTCTCTCGCCGTGGGAAGGCACCGATTACATGCTGCCGGGTGACGAGAAAGCGAGCGTGAAGGGGTCCTGACATGAAGCCGACGCTCAAGCCGGGATTGACGCACCGCTTCTCCTACAAGGTGCCGGAGAACAAGACCGTCCCGTACACCTATCCGGAATCGCCCGAGATTTCGTCGATGCCGAAGGTGTTTGCCACCGGCTTCATGATCGTGCTGATGGAATGGGCCTGCACGCAATTACTGGCGCCGCATCTGGACCCCGGCGAGGGCAGCCTCGGCGTGCATATCGACGTCAGTCATCTGGCTGCTACGCCGCCCGGTATGACGGTGACGGTCGATGTCGAATGCATCGCGGTCGCCGGATCGCGCGTCACATTCAAGGTCAAGGCGCATGATGGACTCGACTTGATCGGCGAAGGCCGCCATGAGCGCTTCGTCGTCACATGGGACAAGTTCAATGCGCGGCTAGCGGCGAAAATGCAGAAGGTGAGCGGGCGCTCTCTATCATGACTGAAACCACGCCGCGCAACTTCACCATCAATTTCGGGCCGCAGCATCCGGCGGCGCACGGCGTGTTGCGGCTTGTGCTGGAGCTTGACGGCGAAGTGGTCGAGCGGGTCGATCCACATATCGGCCTTCTGCACCGCGGCACCGAAAAGCTGATCGAGTACAAGACCTATTTACAAGCGGTGCCTTATTTCGACCGGTTGGATTATGTGGCGCCGCTCACGCAAGAGCACGCTTTCTGTCTCGCTATCGAGCGGCTGCTTGGCCTGACAGTGCCAAAGCGCGCACAAATTATCCGCGTGCTCTATCACGAAATCAGCCGCCTGTTGTCGCACCTACTTAACGTCACCACGCAGGCGCTCGATGTCGGCGCGCTGACTCCGCCGCTATGGGGCTTTGAGGAGCGTGAAAAGCTCATGATGTTCTATGAGCGCGCCTCCGGCAGCCGCATGCATGCGAATTATTACCGTCCCGGCGGCGTGCACCAGGATTTGCCGCCGAAACTCATCGACGATATCGGCGCATTCTGTGATCCATTCCTCAAAGTCTGTGACGATCTGGAGGAACTCCTTACCGAGAACCGCATTTTCAAGCAGCGCAACGTCGATATCGGCGTGGTCAAGCTCGAAGACGCTTGGGCGCGCGGATTTTCAGGAGTGATGGTCCGCGGCTCCGGCGCGGCGTGGGATCTGCGCAAGGCGCAGCCTTATGAATGCTATGCCGAGCTCGATTTCGACATACCGATCGGCAAGAACGGCGATAATTACGACCGCTACTGCATCCGCATGGAGGAGATGCGCCAGTCGGTCCGGATTATGAAACAGTGCCTCGACAAGCTGCATGCGCCGGAAGGGCGCGGGCCGATCGCTGTCGACGACCATAAGATCGTGCCGCCGCGCCGCGAAGAGATGAAGCGCTCGATGGAGGCGCTCATCCATCATTTCAAACTTTACACTGAAGGATTCCGGGTGCCGGCCGGCGAAGTTTATGCTGCGGTCGAAGCGCCGAAGGGCGAATTCGGCGTCTATCTTATCGCCGACGGCACCAACAAACCGTACAAGTGCAAGATCCGTTCTCCCGGCTTTGCTCATTTGCAAGCCATGGACTTCCTCTGCCGCGGTCACATGCTGGCCGACATCTCGGCCGTGCTCGGCTCGATCGATATTGTGTTTGGCGAGGTCGATCGATGAGTGTGCGCCGATTGGCCGAGAAACAGCCCGCGAGCTTCGCCTTCACGCCAACGAATTTGGCCTGGGCGAAAGCGCAGATCGCGAAATATCCGGAAGGCCGCCAGCAATCGGCGGTCATCCCGATCTTGTGGCGCGCTCAGGAGCAATGCGGCGCTTGGCTGCCGCAAAAGGCGATCGAAGCCACCGCGGAACTGCTCGGCATGGCCAAGATCCGCGTGCTCGAAGTGGCCACCTTTTATACCATGTTCAATCTCGCTCCGGTCGGCCGTTTCCATGTCCAACTCTGCGGCACGACGCCGTGCATGCTGCGCGGCGCCGACGATCTGAAAAAGGTTTGCCGCCGCATGATCGGCAAGGAGAACGAGGTGACCGCCGACGGCACATTTTCATGGATCGAAGTCGAATGTCTCGGCGCGTGCGTGAACGCGCCGATGGCGCAGATCAACGCCGATTATTACGAGGATCTGACACCGGATATATTGACGCGGATCATCAACGATTTTTCGCTAGGGAAAACGCCGAAGCCTGGCCCGCAGATCGATCGCATCAATTCTGCTCCGATCGGCGGTCCAACTACGCTTAACGACGCGAAGAAGCCAGGCGAAGCCGCCAATCTTCGTGAAGCCCCGATGCCGGAGGCGCCGGAGGCCGACGCAAGCGATCCGAAGCACAGGTAAAGGCTCAGCGATGCTCGCCGACAAAGATCGCATTTTCAAAAATTTATACGGCCAGCACGATTGGGGCCTCGAAGGCGCGCGACAGCGCGGCGCCTGGGATGGCACCAAAGAAATTTTGGCGCGCGGCCGCGACGCCATCATCAATGAAGTCAAAGCCTCCGGGCAGCGCGGCCGTGGTGGTGCGGGATTTGCGACTGGACTGAAATGGTCGTTCATGCCCAAGCAATCGGACGACCGTCCGCATTACCTGGTGATCAACGCCGACGAATCTGAACCTGGCACCTGCAAAGACCGCGAGGTCATGCGGCATGACCCGCATCTTCTCATCGAGGGCTGCCTGATTGCCGGCTGCGCCATGGCAGTAAACACTTGCTACATCTATATCCGCGGCGAATTCATCCGCGAACGCGAGCGGCTCGAAGCCGCGATTCAACAGGCCTATGACGCGAAGCTCATTGGCAAGAACAACATCCACGGCTGGGACTTCGACATCATCCTGCATCACGGCGCGGGCGCTTATATCTGCGGCGAGGAAACCGCGCTGTTGGAGAGTCTGGAAGGAAAAAAGGGATTGCCGCGGCTCAAGCCGCCGTTCCCGGCCAATATGGGACTCTACGGCTGCCCGACGACCGTGAACAATGTCGAGACCATCGCGCAGGTACCGGACATCATGCGGCGTGGCGCGGCGTGGTTTGCCGGCATCGGCAGAGCGAACAATACCGGCACCAAGCTCTACTGCATTTCCGGCCACGTCGAACGGCCCTGCAACGTCGAAGAGACGATGGGCATCCCGCTCCGTGAACTGATCGAGCGGCATGCCGGCGGCGTGCGCGGCGGCTGGAATAATCTGATGGCGGTTATTCCCGGCGGGTCGTCGATGCCGCTGATCCCGGCTGGCCCCGACCAGGCCGATACATTGTTGATGGATTTCGATGGCTGCCGCGAAAAGAAATCGGCGCTTGGCACTGCCGCAGTGATCGTAATGGATAAGTCCACCGATATCGTTCGCGCCATGGCGCGCATCTCATATTTTTACAAGCACGAAACCTGCGGTCAGTGCACGCCGTGCCGCGAAGGCATGGGCTGGATGTGGCGCGTGCTCACGCGCATGGCCGAAGGCCGCGCCCGTAAGAGTGAAATCGACATGTTGTGGGATGTCACGACCCAGATCGAGGGCCACACGATCTGCGCGTTTGGCGACGGTGCGGCGTGGCCGGTGCAGGGCCTGTTGCGGCATTTCCGGCCGGAGATCGAAAGGCGGATCGATCAATACACCGCCAATGCCGATAAAGCGGGCGTGCTCGACCCGCCGGTTGCGCAGGCGGCGGAGTAAGCGATGACCAAGCTTATCGTCGATAACAAAGAAATCGACGTTCCGCCGGAGTACACGCTGCTCCAGGCCTGCGAAGCCGCCGGTGCGGAGATTCCGCGCTTTTGCTTCCACGAACGGCTATCGATAGCCGGCAATTGCCGCATGTGCCTTGTCGAACTGGTCGGCTCGCCCAAACCGGTGGCGAGCTGCGCCTGGGGCGTGCGCGATTGCCGGCCGGGGCCGAAAGGCGAGCCGCCGGAGGTTAGGACCCGCTCGCCGATGGTGCGCAAGGCGCGCGAAGGCGTCATGGAATTTCTGCTGATCAATCATCCGCTCGATTGCCCGATCTGCGACCAGGGCGGCGAATGCGACCTGCAGGACCAATCCATGGCCTACGGCATCGATTCCAGCCGCTTCATCGAGAACAAGCGCGCAGTCGAGGACAAATATCTCGGACCGCTGGTCAAGACCTCGATGAACCGTTGCATCCAGTGTACGCGTTGCGTGCGGTTTGCCACCGAAGTCGCGGGTGTCCCGGAACTCGGTGCGACCGGCCGCGGCGAGGATATGGAGATCACGACCTATCTCGAAACCGCCATGCGGTCCGAACTGCAGGGCAATGTCGTGGACATCTGCCCGGTCGGCGCGCTGACCTCGAAACCTTATGCCTTTGCCGCCCGGCCGTGGGAGCTCAATAAAACCGAAACGATCGATGTGATGGATGCGCTCGGTTGCGCCATCCGCATCGACACGCGCGGCCGCGAGGTCATGCGCATCCTGCCGCGCGTCAACGAAGACATCAACGAAGAGTGGATTTCCGATAAGACGCGCCATGTCGTCGACGGCTTGCGAACGCAACGCCTCGATCAGCCTTATCTACGCGACAATGGCCGGCTGCGTCCGGCGAGCTGGAGCGAGGCATTCCACGCAATCGCCGCTAAGGTCGCGAAGACTAGCCCGAAACGCATCGGCGCGATTGTCGGCGATCTCGCCGCCGTCGAGGAGATTTTCGCGCTCAAGGGTCTGATGACGCGGTTGCAGGTTGCCAATCTCGATTGCCGGCAGGACGGCTCGTCGTTTGATCCGGCGTGGGGCCGCGCGACCTACTTATTCAATGCGGGGATTCCCGGGATCGATGCCGCCGACGCGCTGTTGATCGTCGGCTCCAATCCGCGCAAAGAAGCCGCGATCCTAAACGCGCGCATTCGCAAGCGTTGGCGGGCGGGAAAATTCCCGATAGGGGTGATCGGTCCGAAAGCGGAGCTCACCTATCCTTACGACTATCTCGGCGCCGGCCCCGAGACGCTTGCCGCGATTACGCGGCATTCCTTTGCCGATGCCTTGCGCAAGGCCGAGCGCCCCATGGTGATCGTCGGCGCCGGCGCATTCGCGCGCGGCGATGGTGCGGCGGTCGCTTCGCTGGCGGCGAAAGCCGCCGTCGAGCTCGGTGCGGTGAAGGAGGGCTGGAACGGCTATTGCGTGTTGCATAGCGCGGCGGCGCGGGTCGGCGCACTCGATGTCGAGTTCGTGCCTGGATCGGGCGGCTTGACCGCGCGGCAGATGGCGGCCTACGGAACGCTCGACCTCGCTTTCCTGCTCGGCGTCGACGAAATCGAAATCGCGCCGGGCGCGTTCGTGATTTATATCGGCACCCACGGCGATCGCGGCGCATCACGGGCTGACGTGATACTGCCGGGCGCCGCCTATCCGGAAAAATCCGCGATCTACGTAAATACCGAGGGGCGGGTGCAGATGGCGACGCGCGCCTCCTTCCCGCCAGGCGATGCGCGCGAGGACTGGGCTATCCTGCGCGCACTATCGGATGTGCTCAAGCATCGGCTGCCTTACGACTCGCTGCGCGCGCTGCGCCAGGAGTTGTTCAAATCCTATCCGCATCTGATGCGGATTGGTGAGATCACGCCGGCCGATTCCGCCGGCATCCGAAAACTGGCGGCGCTGGGCGAAAACGCCGAGAAAGCGCCGTTCACGTCGATCATCGATGATTTTTACCTGACCAACCCAATCACGCGCGCCTCCGCGGTGATGGCCGAATGCTCGGTGGTGGCGCAGGGCCGTGCGGCAGCAACGGCGGCTGAGTAGCGGGTACGATCATGTCTGCATTCGCGTCCGATTATCTGTGGCCGTTCGCAATCATGGTGGCGCAAAGCCTGCTGCTTCTCATCATTTTGCTCATCGTTGTCGCCTATGTGCTGTACGCCGATCGGAAAATCTGGGCGGCCGTGCAGATCAGGCGCGGGCCGAACGTGGTCGGGCCGTGGGGCCTGTTTCAGTCTTTTGCCGATCTGCTCAAATTCGTGCTGAAAGAGCCGGTTATCCCGGCCGGCGCCAACAAAGGCGTATTCCTGCTGGCGCCGTTCGTGACCTGCGTGCTTGCGCTCGCCGCTTGGGCGGTCATTCCGGTCGACGCCGGCTGGACCATTGCCAATATCAATGTCGGAATACTTTATATCTTCGCGATCTCCTCGCTTGGCGTCTACGGCGTCATCATGGCCGGCTGGGCGTCGAACTCAAAATATCCATTCCTTGCCGCGCTGCGCTCGGCGGCGCAGATGGTGTCGTACGAAGTCTCGATCGGTTTTGTCATCATCACCGTACTGCTGTGCGTCGGATCGCTCAATCTCACCGCGATTGTCGAGGCGCAGAATTCGAAATGGGGCATGTTCGGCTGGTATTGGCTGCCGCTGTTCCCGATGTTCGTCATATTCTTTGTCTCTGCGCTTGCCGAGACCAATCGGCCGCCGTTCGATCTGGTCGAGGCAGAATCGGAACTCGTCGCCGGTTACATGGTCGAATACGGCTCGACGCCTTACATGATGCTGATGCTCGGCGAATATGTTGCGATCTGCACCATGTGCGCCATGTCCGCGATCCTGTTTCTCGGCGGTTGGCTGCCGCCATTCCCAGTCGTGCCGTTCACCTGGGTGCCGGGCATTATATGGTTTGTGCTCAAGGCAGGCTTTGTGTTCTTCATGTTCGCGATGGTGAAAGCATTCGTGCCGCGCTACCGCTACGACCAATTGATGCGGCTCGGCTGGAAAGTGTTTTTGCCGATCTCGCTTGCCATGGTCGCGATCGTGGCCGGCGTGCTGCAGATCACCGGATGGGCGCCGCAATGATTGGAGGACGGCATGGAATTGTCATTGCCGGCCTGGCTCGGCGCGCTTTGCGGGATGATCGTCGCCGCCGTGATCTATGTTCCGGGTATCCGGATCATAGAGCGGCGTCTGCGTGCCGCGAACGTGCCAGAGACCCTCGAGCAGCGCTCCGCCTTCGAGGACAAGCTCTCGGTCATGCGCCGCGTGCTATTGGGTTTGGCCATCGCCGTTCTGGCAGTAGCGGGTTATTGGATCGGCAACATGCTTGCCGGCACGCTTGGCGGTACGGGGGGCTGACATGAAATTGGATCAGGCCGCCCGCTCGGTATTCCTCAAGGAGTTCTGGCAAGCCTTTGTGTTGTCGTTGCGCTACTTCTTCAAGCCCAAAGCGACGGTGAACTATCCGTTCGAGAAAAATCCGATTTCGCCTCGCTTTCGCGGCGAACACGTGCTGCGACGCTATCCCAACGGCGAAGAGCGCTGCATCGCGTGCAAATTGTGCGAGGCGATCTGTCCGGCGCAGGCGATTACGATCGAGGCCGGCCCGCGCCGAAACGACGGTACGCGCCGCGCCACTCGCTATGACATCGACATGGTCAAGTGCATTTATTGCGGCATGTGCCAAGAAGCATGTCCGGTCGATGCGATTGTCGAAGGACCGAATTTCGAATTCGCGACCGAAACGCGCGAAGAACTTTACTATGACAAGGAGCGGCTGCTCGCGAATGGCGATCGCTGGGAGCGCGAAATCGCCAAGAGCCTCGCCCTCGACGCGCCTTATCGCTGAGATCGCACGCCGATGCTATTGCACGCGATTTTCTTCTATCTCTTTGCCGGAGTAACGGTCGCCTCGGCCGTGATGGTGATCGCCGCGCGCAATCCGGTGCACTCGGTGCTGTTCCTCATTCTCGCCTTCGTCAATGCGGCTGGGCTGTTCGTTCTGATGGGCGCCGAGTTCTTGGCCTGGATTCTGATCATCGTCTATGTCGGCGCTGTCGCGCTGTTGTTCCTATCCGTCGTCATGATGCTCGATGTCGATTTTACCGCCTTGCGCCGCGGCGTTCTTTCCTACTTGCCGGTCGGCGTGCTCATTGGCGCCGTGCTTCTAGTCGAGCTTCTAATCATCGTCGGCGCTTGGGTAGTCGGTCCGGACGTCGCCAAGGCAATCACCGCGCCGATCCCGCCGCCGGCGCAAGTCTCGAACACGCAGGCGCTCGGGCTCGTGCTCTATACCAATTACATCTATTTCTTCCAGACGGCCGGCATCATTCTGCTGGTAGCGATGATCGGGTCCATCGTGCTCACGCTCCACCACAAGCCAAGAGTCCGCCGTCAAATCATCGCCCACCAGGTTGCGCGCAGCAAAGCAACCGCAATCGAGATCGTCAAAGTAAAGTCGGGGCAGGGCCTGCCATGAGTACTGCCATGAATGCTGCCACCACGATCGGGCTTGGCCACTATCTTTCGGTTGCGGCGATTGTCTTCACGCTCGGCGTTCTCGGAATCTTTCTCAACCGCAAGAATGTCGTCATCATCTTGATGTCGATCGAGCTGATCCTGCTCGCGGTCAATATCAACCTGGTCGCGTTTTCGAGTTTTCTTGGCGACATCGTCGGACAGGTCTACGCGCTCATTGTGTTGACGGTCGCGGCCGCGGAAGCCGCGATCGGTCTGGCTATTCTCGTCGCCTATTTCCGCAACCGCGGATCGATCGCGGTCGAAGACATCGATTTACTGAAGGGCTAGGGCGTGATCGGGTTGATCTTACGGAAATCCTTTCCCCAATGGGGCGAGGGTTGGGGGAGAGGCTAGAGCGGCATGTACGAAGCCATCGTTCTGTTGCCGCTGCTCGGCGCCGTTGTCGCGGGCATCATCGCACTCGTTGGCGCGCGCAACCGTTTCCCCGGCGAGGAGCCTCCGCCACCGCTGGACGATCATGCCGCCGCGCCGGCCGGCGAGGATCATGCGCGCGCCACGCCCGAAGCGCCCCACGTGGCCTTTGCCAATACGCATGTCGAGGAGCCCGAACACGCTCCGCCGGCGGCGGGATCGCTACTTGCCGAACTCACCACCTCAACTTTTCTGGTGATCTCCTGCGTCCTGTCCTGGTTCGCTTTGTTCGATGTCGGACTTGCCGGCCACGAAGCGCGCGTGCCGCTGTTTTCGTTCATCACATTCGGCGATCTCCATTCGGAATGGTTGCTGCGGATCGACGCTTTGACCGCCGTTATGCTGGTCGTTGTCACCACCATTTCGTCGCTCGTGCACATTTATTCCATCGGCTACATGGAAGAGGATCCCTATAAGCCGCGGTTCTTTTCTTATTTGTCGTTCTTCACCTTCGCCATGCTGATGCTGGCGACGGCGGATAATCTCGTGCAGTTGTTTTTCGGCTGGGAAGGTGTCGGCCTGGCAAGCTATCTGTTGATTGGATTCTGGTATCACAAACCTGAGGCCAACGCTGCCGCCATCAAGGCCTTCATCGTCAATCGCGTCGGCGATTTCGGCTTTTCGCTCGGTATTTTCGCCGTGTTCTATCTCACCGGAGCCGTCGATTTCGACACCATCTTCGCGCAGGCGCCGGCGCTCGCCGGCAAGAGCTTTCATTTCCTAAGCTGGAATGTCGATGCGCTCACGGCAGTGTGCTTACTCCTATTCATGGGCGCGATGGGCAAGTCCGCGCAATTCCTGCTGCACTATGGTCACGGCGGGCGTGTTCATGGTGGCGCGGCTGTCGCCGCTATTCTCGTTGTCGCCGAACGCCTCCGGCTTTGTGACCTTCATCGGCGCAACGACGGCGATATTCGCCGCCAGCGTGGCGCTGGTGCAGAACGACATCAAGCGCATCATCGCCTACTCGACCTGCTCGCAGCTCGGCTACATGTTCGTCGCTATGGGCGTGGGCGCCTATTCGGTCGGCATGTTCCACCTGTTCACGCACGCGTTCTTCAAGGCGCTGCTGTTTCTGTGTTCCGGCTCGGTCATCATTGCGATGCATCACGAGCAAGACACCCGCAAAATGGGCGGGCTGTGGCGTAAGCTCCCTTTCACCTACGCCACGATGGTGATCGGTACGCTCGCTCTGACCGGTTTTCCTCTCACCGCCGGTTATTTTTCCAAGGATGCCATCATCGAAACCGCGCTCGTCAGTAACAGCGCGATGGCGAGCTACGGTTTTGTTATGACGCTTGGCGCGGCGGCCATGACGGCGTTTTATTCCTGGCGGCTGATCTTCAAGACATTTCATGGCGAGCCGCACGACCGCGCGCATTACGAGGCGGCGCACGAAACTTCAAAAACCATGCTGGTGCCGCTGGCGTTACTTGCCGTCGGTTCGATCGCCGCCGGCTATCCGGCGCTGGCATTGTTCACCGGCCACGGCGCCGATGAATTTTTTCGGCAGTCGTTGACGCTCGGACCTGCCGAAAAGTTGTTCGAGAGCGCGGAGAACCTGCCGCTCATTCTTTCGCTGCTGCCAACCGTGATGATGATCGGCGGATTTCTGGTGGCGTATCAATTCTACATCCGTCGCCCCGATATCCCGGCCGCTTTGGCGCGCGATCAGAACCTCCTCTACAAGTTCCTGCTGAACAAATGGTACTTCGATGAAATCTACGATTTTCTTTTTGTGCGGCCGGCAATGTGGCTCGGTCGGCTGTTCTGGAAAGGTGGCGACGGTTTCGTCATCGACGGCTTCGGGCCTGACGGCGTGTCGGCGCGCGTGCTCGACGTGACGCGCAACGTGATCCGCCTGCAGACCGGTTACCTTTATCACTATGCCTTCGCGATGCTGATCGGCGTCGCCGCGGCGATCACCTGGTTCATGTTTGCGGGAACGCACTGATGACGAGCTGGCCCATCCTTTCCGTCGTCACGTTCCTGCCTCTGGCCGGCGCGCTATTCATCGCGCTGTTGCCGGAGGACGAAGCCGGCATCCGCAACGCCCGCTGGACCGCGCTGTGGACCACGTTCATCACTTTCATCATTTCGCTGATCCTGGTCTGGCGTTTCGATCCGACTTCGGCGGATTTTCAATTTGTCGAAAAGCAGCCCTGGCTGGGCGGCGCCATCAGCTATGCGATGGGCGTCGACGGCATCTCGCTGCCGTTCGTGGTGCTGACCACGGCGCTGATGCCGATCTCGATCCTGGCAAGCTGGACCGCGATCCAGCTCCGGGTGCGCGATTACATGATCGCTTTTCTGGTGCTCGAAACACTGATGGTCGGCACGTTCTGCGCGCTCGACCTCGTGTTGTTTTATCTATTCTTCGAAGGCGGGCTCATTCCGATGTTCCTGATCATCGGCGTATGGGGCGGGCCGCGCCGCGTCTATGCCAGCTTCAAGTTCTTCTTGTACACGCTGCTCGGCTCGGTGCTGATGCTGCTTGCGATCATGGCGATGTATTGGGAGGCGGGCACCACCGACATCGCCTCGCTTCTGCATCATTCCTTCCCGTTGAGCCTGCAGAAATGGGCATGGTTCGCGTTCCTGGCGTCATTCGCCGTGAAGCTGCCGATGTGGCCGGTCCACACCTGGCTGCCCGATGCGCATGTCGAAGCGCCGACAGCCGGGTCGGTGATCCTGGCGGCAATCTTGTTGAAGATGGGCGGCTACGGGTTCCTGCGCTTTTCGCTGCCGATGTTCCCAGACGCTTCGGCTCAGCTCGCGCCGCTGATCTATGTGCTTTCCGTCGTGGCGATCGTCTACACCTCGCTGGTCGCTCTGATGCAGGAGGATATGAAAAAGCTCATCGCCTATTCCTCGGTCGCGCATATGGGCTTTGTCACCATGGGGATCTTCGCAGTCACGGCGCAGGGCGTCGCCGGCGGCATCTTCCAGATGGTGTCGCACGGCATCGTGTCGGCCGCCTTGTTTCTTTGCGTCGGCATCGTCTACGACCGCATGCACACCCGCGAGATCGCCGCCTATGGCGGCCTCGTTAATCGCATGCCACTTTACGCCTTCGTGTTCATGGTTTTCACGCTGGCAAATGTCGGGCTGCCAGGCACCTCCGGATTTGTCGGCGAATTCCTCAGCCTGATCGGCACTTTCCGGGTCAACACCTGGGTGGCGACGCTCGCGACGCTTGGCACGATCCTGTCCGCCGCATACGCGCTGTGGCTCTATCGCAAAATAATTTTCGGCAAACTTGAAAAGCCGAGCCTGTTCAACATCAAGGACATCGGCTGGCGCGAGATCGCGATCATGGCGCCACTCGTCATTCTCACCATAGTCTTTGGCGTCTATCCGAAACTCGTCCTCGATATTTCCTCGGCGTCGGTGGCGCAACTGATCGATAACTATCAGCACGCGGTCGGTGCGGTGCACGCTGCCGCTTTGGCACGGTGAGGCAATGAACGCCGCGCAGCTTCCTAATCTCATTCCGCTGCTGCCTGAATTCGTGCTTGGCGTCGGCGCCATGGCGCTGCTGCTTGTCGGCGTTTTTCGTCGCGCCGAGGGCGAACGCTTCGTTGACGCAGCGGCCATTGTGCTCCTCGCCACTGCGGGCGTGATCATTGCGCTGCTGCCCGCCGGTAAAATGACTACATTCGGCGGCAGTTTTGTTGTCGACGAATTCGCGCGCTTTCTAAAAATACTGGCGTTGCTGGGGTCGGCCGCTGCGATCGCGATGTCGCTCGACTATGCCAAGCATGAAGGCGAGCAGCGTTTCGAATATTCCGTGCTCATCCTGCTCTCGACGCTCGGCATGCTGATGCTGATTTCGGCCGCCGATCTCATTGCGCTTTATCTCGGCCTCGAATTGATGAGCCTGCCGCTCTACGTCGTCGCGGCAAGCCACCGCAACTCACTGCGCTCGACCGAGGCCGGACTAAAATATTTTGTGCTCGGTGCGCTGTCCTCCGGCATGCTGCTCTACGGCGCTTCGCTCATCTACGGCTTTACCGGCACCGTGAGCTTTGCCGGCATCGCGCATGCGGCGGGGCAGGGCGGCGTCGGATTGATCTTCGGCATCGTGTTTCTATTCGCCGGCTTCTGCTTCAAAGTGTCCGCCGTCCCGTTTCACATGTGGACGCCCGATGTCTACGAGGGCGCGCCGACGCCGGTTACTGCGTTTTTCGCTGCAGCACCCAAAGTGGCGGGCATCGCCATGTTCGTGCGCGCCGCGGTGACGGCGTTTCCCGGCCTTACCTCGCAATGGCAGCAGATCGTCGTGTTCGTCTCTATCGCCTCGATGGCGCTGGGCTCGTTCGCCGCGATCGGCCAACGCAACATCAAGCGGCTGATGGCTTATTCCTCGATCGGGCACATGGGTTTTGCGCTGGTGGGGCTCGCCGCCGGGACAACTGAAGGCGTGCAGGGCGTGCTCGTTTATGTCGCGATCTACATCACCATGACGCTCGGCGTCTTCGCCGCGATCCTGTCGATGCGGCGGCGCACCGGAATGGTGGAATCGATCGATCAGCTTGCCGGGCTGTCGCGCACACACCCGACCATGGCGTTCTTTTTGGCGATGCTGCTGTTCTCGATGGCCGGCATCCCGCCACTCGCCGGCTTTTTCGCCAAGTTCTATGTCTTTCTTGCCGCGATAAAAGCGGGCTTGTACGCGCTCGCTGTGCTTGGCGTGGTCACCAGCGTGGTCGGCGCCTACTATTATCTCTACATCGTCAAACTGATGTATTTTGACGAGCCGGCCGGAAAATTCGAGAAAATGCCGTACGAGCTCCGTGTTGTGCTGGCGATTTGCGGCTTGTTCAACATTTTCTTCTTTGTTTATCCCGCGCCGCTCGTCGGGATAGCCAGCGCCGCCGCGCGTTCCCTGTTCTGATGCAGCTTGATCCCACCGCGGTCGAGGCAGGGGCGCGGCTGGAGACCCTTGCTGCGATAGGATCGACCAATGCGGAAGCGCGCCTGCGGGCGCAGCGTGGCGAGCGCGGACCGCTCTGGCTCACCGCCACCGCGCAAACTGCAGGGCGCGGCCGGCACGGCCGTACTTGGATTTCGCCGCCAGGCAATCTCTATGCGAGCCTGCTGCTCAGCGATCCTTCGGCGTTCGAACACGCGCCGCAACTCGCGTTCGTCGCCGCTCTGGCGCTACGCGATGCGATTGTTGCAGAAGCTGCAGCGCTCGCGCCGCAAATTGCCTTCAAGTGGCCGAACGATTTGCTGCTCGCGGGCGACAAATGCGCCGGCATTCTTATCGAGGGCGAAGCGGCCTTAGACGGCGAAGAAGCCCAAGCGCCAAAGCGGCTAACCGTCATCGTGGGCATCGGCGCGAATTGCACAAGTCATCCGCCGCGCAGCAACGGGACCGATGCATTCCCGGCCACGGACTTGCAGGCGCACGGCGCCGAGATAACCCCGGCGCCATTGTTTCGGCGACTGTCGGCCACCATGTGCAGGCGCCTCGCGCAGTGGGACCGCAGCCATGGCTTTGCAACCATTCTTGCCGATTGGCTTAGCCACGCGCGCGGCATCGGCGAACAGATAACGGTACGGAACAATGGCGTAGAAGCGCAGGGCCGCTTTGTGGGTCTCGATGAGGCCGGGCGGCTGCTGCTCGAATTGCGCAACGGCACCTTGACGACAATATCGGCAGGGGACGTGTTTCCGTCAGCGGTTCATGGCCCGCGGCGTACTGCCGAGCGGCCGGGCTAAACGCAATGGCGCAAAACGAACTCGTATTCGCCCCGCTTGGCGGCATCGGCGAGATCGGGATGAACCTCTCGATCTACGGCTTCGGCGACGATCGACGGCGGCAGTGGATCATCGTCGATTGCGGCGTGTCTTTCGCCGCCGAAGAGCACCTCCCGGGTGTCGATCTCATCCTGCCCGACATTCGCTACCTGATCGAAGAGCGAAAGAATGTTCTCGCGCTGGTGCTGACCCATGGCCACGAGGACCACATGGGCGCACTCATCGATCTGTGGCCGCGGCTGAAAGTTCCGATCTATGCGACGCCCTTCACCGCAGCTTTGTTCGAGGCACGGCGTGCGTCAGAGCGGGGTGCGCCGGAGATTCCGGTGCAGGTCGTTCCCGCCGGCGGGCATTTGACGATCGGACCCTTCACTATCGATTTCATCAACGTCGCACATTCGATTCCAGAATCGAACGCGCTGGCGATCCGCAGCCCCGCCGGAACGGTGCTGCACACTGGCGATTGGAAAATCGACCCGACTCCTTTGCTCGGCGGCCCGACCGATGCCGCCAGGCTCACTGCGCTTGGCGACGAAGGCGTGCTGGCGCTCGTCGGCGATTCCACGAATGCTATTCGCGAGGGCCGATCGCCCTCGGAATCCGACGTGGCAAAGACGCTTGGCGAACTCATCCGCACCGCGCCGCGCCGCGTCGCGGTAACGACATTTGCCTCGCATGTCGGCCGGTTGCGCGCCGTGGCCGACGCCGCACGCGCCGCCGGGCGCGAAGTGGTCGTCGTTGGCCGCGCCATGGAGCGGGTGGTGCAAGTCGCGCGTGAGACCGGCTACCTTGACGGCGTGCAGGAGTTTCGCGGCGTTGAAAGTTACGGTTATCTGCCGCCCGACAAGGTGGTCGCCCTATGCACCGGCAGCCAAGGGGAGCCGCGCGCAGCGCTGGCGCGCATTGCCGAAGACGAGCATCCGGAGGTCGCACTGTCGCGCGGCGATCGAGTAATTTTCTCGGCGCGCCCGATCCCGGGTAACGAGAAGGCCATCGCGCGGGTGATCAATGGGTTAGTCGAACAAGGCGTCGAGGTCATTACCGATCGGACCCACCTTGTCCATGTATCCGGCCATCCCAGACGCGACGAATTGCTCGATATGATCCGCTGGGTGCGGCCCAAAGTCCTTATCCCGGCTCATGGCGAGGCGCTGCATCTTGCCGAACATGCGGAGCTCGCCCGCCGTGCCGGCGTGCCGCAGGTTCTCCTCTGCAGGAACGGCGATTTGGTCCACTTGGCGCCCGGCCCGGCCGAAATCATCGATGAGATTCCTTCCGGGCGCCTTTACAAGGACGGTTCGCTCTTGATCGAGGCTGAGGCGCGCACGATTGCGGCCCGGCGGCGGCTCAGTTTCTCCGGCATCGTGTCTGTCGCGATGGCGATGAACGATAAAGGCGCGCTTGTCGCCTATCCCGAGGTCGAGCTCATTGGCCTACCGGAAACGGATGTCGCCGGCACGCCCTTCGAAGAGATCGCGCGCCGTGCCGTCGAGGAGGCGTTTGAGGCCCTGCCGAAGCCGCGGCGGCGCGACCCCGATGACGTGGCCGAAAGCCTGCGGCGGGCTGTGCGCGCTGCGATCGCCGAGCGTTGGGGCAAAAAGCCGATCTGCCATGTGCACGTACTTGTCGTATAGCATTGCCGGACACCGCGCAGAATGCGGGGCGCAGGAGGCAGGCGCTTGATCGGCAGGCTTAATCACGTTGCCATTGCCGTGCGCGACCTCGGCAAGGCTGCATCGATCTATCGCGATTTGCTGGGTGCCGAGGTTTCGGCTGCCGTGCCGCAACCCGATCATGGTGTGACCACGGTGTTCGTAACATTGCCCAATGCCAAGATCGAACTGCTGGAGCCGCTTGGGCAGACCTCGCCGATCGCCAAATTTCTCGACCGCAATCCGGACGGCGGCATCCATCATATCTGCTACGAGGTCGATGACATTCGCACCGCGCGCGATGCGCTCAAATCGGCCGGGGCACGGGTGCTGGGCGATGGCGAACCGAAAATCGGCGCCCATGGCAAGCCGGTGCTGTTCCTGCATCCGAAGGATTTTGCCGGCACGTTGATCGAACTCGAACAGGCCTGAAATGCCGGTCGCTACGGCGCTAGCTATCTTCTTTTTGATCTGGTGGGTGGTGCTGTTCGCGGTTCTGCCGTGGGGTATCCGCAGCCAGCACGAAGGTCAGGAAATGGTCGCAGGCACCGATCCCGGCGCGCCGACTAAAGCGAAGATCGGCTGGAAATTACTTTGGACAACGCTGGTCGCCATCGCGATCTATGGGATCGCCTACGTCGTTTATGCACAGCATTGGGTCAGCATCGAAGGCCTGATGGCGGTATTGAATAAGCCAAGTTAATCAGTATGTTAGCGAGATTTCCTGCTATTTTGGTTGGTTTCTGAAATAAAACCCCCCGCAAAGAAAAAGCAGGGCCACCGCCCTGCCATGGAAATTCTCTCCGACCCGAACAGCACGCTTATTGTTACCGGTACACGCGCGGCTGGCGACACTTTGCGGTCGCGGGTCATCCTCCCGAGACTTGGATAAACAGACTTGGACAGACAAACTTGGACCGGCGGACTATTCCTAATTGATCATCGGCCGCTTGTCATCAGATTGTCTTGGAGAGCGCAAAACGGAGCCCGGCGGAGCCCAAGACCGAGCCCAAGAGCCTTATTCTTCGGGCAGGGCGAAACCCTTGTATTTTCAGCGCGCTTGCGGCTTGACTGCGTGGCGTCACTCCACTGCAGCGAGAATTTATGCGCCTGTCCCGCTACTTCCTGCCCATTTTGCGCGAGACGCCGAAAGAGGCGGAAATCGCTTCGCATCGGCTCATGCTCCGTGCCGGCATGATACGTCAGGAGGCGGCGGGCATTTACGCGTTCTTGCCGCTTGGCTTCCGGGCGCTACAAAAAATCTGCGCCATCGTGCGCGAGGAGCAGGACCGCTCCGGCGCGATCGAGCTGTTGATGCCGACCATCCAGTCGGCTGAGCTTTGGCGTGAGAGCGGGCGCTACGAAGCCTACGGCAAGGAGATGCTGCGCATCCGTGACCGCCATGAACGCGAAATGCTCTATGGCCCGACCAACGAGGAAATGATCACCGAGATATTCCGCAGTTATGTGCGCTCGTACAAAGACTTGCCGCTCAATCTCTATCACATCCAATGGAAATTCCGCGACGAAGTCCGGCCGCGCTTTGGGTTGATACGCGGGCGCGAATTTCTGATGAAGGATGCTTACTCTTTCGATCTCGACTTCGCCGGGGCCAAGCACGCCTACAACCGCATGTTTGTCGCTTATCTGCGCACCTTCGCGCGCATGGGCTTGCGGTCGATACCGATGGTTGCCGAAAGCGGACCGATCGGCGGCAATCTCTCACACGAGTTCATCATCCTGGCGGAGACCGGCGAGAGCGAAGTGTTCTGTCACGGCGACTATCTTAACTTCGAAGTGCCGGGTCCGGATGTGGATTTCAACGATGCTCCCGGCCTGCAGGCGATCGTCGATAAATGGACATCGCTATACGCCGCGACTTCCGAAAAACACGATGCAGGAGCTTTTGCCAAACTGGGGACTGGCAAAGGCCTTTCCGCGCGCGGCATCGAAGTCGGACATATCTTCTATTTCGGCACCAAATATTCCGAGCCGATGAAAGCCGTGGTCACCGGCCCCGACGGCGTCGATCATCCGGTTCACATGGGCTCCTATGGCATCGGGCCGGGCCGGCTGGTCGCCGCCATTATCGAAGCCTCCCACGACGACGCCGGCATCAAATGGCCGGAACCGGTCGCGCCGTTCAAGGCGATGATCCTCAATCTCAAACAGGGCGGCAGCGATACCGACGCGGCGTGCGAAAAATTGTATGCCGCACTGACCGGCAAGGGCGTCGATACGCTTTATGACGATCGTGACGAACGGCCTGGCGCGAAGTTTGCGACTGCCGACCTCATCGGCATGCCCTGGCAGATCCTGGTGGGGCCCCGCAGTCTCGCCGAAGGCAAGGTGGAAGTGAAACGCCGCGCCAACGGGGAGCGGGAACTTTTATCGCCCGGCGATGCGGTGGCGCGGCTTGTCGAATGAACTTCTCGACTGAAGTTGCCGCATGAACCTGTGCGTGGTGCCGGTCTGACACGAATTGCGCGGCTTGAAACCGCCAGAATCGTGTGAAACTCCGAGCCTCCACGGGGACCGATATTCATGGCCGAGCCGACCGGCACCCTTCCGTTTGCCGCCTTCGAATGGATGCTATCGCTGCGTTATCTGCGGGCGCGGCGCAGGGAAGGCTTTATTTCCGTGATCGCCGGCTTCTCCTTCCTCGGCATCATGCTTGGCGTCGCGACCTTAATCATCGTGATGGCGGTGATGAACGGCTTCCGCCAGGAGCTGTTGTCGAAGATTCTGGGGCTCAACGGTCACCTCCTCATCCAGCCGCTTGAATCACCGCTAACCGACTATGCTGCGGTGGCCGATCGTGTCGCCAGGTTGGATGGCATCACCCTCGCTGCGCCGTTGGTCGAAGGCCAGGCGCTCGCCTCATCGCCATTCAACGCATCCGGCGTCGTCGTGCGCGGCATGCTCGGCGCCGACCTGACGAAGCTGTCGCAAATCGCCAGCAATATCAAACAAGGCACGCTCGATGGCTTCGATACCGGGCAAGGGCTGGTGATTGGCCGCCGTCTTGCGGAGCAGCTTTCGGTCCGCGCCGGCGACAATATTACGCTCGTGGCGCCGCGCGGAGCGGTGACGCCAATGGGCACGACACCGCGCATCAAGGCCTACAAGATCGCCGCCGTTTTCGAGATCGGAATGTCGGAATACGATTCCGCCTTCGTGTTCATGCCGCTCACCGAGGCGCAAGCCTATTTCAATCGCGCCGGCGATGTCACCGCGATCGAGGTCTATACCAACGATCCGGACCACATCGATCGTTTCCGCCAAGCGGTTACCGATACCGCGGCGCGCCCGATCTACATGATCGATTGGCGGCAGCGCAACGCAACCTTCTTCAACGCACTCCAAGTCGAGCGCAACGTGATGTTCCTGATCCTTACTCTGATCGTGCTGGTGGCGGCGCTTAATATCGTCTCGGGACTGATCATGCTGGTGAAGGATAAAGGCAGCGATATCGCGATCTTGCGCACGATGGGCGCCACCCAGGGCGCCATGATGCGGGTATTTCTCATCACCGGCGCCTCGATCGGCGTGGTCGGCACCGTGGTCGGCTTTCTGCTCGGCACCATCGTCTGTCTCAATATCGAGGAAATTCGCCGTTTCCTGTCGTGGCTGACCAACACCGAGCTGTTTTCGCCGGAGCTTTATTTCCTCTCGAAACTTCCGGCGGACATGAATCTGAAGGAAACTTTAGCTGTCCTCGTCATGGCGCTCGGCCTATCATTGCTCGCGACGCTCTATCCGTCCTGGCGGGCGGCGCGGCTCGATCCCGTCGAAGCTCTGCGCTACGAGTGATCCGACGCAATGGACGACACCACCACGATACGCGAGCCGAACACCTCAGCAGCCAGTGAAGATCACCCGCTCGTCTTCCTGCACGGCATAAGCCGGCAGTTCCATCAAGGCGATTCGACGCTGACCATTCTCAAAGGCGCCGAGCTTGCGGTGTGGCCCGGCCAATCGGTCGCGCTGGTGGGCCCGTCAGGCGCCGGTAAATCCACGCTATTGCATATTGCCGGGCTGCTCGAACACCCGGATGCTGGCGAAGTCTATATCGATGCGGTTGCGACATCGCATCTTTCCGATCTTCAGCGCACCCGCATCAGGCGAACCGAAATTGGATTTGTTTATCAATTTCACCATCTGTTGCCGGAATTTTCGGCTCTGGAAAACGTTGTCCTGCCGCAGATGATCCGCGGTCTGCCGCGCCATGAGGCGAGCCGCCGTAGCATCGAGCTTCTCAGCTATCTCGGCCTGAAAGAACGCCTGACGCATCGGCCGGCGGAGTTGTCGGGCGGCGAACAGCAGCGCGTCGCCATCGCGCGTGCGGTCGCCAATGCGCCGCGCATTCTGCTTGCCGATGAGCCGACCGGTAATCTCGACGTGCACACAGCGGAGCATGTATTCGCCACGCTCAATCAATTGGTGCGCGCCTCAGGCCTGGCCGCGATCATCGCAACGCATAATCTCGACATCGCCTCGCAAATGGATCGCCGCGTCACGATCCGCGACGGACTCGTGGTCGAACTATCCTGAGAACGGCTAGGGGACGCGCCTAGAGCATGATCCGGAAAAGTGGGCACCGGTTTTCGGATAAGATCATGCGCAAACTTAATGTTAGGGACGCTCCACAATTCAACTTAAGCGGATCGCGCTCACCGGGCACGTTCGCCTAGTATTGATAGCCGCGGTAACGCCGGTGCGGTCCAGGCGGCGGGCGATATTGCGTATTGGGCTCACAGAAACCGCCGATGCCGCTCACCGTGGCCAGGCATTGCTGAAAAGTGGTGAAGCCGCAATTTGTGGCGCCGCCCAGGCCGCGGCCACTGTAATAGGCGCACCATGGATAGTTCTGCGCATGAGCGGGCGTGCCGATCGCGGTCATCACGGTCAGCGCTCCCAATAGGCAAAGCGCGGTTCTCATAGGCTATTCCTCTCGTCTCGCTGTCGAGAAGAGAACGTCCGGTCTCGCTTTCTGTTCAGGCGCGGCGCCAGGCGCGATTAGCAGCGGACGCACCAGCAGCGGTAGGGTCCGCAGCGCCGCGTCGTGCCCGGCGGACAAAACGGCCCAAAGCCGCGGCAGGCAGCCTCTTTGACGACCGGCGTGGCGTTTTGAATTTGCGCGTGCAGGCGTGCCGCGCCAGGTGATTGAATCTGCGCGGTAGCCGCAACAGCCGATATTGCGAGCGCAAGCGCCGCAGCCGTCCAGGTCGTGAATTTTCGCATTAGATCCTCCTCTACAGCCGAAACGTCGAATGGGTCACCGGTCAGCTTGACAAGCGGTCGGCCGGCTACAGCCGAAACGTCGAATGGGTCACCGGTCAGCTTGACAAGCGGTCGGCCGGGTTGTTCGCGCGCGCCCCAGCGACGCGAGCATGATTTATCGGCTATCGGTCCGCAATGGGTTGATCTAGATCGAGGCCACCCCCGTAACATTGCTCTTGGGTAGTGGGTCAGTTTGAATAAGGCAGTCCGCTTTCGGGCTTGCGACCTTGGCCGAACGGGTCATATTCCGCGGTATGGGCAAATCCCCTCGAATCCGCGTGATCTTCAAGCCGAAACGCATTGCGGAGGGCGATTGGCAGATCGAGGCCCACTGTCCCGGTGCCGAAATCCGATACATCAAGGGTCTGACGAGCAAGGCCGACTTTGATGACTGGATGCAGGGCAGCCGACGAATAGATTGGCTCAGATCGCAGGGCTACGCGAAATGACCAAGTGCTCCAAGCGCCCCTAGAAACTTCACCCAAGCAGATAAATTCGTGGCCGATGTCGCGGCCATTGAAAGGATCGAGGGGTTTGCAACCGAAGCCGAAGCGGGTCGTTGGATAAGGAACGAGTCGGCGGCTTGGTTTCATACGCGGCGTCTAAAGAATGAGGCCGCCGACTGAGGTAGCCTCGGTTGCGTTTAAGACACCTTCCGGCGTTTGATTTTCGGCGACGGGTCTAATTCAATGAGGATGGTTCTCCACGCCTTCTTGACCTCCTCACTCGCGGTTTCCATGTGCCGCCCAACTATCAATTTTGCTATTATGATCGACAGGGACATTTTCAGTCGGTGCTCCTTTTGTTGTCCCGCGAGACTGCTAATCGAAAAATCTGGCGTGACTTCGACCGCACCTTAACCATCACCGCCACATTCAAACTGACCCACTACCCACCCTGGCGACGTTACACTTGACAACCCCATAGGCTAGGTATAGTATTGAGGCCATAGGAGATTCGTCATGGCCCATCCCGTTTTGACCGCACCCCAT
>Ga0193751_1000647_pt1 | contig 25684 bp, 20 predicted proteins | sample L1c2metaG_FD_143050 | JGI IMG/M metagenome (GOLD analysis project Ga0193751, IMG submission 143050) | Soil microbial communities from a riparian zone of the East river system, Colorado, United States - L1c2 | ecosystem: Environmental > Terrestrial > Soil > Riparian zone | place: USA: East River... | reverse complement strand
CTCGATGGCTGGAAGGAAAAGGACACGCGGGCGGCGATGCTCTTCGGTCGCGCCTTCGAGCGAGCCTTGGGTGCGCTCTTTCGCCGAGAAGATCCTGGAGCTGTGCTGTTTGCCGAGTGGTCCGAGTGCCAGAGCCAAGAACTGCACTACTCCCACCGAGACTCTTGGGATCGCATGCTCCGGCAAGGAATCACACTATTGACTCGGTTCTGCCAGGATAATCGCGTCCGGGTGTGCCAGCCTCGACGAAATCTGCAAGTCAAATTCACCCGGCCAGTTGCTGGCAGCAACGACTTCGTCGCTTATATCGACGCCATCGGGAAACTCGATGGGAAGCGTTGTCTGCTTGAGTGGAAAACGTCTTCGAGTCGGTATCCGGAAGAGCCGGAGGGACTGTTGGCCTTAGATCCGCAGCTTGTCTGCTATTCCTGGATCACAGGTATTGCCGAAGTCGCGCAGGTGGTATTTGTCCGCAAGAGTCTAGTAGAGGTTCAGTACCTGCGCACCACCATCACCGAAGAACAGCGCGAGGAGTTTGGCCGCTTGGTCGAGGGCACAATCCGCCGGATCGAGTCGGCAGACTTTCTGCCGCATAGTGGCATCCGCTTTCCGCAGAATCCCTGCAGCAGCTGTCCGTATGTGGGACTTTGTCTAGGGAAGCAGGAAATAGCCGACGCCGCGCTCATGCGGCGTCCGGGAGCAGACAGTCTTGATTGGCTTAACGAGCTTAATTACTGAGAATCCGCCCATGCCGCCGAAGTTCAACCGTCGTCGCGCCGTATTTGTACTGGGCAAAATTGACGAGATTCTGGCGTGGGAGCAGCGGAAGGAGACGGAGCGAGACACTAAGTTCGTCGAACTGGGGCGTTATTTATGCGAGGTACGGGCGGGTCAGTACTGGAGGCTGGACAGCTTGAAGTGTTTTGACGAGTTTCTGGAGAGGCGTTTTCCGGAGTCGAGGAGGAAGGCGTACTACCTGATGTCGATCCACGAACACTTGCCGCCACAGGCGAGAAAACAACTGAAGGAAGTGGGCTGGACGAAAGGACTTGAGCTAGTGAAGCTCGCTAGGAGGGATGGTCAGCACTTCGATTGTGCAACCTGGTTGCACAAGGCCCGGCAGATGCCGAAGGAGGACTTCAAGGAGGAGGTCGAGAGAGAACTAACCGGGCGGGAAACGGAACCGTGGGAGATTATCTATTTCAAGCTCTACCAGAGCCAGATGCCTGTCATTGAGAAAGCAATCGAAACGGCGGCGCTGATGCTGGGAAGCGACCGATCCCGCGGCTACTGTCTGGAAATGATCTGCGCAGACTTTCTGGCTGGGGCCAACCTGGACAATGGAGATCCGGAGACACTGCTGTTCTCGATGATGCGATTCTTCAAATTCCTCCCTGACGAGCAGCGCCAGAATTTCCTTCTCAGCTTGCGCCAGGACGTATCGTGAACATGATAGGTCAAGGCGAATCTGGCTGTCGCTTGGAATCTGCATCGTACAACAAGCTACGACAACAAATTCTACGTCGTGATAATTGGCGATGCCAGTCATGCGGCGCGATGTCAAACTTGGAAGTTCATCATAAGCAGTTCCGCAGCCAGAGGGGCCAGGATACTGAAGAAAACCTTGTGACGCTCTGTGTCTCGTGCCACGCTTCTCGTCACGGCCGGAGCATGAGATGACTCTCCACTTCAATCACGCGTAATTTGCACAACTCTGGATCGCTTCAATCGGGTCGCGGAATTTACAATGCGTCTTTTAACAAATGTCGGCCAGGCCTGAGCTAGTGGACTAATCGTTGCTGCGGATGCCGCGATCACATTTTCGCTTCGTTTTAAGCTGCACTCCTTCGTGCTGAAATACGAATTTGCGTCGCCTTCGAGTGCTACTCGTTTGATTTGCGGACGTGTATCAGGGTGAGACGATCACGTTAGCTCTTCCGTTGATTCCCGTTGCGTCGTAGATGTCGCCGGAGAGGGTCTGACTGCCCGGAGTCATCAGGATGAAACCGTTCGTCCAGGTGTGCGAGCCTGCATCAGCCGGAGTGAAATAGTAGTCAGGCGGAAGAATGGCAGCTGGATCGGAACTGGTGAAGTGGATGTGGCTGTTGATAACCGTGTCTGGCTTCCCTCCGTACAGAACCGTAACACTAACCGTGAAGGGAGTACCGGCTGTTGCAGTGGGGGGGGCCATGAAATCAAGAGTCGCGTGCGTGGTGGCGCATCCGAACGTCATCAATGCGAAGCCCACTAGAACTGCGCATAGCACCCTAGGTCGTAGGGAGGGCTGCACATTCTCCGGCACAGGACGGCGAGACTTGCTGGAACATCTCGCATCGAGGCGGAGGAACCCTTTGTTTAGGTTGGACATTCTTTATTCTCTATTCTCACCCAGCGGTGGCCGATGTTGCAGCGGTTTCAATCAAGGAACTTGGTCTGGCACTCATTCAGAGGCGTGGCGCGGCTTGCCTAATCGCACATTCATTCCAAACATGGGCCCATAAACGTTGATGCCGTAGTTGGTAAATTTTGGTTCGGACAAATAGCCATTGGATATATGCATGTAGTTCATGCCGGCGGAGAACGAATATTTGGAATCCATGTTGTAACGCACACCGGTACCCAGACTGTAAGTGAAGGTAAGGTTTTGTCCTTGGGCGAATTGCACTCCAAGAGGTTCCTTCGCGTTAATGATGCCCGCACCACCGCGTTGTTCGAAAAAGGGCACGACTTTCCAGTTGCGGTAGACGAAATTCCGACGGATACCGAAATCAAGGGCATAGTAGTGGGTTTCGGGTCCCCGGGGGATGACTGTGAGGGAACCGCTAAAGGTGAAATCCATGTTGCCACGAAAAATCCATCGCCAGCCGACATTGGTGACGTGCCAACGCAGCGAAGCAACAATCGGCACGAGGGTGTATTTCAGTGGCGTCATGTTGTAGCCATCGCCGACAGCAAAGTCATAAATGAAGGGGACGTTGACCGGATGCCAGCCCAAGTCGAGGCTGAACTCCCGACGATTCCTGTAGTAGATGTCGAGGTTGCGCTCGGAGCGGTCATGGTATTGGGCGATCAAGCCGGACGTCGACCTGGAATTTTCGCCCGTGCCGTGGCCGTCTGCAGGCTGCTCTGCTGTACAGTTAGCGTTGGGCTGATATTGCCGCTCCGACCCGAAGCAGGCAACACGGCTCGCAGTCTCTGAGCAAACCTTTTCGAAGTTTATGGAAGGCTCGAGTAAGGGCTTGATGGACCTGCTTCCGACCGACCCGATGTCGTCCGCTCCTGATACTGTCGATGCAGACCCAGCGTAGAAAGTTAATGCGAAATCGGGAACGCCCAACTCGTTGCTATCTCGCAGACCGAAGCCAATCCGGGAACTTTGATAGCCGGGGAAGCTCCAGCCGCTCTGCGCCTTTGACGGTATTGCCAGAGCCGTCAGAAGAAACATAAGGGTGTTGATTCTCGATTGGGAGCGCATCTTCTGGCGATTTTCCTACCTTTTGCACGAACGTTGCAAGCTGGGTCTTCAGCTTTTTTCCTTTAGAACCTCTAACAAAACCTCATTTCTCTTGCAACCACGGAAAAAAACAAAATATCCCTGCGGACGGGAGGTGTGCAATGGCCACCGAACTGTTGCCTGACGGATTGTGGGAAGATCGAGCCCTTCATCGCTGTCTCGAAACAAAGCCCGAAGGTGGCAGACCGCGATTGAGCAACAGAGCCTGTCTCTTGGGAATTCTCTACTTCAAAAGCGGCCAACGATTATCACTTCAAAACCGGCCAACGAACGCCATCCGGAACCTTAAATGTTTTAAAAATGTTTTACCCTACCGCTTGCTGCTCAGGCAAATCTAGGCGTGTGAAAAGTCCGCACCCGCCCCCGGCAGAAGTAATTTCCCAGTTACCTCTTTGCGTTCGGGTTCAAATCGAAATTGCGATGGCGAGAACCATCCTGTTTGGCCGATGGCTTGCGCCAGGTGACTTTGGCCCGTGCCGGGACGGGCCGGGCGGAGCTCGCATCCCTGCAACGTGACGCACGTGCTAACACTTTTCTGCTCATTGCCCGCAAAGCCGCCGCGGCAAGGAAGGAGACGACAACATCGAGTCACGGCGCGAACAGCCAACGACGATCCCGCACCTTGCGCTCCAACTTCGACTCCACCTTCCAAATGCCCGTCGTGAAAATAGGTTTTCTTACAGGTTCTTAGGGTTTATCGCCATGTAAGTGCTCGGTGCTCTCGTACAACCCGCTTTGCCATCACCCAGTCTGGCTTAAATAAAGCGAACCCAATGACCATCAGACTAGGACAATAGCCAAAGTGTGAAGACGAATTCTCCAAACCAGTTTGTGGAGAAAAGATCAACGCGTGTACGCTACCCAAGCACGCCGAGACCTTCTGGGCCGATCTCAAGAAGAAATGTAAACTCGCTGTCTGGCGTGTGCTGGCCTATGTATTAACCAAATAAAAGTCTCTAAAGACCGTCGTGAGACCGTGAGACTATGAAACCAACTTCTGTTCGAACCCGCGCCCTGTTCGCGACAGCTCGCGATTTGCTAGTCCTGAACTGCCCGATGCACTTGGTTGGGTGATTTTCTGGTTGCTCCGTTGCCCGGAGTGGGAATCATTTGGAGAAATACGCCCCGATCATTGCCCGACCATGAGCCCACAGTTGCGACGCTCTATCACGATTACCGAGCAGTACGCTTATCGCGGCTCTCGTAAAATCGAAAGAAACCAGTCCGAAAAAAAGGAGGGGATTGGAATGCTTCGCAAGGACTCGTCCCCAGCCCCCACCATAGCCTTCCGCTCTCCGCGCGTCTACGAGCCCATTTCTGCGTGGATGACCAATGTGCAGGACCGACTGGAATCGTCCGCGAATTCCACAACTCAGCAAGGTTAGTAGAAAATCGGTGTCCTCGCCACATCCGAACTTCGTGCCGGCTCCCGGCCCTAAAGACTCATCAAACTGTGGCGGTATTGTTCCCCTTGGACGACGAACAAAAAACGTGCAAGTCCCGGATGTGCGAAAAATGTTAATCCATTTCAGATCGCATTCCGATTGCCACCAGCGATTCCCGCTGATCTGTCCCTCCTCGTCCCTGCAACCTACACTGAGGATGCCGTACTCGTTGTGTTGGTCAAACCATGTATTCACATTCTTCAAGGTGTCGGACTGATACCAACAATCATCGTCGGGAAATGCCAGAATATCTCCAGCGCTGTGCGCAAGACCTAGATTTCGTGCCCTTGACAAGCCAGGTTTACAACGTAGATGCTTCACCGGAATGAAGCTCTCTCTCTCCTGCTCCGCTGTTCTTGCCGCGAATTCCTCAAGCAACCGCGAGACTCGATCGTCGGAATTCTGATCCACGACGATCAGTTCAAAATCACGCATCTGCTGTCCAGCAAGGCTACGTAGCAGAAGAGATAGTTCATGGGTACGATCGATCGTAGCAACAATGAGGCTGAAGCGCGGCATATTGGCGGCTAGGGGCAGATCAGCTTTCTCGGACCTGAAGTCAACGCACAACGTCTCCTGAACACAACGGAGTCATCAACCGGAATCGCATAAATTCATGCCGAAGCCGGAGCGAAGACCGGGCGGCAGGCCGGCTCTGTCTTCCAACCGGTGGACATAGCCATCCCGAGAACGAGCCAAAAATTGCCAAACGGTAACGGAAATTCATTGATGACGCTTGTAACCAGAAAGATAGATAAACTGAGCAACCAGGTAGCACGCGGGAGGTTCCAGGGAAGAGCCAACGTGTCCAAGGCCCGCCAATTGGCGCGCATTACACAATACATTGCACCAAAAAACGTGAATGTGCCGATGATGCCGACATTTGATAGAAGCTTGACGATCAGATCGTGAGAAGTTGCACTGCCCCATCCAATTCCTAGAACTGGAAAGGCTTGAAAATATCTAAAGGCCTGCACGATGGTCAACGCCCGCTCCAAACCCGAGCCAGAGCTGGCTTTATCGATGAGAACCGTGTTAATAACGTCACGAACAGTTGGAATCGAGAAGTAGGAAAAAGCGATGACCCCAACCAGAAGCGTGGTGGCGGCTGCAAGCTTCACTGCCTTAGCCAAAGAAATCGCGCCTGTACGCAAGAGCAACATCACAACCATCGCAGCGAGCATCGGCAAGCCTAAATAGCCAATTGATGATGTGGTGAGAATTACCAACACGATGAATAGCACAGTGCAGAAACGGTCGATAAAAACGGATATGACAGAATTCCTATTTAGCCACGCCGCAAGGGTTAGCGGCAACAGAGACAGGAGACTCTGAGCGAGTACCGAGGGCTCAACCGCCGCAGAACAGATTCTGCCGACTCCAACGCCCTGCAGATATTCCAAGAAGCCTTTTCCAGAGGCCGACCCCGAGTTATTAAAAATATAATCTGGATATGGAATTCCAGTTATGTTGCAAACGAGTTGAAAGAGTCCCCAAATCGAAACGAAAATGGCTGAAAACAGAATGACCCGCTCGGTCTTATGCCTGTCATCACTTCTCAGGTTGGACTGAGCGACCGAAATTGTAATCGCAATTCCAAGGGCAAGATAGAGTAATTGCGTGACGTGATGCCAGGTTAGGAAGAGGGGTGTCACGGTTTCGTCGAAAAGGTATTGGGAAGCGATAGACAGTTTGCCATCGATGTATAAGGGCATCACGAGCGACAGTGAGGCAACAAGCAAGAACGCTGCCATCCAGAGAATTGGGCGAAGTAACCGCCGGTCTATGGAAAAGGAGAGCGTCGAGACATGGTCGAACATTGTGCGGAGCAGCCATAGAGAGCCAAAAAACATCCACACTTGCACAGCCGAGCCCTTTTCGCCTTCACCAAAATTCGCGACTGATGAAGCGGAAAATAAAGCCCAGAAAACAAAGAGATAATATAGCCATTTTTTCGACAGGAACAGTCCTACCAATCCAACCGGCAATACCAGGTATCCCAGAAGTGTCACAACTGACCACCGTGGGTCCATCCTGTAAGGTGAAAAAGTTCTCTGCTTTGCAGGCCCATAAACCGATTTCCAGCGGCACTCCGTCTCTTCCTGACTGCCACTGTTCTATATCATGGCGAAACGTCTCGCGGCTGACCGGCCCATCCCACGCTCTATTCCTCTTGCACCTGCGAGAGAATTCAGAGCGGTCAGTCCTGTTGGTGCCGCGGCGCCACGATTCTTCCCAGGGCATATCGCACTGGAGGATGCAGGATCGTTCTTGTATATCCCAGATACAGTTCCACTGCAGCAAGGAACCTGCTGCGGTTTCCTGTGGCCACTTTCGCACGTGCTTGTTCAACGAGAGCCACCCGCGAGGTGCTTATTCCCCCATACTTCATCATCACTGTAATGGCAGGCATGTATGAGGTTTGGAGTTGATGCCGCGCTCGCAAGAGAAGCTCATAGTCTCCGACAATGCGATAAGATGTGTCGTACGCGCCCAACCGATCAAACAGACTACGGCGGTGCATGCTGCCTACATGAGGTGTGCACATTGAACGTGAGAACCTCCTCCACGTCCAGGAGCTACCCAGCGTCCTCTCGTAGCCCGAAGGATGTACAACCTTTACTTTGGAACTTAAATATTCCGCCTGAGGATTCTTGGCGGCAAGCGCCATGTATGCGCTCACCGCACCGGGCAGGTACTCGTCATCTGCTCCCAGGAAACAGATCCACTCACCGCTGGCTTCGAGTAGAGCTTTATTCCAAGCATCGTATATTCCGCTGTCTGGCTCGCTTTTCCACAAAGCGATCTGGTCATCGTATTGGCGTAGTACATCGACTGTGCCGTCGCGCGACCCTCCATCTAGCACGATGTGCTCGATATTCGGGTAGTCCTGGTGTATCACGCTGTCCAGACAGGAAGGGAGATCCGGCAATCCGTTATAGACTGCCGTTATCACTGAGACCAGTGGTAGATCGGGCCTGCTCTGTGCAACAATTCCTTTGAACCGCTTTCCTCCGCACTTGCCCTCGACATCAATCTGCAATTGGGAATAGGAACGAACCATAGTTGAAGTGGTCTCCGAAGGGCAGTTCCATGTCGTACTGACAAAGCTGACATCTCTCGCAGAACGTCTTGTTGTTATTGTACGCATTGACCGGGGAGTTCGCCAAGGCATCGAAGCATCTTGGGCAACACCGAGGCAATGTAATACCAGGGACTCCGCTACACGCGTTCCTGAGGTCGTCTTTCCTGTTGACCTGCTCCCCGCTTTCCGAACATGTCCGAGTATGATTTCGGACGAACGAAAGGGGGAAGGAATATGTCGAAGAGCAGGCACACGGAAGCGCAGATGATCGGGGCGCTGAAGCAGTTGGAGGCGGGGCGCAAGGCGGAAGACGTAGCCAGAGAAGTGGGAGTATCGAAAACACACGATCTACGCCTGGAAGGCGAAGTACGGTGGAATGGACGTGAGCCAGGCACAGGAAGCGAAGCAGTTGCGTGACGAGAACACGAAGCTGCGAAAGCTGGTAGCGGATCGGAGCCTGGACAAGGAAGCGCTGCAGTCGGTGATCCGAAAAAACGGCTGGAGCTCGTAGCCCTGAAGGCGGCTGTCGAGTCGCCTATCTCAATATGGGCGATGGTGGTGCTCCAAAATTCTTCATCTTCGCCCCAGATAACCAGCGTACCGCCGCACAACTCTACTCCCTCTCCCCGGGCACGTCGGCGGTAATTGGGAATATTTCTAATGGACTCGACACATTGAGCGGGTATAAAGTCAATGGAAATACCGTTATCCCGACCGCTGCCAACGGCTTCCACAGAGCAAGCGGTACAAAAGTGCAAATGAGCGATGGCAGCGGACCGAACGGAAACTTCCCAAAGTATGCCGCAGACGGCAGTCTGACCGACAGCGGCTATGGTCCAAGCGCATTTCCGACTAAGACCGGCACAGAAGTAGCCGGGCATCTCACCTGCTGGAAAGCGACCGGGCTAATTGGGTACTGCTCAAAGAGCGTAACGGCAGGTGGAACTTGTACTTGTGAAAAGATAAGATTCGGAAACTAATGAAGGGAAAAGTTGGCTCTCGTGAAGCAACCATTTTCGAAAAGCAGTGGCTTCCGGTCCCGCGATAAGGAGGTCCTCCTGGGCTTGACGCATGCCGCAGTGCCGTCACTGCAGGGCAGCATGATCGTGCAATGGTCGCACACCGAGTAATCCTAGTTGGACACAGGATGGTAACAGCTCCTAGTGGTCCAAATCACGGAGTCACATCATCGCGGAAGAAAATCGCATCCAACTGCAAAAGGCGGCCAGTCTTGCGGTCGACCAGTCCTGGTACAAGGGACCAGAGCTCGTATCCGCGATCCTCTAAATCGTGGAGCATTGGATGAAAAAGAGATTCCCCCTCATACAGTGGGACCAGAGAGAGCTCGAGTTGAATCCCTTTGATCCGACGGATAAAACGATCGGCGCCTTGCAGTACTTTATGCTCAAACCCCTGAACATCAAGTTTCAGGAAGACACGTTCGCTCTCGGACACGAGTTCCGCGCCAATGCTGTCCAGTGTGCGCAGATCCACCACTTCGGAACCGATGTAGCGTGATTCCGGAGCCGCACTCACATGCGACTGCAACATGGGTAAAAGGGAACTGGAAGCACTGTTGCCGGCAAGATTGAGCATAGTTGTACCTTCATGGTCGCCCAAGGCCACGCGGGGCGCAATGATCCAGTCTGGGTCGCGCCGGGCACGTCTGCTTAAGATCGTATAGGCTGCGGAAGAAGGCTCGAACGAGACGATGCGCCCTGGGAAACCGGCATCGCGCACCATCCTAGCAAATTGCCCGGTATTGGCACCTACGTCGAATACCACGTCAATTTGGTGGGTGCGAAGTTGCTGTATCAATTGCGCAGCTTCGGACGACTGTGGGTCAAACCTCTTTATGTCCCACCCCGTCCGCCGGATGCAGTTGCGAACGAAGCGCTTAACGGACATTGATGGCAGTCTCTTGCGGTAACGGCTGGTTGCGGGTAGCACGCACGAGCATGTGATCGCCGCGCAAGTACAAAGCTGCGTGCATCTTCAAGCGCGTTGGCAAAAGTTTCCGGAGAAGCCACTTGACGGGGAACAGCAGCCATACTCGAAACAAGGTTAGACTCTCCGCGCGGCTTAGCCGATCATGCGCGGCTTTCGTCAACTCGATCTCCGAAAAATCTGACTGCAACCAAGTTCGCATCGAACGAGGACAGAACGCTGTAATGTGCTCCGCATAATGCAAATAATACCAGTACCGCCCTAGCAGCCTCGCAGACCGGCTCTCGGCGTCTCCGGTGAGAATTATCACTGTCCCTCCGGGGCGCAACGCTATGGCAATGTGGCGTCGAAATTCACTTAGATTCGCCGTGTGTTCAACCACGTCTATAGCGGTCACCAGGTCAAAAGTGTTTCGGAGTTCCGGTCTCGCAAGGTCGTCGTATTGAACAATTTGTATACCTTTCGCACGCGCGAGGTCAGCCGCGGATTTTGAAGGCTCGATTCCGAAACGCTCCAACTCCGGAGGTAACATGGCAAGAAATGTGCCCGATCCGCAGCCAACATCCAACACCCGTCTCAAGGACTGCTTCGGAAAGAGCTCAAGGATCCGATTGTATCGAGACTGTTCACGATCATGGTCGCGGTGGTAGTGATCTGATAGCGATGCGTAGTAATCAGCGTACCTACCCGGGTCGTAAACGACCGCCGAAAGATGGCCACAAAAGTCACAGCGATAGATCGTTCTTGGTTTTGCCTTTTTATCGTGCTCATAGGGCCCGTCTAAGAGCGGTATGGAAAACCGTCGGCGCAGTCGTGAACCGCCGCACACATGGCAGCTGGGGATGACGTCCGTGCCGCGGAGCGAACTATCGGACCGCACCTCAGGCCCCCCTCACGGGAACAAGGTGCACTCGCGATTGAAAGGCTTTACGAGCAGCAATCAAATAGGGAACAGCAAGCACCATTGAGTAGGCGATTCGCCCGAGCCCGGCGCCGACTAGCCCGAAGGCTGGCACCATGCCTGCTATAAAAATAGTCAACATAATACCCGCAACAATGTTCAAACCTGCAATCAGACGGGCTCGGCCGAATGCGAGTAGGGCGTAATGGGGCACCACGTTTAGTGCCATAAATGCGTATGCCAGCGCGAGTAAGGCCAGCACGAGATGTCCCTCATTTGCGACTTGCTTTCCCATCCAAAGGACCAGAAAGGGTTTGCCGAATAGAATCAGAGGTAAAGCGAGCGCAACCGATAAAGCCGAACTGATGAGCAAGGACATACGGAAGACCCGGCGGGGTCCGTGAATCTCACCTGCCTCGTGCCGAGAGCTGATATGTGGAAAAACAAAGTTGAAGGCGGCGGCTGCCAATCCGTGGATCGGCTGAGCAACCTGAACACAAAGGACATAGATCGCGAGTGGGGCCGTCCCGAGCATGGCTGCTACAAGAAAACGGTCCGCGTAGCTAAACACGACTGCGGCCAGTGCCTGCAACCAGCTGAAACAACCGAAGCTGAAAACTTCAGTGAGGGCCTTTCTCTCGAGCGTCGGAAATGGGTTTAGAGAGCCGACCACTCGCCGGGCGGCTGCGGCTTGTAGAACGACGATCAGAGCTGACCAAAATAGTGTCGCGACCATAATGGCTGACACGCCGCGCCCCATGGCGGCCAGCACCACCGCTGAGGCAACGACAACAATCCGCAGAAACACGTTCAATTTGACCGGTGGACCGTAGCGCTCGAAAGCGCGAAGCGTGCTAACGAACACGCTCTCGACGGAGCGAACCGCCAGGATGACCGCGCTGATCCGAATTGCCTGCAGGCTGGCGGTGTGAAGCGCTGGCTCAATTTTGAAAATGTGATCCACAGAGTAGGGTGCAGCGACCCAAATCAGCAGCCCAAAAAGCGCGCCCAAGGTCGCGTTGATGGTCAGGGTAGCGCGAATTGTACTCTCCACCCCGGCGTGGTTATTCTGACCGCGGTAAGTAGAGACGTATTTGACCGTTGCGTCCCCAAACCCGGTGCTGAGTATTCCCATGCTCCCCAAGATCGCGCTCACTAGCATCCAAATACCGTATTGCGGCAATCCCAACTTATGAACAAGGAACGGCGCGGCCACGAGCATTGACACTGGCTGTGCGATGTACTCAGCGATACAGTAAAGCGCGTTCCCAGCGCTTGCACGAAAGTTCTTCGAGCTCCGCAGTACATCCAAGGCTTTTCCTGCGGACGAACGCCGGAATTTTTGCGCTCCAGTTTCCACTAATGCAAGAAGGATCGGAGCGAAGATAATCGCTGTTTGCAGACGGAGCCATGACCTGTGAATTCCTGTAGATTGCTCTGAGTTAAACACCTATGAGTACTCCGGCGACGCTTTCGACGAAGCGAGCAAAAGCGGCGATGGTAAAACCTGAGTTTACGAAGATCGTGAGTTGCTCCTGAATTCTATTGCTCACAATTTTGAAATCGCCTCTTTTGTTCGGTGTAATCTGTAGCCAAACGGCTGGAGGTAAGAACCTAAGGCCTCAACGTCGGCTCCTGGACTTGCTGCAATTGCAGGCCATAGTCCTCCCAAGCCAACTGAATTCCGTGTTCCAGTGAAATGCTGGGTCTCCAACCGAGGCCAAACAATTTCGTAGAATCGAGAAGCTTACGCGGCGTTCCGTCGGGTTTCGTCGAGTCGAACACAATCTTTCCCTCGAAACCCATGACCGCAGAAACGTTGGATGCCAGGTCCCGAATGGTCAGATCGTGACCAGTCCCTACATTGATCAATGGAGGTCCGTCGGGGGCCGAGATGATGGTCTCAAATTGCGCTTCCGAAAGATTCATCAAATAAATGCAAGCATCTGCCATATCGTCGCTATAGAGAAATTCTCGCAGCGGTGTACCCGTTCCCCATACCGTTAACGTTTTCTGCCTATTTGTAACCGCCTCATGGGTCTTCCGAATGAGCGCCGGAAGCACATGTGACGTTTGCAAATCATAGTTATCCCCAGGCCCGTAAAGATTAGTGGGCATTGCCGCCAAAAACTTCGTTCCGTACTGTCGGTTGAATGCCCAACACATCTCGATGCCCGCAATTTTTGCAATAGCATAAGAACGATTTGTAAACTCCAGCGGACCGGTCAGCAAATATTCTTCCTTTAGAGGTTGAGGAGCCATTTTCGGATAAATGCAACTGGATCCGAGGAATAGCAGGCGCTTGACATCGGTAGCGAGAGAGGATTCTAGGACGTTATTCTGAATATCTAAGTTCTGCGCAATAAAATCCGCGGGGCGGTCGCGATTCGCCAGAATTCCACCCACCTTTGCTGCCGCAAAGAAGACGTATTCGGGGCGCATGCGATCGAAAAACGCGCACGTGGCGCTTCGATCGAGAAGGTCCAACTCGTCACGGCTGCGCAGCAAAAGGTTAGAGTACCCGCGTTCCTGCAACTTACGAGTGATCGCTGACCCGGCCAATCCGCGATGTCCCGCCACAAAAATACGAGCCGTCTTTTCCATAAACTATTCATGATAATGCATTACTTGGAATCCGCCAGCGCGGATCAAAGCATCCCGCTTTGCCAGTTCTAGATCTCCTTGGGCCATCTCGGCAACCAACTCGTGAAAAGAAATTTTTGGTTTCCAGCCGAGTTTCTCTCTTGCTTTTGTCGGGTCTCCAATGAGTGAGTCGACTTCTGCTGGACGAAAATACCGCTTGTCCACGGCCACTATGCACCGACCTCGTTCGTCATAGCCCTTTTCATTGAGCCCGATGCCTTTCCAATTCAGTCTTAAGCCTAACACTTGAGCCGCGCATTCGATGAATTCTCGAACCGTGTGCTGTTCGCCGGTAGCGATCACGTAGTCATCCGGAAAAGGCTGTTGCAAGATTAGCCACTGCATCTCCACGTAGTCACGAGCATGTCCCCAGTCACGTTTTGAGTCAAGATTTCCCACATAGAGTACGTTTTGCAACTTGAGACTGATCCTTGCTAACGCACGCGTTATTTTCCGCGTTACAAATGTTTCTCCCCGTCGTGGAGACTCATGATTAAACAAGATGCCGTTGCAGGCATAAAGCCCGTAAGCCTCTCGGTAATTCACCGTGATCCAATGCGCATAGAGTTTAGCCACACCGTACGGGGAGCGCGGATAAAAAGGTGTGGTTTCCTTCTGAGGAACTTCCCGTACCATACCGAAGAGTTCTGACGTGGAGGCCTGATAAAATCGGCTTTGCTTCTCTAAGCCGAGGATTCGAATAGCTTCCAATACACGTAGCACACCCAACCCGTCAGCATCTGCCGTATACTCCGGCTCTTCGAAGGAAACGGCAACGTGGCTTTGGGCAGCCAGATTGTAGATCTCGGCGGGCTGGACGTTCTGTATGATACGGGTCAAGGTAGTCGAATCAGTCATGTCTCCGTAGTGGAGGAACAGCTTCCGATTTGGTTCGTGAGGATCCTGATAGATATGATCGATGCGATGGGTATTTAGAGATGAGCTGCGACGCTTAATCCCGTGTACTTCATATCCCTTCTCTAACAAGAACTCCGCAAGATATGATCCGTCCTGCCCCGTAATACCAGTAATAAGTGCCTTCTTCATCCGGGACTCCTTGTTGACCGTATTTTAAATTCAGTAATACGCCGTCACATTGATGCGCTTGCCCAGCCTTTCTTTTGCATTCAGATGATTGAGACCGATGCTCTTCATGCGTCAGAGCATATCCTGCCTAGTGAACCACAGCGAGGGCGGCGGCGGTCAAGGCCAGCTGCGAGGAAATCTGCGTCCAGTCGCGCAGCCCGCGGACGAAGGCTCCGGTTGGAAGCTTGAAAGGCACCACTATCTGATCGCCCGGGTATAGGCGAATACGGTTAAACTTTGTCCCGGTAAAAAGGCTGTTCACATTGTTGGCGGCGACGACCACGCCGTTCGCGCGCAACACGAAAGCGTGGTGCATGTCAGACTGCGGTTTCCCCTTGCCCGCTATCTCAAGATACGATCCGGTTGTGTTCGGAGAAGTGAAAATAAAAGAGCCGGGATTGTATACATCTCCCACCACGGAGACCGTGGACGGTGTGTGAGGAATGGACAACCGATCGCTGTCTTCCAAGACCATGTTTGGAAAATCGCCGACCTCTTTGTCGTTCGGTTTTACAGGGAGCGCGACGCGTCCGTTGGCACGAGTGTTTCGGATGTTGGTGATGATCGCTTCCTGCGCCGCCAGTACCTGAGGCAAATCCCCTGGGTTGGAGGAAGCTGCTGCCGAGACCGCCGATTGCCGGATTTGCACCTCCATGCTGTTGGCGAGTTCATCAAGACTTCTTTGCTGATCGAGCCTTGCCGATTCGCGGGTCAATAGCGAACCGTAGACGTACGCGTTGGGAGTCAAACCGCCCGCTCGCTGTAGAACGGAGCGAAGGGTTTCGCTGATCTCAAGTTTATAGATGCCGGGACGCATCACCTCGCCTTCGACAATCACGTACTGCGAGCGGTCCGCCTGTGGCACGCTAATATCACGCTGAGAAAAGATTGTGACGATATCCCCAGGCTGCAATTCGAGGTTGCTTTCCTCGTCATGTTCAATGATCGCCTTTCTGGGATTCATCCAAATAAGCTTTGAAGTCAGATCTTGCGGATTGACTCGCTGAATAATGGCGTAGTCCCAATTGATTTCGGGAGCATATTGCCGGACCTCGTCGGCGATATCCCGAACCGAGTTTGGATTGACATTATTCCTCGGCGTCGTCGACTTTTGCTGGTTCTGCGCGTGAAGGGCATCTGCCGCATTTAGAGGTTTCATCCCCTCGGGCGACTCGCCCCTGTTTCCAGTGGGAGACGTGCCCTCGCTCTGCTGTTGATTGAGAACGGAGCTGCTACGCTCCGTAGCAAGGGGATATTCGGTTGCGCGGCCATTGACAATGGCGGCTCGATTCCGCCAGTAGCGGCGAGTGAGCAAGGCCTGTGCGTTAGGAATCAGATCCCGAACCCGCATGCCCGGTTTCCAGGGATAACGGCCGGGATTGGCGATATTGCCTCGCAATGTTACGGTATCCTCGAAACGCGGAACAATGGAAAACACTCGGACGACGTCGCCATCCTTAACAGACGAAGAACGGGATTGCTCATCGTAGGGGAACTCCAGAGTTTTGCGCACCTGGTGGTCCACGAAGCGATCGATCGTAATCTTGCTGGTGTCGGCTACGGTGCTCAGGTCGCCGGCAACTTCAATCAAGTCGTTCAGGGTGGAATTGTCCTTCATTTCGTAAATTGCCGGTGTATTCACGGAGCCGGCAATGGCAACCAAAGGGCCGACGTGAGGAATGTAGAGTACATCGCCGGGCTGCAGACGCACATCCTTTGACTTGTCGCCCTTAATCAACAGGTCGTAGAAGTCGAAGTCTGTGATGGTTGCGCCATCGCGCCGGACCTGGATGTCCCGCAACGACCCCTGCGGGGCGGGGCCGCCAGAAGCCAGAATCGCGTTGACCAGCGTGCTTAACGAACTGATGGTATAGGCTCCCGGATAGCGAGCATTGCCAAGCACCAGCACCTGTATGGATCGGAGCCGGCTGACGTTGACGGTGAGATTGAAGTTTTTGAATACTTTCGAAATCTCGGCCTTCAGGTGTTGCTCCAAATCCCCGTAATGGATACCAGCTACGGATATTTGACCCACCTGTGGAATATATACTTGGCCAGAGCGATCCACTGTTACGCGTAGGTCCCCGCCAATCTGGCCCCATATCCTTATCTGCAGTCCATCGCCGGGACCGATGATGTAATCGCTCGGAACTTGCAACAGATCATTCGGAGCAAACGTGCTTGGAGGCTGGTCAAATAACGACTGGCCGAACAAGGGCAATGGCCGGCCTACCGAATCGGCAACCATCTGTTCAAATTCAGTTTCCGGCGAAACGATGGCTTTCTGTCGTTGAATCTGCGACGGATTAAGGGGAACCGTGAGGGGAGGGTTCGGGGTTGTGTCAATCGGAGTTCGCAACTGCGGCAGGAGCACTTGCGAGGCTGGATTTTGAGTTCCTGGGCTGTTAGAATTTGAAGTTTGTGAAGCGCTGCAGGCGCCGCTCCCCGCCAGCGACGGGTCCGAACAGTCCACCGTTGCGCCCGGTGTCGTCGAGTTCTGGGGCAAAGAGTCACTGAGAGATTGCGAAAAGCATCCCCCTACGGAAAGAGCGGTAAACACTACAAGAAGACCTAGTTCTCGCATCATGAATTCAAAACCCTGGCAATCTTCAAAACGCCTTCCAAGGGTGTAATTCTACCAACATCCTCAGCCCCGCGGAAAACAGGGAGAACCAAAGGGAGGATTCACAATACAGAACCGTATTGTGCGAACAAGTACGCCGACTTTTGCTAAAGTAGATTTTTGCCGAAGTAAGTCTATTAGGGGACGCCTGGAAAAGGGAGCCTGGCCGAGATCATGTATCACGCTTGTTCTCGTTCTCCCCTCCAGTATTCTTTGATGGCGTCCAGCCGCCGCCGGTTCTCCGGGACCTCAAGAGTCCGCTCTAAGCGCTGGCGCCAGATGATCCAAAACACAGCGACAAAAAAAGCAAGAATAGTCGCTCCAATAATAATCAGTATCCGGTGCGGGGATGACTTTTTATCCGGGGGCACTGCAGCATCCACGACCTGTACAATTTCTCCTTCTCGCGCCTCGTCGAGCTTGGCTATTTCGAGTTCCTTTGCCAGCAACTCGAACACAGTTTCGTGATACTTGAGATCACGAAACCGGCGAAGGTATTCCATACCCGACTGCGTTACTCTGCCCTTGGACAGAACGATGTCTGACCCCGCGTCGAGCTGCGATCCCGCAATCTGTTCGAGTTGCGATTGCAGGGCCGCGAGCTGCTTCTCGGCGAGGAGAAGATTCGGATTGTCGTCGGCAGCGAAAGACTTCATGCCTTGAATTTGCACTTCCTTGGCCACAACCTGGCCGCGCAGGACAGCGGCGGATTCAATCAGCGATCGCGCCTGACTGTCAATCTGCAAAACGCCTGTAGACTGCTGGGTTTTTCTCATTGCCTCTTCAGAAGCGGTAAGATCCTCTTTGGCCTGTTGTAGCTCGTTCTGGAAAAACAAACGCCGTCGAGCGGCTTCTGTCATTGCCAGTGAGGCAGACAGTTTGCGGAATTCTTCAACGTAACCGTTGGCCAGTTCGGCAGCCCGCTTCGGATCGCGGTCCTCGACCGTGATACGAATAAGACCGTCCTTAGTCCCAGCCACTGCCGCGGTACGGCGCTCAAACTCCTTTCTTGTGTCCGACATTCGCTTTTCGCGGTACTCCGCCATCAGACCGAAACGGTGGATCATCGCGTCCTCAACGGTGCGGCTGGTCAGGAAGGAAACGTACATATCAGCCGGGGTCTTAAGGCTCAATCCGCCGGTTAGCGAGGTCAGAGATCCCAGCCCACCCAGATTTCCCATTTGTCCCAACAACGCTGACGCGATGGACGAATTCTGTTGCGGAGGGAGCAGCACGATCTTTGCCTCGTAGCGGATCGGCAACAAGAAAGCAACCAGTGTCGCGATTGCGGTGGTGCCCAAGACGAAGCGGATAACGAACCGCTTGCGAGCTACCAGCAGAACGGCGATATCAAGCAGGGATAGTTCAATGTCGGCCCGAGATAAACCTGCCCTTTCGTCTGGTTCGAGTGGTTGAATTCGTTCAATCGGTTCAGCTTCGATTATCGTCTCGGGATGGGTCGTCACCATGCCATTATTATGACATTGTGCGCATGGGGATTCTAGATGCCTCCAAATGGCGCTCCAGTTTGAGCCTCTTCCGCAAACCCCAAAACTCCAAGGCCAGCAGCTTTCTTCTGCCACGCCAGATGTAATCGTTTCGCGACAGGACGATGGTTATGTGTCGGAGCCAGGCGCAGGAGGCGGATCGCGGTCAGAGTACAAAGGCTTCGCCAGATCACGCCCCTGCGCTAGCGTCAAAAACTTTGCCGGCACAAACGTTATCGACCTGATCCCTCGCTCGAAAGTCTCTGATGGTGGAGGCGATAAACTCTGACATCTGTCGCTTGAATATTGCGCTATCGAATTGCAAGGAGTGCTCGCGAATGGTCTCAGGATGGAACTCCCCCTCCCTCGACTCAAATTTCAGGATGGCCTCCGTCAAACACGAAACGGACCGTTCACGGAAGAACACTCCGGTCGGATTGTTCACTCCTACCTCATTCGCGAAAATGCCTCGTATGGTTTCCAGTACGCCGCCGGAGGCATAAGCGATCACAGGCTTACCGAAGCTTTGAGCTTCTACGGGAACGATCCCGAAATCTTCCTCTCCCGGGAAGAGTAACGCGCGACATCCCGCAAGAATCCTACGAACCTCGATGTCGCTTATCGTCCCGAGGAACTGCACGGTGGGTCCCGCCACTCGACGGAGGACTCTTTCCTGCGGACCGGACCCGATAATCTTCAGGGGCCTTCCCAGATTGCTGCAGGCGGCAATGGCAAGATCAAATCTCTTGTACTCCACCAGGCGCCCGATTGCGACGTAGTAGGTGCCGGACGACGCGCTTATCTTGCCCGCTGAGACCTCGACCGGAGGGTGAATCACGGTGCTCTCGCGGCCATAGTATTTACGGATTCGGGAAGCGATGAAGCGTGAGTTGGCCACGAAATAATCGACTCGATTCGCGCTGGCCTGGTCCCAAAGCCGAAGGTAATGCGCCGTCAGCGCAAAGACTGGCCCCACTGGGAACCTCATGGCCCGCCTGTATTCCGGATACACATCCCATATATATCGCATGGGCGAGTGACAGTAACAGATGTGGCACGTCTTTGGAGACGTGATCACCCCCTTCGCAGGCCCAGATTCCGAACTGATCACCAAATCATACTCACTGAGATCAAACTGCTCCAAGGCGAAGGGTTGAAGGAACAGGAAATGACGATGAAACGTTCTTGCTCCCGGTACCTTCTGCAGAAAAGAAGTCTGCATCTTTCTTTTTTGCAGAATGGGCGCGAGTGTGGCACGGTCGGCGACCAGTGAAAACAGGTCGGCTTGAGGAAAGATCTCGGCCAGGGCTTCGACCACACGCTCGCCCCCAGCACGCCCAACGAACCAGTAGTGGACAATGGCGACGCGGAGCTTTGCCAACTCTGCACGCACGGAAGCTGAACTCTGCATCAAATTAACCAGTCCATTTCAAGTACGACTTTCTCGATCGGCGTCAACGCGGGAGCCGCAGCAAGGTTGCGACTCAGCCCTTGTTCCTCTACATGATAGTGTATCCTTCTCAAAGCGGCGGCCGATACGGTGTACATCTGATCAGCTGCGAGAATAAAGAAAAATCCTCCCGGCGATGACGCTATTGCGTTCTGACATTGAAAAGCGGGCGATACAACCACTGAACCCGCGCATCGAGAGGAAATGAGGATGAATTTCGCCGAGACGGCCTCCCAGAGGCCGCTCAAGACCAGAGGTTACGCTATTAAGAATCTCGTTGCATCAGGACTGCTGGCCGCGGCGCTGGTCATGGGCTGCAGCATATTCGGCTATGCGCAGGACCCGGCGAAAACTGGCACGGCTGTTCACCCTTCGCCGGCGGCTGGATCTGCGGAGCCGGAACGCGACCCTGTCGATGTTAAATCGCTTCCGAAGAATCTGTTTCTCGATCAGAAGAACTTGTTTATTGCTCCTTTCCGTATCAAAGGGAAACAGCTGGAATGGGTACTCCCCGCGATTCTCGTTGGCGGGAGTCTCATCGCAAGCGACAAAACCCTGGAAAAACACGTCCCCACAAGCCCTACGACGGTCTCGCACGCGGTTACTGCTTCCGATGCAGGGGTCGGTGTTTTAGCTGCGAGCGGCGCCGGATTGTTTTTGCTGGGGCACCTCCAAAAGAACGATCAACAACGCGAAACCGGCATTTTGGCTGGAGAAGCCGCCATTGGCGTATTCCTGGATACGGAAGTATTCAAATATGCTGCGGGCAGGGAGCGGCCTTTTGTCGGCACGAGCCCGGGACGTTTCTTCGTGGGCGGGGACTCGTTTCCGTCGGCACACGCTTCGGTGAGTTGGGCCATTGCCAGTGTCATTGCTCATGAATATCCCGGTCCCCTCACCGAGTTGCTGGCTTATGGCGTGGCCGGAGGAGTGAGCGCCGCTCGGTGGGCGGGCCAGAAGCATTTTCCGTCGGACGTAATCATCAGCAGTGCCTTGGGGTGGTATATGGGGCGGCAAGTCTTCCGATCGCATTCTCATTACAGCGACGCCGACATTGCGAAATTTGGAACCTTCGACCGCGGCGAGGAGGCCGAGGCTGGCTACAGTACTAGAAATACGGGGTCCAGCTATGTTCCGCTCGACAGCTGGGTCTATCCCGCTTTGGAGCGGTTGGCCGCGCTCGGTTACATTCAAACCGCTTCCCTAAGTCTGCGTCCCTGGACGCGCTTAGAGTGTGCTCGCCTTCTCACCGAGGCAGCAGACCGCATGGCCGATACCGATCGACCACCGGAAGTACAGCAACTCTATGACGCGCTCTCGAAAGAGCTCGGATACGAGTCGCAACTGATGGATGGAAATCGTAATTTCGACGCCCAGCTTGAATCAGTGTACTCCCGCTTCTTTGAAATATCCGGGAAGCCACTGACGGATAATTATCATTTCGGGCAGACTCTGCTGAACGATTACGGACGACCGTACCAACAGGGTTTTAATGCTGTGGACGGCGCGGCGGGCTGGGCTACCGCAGGTCCGCTTGTTCTCTATGTCCGTGGAGAATATCAGTCAGCGCCCTCCGGTCCGGCGCCTACCCCGGCAATGCTCGATTTTTTTAACAGAACAGACAACTGGCCCACCGGTCCCGCACTACCCGTCGCATCCATTAGCCGATTCCGCCTGCTGGACTCTTATGTGGGCCTCAATTTTTCGAACTGGCAATTCACATTCGGTAGAAATAGTTTGTGGTGGGGCCCGAGTGAGGGCGGAACCATGATCCTTACCAACAACGCCGCTCCCCTCAACAACATGTTCACCGTCGATCGAGTCACTCCTTTCCGATTGCCCTGGCTTTTTCGCTATCTGGGGGACATACGCTTCGAGGGCTTTATCGGACACATGACGGGTCTTCAGTTTCAGACCACGGTTTACACGGGCGCGACCACCATCACATTGCTAGGACAATATGGCGGGAATTTGCATCCCCAGCCATTTCTGAGTGGCGGAAAAATAAGCTTCAAATTGACCCCGGATTTCGAGTTCGGCATGTCGAAAACGACCGTCTACGGAGGACCCGGAAACCCGCTGAACATAACCACTTTCCTGGACAGCACTGTCGGCAAACACTACCATGGCGACGTCTTGGGGGACGGCCGCACGACTGCGGACTTCTCCTATCGCATTCCGAGCCTCCGTAATTGGCTCACTCTGTATGGCGAAACTCTCAGTGAAGACGAGCCATCACCGATCCCTTACATGCGAAGGAATGCTTCCCAGGGAGGACTCTACCTGGCAAAATTTCCTGGAGTTCCCAAGTTGGATCTCAGACTCGAAGGCGGATACACCAACCCGCCCGCGTTCTGCGGCATATGCATTTATTACAACGGCCAATACAACAGTGGATACAACAACGATGGACGATTGATCGGAACCTGGATCGGACGCGCGGCACAAGGCGAATTGATTCGGGCGAACTACTGGCTGAGTCCTCGGAAAAAGATCGGCGTTGAACTTAGGCACCGAACCCTCGACCCTGGCTATCTTCCGCAGGGTGGAACCCAGAATGATGTCGCTGTAAACGCGGATATTTTCACCGGACCTGGATTTCGCTTTCAGGGCAACCTACAATATGAGCGTTGGCTAATTCCTTTGTTGGGAACAGCGCGGCAATCTGATGTGTCCGTCTCTCTTCAATTCGGTTTCTGGCCGATCCCACATTCACGATAAGCCTGACAAGCGAGTCTCATCGCAGTTCAGCGGAACCGGTTTGGGTTCATTTCGGCACACTCAAAATGGCCAAGGGCGTTGAATGAATTCGCCGGATCGAAAAAAAATTGTGCCGTTATGGGCTTTCCGAGTCTGGTGGAAGACCCGCACAGTTTGGTGCCTATGGACGCCGGAAGAGTACTGAAATGATTTGTCGCTTTTCGGGAACAGGTCTTCGTCTCAGAGCTACCGTACCTTGATTTCCTATTGACATATCGTCTGGATGCCGTTTAGCCTGAATTACACAATCACCACGAAATATAGCAAGGCGTCAACGGACTTCTCGGTTTCCGCCGGGTGACTGTGGTTGCTTCCCTCCGCAGATTGCACCGTCATCCCCAGGAACCGCGCTTTGCTATGAAATTGCTGCATCTCGGAACTTGCCATGATTCGTAGCCGACTTACCTATGTTCGTTTCTACTTGAAGATCCTCATGCTGTTGTTGCCTGCTTGTTCTTATTTCATTGCCGTAAAAATCCGCTTCAATTTCAATCTCTTATTTTCCCGTGGCGTGTCTTCCGGATTGCCCTCGTATTGGGGCATTGTGTTGCTTACCACGATCGTTTGGGCGATTGCCGCTGAAGAGTCTGGCCTTTGGAATGTGGAGCTGCTGTACGCACCCGGCGGAAAAACGCGCCGGCTGTTGGAAGCCCTCGTATTCACCTACGCGGTGGTAATGGCCGCAGGGTTTCTGTACCGAGAAGCCAGTTATTCTCGGCTGGTCGTCGGTATTAGCGCCGCCATTCTCTTTTTCGTGGCAAATGCTGCGCGCATTCTTTTCAGGGTGATCTTGGAGTTTCTGCGGAAGAACGGCCGAAATGAAGTCAGAATTCTCATGGTTGGGACAGATCGGTTCGCGCGTCGAGTGGCGACGTCGCTCCTTCACGGAGAAGTGCTTCCTTGCAAAGTTGTAGGTTTCGTTCGGTTGCCTGATCAGGAGGTTACTGTCGAGGGCCCTGTCTACGAAATGGACCAGATTCCGATTTTTTCCAACGGGAACTCGATTAACGACGTTGTCATTGCGCTTCCCGCTTCCCGTCTGAGCGAGGTTCAGCAAATTGCGCCCGCATTGGAAAAGCTATGCGTACCCACGCGGGTTGTAGTCGACCTTGGCGAAGGAGTTGGGATCCGTGATCGCCTCATCGATCTGGGTGGAATTCATATGCTGGATCTGCGACCGATGTTATCGGAAACCGGTCCTTATCTCTTTCAGAAGCGCGCCTTTGATATAGCCCTTTCTGGCTTTCTCGTACTCGTCACGTTGCCGATTAGCTTGCTGATCGCGTTGGCTATTAAAACCAACAGCCGAGGTCCGATCTTCTTTATCCAAGAACGTGTGGGACTCAATGGCCGCGTGTTCCGCATGTTGAAGTTTCGCACTATGCGGGAGGGCAGTCGTGAGGAAGGGGATACTCGTTGGACCTGCACGAACGATCCCCGCAGGACCGCAGTAGGCGTTTTCCTGAGGAAGACCAATCTCGACGAGCTACCCCAGTTCCTGAACGTGTTAAAGGGGGACATGAGTATTGTTGGCCCCCGGCCCGAACGTGCTCATTTCGTGGAGAGATTTCTGGAGGAGTTCGAGCGATATAACTTTCGCCACACCTTCAAAGTTGGAATTACCGGCTGGGCCCAAGTCAACGGCTGGCGCGGAGACACTTCGATCGCTAAACGTGTGGAATACGATCTGTACTATCTTCGTAACTGGAGCCTTACCTTTGATCTGCAAATCATCACGATGACCCTGCTCCGGATATTCAACAGCAGGAATGCGTATTGATTTTTCTTGTATGAACCACTTGCCTATCTTTCCATTCGCCTGACGGGCAGCGTGAAGTGAAAGACCCAGTTTTCCGATACTTGTTGGAAGCTCGCGGCAATGCGTCGGTCCAGGCGATTGGGAGGCCATGATGGAGCTGTCAGCGGGCATTGCGGCACACCGCCAATACGGCGGAAGAGCTGCATGGAAGAAAGTTTAGCACGCGCCCCACAGCGGATCCCGCAGGACTAATTATTGGCAGTTTGAGGCGAACCCAGACGGACTTGGACTCTAGCTTTCGTTTCGGGGCCCCGTCCTTTTACTTCAACTCGACAACAAAGACGTCTCCACGACAGTCGATGCCGACAGTGCAGGTTGCTGCGCCCGACTCCGAGCCCAGGCTACCCATCCAGTCCGAGGAGAAGATGAAGAATCTTCCGTCCTGGGAAATGGTGCCAATGGCCCAGGCGGTGCTAAAGCGCTGTGAGTGGGTAGTCGTGAAGTCATGAGCGAACCGCCACGTCTTCCCGCTGCCATCCGCCGCGACTGCGATGATTTCGTTGTACCAGGGCGCAGGGAAGGGAGTGGTCGTGCTCCAGGTAACCGCGAAAAGCGGCAGAGTATCCGATGGATCGACGTTATTCCACGATTGGTGCTGATCGAACGGAGCTGCGATGCCGGGAGGAAAACTGTTCGTGAGATTGCTGGTAATCGTTGGCTGGGAAAACGCCCGAATTACCTGGTTCGACATGGGCGAGTTGTTATTGTTCACCCAGTGAGTGTAGCCCTCGGTGAAGTGTCCTCCACACGTGTCAATACCGCCTTGTCCGCACGAATTCACGGTGGTGGTTCCGACCTGCCAGAAGTACGGTTGCGTAGTGCAAGTGGCGGACGTGCAGGCGGTGCTGGAGAGGATAAGCCAGTTTCCGTCCTTCGACAGCTTCACGTTATGGATCGTCCAGCGGTCGGGTATGTTGATCGTGC
>Ga0193751_1000646_pt1 | contig 25693 bp, 22 predicted proteins | sample L1c2metaG_FD_143050 | JGI IMG/M metagenome (GOLD analysis project Ga0193751, IMG submission 143050) | Soil microbial communities from a riparian zone of the East river system, Colorado, United States - L1c2 | ecosystem: Environmental > Terrestrial > Soil > Riparian zone | place: USA: East River... | reverse complement strand
GGCGTCGCCGGCGAGCAGAAGCTCTGCGCCGCGCACGAGCAGCGGCACGACACCCGCCAGCGCCGGCCCATCCCGGACGGCTAGCAGCAGCAACTCGGCGTCCGGCGCCTGGGTGGCAAGCCAGACGCGTAACCAGGCGGGACGCAGGAACGGCCAGCGGTTATCGACCGCCGCCAGCAACTCGCTCCATGATGGCGCTAACTGCTCGAGTGTCTCCTCAGTGACGGTGAGGGTCGCGAATGGGGCAAAACTCACAGGGCTTGCTCAGCCCCCCTGCACAAGAGACAGAAATTCTGCCCGCGTGACTGATTGCTTCCGGAAACCGCCACGCATCGCGGACGTTACCATTCGGCTGCCGGGCTTGCGGACGCCTCGCATCGTCATGCAGAGATGCTCCGCCTCTACGACGACAGCGACACCGTCCGGCTTAACCGCACGCATAATGCAGTCCGCAACCTGAGCAGTCAGCCGCTCCTGCAGTTGCGGACGCTTGGCGAAGGCTTCCACTACGCGTGCGATCTTGCTGATTCCCACGACGCGCCCATCGGGGATATATCCCACGTGCGCGACGCCGTGGAACGGCAGGAAATGGTGCTCGCACATCGAGTAGAAGGGGATGTCACGCAAGATCACCATCTCGTCGTAGCCATTGCCGAACTGCACGCTCAGGAACTCGGCTGGATCGACGTCCAAACCTGCCAAGATCTCTGCGTACATCTGGCTGATCCGGCGCGGGGTGTCACGAAGCCCTTCACGGTCCGGATCCTCGCCGAGCGCGCGGATCAAATCTTGAACTGCTCGCTGCACCGCGCCCTCGTCGAAAGGTCGGTGGCGCCGGCTCACATCGTTTACGCCGTTGCGCCGGGCACGTGATTGGGAGCCCAAATCAGTCGTCATTGGCGGCGTGTCTCACGTAGGCGGTTCGGGGGCAGCCCTCCGAATTCTTGTCCGTCTGATACAAGTATACGGGGACTCACACCCAGCCCATCGTTCGCTCGATGGCATCGACGTCTGCGGGAAGTTGGTACATCTGGGGCTCGGTTTTCATTGCCGTGTCTGGATCCTTCAAGCCACTACCCGTCACGACGCAAACAATGGTCCGGTTGGCATAGCTTTCTCCCGACCGCACCCGCTTCAATATGCCGGCGAGCGGCGTTGCCGAGGCGGGCTCTCCGAAGATCCCTTCTTCAGCCGCGAGTAGATGGTAGGCCTCGAGAATCTGGTCGTCGCTGACCGCCTCAATGGCGCCGCCCGACTCATCGCGGGCGGCTGTGGCGAGGTGCCAGCTGGCGGGATTGCCAATCCTGATGGCGGAGGCAATCGTAGTTGGGTTCTCAACCGCATGTCCCAGCACGATGGGCGCGGCACCCTCGGCCTGAAATCCGAGCATCACCGGCCGCCGGGTGACGCGCTCAGCCCGCCACTCTTCGGAGAAGCCGCGCCAGTACGCGGTGATATTGCCCGCATTTCCAACTGGAATTGCAAGGCAATCCGGCGCGTCACCCAGATCGTCAACGATCTCGAACGCGGCCGTCTTCTGTCCCTCGATCCGATCGGGATTTACCGAGTTCACCAAAGCGATGTCGTGCCGATCTGTCGCAGTTCGCGCGATCGTCAAAGCGGCGTCGAAGCTGCCGTCGATGGCCAGAATCTTCGCACCGAAAGCGATTGCCTGTGCGAGTTTGCCAAGAGCGATGTTCCCGCTCGGGACGACGACATAGCACTCAAGGCCCATATAGGCGGCGTATGCCGCGGCGGAGGCGCTCGTATTGCCCGTCGAGGCGCACATTACCGCTGTCGCGCCTTTTTCGACCGCCTTTGCGATCGCGACCACCATGCCACGGTCTTTGAACGATCCGGTGGGATTGCAGCTCTCGAGCTTGAAATACAACTCCTTACACCCGACCCGCTCGACAAGGCGTCGCGAGCGGACAAGCGGAGTGCCTCCCTCCCCAAGAGTCAGAAGCGGGGTCGCATCCGTGATTGGAAGCCGGTCGTGGTATCGCTTCAGCACACCCATCGTGCGATCACTTTGCATCAAGCCTGGGGTCATCAGGAGGAGGGCTCCCGTCTCTCAAAAACCGTCAGGAACAGTCGGAGCGGTTAGGCCTGCTCCTTGACTGCGATCTCCTCGGGGGGACGGAACGCGTTGACCTGAAGGTCGCGCAACTCGCGCTGCAACTCTTCGATCTGGTGGCGTTTCTGGCGATCGAGCGTGAGGTGGAGGCGGTTAAACTGCTCCTCCACCAGCTCACGGTAGGCTCCCAGTTCACCCTGGAGCATCGCGAGGCGATCGGCGAAGCCCCGATCTTTTCCGTCCAAGAGGCTGATGACGCGCTGGTGGTCCTCGAGTTCCTGCCGGTCGAGATCCCGCTGGGTTTCGGCGCCTGCGATGCGATCCTCGAGTCGATGGAGCTCTGCGCGGAGGAGGTCCATTCGCTCGAAGATATCCCGCTGCGCCGTCACCTCTGCCGCGACCGCGTCGTTATGCTCCTCGATGCGCTTCATGGCCTCGCTGAAGGCTTGGATTCGATCGCCTGCCTGAATATGGCCCTTTTGCAGGCCCTCGATGTCGACCTCGAGCCGGCCGGTCAAGTGCTCGTAGCGCTTGAACGCCTCCGCCACACGGGTCGCATGGATCTCGGCCGTCTCTTGGCGGCGATCGAGCTCCTCCGTTCGCTGGCGCGTCAGGGTGAGCGCTTCCTGGAGCCGCCCAATCGTCGCCTCGACGTTCTCGAACCGTGAACCCCAGCCCTCAACCGCGCGTTGAAGGAGCTCGATGTGTCGGAGAGCATCGTTAAGCTCCTGTCGCTGGCGCTCCGACTCCTGGTGTTGCACGCGCAACGCCTCATTAAGGCGCCGCTCAGACTCGCGGACGGTCTCGTCCATGATGCTGAGTGATTGATGGAGCTGCACGACCTGATTAGCGATTGCGTTGAACTCGCCGAGACGCCTCGAAACCGCGGCGGATCCATCCTCCGCCGAATGCACCTTGCTGGTCAGGTCGGCGAGTGTACCCTGGGTCGATTGAAACCCCTGCTCTAGCCGGACGAGTTGGGTGCGAGTCTCGCGTAGGCCATCTTCCAGCCAAGCGAGGACGTCCTCAACGGCGTTCAAGTGTCTTTGCTCAGGCGGCAATCCTCACCTCACCGGCATCTAGCGTGACGACTCAACACGAATGAAATTACCGATCGCCGTCACAACCGGCAACTCTTCGAGCTCCGTGAGCGCAACGCGCATGGCACCTTCACGCGCGGCATGTGTCATGATAACGATCTCGGCTGTCTGATCGTCCTGGCTTGTTTCTTTCTGGATGATATCTGAGATGCTAATTCCATGCCGATCGCCGAGAACGCCACAGATCTTCGAGAGGACGCCGGCCCGATCGGGAACCCGAATGCGAAGGTAGTACCGCGACTCAAGCTCGCCGAAGGGTCGAATTGGGGCGGACACCGCGTAGGGCTCGACTGCACGACCATTCTGGCCGAGAGCGATGCTGCGAGCGGCGTCGATGAGATCGGCGATGATTGCGCTGGTCGTGGGGAGGGATCCTGCTCCGCGTCCTTGAAACAGCACCAAGCCCAGGAGGTCGCCCTCCAACTCGACGGCGTTAAAGACGCCGTCGACCTTGGCGAGCGGCTCATCCTCGCGCAGCAACGCTGGATGGACGCGAACCATCACGGACCCGTCTTCATGCCGGCGTCCGATCGCGAGCAGCTTAATCGCATAGCCAAGCTCGCGGGCGTACTGGAAGTCGTTGGCAGTTAGCCTTGTGATCCCTTCGTGATAGACCTCCTGCGGTGATATGGCGGAACGGAAAGCGAGACTGGCAAGGATCGCCAGTTTATACGCGGCGTCTATGCCTTCAACGTCATTCGCAGGGTCCGCCTCGGCGTAACCGAGTGCCTGCGCCTGCGCAAGGGCGTCGCCAAAATCGAGGCCATCGTTACTCATGCGGGTAAGAATGTAGTTCGTGGTCCCGTTGACGATAGCGCGCATAGACCCGACCTCATTTCCAAGCAGGTCGCGTTTCAACGGCGCGATCAACGGGATGCCGCCACCGGCGCTCGCCTCGAAGAGAATGTCGACGCCGTTCGCTCGAGCCAGGGAGAGCAGTTCGGGCCCATGCTTCGCAATGACTTCCTTGTTGGCCGTCACCACGTACCGGCCGCTCGCCAGGGCTCGCCGGATATAGTCGTACGCGGGATGTTCACCGCCCATCACCTCAACCACGATCTGTATTTCCGGATCGTTCAGGACGGCATCCGGATCAGTGGTGAGAAGGGCAGCATCGGTCTGATCCTGCCGAGCCTTGTGCTCGTCACGAATCAGAATGCGGCGGAGCTCCAGGCGCCGCCCCGCGCGCCGTTCATAGGCGTCTTTTCGCTCGGTGAGGACCCGCGCCACGCCGCTTCCGACAACCCCCAAGCCCAGGAGGCCGACCCCGATCTCGCGCGCCTGCAGACGGCTATCGGAGATCGGTGTTGTCATCTGCGGCGCGTTGCTCAGCGGGCGGGAGTGGCGGCCGAAGCCGGAATCGTCGGCGCGACAAGACCGCCTGCGGGGGTCGCGATACCAGGCGGCAGCGTCTCCAAGCCTGGCGCCTGCGCCGGAACCGCAATGGGCGGCTGCGCAGGCGCTGAGTTTGGAGCGCCTTGTGCGCCGGATTTGCCCGCGGGGTGCCAGTCTGAGTGGACGACGGCAAATACCTTTTGGTCGTCGGTGAGGTTCACCTTGATCGCGAGCGATTTCTTCTGCTCATCAATCCAGTCGGAGAGCAGCCTTGGCGAGATGGGATTCAATTGGTCGTCAGTAAATTGGTGCTGATCGTCCTTGTCCACGAGTAGCGCGATGCTGTATCGACCGTCGGCCGTCTGGATCGCATCCGTGTGCTGTCCGTTGGAGAGACCGAAGAGCGGGCCGGCGAGGCTATCTTCGATCTCAAGCTTGGGCTGAAAGTCGTTGTCCGTTGCATCGCCAAGCGGTTTGTTCTGGCGTACCTGAGCAGAGATGGAGTCCCAGGATTCGCCGTTATTGAGACGGCTAAGGGCTGCTTTCGCATCGTCGGGCTTGGTGAAGGTTAGCTGGTTATACTTCGCGGCGGGGCCAACCCTGGGGTAGTCAGCAAGCAGTTTCGCTCGGAGCTTGTCACGCAGGAGGACGGCCCTGGCCTGCTGCCGGAACTCCGCCAGCGTGAGGCCCGTGCTTCCGAGCTTGTCGCGCAGGCCTGCCTCGAGTGCGATCCGGTTTGGCGCGGCACCATTGGTACCAACGACGCCGAGCTGTTGGGCGACCGCATCATCGACCTCCTGGTCGGTGACTGACATGCCCGCTGCGGGAGCGCGCTCCAAGAGGATGAATTCCTGCTCGATCACGGACGCAGTCGAGTCCGGGGCCGCGTTCACGACCACCTGCGGATCGCTGTTCGCAAATTGCGGCAGAATCTGCTTTAGCTCCTTGATAAAGAACACCATATCGGCCCGCATACTGCCGACTGAAACTACAGTCTGATGGTACGGGCGGACGTAGCTCTGAAACCAGCCGGCCCCCAGAAGCACGGCGACGATCGCTACGATAACGCCCGCACCGATCAGCGATAGGCGCTGATAATGCTGCTCTCGCTGGTGGCGGCTAAGCTGGTGCCGCGTCGCCGCAGCGCGAGCGGATGCCGCGAGTGTTGGTGTGCGACCCGGATTCGCGTTCGGGCGCTTGGTCCGCGGGGTCGTCAAGGCCGCTCGCCACGATCAAAACGTGGAGGCATCGGCATCGCTTCTCGCATGTGCGCCGCGGTAAACGGCAGCAGTGCGACGTGGCGCGCCCGCTTGATCGCCTGCGTCAATGTTCGCTGGTGTCGCGCGCAGGTACCTGTCTTGCGACGGGGCTCGATCTTCCCTCGCTCAGAGACGTACCGACGCAGCCTGCTTGGGTCCTTGTAATCGATGTACTCAATGTGGTCGACGCAGAAGGCGCATACCTTGCGCCGCGGGATAAACCGTCCGCGACGGCGCGGGCGCTCGGGACCACCGCGAGCCCCCGGCGGTCCACCGAAGGGGCCCATTCCGCCTGGTGCAGGCGAGGATGACTCGGGCTGATTCATACGGTTGTCCTGCCTCTGCCGGGCGCGGATCGCGCCGGCGCTATTCGAACGGAAGATCGTCGGGGTCGATGATGCCGGCATCCTCGTCGCCGGCGCCGACGGGCACCGCACCAGCCTGGCGCCGATCTTGCGACGAGACGACGTTGGCGATGACCTCGGTTCGGAAGTGACGTTGGCCGTCCTGCCCGTCCCAGGACCGTGTCTGGACACGGCCCTCCACGTAGACGCGACTGCCTTTCTGCAAGTTCTGGCTGCAGCGCTCGGCCAGCTGGTTCCACGTGACAACGTTGAACCACTCGGTCTCCTCCGCCCACTCACCGTCCTGCTTGGGGTACCTTCGGTTGGCGGCCACGGGAAAGGTCGTGACAGCGCTTCCGTTCGCGGTAAACCGCATCTCCGGGTCCTTACCGATGTTGCCGATGATCATTACCTTGTTCAGATCCGCCATCGTACGCACTCCTTCACAAGCTCTCTACTCTTCTCCTGTCGCCGAGTAGGCCACTCGACGACGGCTCTCGCTCTCGGTGTTATGCGCCGCTGGTGCGGCAGCCCAGTAGGCTGCAGGCTAGGCTTCATCCTTTGGTTTTCGCGTTCTTGTTCTCCGAGGCGCCGCCTCATTCGTCGCCGCCTCTGCGGGCTCCCCTTCGACAGCCGCCGGCGCCGCGTCAACCGCCGCCGGCTCTTCAGCCTCCACCGGCTCTGACGCTGCAGCAACGATGCCGGCTTCCGCGGCCTCGGAAGACGTAGGCTCCGCCTCCGCGACGGCCGTCTCATCCGCGGGCGCAACCGTCTCGGCCGGCTCCTCCGCCGATGCAACTGCTTCGGCAGGTTCCGGAGCCTCTGCGATCGTGGGCTCCATGACCGGCTCGTCTGCCGCCGCCTCCGGAGCACCTGCCGCGGCCGGTGCTTCACCGGATGTCGCCTCATCGTCACCCTCCTCGGAGAGGGGACGAGGCCGGCGCCGTTGCGCGGCCGCGATTGCCGCCGCTTGCTCTGCAGGGCTGTACCGGACCAGGAGGTGGCGCAGCACGTCCTCGGAAATGCGAAGATTCGCCTCGAGCTCGGCGGCATTGGCCGGCGGGAGTCGCAGGTGAGTCACAACGTAGGTGCCCTCGAATTGACGCGAGATTGGATAGGCCAGGCGCCGCCGACCCCATTGGTCGATGTTCTGGACTTCACCCCCCCGATTCGTAATGAATTGGCTGATACGTCCGACGGTGTCCTCGACATCCTCGTCCTTAACCTCTCCATTGAGAATCGTGACGAGCTCGTAGTCGTTCAACTCATTCCTCCCGGCCTCGTACAGAGCCGAAGCGCCGTAATTATATCAACCGGAAACTGAGACAATTCCGGGCACTGGAAAGGCTTGGGCCAACGCCTCCACCTCGCGACGCACCGCGCCTCCCACCGACTCGTCATCGGCGTTGTCCAATACCCGCACAATCCAGCGCGCGGTTTGACGGATCTCGTCCGGTCCAAAGCCCCGTGTGGTTAGAGCCGGTGTACCCACGCGGATGCCGCTGGCAACAGTTGGCGAGCGCGTGTCAAAGGGAATCGTATTCTTGTTGACCGTTATCCCGGCGGCATCGAGTGTCCGCTCGGCCTTACGTCCGCTTAACCCCTTGACGGAGACGTCGGCGAGCACCAGGTGCGTGTCGGTGCCGCCTGAGACGATTCTGATGCCACCTCGCTGCAGCTCTTCGCCGAGAATCTTTGCGTTGTCAACCACCTGTCGCTGGTAGTGGACGAACTCCGGCTGCATCGCCTCGTGAAAGGCCACCGCCTTGGCGGCCACCAGATGCATGAGCGGTCCGCCCTGCATGCCGGGAAAAACTGCACGATCCACCCTCTGCGCGTACTCCTCCTTGCAAAGGATGAACGCGCTGCGAGGGCCGCGAAGTGTCTTGTGCGTAGTAGAGGTGACGATATCGGCGTGTGGAACCGGGGAGGGATGCACGCCTGCGGCGACAAGGCCCGCGATATGGGCCATATCGACCATGAGCAGCGCCCCCACCTCATCGGCGATCTCCCGAAAGCGCGGGAAATCGATCGTTCGGGGATAGGCAGTCGCGCCGGTGACGATCAATTTTGGCCGGCAATCCTGTGCAATCTGGCGAACGGCGACGTAGTCGAGTTGTTCTGACTCGCGATCGACTCCATACGGGACAAAGTTGTACAGCTTGCCGGAGAAGTTGGCGGGAAGGCCGTGGGTGAGATGACCGCCCTGAGCGAGATTGAGCCCCATGGCTGTATCGCCCGGCTCCAGCAGCGCAAAATAGGCGGCCATGTTGGCCTGCGCACCGGCGTGCGGCTGCACATTGGCGTGGTCGGCTCCGAAGAGTTGCTTGGCCCGGTCACGAGCCAAGTTCTCGGCTATGTCGACGTACTCGCATCCACCGTAATAGCGATGACCGGGATAGCCTTCCGCGTACTTGTTGGTGAGCACTGAACCCACCGCCTCGAGTACCGCCGCACTACAGTAGTTCTCGGAGGCGATCATCTCGAGCTTGAGACGTTGCCGCTGCTCCTCCAGGTGGATCGCGGTCGCGATCTCGGGATCCTCGCGCTCGAGCGCGCTTCCGAGGCCAACTTGTGCCATCGCTTACCCTCCGGATACCCTACACGCAGCCAAAACTCGAGCCGGTAAGCTTGGTCTGTGCGGGCAAAAAGAAAGAGCCTAGCCGCGTATGGCGTCGGCCCTTGAGCGCGGGAAGTGCGTGGGCACTCCTGTTGTTTCGCCGATTACGGTTCATCCAGCTTATCCGCCACCACTCGAAGCGTCAACGAAAACCAGCCGTCGCTCCACGTGGCCTGATCCTCAGACCCCACAGAGTTCAGGGCGGCGCTGGGTCAAACTTGGGGGAGCAGTACCCGTGAATAGAGGCGTCCTCGCAGCCATTCTCTCAGCACTCATGCTCACGCTCGGTGCCTCACACTTCGCCCCGTCGCCCGCGAACGGCAGCGTTGTGCTGGCGCAGGCCCAGGCAACCACATCGGCGGCCGCGCTTCAGCGGCTGTTCAGTGCCGATACTGTTCAGGCCGACTGGTTCACCGCGAGCATCCTGCAGCAGGTTCCACTCGCGCAGGCCCAGGCAGCGATTGCGAATATTCATGCGACGCTTGGCTCGTTCCAGAGCGTCCAGACAACTCCGGATGGCTTCCTCGTCGCATTCGACCGCGGCGGCCTGCCCGTGCAGGCGACGCTTGATAGCCAGGGGCGGTTCTCGACGCTGGCGATAGGCGCTCCACAGTTCAACGACCCGCAAGTCGGCCTAAAGACCGGGGCAGCGGAGATCCTCGCGCTCCCCGGCTCCACGAGCCTGCTCATCCAACAGAACGGACAGGATCTCGTCGCCAGCAACACCGACAGGCCTCTGGGAGTGGGCTCGGCATTCGAGCTGGCAGTTACCGCCGCGCTTCGCTCCCAGATTGACGCTGGTACCTACAGTTGGGATCGCGTCGTGGCGCTGGCGCCGGACTGGAAAACCCTACCCAGCGGCATTCTCCAGAACTGGCCCGACGCTGCCCCGCTCACGCTGAGTACGCTTGCCTCGCTGATGGTTTCAGCAAGCGACAATACCGCCGCGGATGGGCTGATAACGATTCTGGGAAGGCCGGTGATCGAGACGGTCGCGCCGAATAATCGTCCGTTCCCGACGCCCCACGAGGTCTACGTCTTGAAGGACCCGGCGAACGCCGATCTGCTCAGCCGCTGGAGGGCCGGTGACACGGGTGCGCGGATGCAGGTACTTATAGACGCCGACGGACGGAACGATCCAGCGCTTACGGTCTTTGCCGGCGGGACGCTCCTGGCCACCGATGTGGAATGGTTCTTCAGCGCGCGCGACCTGTGCACGCTGATGGGCAAGGTTCAGGACCTGCCGCTGATGAGCATCGATACCGGCCCCGCAAACCGTCAGGATTGGGCCTGGGTCGCCTACAAGGGTGGCTTCGAGCCTGGAGCCGTGAACGCGACGCTTTGGCTCCGAGATAGCTCAGGCACAGCCTACTGTCTGGCCGCGACCTGGAACGGTACACAACCCGTTGACCAGTCGCGTTTCAACGATGCTGTTCGCCAAATCGTGGGCTCGCTCGCCGGCCTCGGGCCGACGGTCTTCACCGGCCCCATAACCATCCCACCACTCGCGCCCATACCGGTGCCGTCGTCTGCCGCTCCGGCGACCGCGACACCGACGCCGTCTCGCTGAACCACGGGGGTCTCAGGCGCCGTTTGCGACCCGCAGAAGCTGGACGCTGAACAGATCTCCTGGGTCCGTCCAGACACGCTCCACGTCAAAGCCTGCGCGATTCGCTGTCGTGCGAAATCCCTCCAGGCTGTACTTGTAGGAGTACTCGGTGGTGATCGTCTCGCCCTGCGCGAACTCGATACCGGCCTCGCCGACGTGAACCAGCTGCTCGTGCAGACTTATCAGCCGCATCTCGATTCGCCCGAGTGCCTCATTATAAATCGCACGATGGCGAAACGAGGCCAAGTCGAAGTCGGCACCGAGATCGCGATTGATGCGCTCGAGAATGTTGAGGTTGAAGGCGGCTGTCACCCCTTGTGCATCGTTGTAGGCAGGCTCCAGGACCTGGCGATCCTTTTGAAGATCGACGCCAACCAGAAGGCCGCCGCCGCTTCCGCAGAGACTCGCGACCCGGCGAAGGAACGAATCCGCTTCGGGCGGCTCGAGGTTGCCGATGGTTGAGCCGGGGAAGAAGCCGGCCGTTCGTACGGCCTTGCGCTTCGGCGTCGGAAGCTCCAGCGTGCCCATATAGTCGGCGCAGACCGGGAGGATGTCGAGCTCGGGGTACCTCCGAGCGAGGTCAGACGCCGTTTCCACGAGCTGCAGCTTCGCGACGTCAATAGGGACGTAGGCGGCCGGCGTATCCAGGTGATCCAAGAGGATGCGGACCTTGACGCTCGCCCCGCTCCCAAACTCCACCAGCATGCAGCCCGATCCGAGTCGTGTCGCCATGTCGGCGCCGTGCTCGCGGAGGATCGACATCTCTGTGCGAGTTGGGTAGTACTCCGGCAACTCGCAGATGTCCTCGAAGAGTTGTGCTCCCCTGTCGTCGTAGAAGTACTTGGGCGGCAGCGTTTTGACCCGATTCTGCAGGCCCTGCAGGACGTCAGCGCGGAAGTCTTCTACGGGGGACTCCAGGTCGTAGAGCGTAATCCCGTCGTAGTCAGTGATCTTCATAGGTCAAACATTCCGCGCCAGGCGTATTCCTGAGAACTGGAAGCGGGCGGAGGCGGGGAAGAAGTTCCGGTAGGATCCGCGGATGTGGCTCTGTGGCGTCGCGCAGGAGCCGCCCCGCAGAACCATTTGGTTGCACATGAACTTGCCGTTGTACTCGCCGAGCGCGCCGTCTACGGCGCGATAGCCGGGATAGGCGAGATACGAGCTTCCGGTCCACTCCCAGGTATCGCCGTACATCTGTGTCAGCCCGCCATTCGGTGCCGATCGCGCCGGGATGGGATGATAGGCGCCGCTCTCCACGAAGTTGCCCTCGACCGGAACTGAAGTCGCAGCGAGCTCCCATTCGGCCTCGGTTGCGAGTCGAGCTCCCGCCCAGCGAGCGTAGGCGTCAGCCTCGTAGTAACTGACGTGACAGACTGGCTCGTCCAGGGCAACATCGCGCGGACCTGCAAGTGTCTGCATCGTCCACTGGCCGTCCTGCTCTTCCCAATAGAGCGGGGCGCGCCAGCCATCCGTGTTGACGGCGATCCAGCCGTCGGACAGCCACAGCTCCGGGCGAGAGTAGCCGCCATCGGCGATAAATGCCAGGTACTCGTCGTTTGTCACCAGTCGCGACGCCAGGTCGAATGCCTCGATAAAGACTCGATGACGCGGGGACTCGTTGTCGAAGGCAAAACCGTCGCCCTCGTGCCCTATCCAGTGAAGACCCTCCTCGAAGCGCTTCCAACTCAGCGGAGGTGTCGTCGATCCGTCGGTCGCCACGAGTGCCTGATAGGCGGGCTGAAGCGGATTGCAGGACAGCGTGTACTTGATGTCTGTGAGGATGAGCTCCTGATGCTGTTGCTCGTGGTTGATCCCGAGCACCAGGAGAGACTCCAACTCCTCGTCGACTCCCTCCGCGTCGAGCAGCGCCTGGACATGCCGGTCGACGTAGGTACGGTAGTCGTAGACCTCCGCAAGCGTGGGGCGGGAGACAAGCCCGCGATTCGGCCGCGCGTGACGCTCCCCTGCCGCGTTGTAGTAGGAGTTGAACAAGTACGCAAAGCGGGGATGAAAGGGCCTGTAGTCTGAAACCCGCGCCCCAAGGATGAATGTCTCGAAAAACCAGGTCGTGTGCGCCAAATGCCACTTCGTCGGACTGGCGTCCGGCATTGGCTGGATAACCGTGTCCTCCGGCGCGAGGGGAGCCGCGAGGAGATGGGTGAAATCTCGCACCTCTTGATAACGACTCGCGAGCCGCTCGGGCTCGCGTACTTGAGGGTCTTGCCCCTGTCCTAGTGACTTTTGCTGCTTTGCCTCCGAAGAAGCTACGAGAACTCTCGCACACATTTCATTGGTCCTTCCTCCCGAGCTCCCGACGTCGAAGACGCCGCCTCCACCCCGAGTACCACTCATGCGGATCTTACCCGATTCTGCCGGGGCCTCGATCTAACCCATTCGGAGCAGGACTGACGCTAGGATGGGCGCGGGGCAACTCAGAGTAGAGGCATCGACAGCGCCGGCGCAGGAGTGGAGTCATGGTGGGTGCAGATCTCGGTATCGTGGTGCGGCCCGGTGAAGGACGCGACATCTCCCTCTCTCAACATCGACAGCGGCGGATCCTGGTGAAAGCGGACGAACGCGGTACGGCAGGCGCGTACCGGCTCATGGAGTCGACGGTCCCGGCCGGCGGGAGTGGAGCGCCGCCGCACTACCACGGCCGAGCGGAGGAGGGCTTCTACGTTCTGGACGGTGCGCTCAGAATGCGCCTCGGCGAACGCGATCTGACTGCGCCGGCCGGGTCATTCGTGCTCGTGCCGCGTGGTGTGCTGCACTCGTTCGACAATCAGGGCGCGGTGCCGGCGCGCTATCTCGTTATCTGGTCTCCTGCCGAGGCCGGTCGATATTTCGAGGAGCTGTCCGAGCTGGAGCGGTCGGCCGGCGGCGAGCCAAGCCAGGAGGCCATCGGGCTCCTCCGCAAGAAATACGATTTCGTTTATCCGTAGCAGCGATCCGCAGAATCGCTGCCGGTGAGGTGACAGATGCCGCTTTTGATAACCGTGGACGAGTCCCGCGAGGTTCTCACGATGGAAGAGACGCTCGACGTGCTCGAGCGAGCCTACACGGCGCTGGGCCAGGGCGAAGCGGTGAACGCCCCGACGGGCGGACGTATGGATGTCGCCGTACCGCTGCCCGACGGATCGCCAGGCCTCCTCTTTCCGGGCACCTCCTACGTCTTCGGCAGCCTCCAAGCCGCGATTCGGCCGCTTGGAGTTTTCGCCATCCGCTTCAAGTCGGACATGGTCTACAGCATCACTGAGGGCGCCTATCGCACCCGCGAGAAGTATTGCGTCGAGCCGGGCCGCTACTGCGGCGTTGTGCTCGTCTTCAGCATCTGGAACGGGGAGCTGCTGGCGATTATCCACGACAGCTTTCTCCAACACATGCGTGTTGGGGCCACCGCCGGCCTCGGAGCGAAGCTGCTGTCGCGAGATGGAGCGGAGACGATCGGGATGGTCGGCTCCGGCGGGATGGCCCGTACCTATCTGGAGGCCTTCTCGCACGTACGACCGATCAGGCGCGCCCGCGTATTCAGCCCGCGCCGGGAGCACTGTGAGGCTTTCGCCCGTGAGATGCGCGCCCGGCTCGAGATCGACATCGTGGTCGTCGACAGTGCTGCCGCGGCCGCGAGGGGAGCCGACATCTTGGCGACCTGTACCGACTCCGCGCAGCCGGTCATCGATGCGGGTGCTATCGAGCCCGGCATGCACCTCTCGCCGGTGACCGGCTCTGAGCTTCCGCGCGACGCGCTGACGCGGATCGATCTCCTGGTCCGGCACCTCGACGGTGGCAACGTCGCGTACAGGGTGGGCGGCGAGGTGCCTAGCCTCGACGCGCGCGACCCGACCCGAAACGCCGAGGCGCCAACCCTCGCCGACCTGCTGACAGCCAAGGCGTCCGGCCGCTCGACGGCGGAGCAGGTTACCTGCTTTTATAACGTCCCGGGATCGGGAGTGCAGTTCGCAGCGGCGGGCCTCCGCGTCTACGAGCTCGCGAAGAAGCGGGGACTTGGGCGCGAGCTGCCGCTGGACTGGTTCCTCGAGGACGAGCGGGACTGAGTGGCCGCATTCTCATGGCAGCGCTATCGTTCAAGAGACGAATGAGATGGGCGGCCTACACTTAACGACGGCCGGGAATGGCACAAGCGACGGCCGCGGTGGGAGGAAGTTGGGAGATGACTGAAGTGGGTAAATTCTGGCGGACCGCGGCGCAGCGACGCCTCAACCGGCGAATGATTCTGACCTACGGCGGCGCAGCCGGCGCCGGATTGGCCGCGCTGGCGCTGGCCGGCTGCGGCAGCAAGTCGGGAAGCGGCTCGAAGCAGAAGGGCGGCGCGAACGCGCAGAATCAGCCGAAGCGCGGGGGAAACCTTGTGCTTCCGCTCAACTTTCAGCAGGGGTTCGACCCACATATCGTGACGGTCTCGCAGACCTCAACCTACGGGTACTTCTACCAGAACCTTGTGCGCACGAATCCGCGGACGTACCAGGTTGAGCCGGAGATCGCACAGAAGTGGGAGTCGCCGTCTCCGACTGAGATCGTGTTCACAATCGCGCCAAACGTTGCTTGGCACAACAAGCCGCCAGCGAACGGGCGTCCGCTCAAGGTCGACGACATCATCTTCAGCTACAACCGGGCGAAGACGAACGACCCACGGTTCATTTACAAATCCGGGCTCGCATCCATCGACAAGATGGAGGCGACGAGCGCAAACACGCTCAAGCTGACGCTGAAGGGTCCAAACGCCTACCAGCTCGGCAACCTGGCCATCGCCGGCCTCAAAATCCTTGCGCCCGAGGTGGTCGACGCGGCGAAGGGCAATTTCGGCGAGGCGGCGACCGCTGTCGGGACAGGCGCGTTCGTGCTGCAGAGCCGGGAGCTCAATGTCGGTTCGGTCATGGTCCGCAATCCAAGCTACTGGAAGCCGGGACTGCCATATCTGGACCGGATTGACGGCCGCGTGTTTCAGGACCTCGGGTCGCAGTGGTCGGCCTTTCTCGCGGGACGAACTGATAAAGACGTTGTACCGGGCGATCAGTCGAGCGACATCGAGACGAAGCACAAGGATCAGTACAACCTCGACTGGAATGGCGATCAGGCCGGCTACATGCTGATCGCCAACACGAAGCGGAAACCGCTTGACGACGCCCGTGTGACCCGCGCACTTCGGTTGCTGGTCGATCACACCGAATACAAGAATGCCTGGGCGGCGCAGTGGTTCGGGCGCGGGCGATTCGCCTCAATTTTCCCGGCGGCGCTCGAGAATTGGGACCTGACCGAGGACGAGTACAGCAAGTATCTCGAGTACAAGACGCCGAAGGACGATGCGGTCAAGGAAGCGGTTTCACTGCTCACGGCGGCCGGCGTCTCCAAGGACAAGCCGCTGAAGTTCACGATCGCTGGCGTCCAGACCGGAGGCGGCGATTACAACACGGCATCGCGCCAGCTTGTCCAGGCGCAGTTCAAGCGTCTGGGCCAGGGGCTTGTCGAACCCGATCTGCAGGGCTTTGAAGAGGCGGCGTTCACGCCCCTGCGTGCCAGCGGGCAGTTCGATTACTATGCGGCCGGCAACTCGCCGGGTGGCATCCAGCCGGACGACTGGTTCTCGGACAACTACCAAACGGGCGGTAGCCGCAACTACGGCAAGATGAGCGACTCGAAGTTGGACCAGATGATCGAGAATCAGCGAACGATCCTCGACGAGAACCAGCGAAAGAAAGCGATCCGCGACATCATCATCTACATGCTCGATACGTCGCCCTACACCTTCCAAGCGGGCGTGTTTGACCTGAACGCCTCCAAGAAGGATGTCATGGCAACGCCTCCGGAGGGGAAGTCCTTCAAGTGGTCCGAGCATTACGAGCTGGTGTGGCGCAACAGCTAGGGGAGGGGAGTGGGATGAGTCAGATAGAACGATGGAGCCGGATAGGTCCGTCCGCCAGCCGGCGGCGTGTGTTCGCTCTCGCCGGCGGCGCAGGCGTGACAGCGCTACTCGCGGCCTGCGGAAGGCGCAACAGCAGCACAAGCGGGGCAAGTCAGATGGGGGCCCCGACGGGCAAGCCGCGGGCGGGGGGGCAACTCAACGTCCGCGTCTCCGTGGACATTATCGACTACGACCCCACCTACAACGGCAAGACCGCACCTGGCGACCTCGCCGAAGGGCAGGGCCAGAGCTCGTTGCTGAGCTTCAAGACCGGACCAGACGTCCAGTACGGCGAGATGATCCCGCAACCCGGCATCGCCGAGCGCTGGGAGGTAACGCCCGATGGTACAACGTTCACCTTCCACCTACGCAAGGGAGTCAAGTTTGCCAATCTTCCACCCGTCAGCGGGCGAGAGCTGACTTCCGAGGACGTTCGATGGACGATCGACTACTACGGCCGAACAGGCGCGTTCCAGGACAAGAAGCTCCCCGAGAGCGCCGTCGGCTTCATGTACGAGGGCATGCAGGCCGTAGAGACGCCGGATAAATACAGCGTTGTCGTGCGTTTCGAGCGACCGTTTCTGCCTTTCCTGTCGTACGCGGCCGCCGGCTGGAATCCGATCTCACCGCATGAGGTCTACGATCAAGGCGGCAGCCTCAAGGACCACATCGTCGGCGCAGGACCGTTTCAGCTCGATATGTCGGCCTCACAGAAGGGCACGCTGTACACGTGGAAGAAGAATCCAGACTACTGGGATGCAGGGTTGCCGTACGTCGACAGTGTCCGCTGGCTCGTGTTGCCTCAGCAGGCCACCACCGTGGCGGCCTTTCAAACGAAGCGGGTCGATCTGCTGCAGGCGATAGCGTACCCGCAGTACCAGCAGGTGAAGGGCGTCAGCGCCGATGCCCGTTTCTTCCGCTATCTGCAGCCGCAGGGCTACCATCTGAACTTCTCCCAAGCGCGCCCTGGCCCGCTCACCGACCTGAGGGTCCGTCAGGCATTTGCTCTGTCGGTCGATCGCGACGAGATCAACAAGACGGTCGCCGGGGGCGAGGGACAGTGGGCCGTAACCGGCGCGGTCCAGGGCCTGTTTACGGAGACCGAGGCGCGTCAACTGATGAAACAGGACCTGCAGCAGGCCAAGCAGTTGCTCGCCGCCGCCGGCTTCGGGAACGGCCTGCGGGTGGAGTGGCCGTACGAGGATGACATCTCCCAGGACAACCTGACGTGGTTCCAGCTGGTGCAGGCCCAGGTGAAGCGCGCAGGAATCGACCTCGCGCTCGTTCCGCTCGCGAAGACCGACCAGCGTGCCAAGCGGCGCAAGGGCGATTTCGACGTCGATGTTCTACAGGCGCTTGGGTTGCTCGAGGCAGATGCGGATTCGATGATGTTCGGCACCTTCCACAGCAAGGGCACGACGAACTGGTCGCAGATCAAGGACCCGCAGCTCGACAAGTTGCTGGAAGAGCAGCGCAGCGAGGTCGATCCGGCCAAACGGCGCGAGGTTCAGCGCCAGGCGGCGAAGCGGATCGTCGATCAGGCCTGGGGCGTCGAGCTCATCTATCCGCCGATCTGGGACGTGACGCAGCCGTATGTGCAGAACTACTATCCGCACTTCAGCGTGCGGGCGCCGTTCACCAAGTCCTGGCTCACCAAGTAACTGGGACAGTAGGGAGAGTAGCGGCCGGAAATGGTTTCTTGCGCGACGCCTACTCTATAGGGACAGGAAACGATTCCGGCGCGGTTTCTGAGCGCTCGCTGGGCCTGATGCCGAAGGCCCGGGCGAGCAACTCGTAGGACCTCAGCCGTGCTGCAAAGTCGTAGACGACCGTCAGGACGACGAGCTCGTCGACGCCGTAGCGGCGGCCCAACTCCTCCAGCTTGTCGCGCACCTGCTCCGGTGTTCCGTAGACCGCCTTCGAGCGCTGATAGTCGATGTATTCGCGCTCGCGAGGAGTGTAGAGGAAATCACGCGCCTCCTCGGGCGGGACGATACCCATCTGCTCATTGCGGAAGCCGAGGATGCGGGAGCACCAGCGGCTCCAGCCCATCAACTCCGCCTCCTCCGCGGTCTCGGCGCAGGTGACGGAGACGCCGATATTGGCACGGGGTTCCGGAAGCAGCGGCGAGGGCTGGAAGCGCGCGAAATAGTCGCGCACGACGGCTTCGCCGCCCTCGGGGCTGATGAAGTGCGCGAAGGAAAATGCCCAGCCGAAATGGGCCGCAAACGCGCCCCCTTCGGTTGAGGATCCAAGCAGCCACAGCTCGGGCGTATCCGGCCCGTCGGGCATGGCACGAACCGCGCGCCAGGGGTGGTTCTCCGGCATGTCATTGGTGATAAAGCCGGTGAGCTCCGCGATCTGCTCCGGAAAGTGCTCGATCCCGAGTGCGCCGGGCCCGTGAGCGAGCGCGGCGGCCGTGCGCCCGTCGCTTCCGGGTGCGCGGCCGATCCCGAGGTCGATACGGCCGGGATGCAGCGCCTCGAGCATGCGGAAGGTTTCAGCGACCTTGAGCGGACTGTAATGGCTGAGCATAACGCCGCCTGAGCCGACACGAATATGGTCCGTTCGGTTGGCAATCTCGCCGATCAGCAGCTCGGGACTGGCGCTGGCAAGGCTGCGTGAGCTGTGGTGCTCGGCCAACCAGTAGCGGTGATAGCCCCATTTCTCCGCGTATTGGGCCAGAAGTAGCGTTTCCTGGATCGCGGTAGCGGGGCTGCCGCCGCGCCGGATGGGTGACTGATCGAGAACGCTGAGTGTGGTCATTCGTGTCGTCCGTGCTCAGGCCCCTCCCATCCAGGCGCTCGTCCTTCGACAGGCTCAGGATGAGCGGCGGCGGGAGACAAGCCCCCGCCCTACGGGAGTTCGCCGCCGCCGTTCTGGAGGCGCTAGAGTTTCCTCACCAGGAGGCTAGCACGATGATCACTGACGCACAGGTCCATCTCTGGGAAGTCGACCGCCCCGACCGCCCGTGGCCGCCGGCGCGCAACGAGCCGCACACGCCCAACGGCTGGAGTGCTGAACAGATGTTCGCGGCGATGGACGCTGCCGGCGTGGACCGAGCTGTGATCGTTCCGCCGACGTGGGTCGGTGAGAGCAACCTTACCGGCCTCGAGGCCGCCGCCAAGCACCCGCGCAGCTTCGCCGTCATGGGCCGTTTCGACGTCGACGCGCCGGACGCCGAGGAGCAGCTCGCGGGCTGGATGAAGCAACCGGGGATGGTCGGGATTCGCATGACCTTCGGCTACAAACCGAAGACGGCGGCCATCGACGACGGCTCGCTCGATTGGTATTGGGCAACCTGCGAGCGTCACGCGATCCCGCTGATGCTGAACCTCCCGGCCATGGCTGAGAAGGCAGGCCCGATCGCAACGCGCCATCCAGGTCTGACGATCGTCATCGATCACATGGGCCTGGCTCACGGGGTTGGGAGCGAGCATCCGGCGGACCAGGAGCGTGTGTTGGCGCTGGCGGCGCACCCGCGGGTTCATGTCAAGGTGAGCTGCGTTCCAAATTACTCGGCTGCACCGTATCCACACCGCGACATCCAGCCGTACCTGCGCCGCCTTTATGATGCGTTTGGCCCGCGGCGGCTGTTTTGGGGAGCCGATATCACACGTCTCGAAGGCTCATACGGGGACTGTGTGCGTCTGTTCCGTGAAGGGCTCGACTTCCTCTCAACTGAGGATCGCGAGTGGATCTTGGGCCGCGCTCTGGCGGAGGCGCTCAACTGGCCCGAGGTGGGATAGAACCGAACTGTCTATCTCGGCATCGGCGGATCGACGGGCGACCAAAACGTCTTGTCGCTGAGCTTCTCGAGCAGCTCCGCGCCCCACTGCAGGCTGAAGCCCTGTACGTCGGGCTTGTCCGAAGAGGCCGATTCCGCCAGTGCGAAGATCTCCTCCAGAAGCATGCGCTCATCCTCGGGCAGGCTGTGATGAAACGCGCGAACGTGCTCGACAAACGATGCTGTCACCGGGCTCTGTTGCGGCTGTGCGGTCTCGGCCATGGTCAGCTCCTAACGTAAGTCCCATCGCGGCCATCGTGCGGGCCGCCTCTCGCTGCCCTTACACGCTACTCCTCGATCGCGTCCGGCGGATGTCATCTTGGTTACATCGTTCGTGTCCTCTTCGTCGCACGTGACGCACGGCTGGGCTGCAGTTGTACAGGCTTATGATGAGCGTTGGACAGAGCTTGGTGTCGGAGGGTAAGGGTTGCGGATGCGCCTTGCGTGCCGAAGCCTGATCAGGCTCGTTGCCGCCGGCGGCTTCGCGGCGTTCGTGCTCGCCTGCTCGTTGCCGGCTGCGCAGGGGCCCGCGGCCGACCGAAGCAACGGCGCGCGCGTCTCGCGGACCGGCTCATCAGAATCCTCCGGCGCGCTGGTCGTGGACAACGCGGCGGCGGCAAATCCGGATCTCGTGCCGGTCCAGATCTCGAGCTCGACCGGCCTGCCGTCGCTGCCCAACCCCGTCTTTCTACCGCGTGGCTTCTCAATCTCGCTTATAGCGGCAGGGCTGAACGAGCCTCGCTTCATGGCCTTCGATCCGGCCGGGAACCTGCTGGTGGGTACGGATGACGGCAGCGTCTACCGGGTGCCTGGTAGCGTCGGTTCGGTGACTGCCGCTGCAGGGACCGTGCCGCTGCTGAGCGGCCTGCACGCACCGTCCAGCCTCGCTTTTTTCGGTGGCTATCTCTATGTGGCAGAGACAACGCAGGTGAGCCGTTACGCCTACAGCAACGGCGGCGCCCTCAGCGACCGCCAGACGGTAATTGGCGGCCTACCCTCGGGCGGGCACTTCACCCGCACGGCCGTCTTCGGGCCGGACGGCAAGCTGTATCTGGGCGTCGGGTCGTCGTGCAACATCTGCAACGAGCAGGACCAGCGGCGGGCAGCGATCCTACGCTACAGTCCGGACGGTTCCGGCTACGAGCGGTTCGCCAGCGGCACGCGGAACGCGGTGGGACTCGCCTTTCAGCCGGGCACAGGCCAGCTCTGGGCGACGGTGAACGAGCGCGACGACCAGGGTAATGAGATTCCGCCTGACCTCGTGACGGCCGTCCATCAGGGTGACAACTTCGGCTGGCCGCTCTGCCAGCCGCCGAACGCGATCCCGCAGGACCCCGGCAACAACTGCAGCGGCATTACGCCGCCGACCGTCGCCATTCAGGCGCACTCAGCGCCCCTCGGCCTGGCCTTCTACACGGGCAGCCAGTTCCCGGCCGACTATCAGGGCGACATCATCGCCGTCCAGCACGGCTCCTGGAACCGCCAGCCACCGGCGCCGCCGCAGTTGATCCGCGTCCACTTCGCCGGCGGCCAGCCGGTGAGCGTCCAGGACTTCGCGACCGGTTGGCAGACCGACGAACGTGGCGCGCGTTGGGGCCGCCCCGCCGGGGTCATCGTCGCGCCCGATGGCAGCTTGATCGTCTCGGATGATGCGTCCGGATATCTGTACCGGATCAGCTATACGGGGCAGTAGTCGGGCTGCGCGTCACCCCCTCAACCCCGGCCCTTCTCCCTCAATTGGAGAAAGGAGAACGCGGATGGGAAATCGTTTCTGCCGCGACCCCTACTCTACAGGCGGCAGAAAGAGATTTTGGGCACTCCTCATCGCTGGCCCTTCTTCCGCTGAGGAGCGGGCCGTCCACGCGGAATACTGCAACCGCGCGCGTGTGCTTCATCTAGGATGGAGGGGAACATTCGACGAGGAGACTACTCGATGACCACAACGATTGAGACGAGCAGCTTGACTGGCCCTGCCGGCGACGGCGTCCTTACGCGTCAGCTGCTGGCAGGCCTCCAGGCCGAATTCGACAGCAGCTCCGCCTACCGTCTGGCGCAGAACGCCGTGACGCAGGTCTCGGCCGATGATGTTGCCCTCAACCGGCGCGTTATCACATCGGTCGATCACTCTTTCTCGACGGTGCTAGACGATTGGTCGGTGACCAATCAGAAGCAGTCGGGACGCTGCTGGATGTTCGCCGGGCTCAATTTGTTTCGCGTCGGCGCGATGAAGGCGATGAACCTCAAGGAGTTCGAGTTCAGCCAGAACTACACGCTCTTCTGGGACAAGGTCGAGCGCTCGAACTACTTCCTCGAGTCGATTATCGACACGGCCGCTCGCGACGCGGACGACCGCACGGTGGCAACGCTGCTCGGAAGTCCGATCGGCGACGGCGGCCAGTGGAACATGTTCCTGAATCTGGTTCGCAAGCACGGCCTCGTGCCGAAGGCCCTCATGCCGGAGACCGAGTCCTCGTCCAATACACGGCGAATGAACGGCATCCTCGTGGCCAAGCTGCGGGAGGCCGCCAAGGAACTGCGCGACCTCGCCGCCCGCGGAGCATCACTGGGCGAGCAGCGCGAAGCCAAGAACGCGATGCTCGAGACGATCTACCGGATCGTCAGCATTCATTTGGGCACGCCGCCGAGTCAGTTCGAGTGGCAGTGGAACGACAAGGACCGCAACTTCCATCGCGATGCGGTGATGACTCCGCAGGAGTTTGCTCGGAAGTACGTGGAACTGCCGCTCGACGATTACGTCTGCCTCGTCAACGACCCGCGCTCGACCAGTCCGTACGGCCGGACGTTCACGGTTGAGTACCTGGGTAACGTCGTCGGCGGAGGCATCGTCAAGTACCTGAATGTCGAGATCGATCTGATGAAGCAGGTTGCGCGCAAGACGATTGAAGGCGGCGAGCCGGTCTGGTTCGGCTGCGACACAAGCAAGATGATGCGGCGCGACATGGGCGTTTGGGACCTGAGGCTGTTCGATTACGAGACGCTCTACGACACGAGCTTCGAGCTCGACAAGGCCGCTCGGCTGGAGTATCACCAGACGGCGATGAACCACGCAATGTTGTTCACGGGCGTCGACGTGGCCGGTCTGCACACGCGCCGGTGGCGCGTTGAGAACTCCTGGGGATCGGAGAACACGGGTCGCAAGGGCTTCTTCGTCATGAACGATTCGTGGTTCGACGAGCATACCTTCGAGGTCGCGGCCCGCCGCGACTTCCTGCCGGCGGAGCTCCGCGATGCGATCGACCAGGAGCCGACCGTCTTGCCGGCATGGGACCCGATGGGCTCGTTGGCGCGCTAGGGAGCTGCCAGCATTCAGCCATCAGCGATCGGGAGCCGAGCGGGTGAGGGCTGACCCGAGCAGATGTACCGTGGGGTATGGCCCAACGCCATGGACGGGCCAGAGGCCCGCGCTCCCAGCAATGAGCGCCTCGACTCCGGTTAGGCCACGCCGACGGGTGGGTGTTCGGGGACGCCATAGAGGCGCGCGCAGTTGTCCCAGAGGATCTTGTGCTTACTGCTGTCTGAGATCGGAAGCTCGAGCAGGCCGTTCGTTGCCTCGGGGAAGCGGGAGTCGGAGTGGGGATAGTCGGTTGAGAAGACGAGGATGTCGTCGCCGAGCTTCTCGATTACCCAGTCGACGTAATGCTCCTCGGGCTCAACGCTGATGAAGCACTGGCGCAGAAAGTACTCGCTGGGTAGGGCGTTCAGCTTCACGGACTCGCCGCTGTGGCACATCTCCCAGAACTCGTCGAGGCGCCACAGCAGCCACGGAAGCCAGGAGCAGTTGCCCTCCAGAAAGGCGACCCGCAGATTCGGGAAGCGATCGAGCACGCCGCCCGCTGTCATCGCGCCGATGGCGCCCATCAACTCCACCGGGTTGTTGAGGCTACCGGCGAGCGTCGTGCTCGGCATTGTCAGGTAGCGATTGACGAAGTGCGCTTCGGCATAGTTGTTCGGCGCCGGATGAAAGCAGATCGGCACGTTCAGCCGCTGCGCCTCCGCCCAAAGTACATCGCACGACGGATCGTTGAGATGGCGCCCGTTGACGGGATTGGGCATCATTTGCGCGGCCACCATACCGAGCTCCTCGACGCAGCGGCGTAACTCGGCGGCGGCCAGCTCAGGATCGTGCAGGCTGAGCAGACAGGCGGCGCCCATTCGCAGGGGATCCGCCTGACGAAAGTCGGTGATCCAGTCATTCCAGGCGCGGCAGAGCGCGGCTGCGAACTCCGGCTCATAGGAATCGGCGCAGTTCACCGGCAGCGTCCGAAACAGGACGGCCAGATCGATACCTTCGACGTCCATTGCCTCGAGCTGGGAGACATTGTCGAAGTTGCGAGCAGCGTACGGGGCCATTCGCTCGCGGGCGCTTGTGTCGGCGTCGGCGCGGCCACGGCCGATGGGCCGCGGAAAGACGAGGTCGTCTACAACCCAGGCCCGCGCGACCGTGCCGCCGATATTCGGGCGCTGCTCAACACGCGGGGCGCGGGCGGCGTAGCGCTCGTCGAGATAGCGAAGGTAGAGATCCTCAGGCTCATAGACGTGCAGGTCGCTGTCCAGCACAGCGTAGCCCTTCTTAGTCATAATTCCGCTCCCAATCGCGTGAATCCTCCGTAATCGCCTTCCCCTTGCGTGACTGTCACGCTACGGCGGCTGAACAAGGCTGTCAACGTTAGAATGTTATGCATGATAGAACGGTCAGGTCCCTCATATCCCGACATTGCCTTTCTCCGCGGTGCGGCTGGAAGACTATCGGAGCCGCTGCCCTGGCCTGAGGTCCTCCGAATCGCGCGAGAGGATGGTGCTGCAGCCAAGATATAGCAGCAGCCGTGACCAACCCGCATATCGACACGGAAGTCATCATCCGGCTATTGACCGGCGACGATCCAACCAAGCAGGCGGCGAGCGCCGCGCTGTTTCGAGCAGGTGGAGAAGGGATCGCTGATACTGGCGGCGCCGGACACTGTCATCGCCGACGCCGTCTGGATACTCGCTTCGCCCCGGCTGTATCACATCGCGCGTTCTCAGGTCGCTGCGATGCTCGCTACACTCGTACGCCTACTGCGTTTCCGGATCGGCAATCCGCAGGTCGTCCTTGCAGCATTGTCGCTGTATAGGGCCAGTAACGTCGATTTCGGCGACGCGATGATTGTGGCCTCTATGCAGGAGGAAGGAGCCACGGAGGTCTATTCCTACGACTGCGACTTCGATGCCATCTCCAACATCACCAGGCGAGAGCCCTAGAGGCGTTGGCTGAGCGGGGCGACCGCGAGGCGGCGGAAGGGGTGTGGGAGGATCATCCCCGCTTGTGTTAACCGCGACCGGTCGAGCGCAACGGCGAGGCCGAAATCGCCGAGCTTCGGGACGCCGTTCGCCGCCAGCCAGACGTTGCCCGGCTTGAGGTCGCGATGGACGATGCCGTGGCCGTGGGCGAACTCGAGACCGCGACAGACCGCGATGCCGACCTCGAGCCCGCGCTCCAAGGCGGGTCGATGGTCAACGGCTTTCTCAATCAGGCCCTCGACGTCGCCACCTCCCATGAGCTCGGTGACGATGTACGGTTGCCCGCGCTCCTCCTGCTCTCCCTCTCCCAGAATTGGGAGAGGGCCGGGGTGAGGGCCCGCCGG
>Ga0193751_1000645_pt1 | contig 25721 bp, 26 predicted proteins | sample L1c2metaG_FD_143050 | JGI IMG/M metagenome (GOLD analysis project Ga0193751, IMG submission 143050) | Soil microbial communities from a riparian zone of the East river system, Colorado, United States - L1c2 | ecosystem: Environmental > Terrestrial > Soil > Riparian zone | place: USA: East River... | reverse complement strand
CACCTCGTTCGGGACGAGGGGGTCGCAGGTTCAAATCCTGCCACTCCGACCATTTCCCCTCAGAACATTGTTGGTGACCCTCGGCTTCGCCGCATTGCGTGTGGCTTTCCGCGCGCGATTTTGTCGCGGAGGGGCCTTTGCGCTTCCCTTGTGCGAGACTTTTTTTGCTAGTCTGCTGGTCGACAAATGCTCCGCCTATGCAGCGGGGCCGCGCCGCCGATAGCCTGCCGCTATCGCCTGGGGGAATGAATTGGGAGGAATATTGATGAAACGGTTTTCGCTCATTTCGTTTTGCTTAGGAGCCGCCGTGGCCGCCGCGGCGTTCGCGGCGCCGGCCTTTGTGACGCCAGCATCGGCCGAGGACATCATCACCATCGGCTTTACCGCTTCGCAGACCGGGCCCCTCAACGTCGATTCGCTCGGACAGCAGCGCGGCTATGAATTCTGGCGTGACGAGGTCAATGCCGCCGGCGGCATCAAGGCCGGCGGCAAAAGCTATCAGGTGAAATTCGTCAGCTATGACGATCAATCGGTCGGCGGCCGCGTGCAGCAGCTTTACACGCGCCTCGTCAACCAGGACCGCGCGCAGTTTCTGTTCGGCCCGTATTCGTCGGGACTGACGGCGCCGGCGGCCGTGATCAGCGAGCAGTACGGTAAGATCATGGTCATCAGCGGCGGCGCCGAGGAGAAGCCGTTCCAGCTCGGCAACAAATATCTGTTCATGGTGATCACTTCGGCCACCCATTACCTCTCCGGCGCGGTCGAGGCGCTGAAATCGAAAAATCCGCATGCCAAGATCGCGATCGTCTATTCCGACGATCCGTTCTCCAAGACCGTGCTGAACGCCGCCAAGCAGCAGGCGGAGGCCGCCGGGCTGCAAGTGGTGATGGATGAATCCTACGCGCCGTCGACCACCGATTTCGGTCCGATCGTCAACAAGATCATCTCATCAAACGCCGACGCGTTTTTGGGCGGCGGTCACTACTCCGACGGCGCCACGCTGGCGCGGCAGATGTACGACCAGAAGGCCAATATGAAGTATGTCTCGATTCTGGTCGCGCCGGGCGACGACAAATTCGCCGAGCTAGGACCGGGGGCGATGGGCGTGACCGTGCCGTCGCAGTGGGAGGTCCAGGTCTCCTACAAGCCGCAATTCGGTCCGACCACGGAACAATTCGCCAAGGCGTTCCAGGACAAATACAACGCCAAGGCCGACTATCACGCGGCCTCGGGCTACACGAGCGGCGCCATCCTGCAGCATGCCATCGAGCAGGCGAATTCGATCGAGCCGGACAAAGTGGCGGCGGCGCTCAATGCGACCGACGTCACGACTTTCTTCGGGCATATCAAATTCGCCACCGATCCCGGGCACCATGGCTTGCAAGCCGCCCATGAGATGGTGCTGGCGCAGTGGCAAAAGGTGAACGGCAAGCCCGGCCGTCAGGTGGTATGGCCGGAGACGGCGAAATCCGCCGATCTGATCTATCCGTTGTCGGCCAGTCAGTAAGCGAAGCAGGGCCGGCGCATTCGCCGCCGGCCCATCCGCTTGATCGCACATGTTCGGCATTCTCGCTTCGATCATCGACGGCGTCCTGGTGGGGCTGGTCTACGGATTAGCCGCCATGGGCTTGACTCTGATCTGGGGCGTCATGGACGTGATCAATCTGACCCATGGCATGATGATCGTCGCCGGGATGATGGGGCTTTATCTCTTGGCCGGCGCGTTTGACATCTCGCCCTATTTCACTTTGCCGCCGGTCCTGATCGGCGGCTTTTTTGTCGGCGTCGCGCTTTATTGGATCGCCGTGCACCGCATGATGGGCCGGCCGCCGCTGATGAGTTTATTGTCGACCTTTTCGGTGAACCTGATTTTGGTTGGGCTGGGCACCGCGATTTGGGGCACCGCGCTCTTTAACGTCAATGTGTCGCTGCCCGGCGTGACCATCGACCGTTACACGTTTCCTGGCGCGCATATTCTTGCCGCGGCTTTGGCAGCGGTGATCGCCGGCTTGCTTTACCTCTTTCTGCACTATACGCGGCTCGGCAAAGCCTTGCGCGCGGTTGCCAATAACCGTGAAGCCGCCGAGTTGGTCGGCATTCCGACCACGCGAGTCCTCGCCATTGCGGTCGGTTGCGGCGTCGCGCTCGCCGGCGTTTCGGGAATGCTGATCGGCACGCTGTTTCCGTTCACCATCCTCTCGGGCGACGGTTATCAGCTTAAAAGCTTCGTCGTCACCGTGCTCGGCGGCTTTGGCAATCCGGTCGGCGCGCTCTTGGGCGGCGTCGCGCTCGGCCTCCTGGAAGGCGCGGTGACGCCGTTTGTGCCGGTGAGCTGGACGTTGGTGATCGAATTCGCGCTGTTCGTGCTGGTGCTGATTGCGTTTCCAGGCGGAGTTTTCGTCTCGCGGCGCGGAGCGCTCTAGATGGTCAAGCGCCCGTTCTTCTGGATCATCGCGCTGGTGGTCGCCGCCTTCGTCGTGTTGCCGCCGATTGGCAACAACGTCGAATTACGCGAGAGCCTGGCGCTTGCCGCCGTTTACATCACGCTCGCCAGCAATCTCAACCTGATGCTCGGCTATGCTGGCTATATCAATTTCGGCAGCATCGTATTCTTCGGGCTCGGCGGCTATATCTGCGTCTGGCTCGTCGATGCGCATGGCTGGCCGCTTGCTTTGAGTCTCGCTGCCGCCGGCATTGGCGTGAGCGCGCTCTCGCTTATTTTCGGCTTTGGCATTTTGCGGCTGCGCGGTCCGTTCTTCGCGCTGTCGACGATCGGCATCGTCGAAGGGGTGCAGGCGTTCGTAGAGAATTTCAAACCATGGGGCGGCTCGTCGGGCATTTATATTTCGCCGGAAGTGTTCCTGCCGTTCGGCGGGCCCGGACCGGCTTTGTGGGTCATCTATTTTCTGTTCGTCGCGGTGATGACGGCCTCGCTCTATCTAAGCTACGGCATCAAGATCTCGAAATTCGGCTTAGGGCTACTTGCCATCGGCCAGAACGAAGATGCCGCGGCGATCCTCGGCGTGCCGACGCCGCGCTACAAAGCTTTATGTTACAGCGCGTCTGCATTCTTGCCCGCGATCGCCGGCGGGCTTTATTTTTTCAAGGGCGCTTTCATCCAGCCGACCGATGCCTTCGATCTGACCTTGTCCACCGAGGCGATCGTCATCTGCATGCTGGGCGGGCAGGGCACCGTGACCGGCGTCGCGCTCGGCGCCTATCTCTACGAGGAGCTGCGCGGCTATCTGCTCACCTCTTCGACCTTCTCGAATTTCCAGCTGGTGATCGCCGGTGCGCTGTTGCTCATGATCGTGTCGTTTTTTCCCTCCGGCCTGATGGGCTTCATCTATAGCCGTTTCCCGCGCATGCAGAAGATCCTGGAATGACGGCGCTGCTCGAACTGGACCGCGTCACCAGGCGCTTCGGCGGACTCCTTGCCCTGCACAACCTGAGCTTCGCCATTCAGGATGGCGAAATTCTCGGGCTCATCGGGCCGAACGGCGCCGGCAAGTCGACCTTATTCAATCTGATCAATGGCGTGTTCCCGCCCAATTCCGGCCGGATCGTCTTTGCGGGTGCCGACATAACCGGAGAGCGGCCGTTTTTGGTCGCGCGCCACGGCATCGCCCGCACTCATCAGATCGTGCAGCCGCTCACCAATATGACCGTGCTGGAGAATTGCACGGTCGGCGCCTGTTTCGGCCGCGAGAACCTGCCGCTTAGTCGCGCCACCGAGACGGCACGCGCCGCAGCCGTCGTGGTCGGCCTGGAAGATCGGCTGCATGTCTTGGCGCTTCATCTCACTATTGCCGGCAAAAAGCGGCTCGAACTCGCGCGCGCGCTTGCCGCGCAGCCGAAACTGTTGCTTCTTGACGAGGTGCTCGCCGGATTAAATCCGACCGAGATCGAGCACATGATCGCCGTGATCCGCCGCATTCGCGATAGCGGCGTGACCATCCTCATCATCGAGCATCTGATGCAGGCGATCATGAGCCTGTCTGATCGCATCGTGGTGCTCAATTACGGCGAGAAACTCGCCGAAGGCCTGCCGGCCGAGGTCGCGCGCGATCCGCAAGTCATCGAAGCCTATCTCGGCGATCCGAAGCTTGCCGCCGAGCTGGAAGGCAAAGACAACCAAGCAGGCGGCGCGCATGCCTGACGTGATGACTGAAGCGACCGCTGAAACGATGTCCGATACGCTGCTTTCGGTCGAAGGGCTCGAAGCCGGCTACGGCGAAGTACAGGTGCTGTGGGGTTTGTCCCTTAAAGCCCGCCGCGGCAAGCTCACCGCCATCGTCGGCGCCAACGGTGCCGGCAAGACCACGACGCTGCGTGCGATCGCCGGCACGCTCACGCCCTGGGGCGGGCGGGTGATGCTCGATGGTGCGGACGTCACGCGCGTACCGAGCCATGTCAAAGCGGCGCGCGGGCTCGCTTTGGTGCCGGAAGGCCGGCAATTGTTTTCCGCGATGAGCGTCGCCGAAAATCTTGAACTCGGCGCCTTCTCGCCGCGCGCCTCGCGCTCCTATGCCGAGCGACTCGACCAGGTGTTTAAGTTATTTCCGCGATTAGCCGAACGAAAGCGTCAGCGCGCCGGCACGCTGTCCGGCGGCGAGCAGCAGATGGTGGCGATCGCCCGCGGGCTGATGTCCGATCCGCAAATTTTGATCATCGATGAACTCTCGCTCGGGCTGGCTCCCGTCGTCGTTTATCAGCTCCTCGCCACCTTGAAGCGGCTCAAGCAAGCCGGCCTGACGATTTTGTTGGTCGAGCAGAATGTGCATCTGGCTTTGGCGCTGAGCGACTACGCCTACGTCGTCGCCGAGGGCCGCATTTTCACCGAAGGCCCGCCGGCGGAGCTTGCGGCCAAGCCGGAGATCAGACGCGCCTATTTAGGATTGTGAAGTGGGTGCTCCGTACGGTGAGTCGTCACCGCCGGGCTTGACCCGGCGGTCCATGCAGCGGGGCGAGGCACCATGGATTGCCGGATCAAGTCCGGCAATGAGGAGCGAACGTTTCCCGGACGCGGTGCAGCGTGAAACGGTGCGCTGCAGACCCGGGGTCTTCGCTTGTCATCGGGCCGGCCACTTCGGACCGAACCCGTTGGGGCCGCCTCAGGAAGTTGGCTTTGGGCAGCCGCACGTATCGGGTCGAGGGGCGCCGGGAAGGCCGGCGCCGCTGACGGCTTCCAACTCGTCCACCGTCAATTCCCTGATCGTGTTTTTCGACTCGCTGATGATTTGCTCAGTCATTCCAACTCTCCCTTGCGTTTGCTTGGTGCGGTTGCCTTGACCAATCCAAGCTTGGATCATAGCGCGTTGAATGACCGGCCTGACAAATCATGAATTGAAAATTGTTCAACTGAGAATGAATGAAATGGATTCTTGAATCTGGCACAGCTTCTCATCTCTGCCGTTTTGCGAGCGCGACACGACAACGATAGCGGCGGCGCGCGTGGTTCTTTCTAAATACTGCTTTCGTCGCCGCCGAAGGCTGCACCTTTATCCCAAAAATCCGTGCAGCCGCTGGCTGACGGTCTTAACCGCGGTCTTGTCGAGACGCCCGATGCGACGATCGATGCGGCCAGGCTCAATGCACGCGATCTTTGCTGGTCGCACTACAGATGGTGCGGGCAGCCCCGCGCGCTTACTGTCGCGGATCGTCACGTCGCTGGACCAAGCCTCGTTCTCGGCGCTGGTAATCATCGCAACCCATATCAGGCCGTGCGCGGCTAGCTTGTGATTCGAAATTACCAGTGCAGGACGGCGTTTCTCGGCCAGACGGTCGGCATAAGGAAACGGGACGGCCACCACGTCGAACGGCTTAAAGCGATGCGAGGCCTGTATCATCACAGGTCCTGATAGGCTCTCTCGTCAGCCTCGCTGGCCCATTCAGAGAACGACGCAAACGGATCGTCCGCCTCGGGTGTGGGCGCCTTATCCAGGAGCACGCCGTGATCGGTCACACGGTAGCGCAGCGTGTCGCCGGGCTTGAGGCCCAAACGCCTGCGCACTTCGCGTGGGATCACGGTCTGGCTTTTGACCGAAACCTTGGAAGACACGGTTTCCAGCGATCGGCGCTTCATTGGCGTAATATGGCTTACTGCCTTACGTCTTACAACAGCCATAGCCCAGCCTTCATGCTTTCTTTGCCATAGCCACAAATGAGCGCGGGCCAGGCGGTCGGCTTTCCACAGGACGGTGAAGCTTTTCCGGTATTTGAGGGAAATGGGCGGAACGAAGCGGCCATCCGCACGGTTGTCGAGCCGAATTGTGTTTTGAAAGCGATTTGGCCGAAAGGGATTGCCGTGGTGCTGCGTCGCAATAAGCCATTGATACGCCATGCCGCGATCGTGCTCGCCGCAGTCGCGGCTTTCGCTTTGCCGGCCGAAGCAGCGTACGCCGCCGGTTTGTTCGATTTCCTGTTTAGCGGCTTCCATGATCGGCCAACGCCTCCGCCGGCAGCGCGGCCCTATGCCGAACCCATGGCGCCGATCGCGCCGCCGCCGCTCGGCTCGGAGAGCGTGCGGGGCGGCGGGGGCAGCGGCCATGCCGTCGCCTATTGCGTGCGGCTGTGCGACGGCCAGCACTTCCCGATGGAGCACATCACCAATGCGACGCCGGTCGAGACTTGCCGCGCGATGTGTCCGGCGAGCAAGACCAAGGTCTATTTCGGCAGCGAGATTGGCGGCGCTATGACGAGAGACGGCGCGCGTTATGCCGATCTCGACAATGCTTTTCTCTATCGCAAGCAGCTCGTCGCCAATTGCACGTGTAACGGCAAGGACGCATTCGGCTTGGCGCCGTTCGACTTGTCGAGCGATCCGACGCTGCGGCCCGGCGACATCGTTGCGACCAAAGACGGGCTGCTCGCTTACACCGGCAAGACCGCAAGGGGCGACGGCTTTGTCCCGGTTAAGCCATCGAGCGCTGCGGCGCGATTGAACGCGGCCGCATCGCGCAACCAGCCGACTAGGCGCGACGAGCCCGCGATCGACGACGATCCGGGAACCATCGCGATGCCGCAGAGCGCTCCCGCGCCGGTCAATGGCGGCGCCGAGACGCGCGGCCAGAGTTTCCGATAGAGCGCCAGACAAACGCGCGTCGCAGTTCAGGCAAGCTTGCCGACGACGTCTTCCGCCAGCGATAGCGAGGCGGTCAGCCCCGGCGATTCGATGCCGAACAGATTGACGAGCCGCGGCATGCCGTGCTCGGCCGGCCCGGCAATCATGAAATCGGCTTGCGGTTCGCCGGGACCGCGCAGCTTCGGCCGGATGCCGGAATAGTCCGGCACCAGCGAGCCGTCCGGCAGGTCCGGCCAATAGGTGCGGATGCGGGAATAGAAACTATCGGCGCGGCGGGGATCGACCGCGTAATTTTCTTCGCTGACCCACTCGACGTCCGGCCCGAACCGCATGCGGCCTGCCATATCGAGCGTGACGTGAACGCCAAGCCCGCCGTCGATCGGGGTTGGATAAATCAGCCGGGAAAATACCGGCCGACCGGCATAGCCGAAGTAATTGCCCTTGCCGAGCACAAGCCGCGGCACTTGCTCGGCCGGATAGCCTTCGATGCGGCGCGCCAATGCCTGCGCGCCCAGTCCCGCGGCATTGACGACGGCGTCGAATTCCACAGTGCAAGGTTCGCGGCCGCCGAATTGCACGCGCCAGTGCGGCGCCTTGAAGCTCAGACGCGCCACCGGAGTTGCGAACGCGATCGCTCCGCCGCAGTCTTCGAGTTCGCCCCACAGCGCGCGCATAAAGGCATGACTGTCGATGATGCCGGTTTCCGGCGACCACAAAGCGCCGATGCAGGATAGTTCGCTCTCCATAGCGCGCGCGGCATTGGCGCCGATCATTTCCGTGCCCTCGACGCCATTGATCTGTGCTTGGGTGTGAATGGTCTCGACCTTCGCCAATTCGGCGGGACTGGTCGCGACGACAAGTTTGCCGCATTTGCGATGCGGCACGTCGTGCGAGCCGCAGAACGCGTACAACATCCGGCGGCCGCGCACGCAATGCCGGGCGCGCAGCGAGTCGGTCGGGTAATAAAGGCCGGCATGGATTACCTCGCTGTTGCGCGAGGAAACGCCGTTGGCGATTCCGCCGGTCATTTCGGCGACGGTGACATCGTGGCCGGCATGCGCCGCCGTGCGCGCGATGGCAAGCCCGATGACGCCCGCACCGATCACCAGAACCTGCATTGCGTTTTTGCCTTTGTGCTGTTTGTCGTCGCGCTTCGCGCACGCGTGGAATGACTAGGGTCAAAACTCATTATTTACGCGAGCCGCGTTACAGCCAAAATCGCTGGGCAGGAGAAGAGCGAAGAGCGTATCGGGCATACGGTCGAGCTCTTCGACGAACCCGGCGGCGATTTTCGCCGCAACCTGGAAGGACGCGGGCCTTTCGGCCGCTGGCGTTGTTGTTCGTCGCTCATGATCGTATAGATCACATCGCTCCTCACGCCTAGCCAGCGGCCGAAATGCCCAGCGTCGCGACCGCGCAAATAATGAGTTTTGACCCTATATAACAGGCGCTCAAAGAGGAGAGCCATGTCGGGAAATATGTCGGAAAAAACGCCGGAAAAAATGCCGGATAATGTGGCGGCTAACATCGTCCGCATTTGCGCGCAGAGTGAAATCGCGCCTGACAGCGTCAAAGCGTTCGAGGTCGGCGACAGGCAGCTCGCGGTGTTCAATATCGGCGGCCGCTTTTATGCCACCGATGACGAATGCACCCACGCCTCCGCGAGCCTTGCCGACGGCATGCTGGATGGCGAGGTGATCGAATGTGCGATGCATATGGGGGCGTTCCACGTGCCGACCGGGGAAGTGAAGGCGCCGCCTTGTGCGGTGGCGCTGCGCACCTACAAGGTCATACTGGAAGGTAATGACGTGGTGGTCGACCTCGACCGCAATGCTGCCGGCGAATTGGCGTGAATTGATGCCGGTTTCGCTGCAAGGCAAGACACATTATACATGCCAGATTATAAGCAGCGGTTCCCGCGTTCCGCCAAAAGGCCGAAAAACAACGAACTGCACGAACTAAAGTCGGAGGAGAGATCATGTATGCCGGACCCGGCGTGAAAACGAGCAAGGATTTCCCGATCCCCGACACCATGAAGGCCTGGGTTCTCGGCAATCCCGGCGAGCTTAAGCTCGCGCAAAAGCCGGTTCCTGTGCCCAAGCGCGCCGAAGTCCTGGTGCGCATCGACGCGGTAGCGATCTGCGCCACCGATCTTGAGATCATCGATCACGGTTCGCCGGCTTTGATCCAGGGCGGCAAACCGTTCAACAAGAACTTCACGCCCGGCCACGAATATATGGGCACCGTGGTCGCGCTCGGCCCCGGCGTCGACGAATACAAGATCGGCCAGCGCGTGACGGTCGAAATCCATGCCGGCTGCGGGCAGTGCAAGCGCTGCCGCGAAGGCATGTACACCTCATGCCACAACTACGGCCTCAATTACGGCGATGTCGACAAAGGCCACCGCGCTAACGGTTTCACCACCGATGGCGGCTTCTGCGAATACCAGGTCAACAACATCAACACGCTGGTCGCGATTCCCGACACGATGTCGGACGAGGAGGCGACGCTGGTCGTCACCGCAGGCACCGCCATGTACGGCCTCACCGAACTGGGCGGCCTTGTCGCCGGCGAGAGCGTGGTCGTCACCGGACCTGGGCCGATCGGCCTTCTCGGCGTTGCGGTCGCCAAGGCGATGGGCGCACAGCCTGTTATCCTGACCGGCACCCGCGACAATCGGCTTAAGATCGGCCGCGAGCTTGGCGCTGACCACGTAATCAATGTCCGCAACGAAAACGTCGTTGAGGCGGTCAAGCGTCTCAATGCTGGCAAGGGCGTCGATTACGTCGTCGAATGTTCCGGCGCGCCGAATGCGGTGAATGAAGCGATCTACATGGTCAATCGCGGCGGCAAAGTGTGCCTCGCGGCGTTCCCGCATGCCGAGACGCCGGTCGATGTCGCGCACATCGTGCGCAACAATATTTATCTTTACGGCATCCGCGGCGAGGGTAAGAGCGCGACGCACCGCGCCGAAGCCTTCATGTCGCAAAAGCGCTTCGATGCCACCAAGATCCACACCCACACTTTTGCGCTCGACGATCTGCCGACCGCGATCCGCTACGCCAAGGAACGGATCGACGACGCGATCAAGGTCGTGGTCAAGGCCCGTGGCGTCGCCGCACATCAGGTCGCGGCGGAATAGGGAAGCTGCCGTCCGGTTCCGATCACTTTTTTCTAATTCGAAACGTCAGCAGCTTCTTTTCCCTGCGCGTATCCTCGAGCGTATCACCGGTTTGATTTAATAGATTCGGAATATCGATGCCGGCCAGCGGATCGGTGCATTCGACGATCAGCACGTCGCCGGGCTGCGACTGGCTCAACGCTTTGCGAGTACGTAGCGCCGGTAGTGGGCATTTGAGGCCGCGTAGATTAAGCGTCTTTTCGGTCATTTGGCTGCGCAGTCGTAGAACCCGGCGAAGGTACTTATCATAATTGCGATGACCGTCGATTCTAGCAGCCAGCGCATCGCGCGCCTGACGCCGCTCGGCACGGTGCTTGCGCTTATTGAGTCCCGCATTGCGGCGGTGCCGCCGCAGACAATAGGTGTCGCAACTGCGCGACGCCTGACGCTCGCGGAAGACGTTGCGGCTTCGCCACAGCCGGCGCAAGCCATTGCGTTGCGCGACGGCTTCGCCGTGGATGCCGGTGCGATCGGCGATGCCGGACCTTACACGCCGGTCCCTTTGGCTTTGACGGCTCGGCGCATCGATGCCGGCGACCCAATGCCGGACGGCACCGATGCCGTATTGCCGCTCGATGCGGTCGTGCTCCGCGGCAAGAGCGCTGAAGCAACGACGACGGTGGTGCCCGGTGAAGGCGTATTGCTCGCGGGCGGCGACGCCGTGCCGCAGACGCCGCTACGCCGCGCCGGGCAGCGTGTTCGCGTCGTGGATGTTGCCGTGATACCCGCGGCGCGCGTCGAAGCCGCAGCGGTGCGCGAACCAAGCATCGGCGTTGCCCTCGGCGGCGTCGGCGGAACTGCGGTGATCGACGCCGCCCTTAGCACGCTCGTGCAGTTGATCTTCAACGCCGGCGGCAACGTACCCAACAATCCCATCGCGCTCGCTGCCGCGTTGGCTGATGAAAAAGCCGATGCCATCATGGCGGTCGGCGGCACTGGCAGCGGCCGGCGCGACGGCGCCGTGCAAGAGCTCGCGCGTCTCGGCCAAGTCGAGGCGCACGGCATCGCCATTTGTCCAGGCGAGACGGCGGCGTTCGGCTTTATCGGCCAGCGTCCGGTGCTGTTATTGCCGGGACGGATCGACGCGGTGCTTGCGGTTTGGCTTTTGCTCGGGCGTCATATCGTTGCCAAGCTCGCCGGCGGCAAAGTTGAGGACATGCCGATTACGTTGCCGCTCCGCCGCAAAGTGACTTCAAGCATCGGCATGACTGAACTGATCCCGGTGCGCTGCGAGGGCGGGATGGCGGAGCCGGTCGGCTCCGGCTATCTGTCCTTGACCGCGCTGTCAGGCAGCGACGGCTGGATCGTTATTCCGCCCGACAGCGAGGGGTTTGCCGCCGGCAGCCAAGTCGGCGTAAATCCATGGCCTTAAATCCATGGCCCTAACTTTGCTTTCTCCAAAACAATGACCTTGGACTCCAAACCAAGAACAGCGGCGGTCACGGTACTTGACGCCGTGCGACGCGCTGCGCGGCAGGAGCAATTCCTTGAAGTCGTGTCGGCGGCAGAGGCGCGGCATCGCTTCGAGGCGCGGGTCGATCATGCGCCATGTGGAAGCGAAACATTGCCGCTCGCGGCGGCACTGTCTCGCGTGATCGCCAGTGACGTAATTGCGCCCGTGGACGCGCCGCCGTTCGATCGCGCCAATGTCGATGGCTTTGCCGTGCGGGCAGCGGACACGGTCGGCGCCAGTCCCAGCGCGTCGAAGCGGTTCGCGCTCAACGCCGAGGTCATCGCTTGCGGTGTTACTCCCGGTATCGAAGTCGCGCGAGGTACTGCCACGACCATCGCTACCGGGGGCGTCATTCCGCGCGGCGCCGACGCTGTGGTGATGATCGAGCATACCGAGCTCATCGAGGATGACGCAGCGCCAGCGATCGATGTGCATCGCGCCGCGGCTAGCGGTCAGTTCATCTCTTATGCCGGTTCTGATATCGCGCGCGGCGAGACTTTGCTGCGGCGGGGCACAGAAATCGGCTCGCGCGAGATCGGAATGCTCGCTGCGTGCGGTTTTGCAACTGTGGAAGTCAGCCGCCGTCCTCGCGTCGCGGTCCTTTCGACCGGCGACGAGCTGGTTGAACCCGGCCGGCCGCTCCGTCCCGGCGGCGTCTATGACAGCAATGGCGCCATCATCGCCGCTGCCGTCGCCGAAGCCGGCGGCGAAGCGGTGGCGTTCGGCGCCGTGCCGGACGACGAAGCGGCGCTCGAACGGGCGATGCGCCAAGCGCTGGATTCGTGCGACATGGTGGTGCTCAGCGGCGGTACGTCGAAGGGCGCCGGTGATCTGTCGCATCGCGTAGTGTCGCGGCTCGGCAACCCCGGAATCCTGGTGCATGGCGTCGCACTTAAGCCGGGTAAGCCGCTCTGCCTCGCTGTGATCGGCGACAAGCCGCTGGTCGTGCTTCCGGGATTCCCGACCTCGGCGATTTTCACGTTTCACACTTTTGTCGCGCCGATTATCCGCGCGCGCGCCGGACTGCCTGCCGAAGCCGCACGTACGGTGACCGCGCGCGTGCCGGTACGCGTTCCTTCCGAACTCGGCCGCGAGGAATTCGTGCTGGTTTCACTGGTCGCCGCGGAAGACGGCTTGATCGCGTTTCCGACCGGAAAAGGATCGGGTGCGGTGACGGCCTTCTCGCAAGCCGACGGTTTCTTGGCCATCGATGCGCTCGCTTCGGCGCTCGATGCCGAGACCGAAGCTGAGGTCACGCTGATCGGTCAAGCCGAACACGCGCCTGACCTCGTGATCATGGGCAGCCACGACGTTGCGCTCGATGTCGTGGTCGGCGCTTTGGCCGAGCGCGGCTTGCGCGCGCGCACCATCGCGGTCGGCAGCCTTGGCGGCGTCAATGCCGCAAGCCGCGGCGAATGCGACATCGCGCCGGTTCACCTCGTCGATGCCGCGACTGGTATCTACAACAAGCATCTGCTCGAACCGGGGCTGGCGCTGGTCCCGGGCTGGCGGCGCATGCAGGGCTTTGTGTTTCGTTCGGGCGATGCGCGCTTTGAGGGCCTTAGCGCCGAGGCCGCGCTGCAAGCGGCATTGGCCGATCCCGCTATTTTGATGGTCAACCGCAATGCCGGTTCCGGCACGCGTGTGCTCATCGACAGCCTTCTCCGCGGTGCCAAGCCGGTCGGCTATGCCAATCAGCCGCGCTCGCACAATGCCGTAGCGGCCGCCGTCACACAGCATCGCGCCGATTGGGGGGTCGCCATTGAGCCGGTCGCGCGCCTTTACGGGCTTGCCTTCCTGCCGATCGCGCCGGAGCACTATGACTTTCTCTTGGTTGAGGCGCGCCGGCAGAGGCCGGCAGTCCAGGCTTTTCTCGAAGTGCTACGAGATGAGACGACGCGCGAGCGCATCCGTGCGCTCGGCATGGAGCCACTTTAGTCATTCCGGGCGCCATTGGCGCCATGGAACGAACCGCCCAATAATCCATATAATGTAGGCATGCGCGTAATCGGGCTCGCGGGCTGGAGCGGCTCCGGCAAAACTACGCTGGTCACCAAGGTGATTCCGGTGCTGGTCGAGCGCGGGCTAAAAGTCGCAACTGTCAAACATGCGCATCATGATTTCGATACCGACCAGCCGGGCAAGGATTCCTGGCTGCATCGCCGCGCCGGGGCCAGCGAAGTCGCCGTGGTGTCGAGCAGGCGTTGGGCCATCGTCCACGAACTCGGGGACGAAGCAGAGCCGTCACTCGATGAGGTGCTGGCGAAATTAAGTCCGGTCGATCTGGTGATCGTCGAAGGCTTCAAGCGCCATTCCCATCCGAAGCTCGAAGTCTATCGCGCCGCGGTCGGCAAACTGCTGCTGCATCCCGATGACGATTGTATCGTCGCAGTCGCGACTGATGCGCCGCTGCCGCAGGCGCAAGTCCCCGTCGTCATGCTCGACGACATCGCAACCATCGCCAATGTCCTGCAGGCGGAAGCGCTGCCGCCCGAGCAGATCGGCAAAGCCGCAGTCGAAGTTTTGCCAAACGAGCTGCGCCGGAGCGACGTATAATGGCGCAGCTCAGCGACGATTGCTTCGCCTTCAACGGTCCGCTGCTGCCGGTCGCGGAGGCCGAGCGGCTGATCGGCGAGCGCGTCACACCGGTGGCCGGCGGCGAAACGGTACCGTTGCGCGAGGCGCTCGGCCGGGTGCTTGCGGCGGATATCGTCGCGCCGGTCAATCTGCCGCCGTTCGACAATTCCGCGGTGGATGGCTATGCGGTCCGCGCCGAGGACCTTGACGCCGCGCGCGAGCGGCGTCTCGTCATTGTCGATCGTGTTCCTGCCGGTCACGCCGCCACGCATGCAGTCAAGTCTGGTGAAGCGGCGCGCATTTTCACCGGTGCGCCGATGCCCACTGGCGCCGATACCGTGTTTATGCAGGAGGATTGTCGCGTCGACGGCGATCGCGTCATCGTACCGCCGGGCTTGCAGCGCGGCGCCAATCGGCGCCTAGCCGGTGAAGACGTCCAAGCCGGCGCGGTGGCACTTCCCGCCGGGCGGCGCTCATCGGTGCCGGATATCGCGCTCGCCGCCGCACTCGGATTGACCGAGATTGCGGTAAAGCGGCGGGTGCGCGTTGCACTGTTCTCGACCGGCGATGAAATCGTCGAGCCGGGATCGCCGCTCACCGGCGCAGCGCTCTACGACTCCAATCGCTATCTGCTCGCCGGTCTTATCGCGCGCTTTGGCGGTGAACTCACCGATCTCGGCATCCTGCGTGACGAGCCAAAGGCGCTGGCAGGTGGGCTCGCCGCCGCAGCGTCGGACCATGACCTCGTGCTGACTTCCGGCGGCGTCTCGACCGGCGAAGCCGACTATGTGCGTAGCGCGGTCGAGAGCATTGGCAGTATCGTGTTCTGGCGGGTCGCGCTCAAGCCGGGCCGTCCGGTGGCGATGGGCGTCATCCCTGCTGGCAAGACCGGCGAAAGCGCGGCATTCGTCGGTCTGCCGGGAAATCCAGTGGCGGTGTTCGTCACATTCGTTCGCGTAGTGCGCCCACTGTTATTGCGGCTTGCCGGCGCGCTGCCCGAGCCGCTCGTGGCGCTGCCGGCGCGCGCGGCATTTTCCTATAAGAAGCGCAAGGGCCGGCGCGAATATGTCCGCGTCGCTCTGCGCGCCGCCGCCGACGGCGTAATCGAGGCGGTCAAATATCCGCAGGACGGCGCCGGCGTGCTCACCTCACTGACCGAAACCGATGGCCTCGCCGAGCTCGGCGAGGAGGTCACCAATGTCGAGCCCGGTGCGACTGTCGGCTTTCTCTCCTACGCGTCCTTGCTCGGCTGACGCTGTGGATATTGCGCTTCGAGCATTTGCGCCTGCGCCGCATCCTCGGGCGTGTTGACATTGAAGAACGGATCGACCGGCGCGGCGGCCCAATCGGCAACTGCGACGCCGTGGCGCGCGGTCCAGATTTCGATCTTGCGCAGGCCGTCGGCGAGAAGCGCGCGCCGTAAATCTTCGCGCAGCGCCACCGGCCAGAGACCGACAACCGGGTGCTGCCATTCGCCCGAGCGGGCGCAAGCGAGCGGGGTGGCAGCAGCGCCGCGCGCCGCGTGCAGTCGCGCCACCAGATCGGGCGGCAGGAACGGGCAGTCGCCAGGCACGCTTGCCATCCATTCGCATTCCGCCGCATGCGCCGCCGTCCAATCGAGCCCGGCGAGAATGCCGGCAAGCGGGCCGGCGAAATCCGGCACGCTATCAGCCACGACCGGCAGGCGCGTATCGGCAAAGCGGGCCGGATCGCCGTTCGCGTTGATCACAAGGCGCGCGCATTGCGGCGTCAGACACGCGAGCACCCGCTGCAGGATGGTGACACCGCCGATCATGATGCGTGCCTTGTCACCGCCGCCCATGCGGCGCGCCAAGCCGCCGGCGAGCACCAGGCCGAGAGTTGGGGGATACGCCACAGCAAGCGATCGTCTTCACCTCCCCCTGGAGGGGGGAGGTCGTCGGGCGCAGTCCGGCGGGAGGGGGTGAATTGCCGCGATGCCGCTCACCTCACCCCGCTCGCCTGGGGCGAGCGACCCTCCCCCTGCAGGGGAGGGTGAAAAGCCGACGCCATCATTCATCGTGCACGGCCGCTTTACGCCGGTGCTTGGCGCCTTCTTCGGCAACATAGGCAAGGTCTTGATCGAACACGATGCGATCCTCACCCGCCAGCGCGATGAACCGCTTGCCGCGGGCGCGGCCGATCAGCGTCAGGTTTGCCTTGCGCGCGAGCTCGACGCCCCAGGCTGTGAAGCCGGAGCGCGAGATCAGGATCGGGATGCCCATGCGCACAGTTTTGATCACCATTTCCGAAGTCAGCCGCCCGGTGGTGTAAAAGATCTTGTCGGCCGCCGGCATGCGATGCTTGAACATCCAGCCGGCGATCTTGTCGACCGCGTTATGCCGGCCGACATCCTCCATATACACCAGCGGCCGGTCCTCTACGGCGAGCACGCAGCCGTGGATCGCGCCGGCTTCGAGATAGAGCGACGGCGTGGTGTTGATCTTGTGGGTAAGTGCATAGAGCCATGAGGTGCGCAGTTCGGCCGGCGGCAACCTGACATTCTCCAGCGCCTCCATGAGGTCGCCGAACACGGTGCCTTGCGCGCAGCCGGAGGTCTGCACTTTTTTCTTTAGCTTCTTCTCGTAATTGGTCTTGCGCTTGGTGCGCACCACGACGACCGCGAGGTCTTCATCGTAGTCGACCGAAGTCACCACATCGTTGGGCTTGAGCATGTTTTGGTTGATGAGATAGCCGAGCGCGAGATATTCGGGATGATCGTTGATAGTCATGGCGGTGACGATCTCCTGGGAATTAAGAAAGATCGTCAGCGCGCGCTCGACCGTCACCGAGGTTTCGATTCGGCCGCCGGTCTGATCGACGCCACTCACCCGTTCCGTCAGGCGCGGGTCATGCGGATCGGGACGGATCAGATAATCGTCTTTGGGTCCAGTAATTTTGGGCGCAGTCATGCGGCTAATGTAGGATAACGTTCATAGCGGCGGAAGCGTCTAAAAAGCGCGCAAAAGAGAAGGCCCGGCTTGCGCCGGGCCTTCATACGCTACTACGCACTTCCGCTTGGCAGTATCAGCCGTGCAGGCCGCCAAGCACCCATATCAAAATGATGATCGGGATCGGAATACCGAGGAGCCATAACAATAGCCCACGACCCATGACGTCCTCCTGCTTCGTCTCTTTCAAGTCTGCCGAAATAACGAAAAGCGTTCGGATTGGTTCCGCGCCGTGCTTTGCCGCAGGTATCCGCCTGAAAGATCCGGCGCCGTTCCTCGGTCCTTCATCACTGGGCTGTGACGTAGAGCGGGCTGGCGAACGACCGCGATCCGACTCAGTTGCCGCGCCGCAGCGTGTGACGCGCCGGGTTGTAACGCGGAACCCCGCCGCTATATTGCCTTTCCGATTTTCCATGGTGGTTTCCATGCCGGAGGGATGGCCGAGTGGCTTAAGGCGCACGCTTGGAAAGCGTGTATACGGGAAACCGTATCGTGGGTTCGAATCCCACTCCCTCCGCCACCCTTCGCCCCTTCGGGGCTTCGGGTGGCAGGCCACCAACGTTGAAGGGGCAAAGGGTGTCTCCCGAAGCTCCGCAGGAGGGCAGGGAGACTTTCATCGCTTGTGGTAGGTTTATTTTCTCGAACTAAGAAATGGCGATGTCTACGTAGGATCGACCGACAACCTACGCCGTAGATTTGCCTCTCATCAAAACGGAAAGGTCCTCTCAACACGTGGGAGTCTGCCGGCAGCACTTGCAGCGTATGTCGCGGTCGCTAGTGCAACGCATGCACGTCGGTTGGAGCGTTACTTTAAATCCGGATCTGGGAAAGCTTTCGCAAAGAAGCGGTTTCTGACTAAGATGAAGCGAAAACAACGCGCCTCTCCGCCAATCTCTAGCCGTTAGCCGCGCTCGCAATTTTCAATCGAAGCGCGGAGCATCGCTTGCAGGCTGCGATAGCGGGTAAAACGACGCGTCGGCTTGCGTCCTTTGTGTGCGGCGGACCAGCAGACGTAATTCGCGCGCGCCGAACATCGCGGTTGCGAGCATCAACGGCAGAATAAAGTCGAGTACGCGGAATGTAACAAGCGACGCGAGCAATTCTTCGCGCGGGTATTGCGGCAGGCCGACAAGGATAGCCGCTTCGATCACGCCGAGGCTGCCGGGCGCATGACTGACGATGCCAAGAAGCGTCGCCGTCACGAACACAACAAGCACCGTGGCGAAGCTCACGTCGGGACTTGCCGGCAGCAGCATGTAGATCGAGAGCGAGGCCAGAACGCGGTCAAGCGCGCCGATGCCGATCTGCAACAGCGTGCCGCGCAAGCTTGGCAGTGCGATTCGCCAATTGTTGCGGCCGACCATGCGGCGTCCGCCGGCAAGCCAAACCAGATAACAAAAGAGAGCGAGAATGCCGGCCAAGCCCATCAGGCGGTTGAGCGAATCCGGCAAGTGATCGACTGCACTTAAGCCCTGCGGTGCATAGGCCGTGGCGACGCCAAGCACCACGATATTGCCGAGCCAGTAGGTCATGCCGGTGAAGAAGGCGATCTTCGCGATGTCGACGACGTTCATTTGCCAGAACGAATAGACGCGAAACCGCAACAGTGCACAGGTCAGCGTCGCGGCGCCGAGCGAATGGCCGATTGTGTAGCTTGTGAAACTCGCAAAAGCGATCACGCGTAGCGGGATATGGCGCTTGCCGATCGTGCGCAGCGCGAAGAGATCGTAGCCAACAAGGTTGCTGTAGCCTGCGACCACGAGTGCCGTGGCGATGAGTATCCGCCAACGCGATTGGGCCTCGAGCGCGGCGATGACCTTACCGAGCTCGATATCGCGCAACATGTGATAAAGCACGACCGCGGCGACGCTCACGATCGTGAGGCTGATCGCGATGCTGATCCAGCTGCGCCCGGCGCCGCGGATGATTGTCTGCGCAAATAAACGCGGTGGTGCCAGGACGAAAAAGACTCCGCAAGCCGAATCGCTGCGGCAAAATCCCATGGGTCGGTGACAGGATTGTTACGATTAGCCATCGGGGCGGATGCCGTGGCAACCGCCGCCGCCAGCACCGTCACACGAATGAGATATGAAATGGCAATTGTTGTTGCATGCGATTCGAAATTGCGGCAGCGGCAGAACCGCGGCCGAAAACGGCGCCATGAAAGTACTGGTCGCGACGGACGCGTGGCGTCCGCAGGTCAACGGCGTCGTACGCACTTTGGGCGCGCTGGCCCGCGCCGCCGGCAAGCTCGGCGTCGAAATCGAATTCCTGTCACCGGAAGGTTTCTGGACGTTTCCGGTGCCGACCTATCCGGGATTGCGGCTGGCGCTTCCGGGCCGCAAAAGCATCGCCGCGCGCGTCGAGCGCGCCAAGCCCGACGCCATTCATGTCGCGACCGAGGGTCCGATCGGCTATGCGGTGCGGGGCTACTGCATAAAAGCTGGGCGGCCGTTCACCACCAGCTACACCACGCGGTTCCCGGAATATATCGCCGCGCGCTCGCCTATTCCGCAGGATTGGATCTATCGCGCGCTACAGCGGTTTCACGCTGCTGCGGCCGTGACCATGGTAGCTACGCCGTCGCTGATGAATGAGCTTTCCGGCCGGGGCTTCGCCAATCTCGGCATGTGGACCCGCGGTGTCGACGTCGATCTGTTCCGGCCGGACCGTGCAATCGATCTCGATTTCCCGCGGCCGATTTTCATGACCGTTGGCCGAGTGGCCGTGGAAAAAAACTTGCCAGCGTTTCTGTCGCTCGATCTGCCCGGCAGCAAAGTGGTGATCGGCGCCGGCCCGCAGCAGGCCGAACTCAAGCGGCGATTTCCAGGGACCAAATTTCTCGGCCAACTCGACAATGGGATTCTTGCCGCGCATCTGGCGGCGGCCGATGTCTTCGTGTTTCCGAGCCTGACCGACACGTTCGGCATCGTGCAACTCGAGGCCCTGGCGAGCGGCGTTCCTATCGCGGCTTTTCCAGTCACTGGGCCGCGCGACGTCATCGGCAATAATCCAGTCGGCGTATTGAACGAAGACCTGCGCGCCGCCTGCATGCAGGCGCTATGGATTTCGCGGGAAGCCTGCCGCGAATTCGCCTTGCGCTATTCGTGGGAAAACAGCGCACGCCAATTCATCGCCCATGCGCGCAAAGTCGCCGTTGGCGCCATCGGCGAAGCGATGGCCACGCCGCCGCTCGCCCAACCGGCGTCCGATTCCGAAGCGCAAACCCTCGTGCCTGGCTGCAACGCAAGCCCGACAAGGATCACGCATGAACAGTCTGCCTGACCATGATCTCGACAAATCGACCGTGACCAAAGCCTATGCCCGCTGGGCGCCGGTTTATGATCTCGTGTTCGGCGCGGTGTTCGAGCGCGGCCGCCACGCCGCCATCGCGGCGGCAGAGCGGATCGGCGGCCGCATCCTCGAGGTCGGCGTCGGCACTGGGATTTCCTTGCCGCACTATTCCAAGAGCTGCCGGCTGTGCGGCATCGATATTTCTGCACCGATGTTGCGCAAGGCGCAGGAACGAGTCACCGAACTAAAGCTCACTCATGTCGAAGGGCTTTGGGTCATGGATGCCGAGCATTTATCCTTCCCCGATGGTTCCTTCGATGTCGTGGTCGCGCAATATGTCATCACAACGGTACCCAATCCGGAAGCGACGCTCGACGAATTTGCGCGCGTGTTAAAGCCTGGCGGCGAAATCGTGCTGGTCAGCCGCGTTGGCGCTGAGGCCGGCTTGCGGCGCTCGCTCGAGCATTGGTTCCAGCCGGCCGCGCGCAAACTCGGCTGGCGTACGGAGTTTTCTTTCGTGCGTTACGCGCGCTGGGCGGCAAAAGCCTCCGGCATGCGCTTGATCGAGCGCCGCGCCATGCCGCCGTTCGGACATTTCAATCTGATCCGCTTCGGCAAAGACGGTGGGGCAAGTCGGATTATCGAATCCATGCCGATGCGCGCGGCGGGCTAATCCTCCAGCCCTGTCACAAGGGATTCATCGAATCGCAATATCCAGACAGAACGACCGCTCGGCATTGGGCAGGCAAAAACGCTGCCCGACACAAGGACGAGACGAATGGAAAATTTTCGGGAGGCGTTACGGACTCAACGCTGGGACGATCACCGCTACTATCACCACAGTCGGATCAATCAAACCCTCCACCTCGTCAGCGCGGTAAGTTTCCTGTTCTCCTATGTGATGATCTTCAAGGATCCGGCGATCTCGGCGCTGGCCGGTTGGCTCGTCGCGATGACCACGCGGCAGACTGGACATTTTTTCTTTGAGCCGAAAGATTATGACGTGGTGAACAGGGCCACGCACGAATACAAGGAAGAGATCAAGGTCGGATATAATCTGCGCCGCAAGGTGGTGCTGCTGACGATCTGGGCGCTGGCGCCGCTGCCGCTTTACTTCGATCCAAGCTATTTCGGTCTATTCACGCCAGCCGCCGACAAGACGGGCTTTGTCCGTCAGGTGGCGATGATCTGGCTCGCGCTCGGGATCGGCGGCGTGTTGTTCCGCACCGTGCAGTTGTTCCTCGTCAAGGACGTTCAGACCGGTCTCGTTTGGGCAACTAAAATCCTCACCGATCCGTTTCACGACATCAAGCTTTACCACAAGGCGCCGTTTGCGCTTTTGCGGGGCAAGCTGATCGATCCGGGCATCGGCCGCCACCGCTGGGATGAGGATGACGCGGAAGAGGCTGAAGAAGCGCCGCGCTTCACTTAATCGAGAAGTTGCCGCCATTTTTGGCGCGCGCCGCGCAGTGACGACAAGCGATGGGCGATGATCTCCTTGAGCACCGCCCGCCTGATGGTCCGGTTGCTCGCGGCAGGATCATGCCACCACCAGCCGCCCCGCTGCATGGCGCTGGCCGCGGCCACGAAGCGGTCGGCAACGGCGCCGAAATCGGCATCGCTGTAATTGAGGCTGAAGATCAGGCGTCCGGTGCCGATCCAGCTCAGCATCAGCCCTTCGGCGCGCAGGTAATATTGCAGCATCCAGTTGTAGCGCGACGGCTGCGTGTAACAGACGGTCCAGATCGACGACAGATTGACCATCCGCACCGGCAAGTTGGCCGCCGCAAGACGCGTATTGAGCGCGCGGGCGCGTGCGTTCCAAACGCCGTCGAGATCGCAATAGAGCACATCGATGTCAGGCGCGTTGAGCGCGTGCAAAAATTCGTTCATCGCCGCCATGACGTAAGGGTGCGAATTGAACGTGCCGCGGGCAAGACAAATGTCGGCCGGCCAATCGTCGCGGCAACGTTTCATCATGTCACCGCGTCCACAAACGACGCCGACCGGCAGGCCGCCGCCGAGCGTCTTGCCATAGGTGACGAGGTCAGCTCGCACGCCGAAATATTCCTGGGCGCCGCCCTTGGCCAGTCGAAACCCGACGAACACCTCGTCGAAGATCAAGACGATGTTCCGCTCGCTGCAGACCGCGCGGAGCTTTTTGAGCCAGTCGGCGTAGCGGGCCTTGTCGAAATGCGCGCTGCGCCCACTGTCGATCAGCGCCGAATCGCTCGGCGGCGCGGTGTTGATATGCATCGCTTGCAGCGGATTAACCAGCACGCAGGCGATGTTGCTCCGTTTGCGCAACACCTGCAGCGTGCGGTCGGACATTTCGCTGAGCGTGTAGGTTTGCCGCGCCGTCACCGGGTTGCCGATACCGGGCTGCACGTCGCCCCACCAGCCGTGATAGGCGCCGCTGAAACACACGACATGCGAGCGACGGGTGTGATAGCGCGCGAGCCGCACGGCCTGCATCACAGCTTCTGTTCCCGACATGTGAAACGAAACTTCGTCGAGCCCGGAGACATCCCTCAGCATTTGCGCATTCTCGGCGACGACCGGATGATACGAGCCAAGCACCGGACCGAGGTCGTGCACACGTGCCGCGCCGCGCTCGATCGTGTTCTTGTAGAAGTCGTAACCGAGCAGATTGACGCCATAAGAGCCGGTGAGGTCGTAAGCCAGGTTGCCGTCGAGATCGATCAGCGTCACGCCGCGCGAGGATTGAACAAAGCTCGCGGAAGGCAGATGCGCCCGCACAATGCCGCGATATTGGAACGGCACCCGATACGCGGCGGTGAATTGCAGGTCGGACAGCGCCTGCGCCGCCTCGGCAGTGCAGCGAATCGTCTCCGCGAAGCGCGTACGGTAAAATTGCGAAAGCCGCTCGAAACCGGCCCGCCGCCGCGCCGCGATGTCCGCCGGCGCGCCGTCGGAACAGAAAAAGCGCTCCATGTCGTATTGGTAGAACGGCACAAAGCGGGCGAGGCGGCGGGCAATGCGCGCATGGCCGGCAAGCGAGGCGTGCTTGGCCTGCGACAGTTCAAGCCGCTTGCGCAATTTCGCGACCGAAGCTGCGACGGCCGCCGCGCCGACCCCGTAAAAGCCGAGAGTCGCAGGACCCCATTCCATCGAATCGCGGTTTAGCTGGGAGTTTTTACAGGCGCATGACGGTCAAGGCTCAAATTCTTAAGATTTTCGAGCAGGAGGACGTCAATTTCCTGCTGACCAACCGGATTCCGCGCCGGCTGGCGACGCAATTCATCGGCTGGTTCAGCCGAATCGAACAGCCCCTTGTCCGCGATCTTTCGCTGGCCGCTTGGCGGTTGTTCGCCGATCTCGATCTCAGCGAGGCCAAGAAAGAGCAATTCAATAGCCTCCACGATTGCTTCATCCGCGAACTCAAGGATAGCGCCCGCCCGATCGACCAGCGCGGGCAGATCCTGGTCAGCCCCTGCGACGCGATTGTCGGGGCTTGCGGCAAAGTTGCCGGCACCGAGGTGTATCAGGCCAAAGGGTTTCCATACGCGTTGCGGGATCTGCTCTGCGACGAAGAGCTCGTCGAAGCTTATCGCGACGGCTGCTATGCGACGTTGCGGCTGAAATCGAGCATGTATCACCATTTCCACGCGCCATATGAGGGCCGCATCGAGCGGGTCCGCTACATTTCCGGCGACACGTGGAACGTCAATCCGATCGCGCTTAAACGGATCGAGCGGCTGTTCTGCAAAAACGAGCGTGCGGCGCTGACCTTAAGGCTCGCACCGAACAGCCAGATGGTGACCTTGGTTGCAGTTGCAGCGATCCTGGTCGCTAGCATTCGGCTCCGTTGCCTCGCCGATGCCTTCAACCGAAATTATCGCGGGCGAAGCATCATCGACTGCGAGCGTCCCGTGCGCAAAGGCGAGGAACTGGGCTGGTTCGAGCATGGCTCGACGATCGTCGTGTTCGCGCCGGATGGTTTTGCTCTATGCGAGCACATCGGCGACGGCGCTGCGATCCGCGTCGGCGAGCCGCTCATGCGGCTACCGTGACCGCGCCCGATTGCCCCAAAAGCATGATCCCGAAAAGTGGATGCCGGTTTTCGGAAAGGATCATGCTCAAACAATAAGCTAAAGCGAAATGGCGATTCAACCTAACGCCATTTCGCGTCAGCCGTTCGCTTTTTTCAGTTCCTCGGCTTGCTCGTCATCGAGCTGTTTCGCTCGTGCAAAGGCGGGCCGCGCGTTCATTCGCTGCCAGTACCGTTCGAAAGCGGGTCGTTTCTCCAACGTGCCGAACATCATGCCGAAGCCGATTTGCGCACCGACATAGAGGTCGGCGGCCGTGAAATTATTGCCCACCAGATAGTCGCCGGACGAAACCGCTGCTTCCAGAGTGCTCAGGGTTTTGGTGAAATTACCATAGCTCATCATCCGCTCCCGCTCAGGCGGCGCCACAAAACCCAAAACCTTATTGCTTGCGGCAGCTTCGAATGGGCCGGCACAGAAGAACAGCCAGCGATAATAGGCCGCGCGCAATCGGTCGCCAGGCGGTGGCGCAAGTCGCGCTTGCGGGAAGGCGTCAGCCAGATAGGCGCAGATCGCGGCGGTTTCGGTAACGATGGCGTCGCCGTGGCGCAGCGCTGGGACTTTGCCCATCGGATTGATGGCGAGATAGTCCGGCGCCTTCATCGTCGAGGCGTAGTCGAGCAGTTCAACTTTGTAAGGTGCGCCGACTTCTTCAAGCATCCAGCGCGCGACGCGGCCGCGCGACATCGGATTCGTGTAGAGAACGAGCTCATCGGCCATGGCAGATCCTTTCAAAATGGACGCAAAATATGGGATCGCGCCCCGAGCGCTGCAAGCGGTTTACGGCGACGCGACTTTGCAGGCGGCGAGCAGGCCTTCCAAGCGGACGATGTCTTTCGTTTTCGCCTCGACGACTCCTTCAAGCCGCGAAATATTTTGCATGAGACGCTCGGTGGTCAGCCGCAGAAAATAATAACCGAATTCCGGGTTCTGAAAGTAGAGTTCGAGCAGCTTTTCGTAGGTGATGGTCAGAACGTCGCCGTTCTCGATGCATTCCACCGTTTGGGTGCGCCGGTTCTTGGGATCGACGAAACCAAGTTCGCCCATCATGCGTCCAGGCGGCAGTTCGATGCCGATCTCGCTTACGAGAAAT
>Ga0193751_1000644_pt1 | contig 25782 bp, 22 predicted proteins | sample L1c2metaG_FD_143050 | JGI IMG/M metagenome (GOLD analysis project Ga0193751, IMG submission 143050) | Soil microbial communities from a riparian zone of the East river system, Colorado, United States - L1c2 | ecosystem: Environmental > Terrestrial > Soil > Riparian zone | place: USA: East River... | reverse complement strand
CTGCCAAATGCCCCCATCGACGGGATTACCGCTCCCAGTCAGTGAAACTACCCAGGCGTACATCTCGTTTCGTCCCGGCATCGCCGCAATTTCTGCGCGGTAGATAGGGCACGCGTATCCGTTCGACGTGGATTGCGGCGGGCACACTGTAGCGCTTAACGCAGCTTCACCGGGCTGGAAAGCGAGACGCATCCAGTGAGTTCCATCCGGTGAAGAATAAAAGCCATGGTAACGAACTGCCGCGAAGAACATACCGGCACCGGCGTTGTACACGACGGATGTGGCGGAGGTAGGGTCAGTGGCCCCGCCCGGGTCGACCAAGACGTCGTACGTCCAGGTCAGTCCGGCATCGAGCGAGGTGTAAAGACCGCGCTTGGTATTGGCGGTGACGGCGCCGTCAACTGTGCCTTCCGATGTTGTGGCCATTGCGGCAACGACCGTATTCGTTTGCCCGCTGGCAGAACTGAAGGCCATGCGCGTTCCACCCAGACCGCTGAAGGACAATCCGCCTCCGTTCGCAGAGGGAATCAGAGTCCACGTTGTGCCGGCATCGGCCGAGCGCAGAATGCCAAGTCCGAAATAGGAGTCGCCGGAATTATCCGCTTCGCCGGTGGCAGAGAGAATTACAGTCCTTGCCGGATCGACGTTGCCAGGTTGAATCGCTATCGCGCCAATTGAGAGCGTAGCTTGATCGTCGGTGACAGGGGTCCAAGTCACGCTGCCGGCGGCATTGTTGGCCGCATTGATTGACTTCCATACTCCGCTTTGCGCCCCACCGATGTAGATCGTATTCCCAGTCGGGTCCGCAGGATCGATCGCAATGGAGGTCGCGCGTCCGGAAACCTGACGATAATCCTGCGTACCATTTCCGCTAGCGTCCGAGGCCAGCGGCATGGGGCCTAATGCCGTCCATGGGACTGACGATGACACGCCCTGTCCGGTGGGGAGAGTTGTCGCAGCGACAACTGCAGCGTGCCGCATGCGCATCTGCAACTTAGCCTGATAAGCTCGGTGGCGAAGTTCAGCAGAGGGTTTGCCGCGAATCAGACGCCCGCGAAAGAACCATTCATTTCGCTCTTTAATGTGGTCAGAGTCGGAGTCCGGGATGGGACTCTGAGGAACGGTCTGTTTCGCGCCTTGCGCCTGCACGACGGAACAACAAGCCAGGGCGAACGCCAGAACTCGCAACCAGTGAAACAGATGATGGCTTAACATACGGATCTCGTCACCGCCAGTATCGAGAGCGGATGCGGACGAAGCAACGCAAAAGCGCTCTCCCACGCCGACATTGGACCACTTTGGGAAAATTCGCTAATGCCGCTGTGCGCACCAAATGCTCTCGCCCTGTACAATCTGCTACCTATATTGTTCGCGGAGTGCCACAGACGTGATACGGTTGAAACGCGTACGGTTCATCTTCTCCATACTATTTGCGGTCACCATCGCATTCGCTGCGACTTCGGGATGGACTCAGGACACGAAAATCGCGTCCGAGGTCGGCGTGGCTGCGGCGGCCGACTTGAGCGTGGTGTTAAAAGAAATCGCCGATGGCTTCCAGAAGAAGACCGGAGTGAAGGTAAAACTCTCGTTCGGAGCCTCAGGCGCGCTCACACAGCAGATTCAGAACGGAGCTCCCTTCGATGTGTTTTTCTCGGCCGATATGGATTATCCCCGCCAACTCATTGCCGCAGGTGAGGCCGACAACGCCAGCTTGTATCAATATGCGGTGGGAAAGCTCGTGCTGTGGGTTCCGGCGGATTCAACGCTAGACATTGAACACCAGGGTCTGAACGTTTTGTTCGATCCTTCGGTTAAGAAGATTGCAATCGCCAATCCGCAACATGCTCCGTATGGCCGCGCGGCCGTAGCGGCCTTGAAGCATGGCGGCGTATATGATCGCGTGTCGGATCGCCTGGTGTTGGGCGAGAACGTCTCACAGGCCGCGCAGTTCGTGGAGTCGGGCAATGCGCAGGCGGGATTTTTGCCACTGGCACATGCGGTTGCGCCGGCGCTGCGCGGCAAAGGAAAGTATTGGGAGGTTCCTGAAGACACCTATCCTCCGCTAGCGCAAGGAGTGGTGGCGCTTTCGCGCTCGCAGCATAAGAAGGAAGCCGCGGAGTTTCTGGAATACATCAAGACAAAGGAGTCGGCGGAGTTATTCCGCAAATACGGCTTCACGCTGCCTCGAAAATAGTACGCGAATCAAGTAGCGCCGGCATCCTGCCGGCTGTCCCGAGAGCGTCTCGCCCTCGGCGCGGCCAGCGCCGCACTCGCAGAGGGTTTCGAGTAAAACGCAATTCTTATGGCAATCGACTGGCAAGCATTCTGGCTTACGCTGCAACTCGCAATCACCGTATCGGCCATATTGCTGGTGCTCGGCTTGCCTATCGCCTGGTGGATCGCCTTTTCCAATTGGCGCTGGAAGTTTCTAGTGGAGGCTGTTGTAGCCCTGCCTATCGTCCTTCCGCCGACAGTGCTGGGATTTTATGTGCTGGTGGTGCTGGGACCTCGCAGCCCGCTGGGCCGCTGGTGGATCTCGCTGACCGGCCATACTTTGGCTTTCACCTTCAGCGGGTTGGTGATTGGTTCGATTCTTTATAGCCTACCATTTGCGGTGCAGCCTTTCGCTGCCTCGTTCGCCAGTGTAGATCGCAAGTTGATCGCGGCGTCAGCAACGCTGGGCGCTTCCCCGCTGCGTACTTTTTTTCGCGTGATCGCGCCGCTCTCTCTCCCGGGATTGATCACGGGCACCGCGCTCAGCTTCGCTCACACCATGGGAGAGTTCGGGGTCGTGCTCATGGTCGGCGGAAATATTCCCGGCGTGACGCGCACGGTCTCCATCGATATCTTCGACCGGGTGCAGGCTTCCGACTATGCCACCGCCAATCAGACCGCACTGCTGCTGCTCGTGTTCTGCTTTGCCGTGCTGGCCGTGGTCTACAGCGTCAATCGGAAGGCTTGGGTCATGGGACCTATAAAATAGTCTGCGATGAGCGCTCCCCGCATCGACGATCCCGCAGCCGCTGCTGTCTCGTCGTCCGTTAATGCTCTAGAAGTCGATGCTCAAGAAAAAATCGCCGGCCCACTGCTCGATGTCCAACTGCGCAAACGGTTCGCTGCGGAGGCGCGGGAATTTGTTTTGGAAGTGGAGTTTCGTGCCGCACCGGGCTTCACCATCCTATTCGGGCCATCTGGAGCCGGAAAAACGACGGTCTTGGATTGCATTGCTGGATTAGTCAAACCGGACTCCGGGCGCATTGCCATGGGGGACCGCATTCTGCTCGATAGGGGGCAATCTACCGATCTCTCTGTGTCGAAACGGCGCGTCGGATACGTGTTTCAGAGTCTCGCCCTGTTTCCGCACCGGACTGTGGAGAGGAATGTCCAGTACGGCCTTCAGCACTTGCCGCAGGCCGAGCGGGTGGCGCGTGCGTCCGCGATTCTGCAGGCCTTCCGCATTGGTCACCTCGCGCAGCGTTATCCGCGGGAAATTTCCGGCGGAGAAAGCCAGCGCACGGCATTGGCGCGAACCCTGGTTACCGATCCAGCCGTATTGCTCTTGGACGAGCCATTGGCGGCGCTCGATGCGGCTACCAAGGCAATGATCATTGACGACTTGCGGCAGTGGAACCAAGCCCACCGCATTCCCATCCTTTATGTGACCCACAGCCGCGAGGAGGTCTTTGCCCTGGGCGAGCGTGTGATTGTCCTCGATGCTGGACGCATCGTGGCTCAGGGCACACCACACGAAGTCATCGCAGCACCGCAACAGGAAACGGTTGCACAGTTGGTGGGCTTCGAAAATATTTTCGATGCCGTGGTGGAGACGGTAAGTCCCCAGCGCGGCACCATGACATGCCGCGTGATAGGAGACGGCGGCCCCTTGCTTCTTGAAACCCCGCTGGTGCGGGGCGGCGTGGGCTCGGCACTGCGTGTGGGAATTCGAGCGGGCGACATTCTGCTGGCCACGGCCCCCCCGGTTGGCTTGAGTGCGCGCAACGTGATTCCGGGACGTATCACTTCACTCGAGCAGCGCGATGTCATCGTCTCCGCGCGAGTGAAATGCAGAGTCGAGATGGAAGTTCACGTCACCCTGGCCGCGCGAGATTCGTTACAACTGGAACCCGGTCGCGAGGTATGGCTTGTAATTAAGACGCACTCGTGCCACTTAATGCAGCGTTAGACCGTGGAGAGTGCCCCCAGGGTTGAGACACGAAAAGCCGAACTCTACTTAACCCTTGAAGTGAGGAAAATCCGACTTCTTGGCAACTACCGTACCGAAACGATAGTTCCCACCTTCGTGAGCAGAATAGTGGCACGATTGGCATAAGACGACGCAATTGTCTACCACAGCCAGTCCCCCGGACTTCACCGGTGTCATATGATGCGCGTGGACGATCTCGCCAAACTCGTGATCCATGCGGCTGGCTTCGCCCAGCGCCCTGATCATCGTTCCACAGCTGGCGCAGCGAAACTTTTGACGCCCCAGGGCTAGTTTAATCGTGGCGGTATTAAATTCGTTTAGACGCGTCGTCGAAGCCATGCTGCAACTCCTGGCGCCGAAGCATAGCACACGTTAAGGAACGTGAATACGAACCATCAAGTGCTCACGCGTTGTGATCCTCAACCGCGAACCAGAACGCGCCAACATCGCATTCTCTTCCCCCTGCTCCATCTCAATCACCGCGACCCACTGCCCCTTGCGTTCTTCCGAAAACACAACCCGTCCGCCAAGGATCTGCGCCACGGCGACTGGCGGCAGGTCCCGGTGGAAGCCGAAAAATCGCCGCTTTAGATTGTCCCAGGCTTTCCACCGATCCAGCAGCGGGTGCGCCGGCTGATATTTCGTGGAGAAAACCAGAGCAACTTCAAAGTGCGAACGGAACTCCGCAGCCGAAAGTATTTCTTCTAAGGAGAAATCTTCAATACGCACGACTTGCACCGGCCGAGTAACATAACCGAGCCACGGACGCGTCAGTTCGTCCGAAGCCGGCCATGCGGTCAGAGTATGCGCCATGGGATAACGAGCCTCCAGAAAGCGCACCCCGTCCTGATGCAAAACGACGTAATCGCGATACGCGAGATTATCCTCCAGTGAGAATCCGTACGGCGGATTCCAGAACCAAGCCATCACGAAGGCAACTGCAACAGCCGCGACGGCAGCGGGCCAATAGCGCAGCCGCCTCCTTAGCGTCGACGCGGCAACGATGATCACCAGAGGAACCGCCGGCAGCATGTAACGCGCCAACACGGCGCCCCCAATCAATGCCATGGCAATAACGTACGCCGCAACTACGACCAGAAATATGATCTGCACTGAAATCGCAATGCGCGGACGCTCACAACCGTCATCCCTCAACGGAGGCAGAAGCATCGCCAGCAACATGCTTAGCGTCAGCAGCCATAAATGCAGATAGCCGAAAGCCTGCCACAGGCGCAGTACCAACGCCAGCAGGAATCGCAAAGGACTTAGTGTCGCCGCGACGTTATAGCGGAAAAATTCCGGATTGCCGAAAACGTACCCCGTGCGGGCATAGTGATACGCGTACCACAGCAAAAGCGGAAGCAGTGGAACCGAGACTGACAGAATTCGGCGAGTGTAACGCGTTTCCTGTTCGGCACTCGCGAACTTCCATAGCTCTCCAATTGCGCCCCTTTTGGTCGCGACGAAACGCAAAGTTTCCCATCCGGCGAGAGCCATCGGCGTAAGAATTGCAGTCTCTTTAGCAAGGGCGCCCAGCGAGAACCAGATCGCGACTGCAACCGGTCGCTCCTCCAGATATGCACACAAGCCAAAAAAAGTAAGCCCCGCGGCAGCCAGATCTACCTGCGCCAGGGAGCTTTGCACGAAGAACACCGGATACAACGCGGTGCACAACGTGGAAGCGATCGCCACTTGCAGATTGGCCGCGCGCTCAGCCAGACGAAATAATCCGAGCAGCGAGAAGCCAGCCACCACCAACATTGCCGATCGCGTCACCAGCGGCGCGTAGCCCACGATTTTCCACCACAGCGCGATCCAGGCCAGCACTAACGGGGGATGCGCATTCGATACGGTCGTATGCGGAATCAGGCTTCCGCCGAGCAGGAGGTCGCGCGCGGAAGGAACGTAGTATCCGGCTTCATCCCAAAAGTAAGGAAGCTGCAGCAGTGGGACGTGCAACAGAAAAATCACAACAAAGATGACCGCGAACACCAGTGCGGGATGCGGGCTCAAAGAGCGCTTCGGCGAAGTCATTCTATCCATGAACCATTGTGATCGACCCGCTCTATTCGTAGAGACGTTGCTCGCAACGTCTCTCTAACCATGATCCCGAATGATGGCCGCCGAAACGTAGCAGCTACGTCTCCACCGCAAGCCAGGGCTAGTGCACCGGCCCCTGCGGACTCATGCGCGGATCGAGCTTAATTTCCCCAAAAGCGCTTTCGTACCCGCCCACGTTCTGCTGAAGAAGTCCGAGCAGCGCCTTAGCTTGCTGTGGGCTCAAATAAATACCCTGGAAGTTCTTGATCTCAACGTGGGTCTCCGTCTGCTGCTGCAGTGTGCCGAAAACCAGGAAGAAGTCCCAGATATTGACTCGCATTTGTACACTGTTGGCATAATTTTCGCGGTACCCGGCATCGTTCGTTAACTTCACATTCGGTTGCGTCGGATTATTCATAGGCTGGAAGTGTAAACGAGTCAGCCATCGCGATGGAAACGAAGCTTTGAACGCCCACAATTCGGTGCAAATGACGAAAACTGTCATGCCTTTGATAGTTTCTGGCGGCCCTTGGAATCCCACGTTCTGCGCCCAGGCCCGACGTTCGTGCAGCCGCCAATTGAAAACAAAGTACTTGCAAGCATTGTTATTGTTACTTTCGGAAGTACCTCGTGGCGCACAAAGTGCGATACAGTCTAGGTTGCTCAACCAAAATGGAGACGGTACGGCTATGGCTCATAAGGATCACGAGCTGACGGAAGAGATTGTCCTTCCCGAGAATCTTCTCCCCTTAGAATCCGTCCTGGGCGAGGGCGTATCGGCACTGGATCTGTGCAAGGTCTTGGCCAAGATTTTTCGCGTGCAATCGAATGAAGTCGCGCTGTTGCGATTGGAAGGCGGACTGCTTCAGTTTGTTTTTCCCGAACACCTGCGCACTTCTGGTGCGATTCCATTGTCCAGCAAAGCGGTCGCAGCGCACACAGCTCTGAGCAAAAAGCCTGAGATTTTCAATAACTTTGCGCGGGTGAAGCACGCCAGTATTTTTGAAACTATCAAACCGAACGCAAGCGAGTCGGACACTGCGGCTCCTCCGGCGCCCATCCAGAAGCTGATGTCAGTTCCAATTATGGATAGAGACTCGGTGGTTGTGGGCGTGATTCAGATTTCGCGTAAGGGGCTCGATTTGAAGTTCGCGCAAGATTTCAGCCGCGAGGACTTGCACGATCTCGAGTTGGTGGCCGGTCTGCTGGCCACTGCTCCCGCTCTCCTGACCAACTAGCCGGGATAGTCCACCCTAAACATTCAATCGGATGAAGGCCAATAACGAAGCGCGCCTTTCTCCGTGTTCTCCAACCTGTCAGCGATCTCGGCGATTAAATGGTTTCGTCTCTGCTCCGATACTCTCATCCCTTCGCCGGAACCCGCAGATCCGTTCCAGTCATCTCTTTCGGCTCGTCGACTCCGAGCATTCCTAGCAAAGTGGGCGAAATATCGCGCAGCGATCCGTTGGGCTTGAGCGTGAACAGCTTTGCGTTTTCCGAAACGACGATAAAAGGCACCGGGTTGGTCGTGTGCGCGGTATGCGGCCCGCCGGTCGCGGGATCGATCATCATTTCTGCATTGCCGTGATCGGCGGTGATCAGCATCGCTCCGCCTTTTGCGCGAACCGCGGCCTCAATGCGGCCCAAACAAGCATCCACCACTTCGACCGCCTTGATCGTGGGTTCAATTTTGCCCGAGTGTCCGACCATGTCGGCATTGGCAAAGTTCACGATCATCACGTCGAATGTCCCTTCTTCAGTTGCTTTAACAATCGCGTCGGCAATGCCCGCCGCGCTCATCTCCGGCTTCAGATCGTACGTCGCGACCTTAGGCGATTGCACCATCACACGCTCTTCCCCCGGAAACGGCTGTTCCACGCCGCCATTAAAAAAATACGTGACGTGCGCATACTTCTCGGTTTCTGCCACCCGCAGGTTGCGCATATTCAACCCGCCCATCACGTTGGCCAGAATGTTCGCCATCGATTCCGGCGGGATCACTACCGGCAGGCTGAAATTCTTGTCGTAGCGGGTCATGCAGACGTAACGCAGATTCTTCGGCACGCGATCGCGCGAAATCGTCGCATCCAGATCGGCCGCGCCCGGCAGATCGCTGCCGCCTTTCTCGTTCAATCCGCTATTGCGGGCGAGCGCGCGCGTAATTTGCCGAACCCGGTCGGCACGAAAATTAAAGCAGATGCACGAATCTTCATTACGAATGGTGGCCAGTGCCTGCCCGCGGCTGTCGGTGCACACGAACGGAATCACAAACTCGTCCGTTACTCCGTTGTTGTAGCAAACCTTCATACCCTGCACGGGATCGGCGCACTTCCCGCCTTCCGCGTCAGCAAACACCATCGCGCCATAGGCCTTGGCAATACGCTCCCAGCGCCGGTCACGGTCCATGGCGTAGTAACGGCCATTGACGGTGGCGATCTTGCCGCAGTTGTACTCGCGCATTTTCTGTTGCAGTTGCTCGAGATATCCCGCGCCATTGGTCGGCAGGGTATCGCGCCCGTCCATGAAAGCATGCACGAATACGCGGTCCAGGCCATTCTCCTTTGCCATCTTCAGTAGCGCGTAAAGATGCGCCTGCTGCGAGTGCACACCTCCATCCGAAACCAGCCCGAACAGATGCAGACGCCGATCCCCGGAGCGCGCATTCTTCATCGCATCGAGCAGCACGGGATGCTTGAGCAAATCTCCCGTCCGGATCAGTTCGTCGATGCGCGTAATATCCATAAGCACGATGCGCCCCGCCCCAATGTTCAGGTGCCCGACCTCGCTGTTACCCATTTGTCCTAAAGGCAGTCCCACAAACGGCCCGCTGGTATGAATCAGCGTGTTGGGATACTCGCGCAACAGCCGGTCGTACGTTGGCTTGCGGGCGAGCGCGATGGCGTTGGCTTTAGCTTCGGCTCGGTATCCCCAGCCGTCGAGAATGACGAGAACGAGAGGTTTAGGACGGATCATATATCTCGCAAGCTTTCCTAGGGAATTCTATTAACGTCGTACCGCTACCAGATCACATCAACTGGATAGTGTTCAAACACGGGATCAGCCGTGATAAGAGGAAGGTCTTCCTCAATGCTCTGCGCAATCAGGATGTGGTCGAATGGATCGCGATGATGCACTGCCAAGCTCTCGATTCGCAGGACGTGATCCAGCTTGATGGGCAGCACCTCGATCCTGTTCTCGACAAGCTCTTTGACAAGGTACGGACCGGAAGGCTCTGGCAGAGGAAGTTTGCCGGCCTTCACCTTTATTAAAATCTCCCACAGACTGGCCACGCTCAGCCACAACGCATTAGAACCCGTGAATATTTGTTGTGCGCGGCGGGAAAGTCTTCCGTCGTCTGAAATCGCCCACAAGAAAACGTGGGTATCGAGAAGAGCCTTCATTCCCAGAAGAGATCCTCGATCTCTTTAGGCAATGGATCATTGAAATCATCAGGCACCGTGAACTCACCTTTCGCCGTACCCAGCACCCGCCTTTTGGGCTGACCGTCTAACGGCACCAGTTTCGCCATCGGCTTCCCCGCCTTAGCAATAATGACTTCTTCGCCCATTGCGACACGTTCGAGCAGGCGCGAAAGGTGTGTTTTTGCTTCGTGAATATTAACTTCCATAAGTTTAGTATAGCTAAGTCATAGACTAAGTCAACCGTTCTCCACCTTAAGGCAAGGGCTACGGACCCTTTATACTCAAGACGAGCGGAGGAATTATGCCTATCAGCGCCTTGTTGCTGCCCGAACTCGATCAGGAAATGAAGAACACCCGCATAACCTTAGAACGCGTTCCCACCGATAAACCAGACTTCGCGCCTCATGCCAAATCGATGCCGTTAGGCAAACTCGCTCCTCACGTGGCGCAACTCGCCGGCTTCGGCCTGACCATCCTTACCACGCCGGAATTGGACTTTTCCAAAGGCAGCTACAAGCCGTTGCCATTCGAGTCTGTTCCACAACTGCTGCAAGCTTTCGATGAGGGTGCAGCCAAAGTTCGTAGCGCGCTGCAAGCCACTCCGGACGAAGCCTGGACGGAAAACTGGAAGCTCAGCTTCCAGGGCAAGGCGATTTTCGAGGGCCAGCGATTCTTGGCCTATCGCGAGATGTTTTTGAATCACATAGTGCATCATCGCGCCCAACTCGGCGTCTATCTGCGGTTGAACGGTAAGCCCGTGCCCGGGATCTATGGCCCATCGGCAGATGAGACGCTGTGATTTTGAAACATTTCGATCGTAGGTTCGGTTAGTCGAAAGCCAGGCTAGCTGCGAAAATTCAGCGCCTTCAGTCCCAAAAACCGCGCCGTCCCACCCAACTCTTCTTCAATCCGCAGCAACTGGTTGTACTTGGCAATGCGATCCGTGCGCGAGGCCGACCCGGTCTTGATCTGTCCCGCACCGGTCGCCACAGCCAGGTCGGCAATGAACGTGTCCTCCGTCTCGCCTGATCGATGCGAAATCACCGACGTATAACCATTCCTGCGCGCCAGATCAATCGCATCCAGCGTCTCGCTGACCGTCCCAATCTGATTGACCTTCACCAGAATCGAATTGGCGACGCCCTTGTCGATTCCCTTCTGCAGAAACTCCACGTTGGTTACGAACAGATCATCACCCACAAGCTGAATCTTTCCACCCAACTCCTTCGTTAGATTCCCCCAGCCATCCCAATCGTTCTCGGCCAAGCCATCTTCCAGCGACACAATGGGATAGTCATTCACCCACTTCGCCCAGAACTTCACCATCTCATCGGAGCTCTTGGCTGACTTGTCCGACTTTTTAAACACGTACTTGCCATCCTGATAGAACTCGCTGGCCGCCGGATCGAGCGCGATCGCGATTTCCTCTCCCGGTTTGTAACCGGCCTGGGAGATTGCTTCCAACACAACTTCAATCGCCTCCACGTTCGACTTCACCGACGGAGCAAATCCCCCTTCATCGCCCACCGCTGTGTTGTAGCCGCGTTTTTTCAGCACGCCCTTGAGCGTATGAAAAACTTCCACGCCCCAGCGCAGCGCTTCCGAGAACGAAGGCGCGCCCACAGGCATCACCATAAACTCTTGGAAATCGACGTTATTGTCGGCATGCGCCCCGCCGTTCAGAATGTTCATCATTGGCGTAGGCAGCGTGTTGGCCCCCGCGCCGCCGAGGTACCGATACAGCGGCATATCCAGGCTCCGCGCCGAGGCGCGCGCCGCAGCCATCGAAACCCCTAGGATGGCATTCGCCCCCAGCCGCCCTTTGTTCTCGGTACCGTCCAGTTCGATCATCCTGCCATCGAGACCGCGCTGATCGAATCCATCCCAGTTCGCCAGCGCTTCGGCGATTTCGCCATTGACGTTCTCGACCGCCTTGAGCACGCCCTTGCCCAGGAACCGGTTCGTGTCCTCGTCGCGCAACTCAACTGCCTCATGCTCGCCAGTGGACGCGCCGCTGGGAACAATTGCGCGACCCATCGCCCCATCCGCAAGAAATACTTCGGCTTCAACCGTAGGATTGCCGCGTGAATCCAGAACTTCGCGTGCGTGTATGGCTGCAATATTGCTCATAAAATTGCCCTCGGATTTCGATTCAGGTAGTTCAGCTTTGATTTCGGTATAGAAGTGATGCGGCGTCCCGTGAGGTAGCCCGCACCGTTTAAATCTGGGCCATCTGCTTTGTGAACGAACGATTATATCGGATAGCTGAGAACGCACTGTGACTTCGGACACATTCTCCTTGGCGGTTTTGACCTTAGAACCGGCCATCCGGCCATCAACGCCGCGCCCTTATCTCCGCTGGTTCCCTGTCCTGCCGCGCATTGTTCCCGCCTTGCGCAAGGATTAGAGTCAAGAGATACAATAATGCTCGGGAATTTGAGGAGGCACCGCCGTGAAGAAGTGGATCGCTCTACCTTCCATCCTGCTGCTGGCCGCTGCGCTGGCAGCCCAGTCTGATTCGTCGACGCCTGCAGACTCGTCCGCGCCAGACGGAGCCGCCCAAACCGATTCACCCCCCGTAGTGACTCCCCAGACCGAACCGCCCGCACCGCAGATAAATGCGCAGCGTGCGTTACCCGCGTCTCCCGTGTCCGTACAGCCCGCAATACCTGTACCCGCTGGGACGGCCCTCATGGTGCGCCTGGATACTACTCTGGCAACCTTCAGCAACCGGGTTGGTGATCCCTTCCAGGCAAAAGTAACCCAGCCGGTCACGTTCAACGGCGCGACGGTGATTCCCGTGGGATCGACGGTCGAAGGTCGCGTCACCAAGGTCAGCGAGCCGCGGCGCATCTCTGGCAGGCCGACCATCGGAATCCTTCCCGAGGCCGTGATTCTTCCGTCCGGCGAGCGCTACTACCTGGACGCTACCCTGACTGACACCAACATTCGCGGCACTGACGTGGATCAGGAAGGCCAGTTCAAAGGACAAACTCACGACCGCCGCGACACGCTCGAGGCCGGTGGTGGCGCCGCCGGCGGCATGCTCATCGGCGGACTGATCGGCGGAGGCCCGGGAGTCCTCATCGGTGGCGCTATCGGAGCAGGTTCAGCAACAGCACACTGGCTGGCCAAGCATCGCTCCGCAATTCTGCCGGCCGGCACCGAGCTCACGCTGGAGCTGAACCGCCCCATGGGCAGCGCAGCTACGAGCGGCGGCAGCAGGTAAATTCGATCCACTCACTAAGGGTCCGCGCCAGCCCACGGACGGAAAATCTATTGCCGGGGTCGCTAACGCGTGACTCTTGTGCGATCTATGTATTCTGCTTCTCGAAGATCTCACGCGCCCGCTCAATCGTATCGGCTTCTTCCGCGGATTTATCCGGTCGCAGCCGCACGATGCGCGGAAAGCGCAGCGCATAGCCGCTTTCATGGCGGTCGGATTGCATCATGTTATTGAACGCCACTTCCAGCACAATCTTCGGTTCCACCGTCCGTCGGAATCCCTGATCTTCTAACGTATGATCCAAAAACCACTCTGTCATCTCGGCGATTTCCGCGTCGGTTAACCCGGAATAGGCCTTGCCAATATTCACGAGCCGCTCGCCGTTCCATACCGCGAAGGTGTAATCACTGAGCACCCCAATGCGCTTGCCGTGCCCGTACTCCACTGCGGTCACAACAACGTCGAGCGTGGCCAGTTCGCGTTTCATCTTCAACCACGATTTTCCGCGCTTGCCCGGCGTGTAGGCTGAGTTGAGATCCTTGATCATCAAGCCTTCGTTCCCTCGCGCCTGTGCTGCCCCGAAAAGCTCGTCCAATTCCTCAGCCGATGCGACGCGAAATACCGGTGCGCGAATAATGCTTGCTGCGCTGGCCTGATTCTCATCTTCCGCTTCAGAATCTCCAAAGACCAGTGTCTCTTGTTTGCTTTTTCTCTGTGCCTCTGTGGCTCTGTGGTGAGTCGCTTTTCTATCCGCTGCCAGCAACCCATCCAGGATTTCCGCCCGCTCCCGCAGCGGTCGGTCCATCACTAACTCGCCTTTGGCATACAACACGTCGAACACCAGGAATGCGACGGGAATCTCCCGCAGCATCTTGAGGCTGACTTTCTTTCTCCCCAGCCTTTGCTGTAAAACGCTGAATGGCCGCGCCCGTCCCAGGTTCACAGCCTTTTGCTCGCTCGCCTCCGACACCGCCTCGTCTACTACTTCCCGCGTGTTCGAAAGAGCTAGAGGAAATTCCCACGCCACAATCTCGCCATCCAGAATTGCGTCCCGCGGCAGTCCGGCCAGCGCCCCCGGCAGCTCCGGAAACGACTCCGTGATCTCGTCGCGCGTGCGCGAGAAGAACTTTACCTCGCCGTCCGCCACATGGGCCTGCGCGCGAATGCCGTCATACTTATCTTCCACCGCCGCGTCCGCGAAATAACTGAGCCCTTCTTCGGGCGATTCGATCGGACTCGCCAGCATGAACCCGAAAGGATGGAACAGCCGCATCTGTGCCTGCGCCAGCGCGCCGCGGGAGGCGAGCCGCAGAGTCTCTCCGATATCGCCAAGCAGCATATTGGCGCGCTGCACGTCCGCTGAAGTGGCGCTATAAGCGCGTGCAATCGCATCCTCGACCAGGCTTTCCTTTAATCCGATTCGCAGATCGCCGGTCATAATCTTTACGATGTACTTGGCTTCGAGCGGCGTCGCGCGCGAAATTAAATCGCGCACAATTGAAGTTTTAGCCGCCGGCCCCCGTGCCGCCGCGATCTGACGAAACGCCGCCTCGACTTCCAAAATGTCCACACCCTGGCTCGAGCGCTGCGGAAGGACTTCGCCTGCAGCCGCTCCCAAATCGCCGTGCCGGCGATAAGCCTCCGCCAGGGTTTCTTCGCTCTTTCCGCCGAGGTCCGCCACGATCCGCCAAAGCGCTCGTCCGCCAACCTGCAACGTGGTCTCTTCCCAAGCCGGAAACGCCCGTCCTGAAAGGAATACCGCCGACACAGCCGCCTCGTCAGTCGTACGCGATTTAAAATAGTCAGCGACGATTCCGGTCTTCAACAGCTTCTTCGTCGTAGCTGCAATCGCTTCGCAAGCTGTCGCTAACTGCTGCATGCATCTCCAATGTAGCGCCGGCGTCCCGCCGGCTGTCGCGAGGGCACCATGCCCTCGCCTCGAGTATCCACCTAACCCTCGCCGCCACTTAAACTTAGCCCTGCACCCAGGCAATCCTAAACGATTGCCATCGTGTGTTACCCTAGAGGCTGCGTCATGAGTACTCTCAGGAGCATCTAAATCAACGTGCGTAAATTACGAAATTACCTTCGCTTCCTCGCCGCGATCCAACTTCTTCCCGCCCTGGAAAGTGGAGAGGAGACGCTTGTCGGCGGGCAGGCCGTGCTTGAAGGAGTGATGATGCGCTCCCCGCACGCCTGGGCCATCGCTTGCCGCAAGCCTTCGGGCGAAGTGGTCACCATGAGCGAACCCTTGGAGCGTCCTTCTGAGAAGCATAAGTGGATGGCTTGGCCCGTCGTACGTGGCGTGATGACCCTGGGCTACGCCATGAATCTCGGCTATCGCGCCCTGCGATTCTCCGCCAATGTCGCCCTCGAAGACATGATGCAGGAAGACGGTCACGTAGCGACAGCCGCCTCGGCTGTCCCGCCAAAGCGAAGCGAAGCGGAGCCTTCGGAACCCGCGAAGTCCGCATCCCGCGAGAAGGCCGCCACCCTCAGCACCTGGCTGGCCGCCGTCAACATCGTGATCTCGCTGGCCTTCTTCATCTTCATGTACAAGTACATTCCTTTGCTGGCGGCGACCGAACTCAAAAAGATCGATCCTGCTCTAGGCGGTCGAATCGTCTTCAACCTGATCGACGGCGGCATCCGCCTGGTACTGTTCCTGCTTTTCATCTGGGGAGTTTCTCTCTGGAAAGATATTCGCCGCGTTTACCAGTATCACGGCGCCGAGCACAAAACCGTCTTCGCTTTTGAAAATGGAGATCCGCTCGAGACAGCAACAGTGCAAAAGTATTCGACGTTCCATCCCCGCTGCGGCACCAGTTTCTTAATGACCGTGATGCTGATTTCGATCGGTTTCTACATGCTGGTTCCCTTCACTACCTTCTGGGCGCGCTTCGCCTCGCGCATTGCCCTGCTGCCGATCATTGCCGGCGTCTCTTACGAGATCATCCGCTTCGCGGCCAAACACCGCGGATCGCTCTTCGCCCTGATGACCGCTCCGGGCTTGTGGCTCCAGCGCATCACCACCAAGCCTCCATCGGACGAGCAAGCCCAGTGCGCCATCGCCGCCCTCGACCACGCCATGTCCCTGGAAAAAGAGCGCGGCGGCGAACTGGTGATTGCCTAGCGGTCCCAACCTGGGAAATCGTCGTTGGTCCGTTGTCGTTGGTCGTTGGCCTGTCCTGAACCCAGCTGTACAGTTCTCCTGGGAGGTTCTCAGCATGTCAGCTTCATTCAAAGATTTGCGCATCTGGCGGGACGCTATGAAATTTGTGATTGAGGTCTACCGAGCCACTGCACAGTTTCCCCGACACGAGTTATACGGCTTAAGCAATCAATTGCGACGCGTGGCAGTGTCGATTCCCAGCAATATTGCTGAGGGTAAGGGTCATCGTTCGGATCGTGAATTTGGAAATTACCTTCTCCACGCAAGAGGTTCGTTATTGGAAGTGCAGACGCAGGTATTGATCGCGAAAGAATTACAATATCTAAGCAACGAAGAAGCTAATCGATTGGGAGCCTCGGCAGACTCCATAGGCCGGAGTCTCAATAGTCTGATCAACTCCCTTCGGGAAACAGTTGCATAAGCAAAGGGCCAACGACGAATTTCCATGTTTGAACGCCTGGACCAAATCGAAGCCCGCTACGAAGAGCTGACCAACGCTCTCGCTTCGCCGGAGATCGTCAATGACTCGGCGCGATACCAGAAGACTGCCAAGGCCCATGCTGAAGTCGCGCCCATCGTCGAGAAGTATCGCGAATATAAGGATCTGACCAAGGGAATCGCGGAAAGCAAGACCGTTCTCGCCGACGAAAAAGATTCCGAGATGCGCGCCTATGCGCACGATGAACTCACTCAACTCGAAGCCCGAGTCAAGGCGGTCGAAGAGGACCTTAAGTTACTTCTCCTGCCCAAAGACCCCAACGACGAAAAGAACATCATCCTGGAAATCCGCGCTGGCACCGGCGGAGATGAAGCCACGCTGTTCGCGGCGGAAATTTTCCGAATGTACACGCGCTATGCCGAAACGCAGCGCTGGAAAGTGGAAGTGCTTTCGTCGTCTGAGTCGTCCGCCGGCGGTTTGAAGGAAGTCATCGCGATCATTGAAGGCAACCGCGTTTTCTCTCAACTCAAGTATGAAAGCGGCGTGCATCGCGTGCAACGCGTTCCGGCAACGGAGCAGCAGGGACGCGTCCACACTTCAGCCGTCACCGTCGCAGTACTGCCCGAGGCGGAAGACGTAGACATCAAGATCGAAGCCAAAGATTTGCGTATCGACACTTTCTGTTCCTCCGGCCCCGGCGGCCAGTCGGTGAACACGACCTACTCGGCTGTACGCATCACCCACATTCCGACTAACACAGTCGTCAGTTGCCAGGACGAAAAATCACAGATCAAGAACCGCGAAAAAGGCATGCGCGTGTTGCGCTCCCGGCTGTACGAGATCGAAATGGAAAAGCAGCAACAGGCTCTGGCCAAAGAACGCAAAGCCATGGTGGGCTCTGGCGATCGCAGCGAAAAAATTCGCACCTACAACTTCCCGCAGAACCGTCTCACTGACCACCGCATCGGCTTCACCATCCACCAGCTCGAAGCTGTAATGGACGGAAAACTTCAGCCCCTGATCGAGGCACTCACTACGTATTACCAGGCCGAAAAATTAAAGCAGGAAGCCGCCACCGTCGTTTGATGAAGTAAACCACCGCGCTTATTGACGGTGCGACAGGTCCTCCGCTGTTTGCGCGGTCGAAACCGAAGACCCTTTCCGTGGCAGCCGCCTCACTGTGGTTAAATTGCCCGTGCAGCTAAAAGCATCTCTCGACTCCGCTATTGCCCGCCTTACCGCAGATAACGTACCTTCCCCGCGCCTGAACGCCGAACTACTGCTCAGGTTCACTCTCAACTGCGACCGCGCTTATCTCTTTGCGCACCCCGAGCGCGAACTCACCGCCGACGAGCGGGCTCGCTACCAGGCCGCTCTCGCCGAGCGGGCTCGCGGCGTCCCAACGCAATACATCACCGGACACCAGGAATTCTGGGGTATGGACCTGATCGTCACTCCGGCGGTTCTCATTCCTCGCCCGGAGACCGAGCACGTGATCGAAGCTATCCTCGAACTGCAAACGTTCGACCTGGCCTCAGACCCACAATTCGCCGCCCAGCCTGCAGAGTCCGACGTCCAAGGTCCGAAGTCCGAGATCCTTCGCATCCTCGATATAGGCACTGGTTCGGGCTGCATTGCTCTAGCGTTAGCCAAAGAATTTCCGGACGCCGAAATTCACGCCACGGATATCTCGGCAGCCGCGCTGGAGGTCGCCCGCATCAACGCCGCTCGCCATCAGCTTGAAAAGAGAATCCATTTCCATCAAGCTGATTTGCTCGAAGGACTTGCCCTGACGAACTTGGACTTCGTCGTCTCCAATCCGCCCTATGTCGGCGACTCGGAAGAAGACCAGGTTCAACTTGAAGTCCGCAAGTTCGAGCCCCGTAACTCCGTGTTCGCCGGCCGTGCCGGGACCGAGATCATCGCCCGTTTGCTGCCGCAGGCTTACGCAGCATTGCGCCCCGGCGGTCGGCTGATTCTCGAGATTAGCGGAACAATTGCGACTAGGGTGGAACAACTTCTCGTTGATTGGGAGGGCGTTCGCATCATCGCCGATCTGCAGTCGATCCCTCGGGTTGCGCAAGCGCGAAAGCCAAGCCTAAATTCAGATACCAGGCATCTTAAGCGCTGACCAATTGGCCGGAATAGAGGAACGGCTCTCGCCAATGGAGAATTCGATGTTTACAGCCCGAAAATCAAATCACCCTCGCTCAGCAGTTGCAACTCGATCCACCCTTCCAACGGCAACGAGTCCACCGGCAGCCGGTTCTGCCATAGGCTGAAGCGCAGCCGCAGCTTGCTCGTAGACGCCAGCGTAGGTCCTTTGCGCTCCTCCGCTCTCTCCGAGTGTGCCGCAACCGGAGTCGCCAACAGCCACGCCAACGGCAACTTGAATTCAAAATTCCGCAGCAGCGCCAGCTTGACGTGCTCTTCTGGTTCAGACGAGGACGCCATCACTCGCTCCTCCGATCCATTCTCCACCTTCCAGCCTTTTAACTTCCGCTCGCGTACCGACGCCTCCACACGCAACGCGCGCCGGGGACGCGGCTCGCCGCTGGCCCATGACTCCAGGTTCACCACCAGATCAAAGTCCTCTACCGGAACTTTGCCCGCGAAATCCAGCCGCCCGTATACGTGCGTGGAATCGATGCCCGCATACACTGAGTCCAATAGAAATTGTTTACCGTGCATCGCTCCCGCGCGGTGGTCGGCTGTATACACCGCCGCGCCCATCCACTCGAAGTAGCGCACATTGTCGCCGGTGACCCGCGGATGAATATAAGCCGTCTGCGGCACAAACGATGGACGCACCTCTCCGCCTGTGATGGGCTGCGCAAGATAATCCGGCGGCACCGCTCCCATCGCCTGATACACGTTCGAGAGATGCTTGCGGTATAGTTCGTCAAAATCGCGATCGTTGGCCGAATGATGCTCCGGCCCATACCACCAGTTCCAGTCGCTGCCTTCCGCGATTAGAATCTCCTCGAAGGCCAGCTTACGCTGCTCCTCCGTTGCGCTCGCCGCATTTTGCGCATAAAACTCGCGCGCATGATACAGATAGTCCCACGCGCGATTGTCCTCCGGAGCCCCAATCCATACATTAAAGTTGGCGTTGATCCACGACCCGGGAACAAGCGAAGTCATCTTGCCGAAATCTTTATGCCGCGCAATCGCCTCGGAAATCGTCACAGCCTCCACTCCCGGCTCGCGCTGCAGGCCATCATAGAAGCGCCGCAGAAATTCTCGCCCTGACTTCGGGTAATATTCCCACGCATTCTCGCCGTCGAGAATGATCGACACCACCGCGTCGCGCCCCTTGGCCAACACGGGCTTGGCCGCTTCCTTGATATTGCCAATCAAATGCCGCGCCGCGTCCGCAGGATGCATGCCCGAATACACGAATCCGATCAGATCGGAAATCGTGTGGTCGCGGAAGACCAGATGGATCGACGTCGAACCGTTTTCGTAGCGATGAATGTTGTAGAGTTCTTCCGCCAGGTTTCCCGGCAAACGCCCGTTGCCGTCCCGCGCGAAGAACGATCCCGTGCTCCGGCCCAACACCCCTTCGTCCGTGGCCATCCACTGAATGCCCACGCTATGCGCGATAGCCAGCACTTCTTCCGAAACGCTGCCTTCTGACGGCCAAACGCCCTTGGGCCTCAATCCGAAGACTTTCTCGTGCAAATCAAGGCCGCGCACAAGCTGTTCGAGTGCGTCCTCGGGGCGCCGATACCGCTGCTGTGGCAGCGGCAATCCCGGTGACGATACCGCCCCCATACTCGTATCGCATACCAGAGGCAGGATTGGGTGATAAAACGGTGTCGCCGAGAGCTCAATCGAGCCCATCTTCGCCGCCTCAGCATGCGCCGGCAGCACTTTTCCCAGCAGTTCCCTTTCCCGCCGAATCACGAACTGCTGATCTTCCAGCGAGTAGTGATGTCCCTTCGCCACCAGCGCCGTAACGTCCTTGTCTTCCAGAAAAAATTCATCGAACCATGCAATCTGCGACAACACCTGCAGATCGGTAAAATCCTGCGATTGAAAATATCTCTCGGCGCGATCTGGATGGTCGCCATGCTCGCGAAAGCGCTCCCACAATTCGCGGTACCGCGGATAGCGCCCAATCAGATTCTGCGGATTCGCCTGAAACAGATATTGCAGCGCAAACCGCCGCTCCGCGAGCGACAGATCCTGCGCCGGCTTTGCGGCCACGCTGAGAAACGGATCCTGCGCCGTCCCGTCGACATAATCTTGTATCTGCACCATCAGCGATGGCACTAGGTTGAAGTTCTGGTGAACATTGGGAAATTCATCCAGCAACTTCACCATCCCGTAATAATCCTTAAGCGCGTGCAGCCGCGTCCACGGCAGGCGATATTCTCCCGTAACCAGATCCTTATAGAACGGCTGGTGCTGATGCCAAAGAAGAATGACGCGCAAGGAGGGCATGCTGAATTGGTCAGTCTAGCATGGAGATTTTTCGGCCACGCACTCAAAAGTCCTCTCCAGAGCTTAGATGGAAGTAGCGAGAGGGGCGGGCTGAAACTAATTAACCAACTTCTCGTACACGTCTTTTATCTGGACACCGCTCTTGACGAACCTCTCATTCGCCTCGGCCACCTTCCGGTTCTTTGTCTTGCTCAATCGCAAAATCCAGTGCACGCTCGATCGCCTCACTCTCAGTCCTGGCCCGAAAGACTCTTTGCGCACGCTTAACCGTAGCGGCGTTCACTTGAAACTGTTCGCGGATTCCTTTGCGAGTAGTGGCCATTGAGCTCCCTTCCCTGTTGTAAGGATATTCTATGGGACGCACATCCTGTGCCCTTCGCTGCTGCACCACAAATCCGTGCGAACAGGCGCCCTTCTTCTGTAAACTAAAGCGCACGCATTCCGTCGAAACGCATGAGCCCCCAGCCCATCTCCGCCACCCCTCAACTTCTCACCGATCAGGATCTCTACCTCTTCAACGAGGGCAGCAACTACCGCATGTACGAAAAGATGGGAGCTCATCTCATCACGCATAATCGCGAGGCCGGCGCCGTCTTCAGCGTGTGGGCGCCCAATGCGCGCTCCGTCTCTGTCGTTGGCAGCTTCAACGAGTGGGCTTCTAAGGCAAATCCTCTGAGCACCCGGGGTTCGTCAGGAATCTGGGAGGGGTTTCTGCCAGGCGTAAGCCGCGGCGAGCTCTACAAGTTCCACATCGAGTCACACCGCCACGGATTCCACGTCGATAAAGCCGACCCCCTCGGCCTTCTGCACGAAAAACCTCCCCGCACCGCGTCGGTCGTCTGGGACCTCGACTATCAGTGGGGCGACGATGATTGGATGGCAAGCCGCGCCGCCCGCAACTCGCTGCGCGCGCCTCATTCGATCTACGAGGTCCATCTGGGCTCATGGATGCGCGTCCCCGAAGATCACAACCGTCCACTAACTTATCGTGAAACCGCGCCGCGTCTCGCCGAATACGTCGGCCAAATGGGCTTCACTCACGTCGAATTCTTGCCCGTGATGGAGCATCCCTTCTACGGTTCCTGGGGGTACCAGACCACCGGCTACTTCGCCCCCACTTCCCGCTACGGCACTCCGCAGGACTTCATGTACCTGGTCGACTACCTGCATCAGCATGGCATCGCCGTCATCCTCGACTGGGTGCCATCCCACTTCCCTTCCGACGCGCATGGTCTCGCTTACTTCGACGGCACTCACCTCTATGAGCACGCCGACTCGCGGCAGGGATTTCATCCCGACTGGAAGACGCACATCTTCAACTATGGCCGCGCCGAAGTGCGCAGTTTCCTGATGTCGAGCGCCATGTTCTGGCTGGACAAATATCACATCGATGGCCTGCGTGTGGATGCCGTCGCCTCCATGCTGTATCTCGACTACTCGCGTAAGCAAGGCGAGTGGATTCCCAACAAATTCGGCGGACGCGAAAATCTTGAGGCCATTGATTTCCTCCGCCGCTTCAATCAGGAAGCTTACAAAGAACATCCCGAGATTCAGACGACGGCTGAAGAATCCACTTCCTGGCCGATGGTCTCAAAGCCCGTCTACGTCGGCGGTCTCGGCTTCGGCTTGAAATGGGACATGGGATGGATGCACGACACCCTCCGCTATTTCCAGAACGATCCCATTCATCGCAAGTATCACCACAATGATCTCACCTTCCGCAGCCTCTATTCGTTTCACGAGAATTTCGTGCTGCCACTGTCGCATGATGAAGTCGTCCACGGCAAAGGATCGCTGATCGGCAAAATGCCCGGCGATGAATGGCAGCGTTTCGCCAACCTGCGATTGCTGTTCGCCTACATGTACGCCCAGCCCGGCAAGAAATTGCTGTTCATGGGCTGCGAATTCGGCCAGGTGCGGGAGTGGGCGCACGACACCAGCCTCGAATGGCACGTGGTGCAGTATCCGGTGCATCGCGGAGTGCAGGCCTGGATGGAGCAACTCAATCGCTTCTATCGCAGCGAGCCGGCCATGCACGTCTTCGACAACGACCCCGCCGGCATCGAATGGATCGATTGCAACGACAACCTCACCAGCACGATTTCGCTGCTACGCAAGGGCGAGTCGCCGAGAGACACCGTGCTCGTCATCTGCAATTTCACGCCCGTGCCCCGCATCGGATACCGCGTCGGCGTCCCCCACGGCGGCTATTGGCGCGAAATGCTCAACAGCGACGCCCTCGAATATGCCGGAAGCGGCATGGGCAACCTGGGCGGGGCGCACGCAGAAGAAATCCCCATGCACGCCCGTCCATTTTCTCTGAAGCTAACCCTGCCTCCGCTAGGCGCGCTATTCCTCAAAGCCAAATAAGCTGGCGGAGCCACAGCCGCCTCGGCTGTCAGGACTTTTTACCCAAACGCCTGATATTCCTTCCAAAACTCCGGCCAAGCCAGCCGCGGCCCACCGCACACGAAAATGTCCGGATGATCCTCACTCTCCTCATTGTGGACGCCTAAGGTATTTCCATTGTGCCCGGCCAAGCGGCAAGAGGTGTACATACGCTCCGCATCTTTGCGAGAAGTTCCAAGCACGATCAACGTCGACGGCGGCGGCACGGGATATCCGCGCAGCCACGCCGAATTCGTTCCGCTGATCGGCGGAGGCAGATGATAAGCCGGACCGAGAATCTCGATTGCCCCCTGCTCTCCGTAGTTCCTTACCATCACTCCCACATTCTCCCGCTGCTCCGCCGGCAAGGAATCCCGAATACCCGCTACTGTCTCGACAAGCTCGTCCCAGCCAATCTCCTCCCGCAAGTCGCCATTATTTTCCAGGGCGAACTTCATCAGCTTTCCTTCTGATGCCACCGGAACCACCACCGCTCCCATATACAACCCGCTTGCCACCAGCCCGGTGAAGAACACAGCCTCCACGACCCGCCGCGGCAACTTCGACAGCGATGCGACCCATCGCTCCCCCACGACCCCGCCCATCGCCATCAGCATCGGATACGCCCCACCCAGGTAATATCCTCGCCCCTTGCTCACCAGGAACAGCGTCAGCGGGATCAAATACATCCATGCGAGCAATCGATAGCGCCGATCCCGCAAATACCCGAGCAATCCCGCGATCCATAGCGGCGCCGAAAGTAGATTCGCACAAATCCAGAATTGCTGGCTCAGAAATCCATCGGCCCGCCCCTGGCGAACATCGCGGGTATGAATGTGTTGCAAAAAATGCAGCGAAATAAATCCGTGCCTTACCTGCCACACCGCATTCGGCAAACAAATGACCAGCCCCAGCGCCATTCCAGCCCAGAACCACGGACTTAACAGATAACGCCGCGCACCCGTCAGCAGAACTCCGCCCAGAATTCCGCAAAGATAGAACCCCATGGTGTACTTCGTTTGAAAACCCACGCCGATGGTCGCACCGATCGCCAGCCACCACCGCGGATTCTCTGTCTTCAACAACCGAATCACGAAATAGGCAATCAGCACCCACCACAGGTAATCAAAAGTCGTGTATTGAAATTCCGTCCCTTCAAACAGTGGCAGCGGAGAGAGCGCAATCGCAGCCGCGGCCGCCACTTGCGCGAGCCGTTCTCCGCCCAGTTCCCGCGCCATCAAGCCGGTGAAGATGATCGCCAACGCCTGCGAGATCACGGAAAACATCCGCAGTCCTACCATCGACAATCCGAAAATAGAAAGCCCAATCCGCTCCACAAACGGCGTCAGCGGGGGATAAGGCACGAATCCCCAGTCGAGATGCCGCGCGTCGCTCAGAACCTGCAGCTCGTCTCGATGAAATCCATAACGCCCGTTCGTGAGCACGTGAACCAGCGCAATAGCAGCTGCAATGCCGACAAGCGCAAACGTGTCATTCCGATAGCGCCGATCGATCTGATCCAGATTCTGCCTCTCTGTCATTCCATCCCCTCGATCACATAGCTTCTATCGATACGCATCCTAGCCTGCCCCCGGTTCCAACCTGATCGTAGAGACGTAGCTTGCTACGTCTCTTCTGTCCACTAGCTCAGTGCATCCGCCACTGCGCCCTACCCACGCGTCGTGCTATTCTCGTTTTTAAGCGCGTCTCATGCGGATCCTAACCCGCTACATCCTACGCGAAGTGTCGGCGCACGCGCTGATCGGCGCGGGCATCTTCACCTTTGTCCTGTTCACTCGCGACCTGGGACGCATTCTCGAACTCGTGGTCCGCGCCAGCGCTCCACTGCCCAGCGTCGCCGAAATTTTTTTCTTCACCGTCCCGCTCGCCCTCACCTACACGCTGCCCATGAGCGTGCTGCTCGGAATCCTCATCGGACTGAGTCGTCTTGCCGCCGACAGTGAAATCACTGCCATGCGCGCCAGCGGCATGGGCGTGTGGAGCTTTCTTCGCGCTCTCTCGATTTTTGTCGCCGTAGCTTGGCTCATGGCCCTCTTTAACGGCCTCTATATCGCGCCCCGCGCCCAGGCTGCGCTCGGCCATCTGGAAGACCGCCTCAAAGGCTCGCAAGTGTCCTTCGAAATTCAGCCTCGAGTCTTCTACGAAGGATTCCCCAGAAAAGTTCTGTATGTGCAAGATGTGAAGAGCGCCCAGGGCGCCGCCGTGTGGAAGGGCCTGTTCATGGCGGATCTCAGCGACGCCTCCAACCCCAAGATCACACTGGCCAGGGAAGGAATCGTCATTAGTGAAGGTCAAGACCGCCTGCACCTGCATTTAATCGACGGTTCTGAGCATGAAACTGATCCCAAAGACGCCAGCCACTACCAGATTTCTACCTTTCAGCAGACAGACATCCCACTCGACTTGCCCTCCACCGAAAAC
>Ga0193751_1000643_pt1 | contig 25809 bp, 23 predicted proteins | sample L1c2metaG_FD_143050 | JGI IMG/M metagenome (GOLD analysis project Ga0193751, IMG submission 143050) | Soil microbial communities from a riparian zone of the East river system, Colorado, United States - L1c2 | ecosystem: Environmental > Terrestrial > Soil > Riparian zone | place: USA: East River... | reverse complement strand
GCCAGAATGTCGCAGAAGACGCAGCGCTCTTTGCTCTCGAAGTACTCGCGTCCGGCGCGGAGTTCGTAGAGGACGCGGCGAGGCACGAAAATAGTTGCCGTCAGCTGGGAAGTGGGGTGGTCGAATTCCTGTCCCGCGGCCTCGCCGTGATTCTTGAAAATGCTGACGTACTTGAATCGGCTATCGCGCTTCAAATCCTGAATCCTCTGCGCGGCCAGACGCAGGAACTGTTCCACCTCGATGTCACTGGCATTCCAGATATGGCCATCGTGGCGGGGATTCTCCAGCAGAACTTCGTGAGCGCCCACCGATCCCATGCGGTCGTAGAGTCCGTCGCCGCGGCGGGCCGCCTCGCCTTCGATATGGTACAGGGCCTGGGGATGGACCAGCGAGCGCGCCGACCACGCGCTGCCATCCACGCCGGGCAGGTTGGCGATGATATGGGTTGGGTCGGCGGAAGCACCACAAAAGGGGCACACTTCGGAGCGCGGCGTGAGCTCGCCGACATCATCGCCGGTGATCACCCAGGAACGGGTGATGGGGTCTTTGCGCAGTTCCATGGCGATAAGAAGAACAAAATAATTTGTAATTTGCAATTGGTGATTTGCAATTTGGTGTCTTTCTGCGATTCATCTTGCCGACGTTAGGAGCCGTTCCGGCATAGAATTGCAAATGAGGAGATTACAAATTACCAATTACCAATCAGAAATTTCCCATGTCTGAGCCCTCGACGCCGCTGATGCGGCAATATGCCGCGATCAAAAAAGAGCATCCCACCGCTCTGCTGTTCTTCCGGCTGGGGGATTTCTACGAGCTTTTCTTCGATGACGCGGTGCTCGCCGCGCGCGAGTTGCAGATCACGCTGACCTCGCGCAATAAAGAAAAGGGCGTGGCCATCCCGATGTGTGGCGTGCCTTACCACGCCGCCGAGGGCTACATCTCGAAGCTGATCCGGCGCGGGTTCAAGGTAGCGGTCTGCGAGCAGGTGGAGGACGCGCGCTTGGCGACGAAGCTGGTGCGGCGCGAGGTGACGCGCGTCGTTACTCCGGGCACAGCGGCGGATTCGTCCCTGAACGCGGAGGAGAACAACTTTCTGGCGGCGGTGGCAACGGTCGGAGATCGCGTGGGTTTTGCGGCGCTTGATCTTTCGACCGGCGAGTTTCGGGCGACCGAGTTCGTCGGCGAATCGGCCGGACGCCGTATTCAAGAAGAACTTGAACAATTACGGCCAAGAGAAATGCTGTATGGGTCTTCCGCTCCTCTACTGGAGCGTGTCCGTGTGGGGACGGGCGTCTCGCCCGTCCAGCGGAGCACGACAGCCCCCGTCGCCCTCATTTCCGGCGGGGGCTGGGCGGAGACTCCTTTAGACGACTGGATCTTTGCGCCCGACCATGCCATTCCGCTCCTCGAAAATCACTTCGGCGTGCTTTCGCTCGAGGGCTTCGGCTTGGCAGGCAAACCGGCGGCGGCTTCGGCGGCCGGGGCGATCCTCTATTACATCCGGTCAACGCAGCGCGGCACGCTCGACCATGTGGATCGCATCGGCTTCTACGAGCGGCAGAATGGCCTGGTGCTCGATGCGGTGACGGTCCGAAACCTGGAGTTGATCGAACCCCTATTCGCGGGAACGGATGCGGGCGTAACTTTGTTCCGTTGCATGGATGCAACCGTGACACCGATGGGCAAGCGGCTGCTCCGTACATGGATGCTGCGCCCGTCTTTGGATCCGTCCGAGATCAATGGCCGGCTGGATTCCGTTGAGGTGCAGGTCAAAGACACGGTGCGCCGTGAAGAATTGCGGCGGGCGCTCGATGGAATTCTCGATCTCGAACGTCTGCTGAGCCGGGTCACCCTGGAAACGGCGAATCCGCGGGACATGCTGGCCTTGGCGGCATCGCTCGCACGAATTCCCAAAGTGCGAACGGTGTTGGCCGGACTCTCTGCGTCGCGCCTCGGCAAGCTGCATATCGCGATCGACGAACTGGGCGATCTGCGGGAGAAGATCGATGGCACTCTGGTTCCGGAGCCTCCACTCACGCTTAGCGATGGCGGGGCGATCGCTGCTGGCGTCGACCATGATCTCGACGAACTGCGCGACCTGAGCCGCAACTCGAAGCAGTACCTGGCGCAAGTGGAGACGCGCGAACGCGAGCGGACGGGGATTGGCTCGCTCAAAGTAAAGTTCAATTCCATTTTTGGCTACTACATCGAGATTTCGAAGGCGAACCTGCACCTCTCCCCCGCCGACTACGAGCGCAAGCAGACGCTGGTGAATGCCGAGCGCTTTACGACTCCGGAGCTGAAGGAGTATGAGTCGAAGATTCTCGACGCTCAGGAGAAGATTGTCGAAATCGAGCGGCGTCTGTTTGCCGAATTGCGTTCTGCCATTGCTGCCGAGGCCAAGCGCATCCGGCAAACCGCGCTGGCGCTGGCGGAAGTCGATGTGCTGGGCTGCCTGGCGCACATTGCGACGCTGCGGAATTACTGTCGGCCGCACTTCGACGAAGCTGAAAAGGCCGAGGACGTGGGCGATCTTGAAATTGTCGAAGGCCGTCATCCAGTAATCGAGCTGCAGGAACTCGCCGCAGGGAGCGAGCGCTTCGTTCCGAACGAGCTGTTTCTGGATGCCGCAACGCACAACATCGTGGTGCTGACGGGCCCGAACATGGGCGGCAAGAGCACGTTTCTACGGCAGGCTGCGCTGATCGTGATCATGGCGCAGATGGGATCGTTTGTCCCCGCGCGTGCCGTGCGGATGGGCATTGTCGACCGCGTGTTCACGCGCATTGGCGCAAGCGATAATCTGGCCCGGGGGCGGTCGACGTTTATGGTCGAGATGACGGAGACGGCGGCGATTCTGCACACGGCGACGGCGCGGTCGTTGATCTTGTTAGACGAAGTCGGGCGCGGCACTTCCACCTATGACGGACTGGCGATCGCATGGGCCGCCATCGAGTATCTGCATGCGCGGGTGCACGCGAAGACGTTGTTTGCCACACACTATTTCGAGCTGACCGAGTTGGCCGAGCAATTGAATGGAGTGAAAAACTATCATGTGTCGGTCAAAGAGACCAGTGGCAGCGTGGTGTTTCTGCGCCGGGTCGAACCGGGAGCGGCCGACCGCAGCTACGGAATCGAAGTCGCAAAGCTGGCGGGACTGCCGAACGAAGTCGTGGTCCGCGCGCGGGAGGTGCTGGCCGAGCATGAAGCGGCTGAGCGGCAGCTCTCGGAGCATCTGACGCCGGGCTCGTCCACAGAGCCGGAGCGTCCAACGCAGTTGACCATCTTCACCCCGCTGTCGCAGCCAGTGCTTGAAAAGCTACGCGAAGTCGATTTGGACCGGCTGACGCCTCTGGAGGCGCTAAACTTGCTGGCGGAGTTGAAGAAAGAAATCTAACCGCCGAGACGCGGAGAAAACAAAATGGAGCAGAATGTCGCTTCGCACAAACAGGAGATAACGATCGATAGCAACTGGATTATTACAATCGGGATGGCTCTGCTTTTTGCTTTTACTGCCTTTCTTTTGGGCTGGAGTATCAGAGACCTATTGTTCGATAAGCTCGACCACGGAGTCTTGCAACTCGTTCGCAGTGGATGGCTTGATACGCTTACGTACGTGATGGGGGCTGTCTATTTCTTCCTATTTGCTTGTTCGTTCCCAGCAAAGCACCTAAAGATTGCTTTCTTGTTGCTGGGAGCCAAGTACTTGGTTCTAATCGCAGTGTCCTATCTCCATGCCGGAGTCGATGTACAGCACCCCGCAGCCATCGCCGGGGCGATTGCCAGCCAGATTGCCTACGCGATAATTCTTTTTGCGATTGCTCGATGGTTTAAGACCGTGATTCGACAGACTCCTCCAAGCGGTCCTGGAGTCAGCGACTCCTAATTACGCGCATGCAAATCGGCCAACTCCTAATCATCGGCTTCGACGGGACCGAGATGTCTCCGCGCCTCGCTTCCCTGCTCACGAAGATTCAGCCGGCGGGCGTGATTCTGTTTGCCCGCAACATTACCGGAGCTGAGCAGTCGCACACTCTCTTGCGCGAGTGCCAGAAGTGCGTGGCAACGCCGCTCTTCACTTGCGTGGACCTTGAAGGCGGCACCGTGGACCGTTTCCGCAACGTGCTTGGTTCGGCGCCTTCTCCGGCAGAGGTCTTTGCCACGGGCAGCCGGGTGCTCTTTCGCAAGCACGGACGCGTGATCGGTGAAGACTGCCGCGCGCTTGGCTTCAATGTGGATTTCGCTCCGGTGCTCGACTTGGCCTTCGAGGCGTCGCGGTCGGTCATGAGTTCGCGGGCAGTTTCGGACGATCCGAAGCAGGTGGTTGCCTATGCGCGCGAGTTTCTGCGCGGGTTGGCTGATGCCGGAGTCCTCGGCTGCGGCAAACACTTCCCCGGACTGGGCGAGGCCACGCTCGATACGCATCATGAGCTTCCCAGCGTGGATAAGCCGCTGCGAAAATTGTGGGACGAGGATCTGGTTCCCTACCGCAGCCTGCGTCGCGAATTGCCGATGGTCATGGTTTCGCACGCGGCATTTCCAGCGGTCACAAAAACGCGAACTCCGGCTTCGCTCTCGAAGAAATGGATCACCGATATTCTGCGCAAGAAGATTGGCTACAGGGGCCTGATCTGCTCCGACGATTTGGAGATGGGCGGCGTGCTGGCGGCCGCTGCGATCGAACAGGCGATCGAACAAGTAACAATCGCGCACATCCGCGCCGGGGGAGATCTGGGGCTGCTTTGCCACCAGGAAGATTTCATTCTGCGCGCGCATGAAGCACTGGTCCGCGAGGCGGAGCACGACGGCAGATTTTCTCGTCGCGTGCGGGAATCGGCCGGGCGCGTGCTGGCATTTAAGAAAAAGACGTTTGATAAGAAATTAACGGCAGGGCGCCGTACTCCCGCTCCCACTCCCGCTCGCGTTGAGAAGCTGACACGCCAGCTCTGGGAATTCGGCGAAGAGATTCGGCTGGCTACGTTCGCTCGCGAGGAGCACGCATGAGCATGATTGTTGCTGGCGTGATGAGCGGTACCTCGGCGGACGGAATTAATGTGGCATTAGTGCAGCTGCCGACACGCGGGCGAGGACGCCCGCGCCACACGCTTCTTGCCCACGAGGAGTACCCGTTCCCTGCCCCGGTTCGACGCGCAATTCTGGAAATGATGAATGCGGAATTGGCCCGCGTCGCGGATCTGGCGCGACTGGATTTTCTTCTGGGAGAACTGTACGCAGAGGCGGTCGCGAAGACAGTGCGCAAGCATCGCGTGAAACTTGACCTGGTGGGCTGTCACGGACAGACGCTCTATCATCAGGGAATGGCGCAGCGATTTCTCGGGAGAAAATTGGCGGTGACTTGGCAAACCGGTGAAGGCGCGGTGATCGCGGCGCGGTTGGGTGTGCCGGTGGTCTCCGATTTTCGTCCCGCGGATATGGCGGCGGGAGGTAAGGGCGCTCCGCTGGTTCCCTTTCTCGATTATTTTCTATATCGCGACCATCGTGTAGCGCGGATCGCGCAAAATATTGGCGGAATCTCGAATCTCACGGCGATTTCCGCAGGTGCGTCGCTGCGCCAGGTATTTGCTTTTGATACCGGCCCCGGCAACATGGTGATTGACGCGGTCATGGAAGAGCTTTTCGGCAAACGCTACGACCGCGATGGCAGGGTCGCGGCCTCGGGACGCGTACTGGATGGTGTGGTTGCAAAATCGATGCACGCACACTTTTTCCGGCAGAAGCCTCCGCGGACAGCGGGGCGCGAGGAATTTGGCCGAGAATACGTCCACCGATTTCTTCAGATCTGCCGCGGCGCCAGTAAGCCCGACGTGGTGGCCACGGCAACCGCCTTGACGGCGCGATCGATTGCCGACGCGATTCAACGATTTGTCTTGCCGCGATTCGTTGTTCCAGGACCAGCGGCACGCCCAAAACAGGCTGGTCGTCAAATGATCGTCTCCGGCGGAGGCGCAAAGAATCCGACACTGATGGCCATGCTGCGCGACGCGGTCACGCCGCTGGGATTCAAACTGCATTTCTCGGATGAATTCGGCCTTCCAACGGAAGCGAAGGAGGCAGTGGCTTTTGCCCTGCTCGCGCACGAGACCTGGCATGGGCGGCCATCCAATGTGCCGTCGGCTACGGGAGCGAAGCGGGCGGCGATCCTGGGGAAGATTTCGCATGCATAAGGCAGCAGGACGGGCGCACACAAGAAGCAGGTCTTTCGCTCCGCTCAGGATGACAATTCTGTTTAGACTGGCAGTTCTCTTGGTCGGAATCGGTGTATGCCTGCTGCCTCTCCTATCCTGCTCCCAAGCTCCCGACCCCGATACGCTGGTCATGATTATCGAAAGCAGCCCAACCAATCTTGATCCCCGAGTTGGGATTGACGCGTGGTCCGAGCGTATCGACGCGCTGATGTTCGATGACCTCCTCGATCGCGATGAGCATCTGAACGTGACGCCCGCGCTGGCCGAGCGTTGGGAGGTTCCCGATCCCCTGACCTACATATTCCACATCCGGCACGGCGTGAAGTTTCACGATGGCCGCGCACTCACATCTCGCGACGTGAAGTGGACGTTCGACTCCATGCTCCAAGGCAAGATCCGCACCACCCGGGCCGCCGCCTACCGTTACGTCGATCGCGTCGAAGCTCCCGACGACTACACGATCGTATTTCGCATGAAGGAGCCGTTCTCGACTTTATTGTGGAACCTATCCGATGGCGCGATGGGCATTGTTCCCTACGGCACGCTGACCGAAATGACGACCCACCCTGTTGGCTCCGGCCCGTTTCGCTTCGTCAGCACTGAACAGGACAAGGAAGTCATCGTCGAACGTAACGAGGACTACTGGGGCGATAAGCCGCATGTGCCCCGCGTGCGCTTCGTGGTCGTGCCCGATACCACCACGCGCGCTCTCGAACTTCGCAAAGGCAGCGCTGACATCGCCAGCAATGCGCTGACTTCCGACATGGTGCTCGCGCTTGAAAAGGAGCCGAACCTCCAGGTAGAAAGAGCGCCGGGCACGGTGTTCAGCTACCTGGCATTTAACCTGCGCGATCCGATCTTGCGCGACGTACGCGTCCGGCAAGCGCTCGCCTATGCTATTGATCGCCGACCCATGATCCAGTATCTGTGGCGCGGTTTCGCGCGGCCGGCCGACAGCATCCTCCCACCACAGAGTTGGGCGTACGACGGCGACGTGCCGAAATATGAGTTCGACCCGGAAAGAGCGCGGCAAATACTGGATGCCGCTGGATACCCTGCCATGAACGGTGTGCGCTTTCACCTCGTAATGAAAACGTCGACTGAGGAAACGACGCGACTGATGGTGGCCGTGCTGCAGCAGCAGTTGCGAGGCGTGGGGATCGTGCTCGACATCCGCGTGTTTGAGTCTGCGACGTTTATGGCAGACGTCGTCAGTGGCGCATATCAGATGTATTCGCTGCGTTGGATCGGCGGCAACGAAGACCCCGACATCTTCGAGTACGTGTTCCACTCCGACAAATTTCCGCCCCATGGCGCCAACCGCAGCTTCTATGTGAATCCGCGGATAGACGCGCTTATCAAAGAAGGCCGCACGGAAACCGATCCCGGCCGGCGCAAGGCGGTGTACGGCGAAATCCAAACGATCCTCGCAACCGACTTGCCGTATATCAACCTCTGGTTTCTCGACAACGTGCTCGTGCACACGCGGCGCGTCCGGAACATAACCTTGAATCCCTCGGGGAATTGCGACTTTCTGAAGACGGCGGAGATCAGTACCCAGTAGCCAGTTGCCAGTACCCAGTTTTGAGCGTGATAACATCGAACTTTGAACGCGCGTGCTCGAGCGCGAGCGGCATTTTCCTGAGACCTGACACCTAAAACCTGAGACCTGACCTTTGAAGATTCTTTTTATCGGTGACATCTTTGGGCGGCCTGGGCGGACGATCGTAAAAGATCGCCTGCCTGAACTGCGCAAGCGGCACGCTCCGGATCTGGTCATTGCGAACTGTGAAAATGCAGCGGCTGGGTTCGGAATCACGCCTCCGCTGGCGGAAGAGCTCTTCGATCTCGGTATCGACGTGATGACCACCGGAAATCACATCTGGGACAAACGCGAGATCATCGAATACTTCCAGATGGCGGACGGCAATCCACACAGTCCGGCGCGCAGACTATTGCGCCCTGCAAATTTTTCGCAGGGCTTGCCCGGCTGGGGAGTGTACGAGGGCCAGAAAAACGGCGACGGCTACGCTGTCGTGAATCTTCAGGGACGTGTGTTCATGGGCTCGTCCGACGATCCCTTTCGCTACGCCGATCGGCTGCTGGAACAGATCAAATCCAACTCCAAATCAAAGATCGTGTTCGTCGATTTCCATGCCGAGGCCAGTTCCGAAAAAGTCGCCTTCGGATGGTACCTCGATGGGCGCGTCACAGCCGTCGTGGGCACCCACACGCATATTCCCACCGCGGATGAGACCGTCCTGCCAAAGGGCACTGCCTACATCACCGACGTCGGTATGACCGGGCCGTACGACAGCGTCATTGGTGTGAAGAAGGAATTAGTGATCGAGAGGTTTCTCAGCGGAATGCCGACGCGCTTCGAAGCAGCCAACGGCGACGTTCGCCTGTGCGCCGTCCTAGTCGAGTGCGATGACCATACCGGCCGCGCTACACGGATCGAGCGCCTGATGCTGCGGTAAGATTGGCTAGAATGACAACCGCCCGAGTCATCATCGGAATCCTTGCCCTAGGTTGCGAGTCGGCTTGCGGCATTGCTTCAAGCCTTGTAAGTTTCGAGATGGTAGAGAGAGTGAACGAACGGCTTCCGAAAGACCAACAGTTCGCACCACTCTGGTGGTACTGGTCCAAGAATCTACGGCTATGGCGAGAGTACAAGGCGCTATATCCGGACGGAAGCCTTCTAAGGAATCTGCGCGCGTTGGGGGTGTTGATATTCGTCTGCCTTTTCACTGGTGTTTGGGACTTTGGATTTTTTGCGGTGACGCTTCTCTACACCCTGTTACTCTGCGACGGAGCCGACGAAATTTTTACCCCTGCAAAACCCGCCGGTTACGAGCGTAGTTCCCTTCCGGGTATTTCTCTTGCAAGACACTACCAGCCGGGCATTCTATAGTAAGTATATGCGATGGCTGTCAGCGGGAATTGCTTTGTTGCTTGCCGGAGTGTGTTTTGCCGCAGACACTCCCTCAGCCGCCGCGCCATCGCTCTGCTCCAATTCCGCCGGTGCGCCTGCCTGCCGCGGTCGCGCTAAAGACCTGAAGGCCGCCCGCCAAGCCTTTGCGCGCGGCCTCAAACTCGAGAAATCGCAGAACGACAAACTCCAGAGTCTCGACGAAGCTTTCTACGAATTTGAGGAAGCATCGCGCCTAGTTCCGCAGAACGTGGAGTACCTGACCGCGCGGGAGATGACGCGACAACATCTGGCCGGGATGCATCTGGAACGCGGAAACAGCGACCTTCTCGATGGCCGACAAGTGGAGGCGCTGGCAGAGTTCCGAATGGCGCTGAACCTCGATCCGCAGAACGAGTTCGCGCAGCAGCGCATACTCGACGCCCTGGGGCCTGCGCCGGTACACACCGCAGGCCCGCCGCAAGTAGTCGCCAGCGCTGAAGGACTCACCGCCAAACCCATCGAAGGGCACCATGACTTCCATTATCGCGGCGATTCGCGTGGTCTGCTCACGGCGGTCACCACGAGCTACGGGCTGACGGTTGTGTTCGATGACAACTTCCCCAGCCGCCGTGTGCGCTTCGATGTGGAGAATGCTGACTTCGCGACCGCCATGCAGGCGGCCTCTACGGTCACGAAGAGCTTCAGCGTGGCAGTGGACGACAGAGTTCTTTTTGCTTGCGCTGACACACCGGACAACCACCGCCTCTACGACCGCATGGGCATGCGCTCGTTTTATATCCCTGGCAGCAGTGCCGCCCAGGAGTTGAACGAGCTGATGAACTCGCTGCGGACGCTATTTGAGTTCAAGTTCGCGAGCCTCAATGCCGCATCGAGCACGATCACGCTGCGCGGACCGCAGGCAGCGCTGGAAGCCACAACCCAGTTTCTCGGACAACTGAATAGTCCCCGGCCGGAAGTGATGCTCGATTTGAAAGTCTTCCAGGTGAGCCACACCTACATGCGGAATATCGGGATACACGTCCCCAACCAATTCAAACTTTTTAACATTCCGGCGTCCGCACTCGCGGCTCTCGGAGGACAAAACATCCAGGACATCATCAACCAGCTGATTGCCTCTGGCGGCATCAACCAAGCCGGCAATCAGACCATCGCCGCCCTCCTCGCACAATTGCAAGGCCAGCAGAATTCCATCTTCAGCCAGCCGCTCGCGACCTTCGGCGGCGGGCTTACGCTGATGGGACTTAGCCTCGATCAGTTGTCCGCCGCGCTTGCGATGAATGAGAGTTCCGTCCGGTCGCTCGATCACGTCCACCTGCGCGCTTCCCAGGAGAAGGAAGCCACTTTTAAACTGGGATCGCGCTATCCTATCTTGAACGCCAGCTTCGCCCCGGTCTTTAACAATCCGGCCATCTCGCAGGCCATTGGGAATCAGTCGTTCACCGCGGCGTTTCCTTCCGTCAATTATGAGGACATCGGACTTACACTCAAGGCCAAACCGCTGGTTCACAATAATTCAGACGTGGCCCTCGAGCTGGAGGTACAATTCCGCACCTTGGGAAGCACCAACTCAAATGGCATTCCGGTAATTCTCAATCGTGAGTACAAGGGAGGAATCCTGCTCAAGGAAGGTGAACCGGCGGTCGTAGCGGGAATGATTACCGCGTCCGATCAAAGGAGCCTGAGTGGTCTGCCTGCGTTTTCCAGGATCCCGGGCCTCGGCGTCCTCACATCTCAGCAGTCCAAACAAGAAGAGGACGACGAACTACTGATTCTGATCACTCCGTACGTCGTCCGTGGCCCCGAGCGCATTGAGGCACCGGAAATCTGGATAGGAAAGTAAAAAAATCGGGTCATCTGACCATCGGGCCATCGGGCGATCTAAAACCCGAAACCCAAGAGCTCTTGACTTTCGATGACCCAATGGCCCGATCACCCGATGACCCGATCTATTTCTGGCTTGCCTGGAAGTCCACAATCTTTTTCATCAACTCGACAGGCGCGCCGCCGGGTACGTTGCGTCCATTAATGAACAACGTTGGCGTGCCATTCACGCCAACCGACTTTCCGAGCGCAAGGGAGGCCTCGATTCTGGCTTTCGTATCCGGCTTGACTGCACAGGCGGCGATTTCGTCGCCATTCGCGCCCGATGCGGTCGCGATGGCTTTCAGCTTCTCATCGATGTTGGCCTCAGTGATATTGGCCTGCTCGTCAAACGTCTTCTGGATAAATTTCCAGACTGCATCGTTCGAAGCGCCCGCCACCGAAGCGCGCCCCACGCAATCGACATAGCCGGCCGCTTTTTCCGCCCAGTTGTGCGAGGGCAGCGGAAAATTCTGGAAAACAAAATGGGCCTCCGGCTCCTGCGCAAGTAGCTGATCGATTCCGGCGGCGGCCTTCTGGCAGTGCGGGCACTGCATATCGCTGAACTCGACAATCGTCACAGGGGCCTTCGCCGGGCCCTTCGCCGGGCCGTTCACGCCTTTTTCCAGCTTGGCGCGGGCATCCTGAAATGGCTTCGCACCGAAGGGCAGGATGTCGCCTGTAATTGCACGCTTGCCGTCAGCGCTAACCAGCAACCGATTCGGGTTCGCGCCCTGCGCGTTGGTGATAACAATCGAGACCTCGGCCAGTCCCGCAACCTCGGACGGACGAATCTCATTCACCTTCCACGTGATCGTGGGATCGTAGCCAAACATCTGGAAGAGGAAAGAGTTGACGGTGTCTTCGGTGGGGAGAACTGTCGTTCCTGCATTGGCAGCCGGTCGAGTCTGGAGAGTGGGTGCAGTTTGAGCGATGGCGATGCTGGACAACAGAAGAGCAGCGAGCAGTGTGCGATGAATGCTTATCATATTTTGAAATTCGAGTGAAATTCGATTGTTTCAAAAAGCGGCGAAGTTGTCATTTCCGAAGCTCTGTTGGTGGGGAGACGGGCGTCCTCGCCCGGCCACCATTGTGCTGGACGGGCGAGACGCCCGTCGCTCCAGCGAATCTCTCGTCACGCGGTCGCGGCGCTAGAACTCCGCTTTGGCCGCGATAGGGAATCTCCGCCCATAACCAAACGCCTTGGCGGAGATCTTGATTCCGGGCGCCGCTTGTTGCCGCTTGTACTCACTGCGCTCCACCATCCGGATCACCCGCCGCACCAACTCTGGATCAAAATTGTGCGCGCGAGCGATCTGTTCAGCGGACCACGACTCCTCCACGAAGTCTTCGAGAATCTCATCGAGCACTTCGTAGGGCGGGAGTGAGTCCGAATCCTTCTGATCCGGACGCAACTCGGCAGACGGCGGCTTCTCGATCGTCGCTTCCGGAATCACTTTGCGGCGCGAGTTCACGTAAGCGCTTACACGGTATACCAACGTCTTCGGCACATCCGAGATCACCGCCAGTCCCCCGACCATATCGCCGTAGAGTGTGCAATAGCCGACGGCCAACTCGCTTTTGTTGCCGGTCGAAAGCACCAGCGCACCGAACTTGTTTGACATCGCCATTAGCAGCAATCCGCGGGCACGGGATTGAATGTTTTCTTCGGTGACATCTTGCGGCATCCCAGAAAACACAGGTGCAAGCGTCCGGCGCGCGGCCTCGTAGATTTCGTCGATCGAGAGCAGCTCGAAGCGAATCTTCAGATTCCTGGCCAGCTCCCGTGCGTCGTCAATCGACCCTTGCGACGAGTACGGGCCGGGCATCCCGACGCCGATAATGTTCTCCGGGCCGAGCGCATCGACCGCGATCGCCGCGGTGAGCGCAGAATCGATGCCGCCGCTGAGTCCGATAATCGCCCGCTCGAAGCCGCATTTGTGCACGTAGTCTCGCGTGCCTAAAACCAGCGCTTCATAGGCACTGGCTTCCTCACCGACCGTCTGGATGTGCACGTCTCCGGTGAGACTTTGGGAGTCAAAATAGATCAGGTCTTCCTCGAACGATTTGCCTTGCGCGATCACCTGTCCGTCGGGCGCAATCACCAGGCTCGATCCATCGAAGACCAGGCTGTCGTTGCCCCCGACTTGGTTCACCATCGCGACCGGCACTTTCTGATTCTGCGCGATGGCCGCCAGCATGTCGCGGCGCAACTCGCGCTTGCCCAGCCAAAACGGAGACGCGGATATGTTGAGCACGAAGTTCCCGCCCGCGCGGACCAGTTCTTCGACCGGATCGATCCGATACAGTTGCTTGTTCCAGAAGCGCTTGTCGTTCCATGCGTCCTCACAAATGGTCAAGGCCATCTGATTGCCGCAAAAGCTGAACAGCTGCTGGCTTTTGGCGGGAGCGAAGTTGCGCATCTCGTCGAAGACGTCATAAGTGGGCAGCAGCATCTTCGACTGGATGAACTCGATACGACCTTCGCGCAGCAGGGCGGCGGAGTTCATCACTTTTTTACCGGAGTCCGCTTCGGCCGGGGTTACCATCCCGCAGATCACGGCAATGCCTTGCGTTTCAGCGGCGATCCTCTCCACGGTCTCGCGATTCCGCGTCACAAACGAGGGCCTCTCGACCAAATCGTGCGGCGGGTAACCGCAGACGGCGAGTTCCGGAAACAGAATCAGGCCAGCGCCAGCACTCCGCGCCTGAAGCGCAAACTGGATGATCTTGGCAGCGTTGCCAGAGAAGTCCCCCACGGTGGGGTTGATCTGGCCCAGGGCAATCTTCACACTTCTAGTGTAGAGGGTGGAGGTGTGCGAGGTCGAGACCGGAAGGCGTTCTAACGGAACAGGGCCGCAAGCGCGCGAAAGAACTCTGCCGGCGTTGCAATCCGCAGCGAGGTCCGCTGCGCGACGGCCTTTGTGAAGTGCTTGGTGTTATGCGTCAGCAGCCAGTCGGGCTTGCTCGCCGTCGCCGACAGTAGCACCGGCACATCCGCCTCGTGCCGGATCAAGTGCCGGTTCGAATGCACCAGATCTTTATCCGGATACGGAACAAGCTCAGGATTGGTTAGCTTGATTAGGTGGTCATAGTCCTCGATCAACTGTTCGGCATCGAGCGCCGGCAAATGTTGGGCGTGAAAGAAAAGGTTCTCCTCCACTTCATCGCGAACCACCGCGGCCAGCACCAGTTTGCACACCTTGGCAGCGCAGAGCGAAAGCGTGGCCTTGTCCAGTCCCCAGGGGGAGACAATCCCTCCAGTTAGGACATTCGAATCCAGGAACAATCGGATTCTGCGTTGGCTGGTCACTTCCCGCGACGGTTGCGAGAGCGACGCCGAGAAACGTTAGGGGTGTCTGTCGGCTTCTTGCCGTAGCGACGAGCGTATACGCGATTGCGGGCCTCGGGGAGGGTCGCGAGAATGTCCTCTGACGTCAAACCGGCAGCCGTAAGGCTCGAGCTTAGCTGTCGGCAAAGGTGCTCAAAGCGCCGCTGCTCCGGCAGGAGAATAAGGCCGTCACCCAGACGCAGAACGGCAAAAGGCGCCCCAATTCCCAATCCGAGGTCGTCCCGGAACCGCTTGGGCACCGTGAGTTGTCCCTTCTCGCCGATTTTGGTTGTCGTCATGTATTCGAGGGGCGGGTTTTGGCTTGACATGGCCGGTATGAAAATCCTACCACAGCACCCATCCGCCTCCAAGCAGGAAGTGTGTGCCCTTGAGGCATTGAGTCATCTAGTCATCGAAAACCTGCGGCCCGCGAGCCCTTGAACTTCAATGATTCAATGACTCAATCGTTCAATGACTCAATATCATCCTAGCCCAGTTCGGGCCTGGGTCCGTTCCAGGACCAGGAGCAGGCGGTGGCGAGGCTATCGGCGGCGAACTGGATGGGTTGCCAGGATTGGATTCCGGCATCTCTTCTCCGGGACGCCTCAGGGTGGGCGCATTCGCGGGACGTTCTTCCTGTTTCTTGGCAACGGTCGGCGCACCCAGATCCACTTCTTTTTCGACGCGCACGACTTTCTGACCGCCTACCTTCATGGTCTCAACCCGAACAACTTCGTCGCCAACGAAGCGCACAAAATCTACGTCCTGCGGAGGTACGCCGTAGATCCATTCCTCGTACTCAACTTCGTTGGCATGCTCGCGCACTTTCTTTGGCGCGCGTCCCTTGGCATAGATCACCATGTCGTGGTTCATTCCCACCAGCACATGGTGATTCTTGATGGCATCTTTGACCTGAGGAGAAACGGTTTCGAGATACGCGTCGAGCGCCGACTTGGACTCGAAATCAAAAACCGGACGCAGCAACTGCTTCAGCTCTGGTCCAGTCATCTCCGGAACATACTTGTCGAACCAGAGATCCACGAAAGACCCGCGGGCATTTGCGGACGAATCAGAGGGCGCAATCGGAACCGATGTGCTCCCACCTGAAATCTGGATGTGCTGGTACCACTTCTGCTTCTTGATGGGACCGCCGTTGATCTCAAAATGGATGTGGTCTTCTTTGATAACGACGTCGCTGATGCGGGCCCGGTCGCCGGGTTTCGCGGCTGGTCCCCAGAGCGCCATCAAATGTTGCAGTTCCGGGCCACTGGGGGTTACGGTCCCATCTCTGAGTTTCAGTCCGGTCTTCCCCATCGGAAAAGTCGCACGAACGTACACCAGTTCTTCATTGAAGGCATGGACAATTTCTTGGCGGGTTTCCTTCGAAATCTTGGGGGATGGGCTATTCCCGGCAAGCGCCAGCGTCGAGAAGACCAGGGGGATCGCCAACAGCTGATAACAAACGCTGGAACCGTGGAAGAACCGCATGCCGCACCCCGGGCCGACTGGCTTATTCTGGCTTATTATAGACCGCCGATGGCGCCAAGATCAGCACCAACGTCAGTTCCCAGTTCTCAACATCTAGTCCCGGCCCTTCTCACTGGGAACGGAGAACCGGGAACTGAGAACTATCCGCAGTGACCGGCAGTCCGGTACTTCGGTAACGGTGACCTGTACTTTAAGCACCTGAGGTCATCCCTGCCAACGCACTTAGAATGGATACAGGACGGACCAGCCCGCCCCCGCGCTTGGGCCGACAGGATTGCCTTTGCCCTTGAAGCTTCCCATTCCCGCGCGCATTCCGCTGCTGTACGTCATCCTTGGCGTGCTGTTGGCTATCAGCGTCCTCCCCATGTACTTCTACTCGGCGCAAATCGAGGACATGAACCGGAAAGCTCTCAAAACCAACGAAATGCTGCTGCAGAACACGGTCACGCGTTCGCTCGCCGACGACATTTCCCAGCACCAGGAAGCGCTGCATATGATGCTGGCGAATTTGTCGTCGTCGATTCAGGTAATGATGCTCGCCAGTCCGAGCGGGAGCGACCTTAGCACTGACAAACTTCTGACCCCAGAGCTGCGGGCCATGCTCGAGAATTTTGTTTCGTCGTCGAACGACATTGCTTATGCCACGCTGCTGAACGCCGATGCTAAAGGAGTTTCCGCCGGGCGCATCGAGCCCGACGCCTTCTTGCAGCGGGAACTGGAGCGAGCCTATCAAGCCGCCCGCGAAGGACGCGTATACAGCGGGCAGCCCTTGATGGTCGGTGGCGGAAAATCTGCGCGAACTGTCATGCTGGTCAGCTCGCCGATCATGTATGACAAACGCTTTCTCGGGATGGTCGGGTCGGTGGTGGATATGGACTACCTGATCCGCCGCCTGCAGCAAGTTAGTCTGACCGGATTGATGCCGTACGTCGTGGATAGCCAGGGAAGGCTGGTGGCGGCTGCGACGACGCAATATGCGACCGGGCAGGATATGAGCGATTTCGACATCGTCCGCAGCTTTGTGGGTGAAGGCTCAAAGGCCCAGCTGGCGGCGACCCGCGAATTCACGATTCGTGATGGGAAAAACGCCACCGAGATGTTGGGAACGTATAGTCCGGTTACTTCGCTCGATTGGGCGGTGGTGGTGCAGAAACCGCGCGAAGATGCGTACAGCGGAATCTACGACATGCAGCGCACGGGTCGCTTGCTGGCGTGGCTGGCGGTGTTTCTGAGTGTGGGCCTGAGTATTATCTCGGCGCGGCGAATCACCAGCCCTCTGCAAGTGCTGGCGCAGTCCAGTCGCGCCATTGCTCGCGGTGATTTCTCCCAGCGCGTGCACGTGAAAACACGCACCGAGATCGGCGAACTGGCCACGACGTTCAACACCATGTCGGAAGAACTGGAACAGTTCGTCGAGGACCTGAAGCGAGCCGCGGATGAAAACAAGAATCTATTCATGGGCTCGATCCAGATGCTCGCCGGCGCCGTCGACGAAAAAGATCCCTACACGCGCGGCCATTCCGACCGCGTTACCAAATACTCGCTGATGATCGCGAAAGAGATGGGGATGGACCCGGACTTTCTGGAAGTCCTCCGAATCTCGGCGCAGTTGCATGATGTCGGTAAAATCGGCATCGAAGACCGCATCCTGAAAAAACCGGGCACTCTGACTCCGGAAGAATTCGAAATCATGAAGACGCACACCACCAAGGGCGCGAACATTCTGCGTCCGGTGCCGCAGTTGCGCGAAATGCTGCCCGGAATCGAACTGCATCATGAGGCGCTCAACGGCCGCGGATATCCTTACGGCCTAAAAGGCGACGAGATCCCGCTGCTGGCACGCGTGATCGCCGTCGCAGACACCTTTGACGCTCTGACCACGAATCGTCCTTATCAGCAGGCCCACGATCCGGTGGAAGCCCTGCGCATCATTCAGAATCTCTCGGGACAGCGCCTTGACCCCAAGGCCGTGGCGGCGCTGCTAGCGGTGTTTGAACGGGGAGAAATTCGTATTCTGAAGCAAGTGACGCAAACCATCCCGCTGGAATCGGCCGCACCCGCTTCGGTGGCGCTCCAGTCTCCGACCCAATCCGTTGATCCTCTCACCGTCGAAACCACGCGTACCTGAACGGCGACTCGAAACCTGCCTTCCTTCCCGCCTATATAATCATGTCGGATACCTCATGATTCAAACCCTTTTTGGCAGTCTGGACGAAGAGCAGAAACCAAGTTTTATCGAGCGCATGAAGGAAGCCGTCTCGCGAACCCGCGAGAACCTGGCTGAGCACATTGAAGAGGTCGTTTCCATCGGCAAGGAGATCGACCGCGCCACGCTGGACGATCTGGAAGCGACTCTGATTGGCGCCGACCTCGGCACAACTACCACCCATGAGGTTCTGGAGAAGCTGCGCGACAAAGCCGATCGCAAGCAGATCAAGGATGTGAATGAACTCAAACGCCTGCTGAAAGAGGAACTGCTGGCGATTCTGACTCTAACGGACAACGGTTCGCGGCCCGTCGCCAAAGTGGAGGGCACGCCGGAAGTGATCCTCGTGGTAGGCGTGAACGGAACTGGCAAGACGACGACGATCGGAAAGCTAGCGCAAGTGTTCCGTGCGCAAGGCAAGACGGTCCTGCTGTGCGCCGCGGATACGTTCCGCGCGGCGGCGATCGAGCAACTCGAGATTTGGGGACAGCGCACGGGCACGGAAGTGATCAAGACGAAAGCCGGCGGCGATCCATCCGCTGTGTTGTTTGACGCGTTGCAGTCCGCAACCGCGCGCAAAACCGATTACGTGATCGTCGACACTGCGGGGCGCCTGCACACCAAGCAAAACCTGATGCTTGAACTTGAAAAGATGAAGCGCACTGCACAGCGCATCGTTCCAGGCGCGCCGCACGAGACTCTGCTCGTGATGGATGCCACAACCGGTCAGAATGGATTGCAACAGGCTCGGCTGTTCACGCAATCGGCCGGAGTCACGGGAATTGTGCTGACCAAGCTCGATGGCACGGCGAAAGGCGGCGTCGTGGTCGCAATTTCGCGGGAGTTGGGACTGCCGGTTCGGTTTGTGGGCGTCGGGGAGAAGGCGGGGGATTTGCTGCCCTTCGATCCTAAAGAGTTTGTAGAATCGTTATTTGCTTAGCGAATGCGCGATGCTTTGTACGATGGAGTAACGGGCGTCCTCGCCCGTTCTTCCGTAAATTCAAAGGATGGCAACCGATGCGACAGGCAAAGTTCAATTCGCTTTCTTACCTGCGAAGGCTGCTCGCTCAACTAAAACTGCTCTTCCGTCGCAAGCCCGAACCGGAAGACCCTCATGCCTATCGGACCGCCCCCTTGCGTCATCCTCCACACGGTCGGAGCGGAGCCGCAGTCGCAGAACTGGATGAAGAATGAGGGAATCGCCGTCGTCCGACGAGCAACACATGCGCCGGGCGCTCGATTTAGCAAGAGCGGGTGTCGGGCTCGTGTCGCCGAATCCGGCGGTGGGCGCGGTGGTTGTCGACGCGTCAGGCCGCGAGGTTGGGTCCGGCACGCACACTTATGACGGCATAAAGCACGCCGAGGTTCTCGCACTTGAGCAAGCGGGCGATGCCGCGCGGGGCGGAACTCTCTACCTGAATCTGGAGCCATGCTCGCATCAGGGCAGAACCGGCCCGTGTGCCGATGCCGTGATCGCAGCCGGAATCCGCCGCGTTGTGTGCTCCATGGAAGATCCGAATCCACGAGTCGCGGGTCAGGGATTTGCGAAGATCCGCGCGTCGGGGATCAAAGTAGAGGTAGGGTTATTTGAGGCGGAAGCCAAGAAGCTCAATGAAGGTTTTGCTAAGTACATCCGGAGTGGCAAACCGCTGGTCACGCTGAAATCAGCGATGACCCTCGATGGAAAAATTGCTGCTGCCAAGAAACCGGGTACGGAAAATAGCTCGGACTCTCGCTCGCCCATGCCTGCGTCGGAGGGCGCACGCAGCGGGCACCACTGGATCACGGGCGACCTGGCACGCGCGCACGTGCAGCAATTGCGCCATCAGAATGACGCGATCCTGGTCGGAGTGGGCACGGTGATGGCGGACGATCCGCTGCTGACCGACCGCAGCGGCCTGCTGCGGCGGCGCAAGCTGCTGCGCGTGATTCTGGATTCCTATTTGCGCATCCCGCTCACGTCGCGGGTGGTCCAAACCGCCGACAACGATGTCTTAGTCCTGTGTTCCGCTGCCGAGGAATCCGCGAAACAGGCACTCGAAGCGAAGGGGATTCGCGTGCAACAAATACCGGCGGCAAATGAGGAAGGTCGGCCCGACTTCGCCGCCATCGTCCAGAGCCTGGGCAAACTCGAAATCACCAGCCTGCTGATCGAAGGCGGAGCGCTGGTGAACGGAGTGGCCCTGGCATCGGGCGAGGTGGACAAAGTGTTTCTCTACTACGCCCCGAAGATTCTTGGCGAAGGAGCAGTTCCCTTCATTGCCGGCGAAGGATTGCATGGGAAGGCACAATGTGTGCAGCGGTCCGAGTTGCACCGCTTCGGCGAAGACTTCGCACTGGAAGGTTATCTCCGCGACCCGTACTCGGGACAGGCGTGAGTCCGTGTTAGACGCTGCCTATTTTTTCAGCAAAGACAGACTGAGATGATCGAACTCGGCGTCGAAGCCCGCGCCCTCCGGCGCGGCGCACATGATCCCGACTTCCGCGGTTGATGCTGGGAAATATCCCTGACGCACCGACGTGAAGTTCTTCCCGTCCAGCGAACACAGGGTCTCGATGGATTCCCCCTTGCGTACCGCGCGCCACCACACTGGTCCGGTCTCGGACAGATCCGGCATGGTGGACCAGTCGGAGAAGTCGCGTGTGAACACCACGCTGGCATGACGTTTCCCGTCGAAGAATTCAGTGCCGCACTTCATCCAGTTTTCGGCGTTCACGCGGACCATCAGCCCGGCCTGGTCGTAGAGTGCGGCATATCGGCCGTTCACGCGAGCCTCCAAGGTGAAGTCGCCATCGGCCGGCATGTGCAGGAAGTGACCGTTGTCGGAAATGTAGCCGTAAAAAGTCTTGCGCCAGAAGTCGGTCTTAGGACGGGTGTGCACGATCAGCTTTTCACCGACTCTCTTCGATGCGGCGGGCTCATTGAACCACGTCATGCGGGAGATCAGTTCGGTGTCGGCGCTAGCACCAAAAGTCGCCTTCGTCATGGCCAACGCTCCGGCAAAGGCAGTCGCCTTCACAATAAAAGATCGGCGGGTCGTGTTATCCATCGGTATTCTCCGCGTGCGGAATTATTGTAACGACGCAAAGGCTTTTTGCTCTACCTGCATTCACCATATACGAATTGCGGGTGTTATCTTCGATAGTGATCCAATGGCGGGAGGTGAATAGCTGATGTTTACCGGAATCATCGAGGAAGTGGGCAAGGTCGTAAAGATCGAGCAGCGCGGTGAGAACCGCCGGATCACCATCGAAGCTGCGACCACTCCGAAACAATTGGGCGTTGGAGACAGCGTCGCGGTAAGCGGCGTGTGCCTGACGGCGCTTGACATCAAACCAAATACATTCGGCGCGGACTTGGCGCCGGAAACGTGGGCGCGAACTTCATTTTCAAGGCTACGCGAGGGTGCGCGCGTAAACCTGGAGTTGCCAATGAAGGCCGACGGCCGCTTCGGTGGCCACATCGTCCAGGGGCACGTCGATGGCGTCGGCAAACTGATCGAGTTAGAGCGGATCGCGGATTCCGAGAACTGGTGGCTGCATATTGAAATCCCGGGAGAGATCGCGAAGTACACGGTATTCAAAGGCTCGATCTCGATCGAGGGCATCAGCCTGACCGTCGCTAAGATCGAGCCGAATCGCTCCGCTTTCACGTGTGCCATCGCGATCATTCACCATACCGTAGAGATGACGAATCTCGGATCGCTGAAGCCGGGAGACCCTGTGAACCTCGAGGCCGACCTGATCGCGAAGTACGTCGAGAAGATGGTGAAAGGCGAGCCCGCCCAGAGTTCGATCACCGTGGAGGAATTGGTGCGGCAAGGCTTTTAGTGGAGCGACGGGCGTCTCGCCCGTCTAAGGCTGGGTGGCCGGGCGGGGACGCCCGGCTCTCCACCAGCGAGTCTGGTTTGCCTTCTACGCTTCCAGCTTCAACTCATCCAACTCCAGGAACTCATGAATGATGGGCTCGGTCGATTTCTCCATTTCCTTGTAAGGCCCAAAGAAAATCGCACGGCCTTCGTGCAGGAAGACAATACGGTCGGCCAGCTTCTTGGCCAGGCGCATGTCGTGCGTGACGACGACTGAGGTCAGGTGCAGTTGCAGTTTGAGCCGGGCGATGAGATCGCCAAGGAGATTCCCCATCAACGGATCGACCATGGTGGTGGGCTCATCATAGAGGACACACTCGGGTTGAGCGGACAGCGCTCGCGCAATGGCCACAGAACGTTTCATCCCGGTCGAAAGGTCGGAAGGCAACAGGTCGCGCATCTCCTTGACTCCGACCATTTCGAGGAGGCCATCGACGACCTGGAAGATCTGCTCTTCTGAAAGCTCCCTTTTCTCGCGCAAGGGGAAGGCGACATTTTCACCGACGGTTAAGGAATCGAAGAGAGCCCCGTTCTGGAACACCATGGTGACTTTCTTGCGGATTTCTTCGAGTTGGACCTCTTTGTAGTCGGTGATGTCCTGGCAGGCGACAATGACCCGGCCAGAATCCGGCTTAAGGAATCCCATAATGTTGTGTAGCGCCACCGATTTTCCGACGCCGCTGCGGCCAAGAATGCAGACCATCTCGCCCGGCAGCACTTCGAAGTTGACGTCCTTGAGAACGACCCGATCGCCAAACGCCTTGGAGACGTCCTTAAACTCGATGTAGGGAGAGATCGTGTCCGCAGCCATGGCCTATCAGCATGGCATGAGATGCCAGCGCAACTCAAGCGAAACCTAGGGACAGCCGCCGCCCTCGGCTCTCCGGCGGGGCGAAGCCCCATAAGCGCTTCGATAGCCGCGGCGGCATCGAAAGACGCAACGTCAGTGCGGGAACGTCACCTCGGATTCCAGGCCCGCGTAGTTGTAATTCTCACCGTAGACATCACGGAGAATCTTGAAGGCAAGGTTGCCCGTGCAATGGGCGGGAGCCACTCGCCGCACTCCGAGATCATCTTTCATTAGGTGGGCAAGGTTCGAGATGTAGGTGGCGTCATAGGGAAACAAGTGGAATCCGCCTTCGACTAGTTCGATGTTGGTTCCGAGATACTGCTTGGTTGCGCGGATAATCGCCTCGACTGTGCTGTGCGAGCATCCCGTGATCAGGACGATTCCCTTTTCCGTCTTCAGCGCCAGCGATAGCTCGGGAAAACCTGCGAGGTCAGGATGTCCGGGTTCGTTCGGTGGATAGGCGTTGAAGTCTCCCATCATGACCGAGCGAGTGACAATCAGATAAATACCGGGAGCAATCTCCCGGCTGGCCGGCACAAACTCCTGGTTGGCGCCGTGAAAGCGGTCGCCGGGCTTGTAGTCGTTCATTGAATTGATGCGGCCGCCGAAGTACAGTTGCTCCGGCGGCATTCCGGCCAGAGATTCCTTTGCATCATGGGAGAATGTGTAGCGCATTGGAGCGCCCAACGCGGGATCGGCGGGCAGATAAGCTTTGACCATGGGCTTGACCTTTAGCATGTAGTCGAAGCCCGAAATATGGTCATAGTGACGGTGCGACAGCACGGCGATATCCACCTGGTTGAGGTCCACGCCCAAGGCTTTGACGTTGTGCTCGAACTTATCGGCGTTATTGCCGGTGTCAAAGAGAATAGTCTTGCTGTTGTACCGGACAAGCGCCGAGAAACCCCAGTCCAGAATCGTGCCTCGCTTCTGGTAGCCGAAGGCGTCGTAGAGATTCAGGATAGAGTTCTGATCGGAGGTGGGGAGTTGGCCGGCTGGATTCTGCGCCAACCACAAGAGCGGGCAAACCAGCAACAGGGCGACGGCGCGCGAGATGCCTCTCATAGTGGACCTCCGCAAAATCGCTGCCAATTTTATCACCGGATAGGACGAGAGCGGCCCGAAACATCGGCGAGGCCCTCGGCCGCCAAGCGGTCCTGCGGCGTGTTCACGTTGAAAAAACTCCGCTCGGAGAAACCAGCAGCCGCCAGTTCGCCCTCTTCGATCACACGGACGGGCACGCTGGAAAACACCGCGTCGATCTTGTACTTCCCTGCCCGCAGAGCCTGCTCGGCGACGCTGGACAAGTCGCGTCGATAGACCGCACAGAGCGGCTGAAGTCCGTTGCCGCTGCGAGGCACGGTAACGATGGCGTCGCTCTCTTCAGCCGCCGCAAAAAGAAACGCAAGAAGTTCCCTGGAGACGAAGGGCATGTCCACTGCAAGCATCAGGTTCAAGTCGGCAGATGAATGCACAAGCGCGGCGTGAATGCCGGCGAGGGGACCGCATCCGGGGAAAATGTCCGCCACGACTGATGTCGAAGGTCCGTATTTCGTAAACTTGGCAGGGTCGCCGACAATCGCCACGCGGTCGCAGACCGTGCCCATCACGGCCAGCGCACGATCCAGCAGTGTTTGGCCACGAAACTCCAGAAAAGCTTTGTCTTTGCCTTTGGCCGGCCCCGCGCCCATGCGGGAACTCTTGCCTCCGGCGAGGACGAAGCCCATACGCGACGGTACGGTTCGCGACATATGGGAAAGCATAAGGCCAAAACGGCGATACACGAAAGTAACCTACCCAGAATGACGAAGCCGTCGCAAGATGAATCTATCTGTTGGTAGGGGGCACTACTCGTCATCATGCCGCAAAAACTCATGGACGTTTTTATGCTGGGACGCTGTTCGCACGAGTTTTCCTGGCCGCGCCGCGCGGCCAATGGAGAGTACTACCAAGTCTGCCTGGTGTGCGCCTCCGCTTACCAGTACGACTGGAAGACCATGCGTCGCGGAAATCGGGTCGACGAGCCGATGGCGGATACAACTACCGTCCGCCGCCGCTCCAGTAAAAAGCAACCGAGTTGGATGCCCCGGGCACGGCGGCTGCGATCGAAGCTTCCCGTCCGATACCGCGGGAAGAATCTCAGCACCTGGTACGAAGGCCTGATCCAGAACATCAGCCAGTCGGGCGTGCTGTTTCACGGCCCCCAGCAACTGCCGGCCAATGCGCTGGTGGAACTGATATTCGAGATGCCCGAAGAGATCTCCGGACAAAAGAACAGTAGTGTCCTTTGCCAGGGCCGCTTGATTCGTACCAAAGACGCGGTTGACAAAACCGAAGATTCAAACGAATTGGCAGCGTCCATCCTCGACTATAAATTTCTCCACAAAGACCGAGACTGACTTGCGACCGGGCTTGAAACGTAAGCCGACTGCGCTGCACGCATCTGCGACGTACACATTTTCGTCCCGATTTTTCGTGTAAACCAGAGCCCGCCTGCATCTAAACTAGATAATCATATTTCTCGTTGAATCGGGAGCGCTCATGAGCTTCAAGGCAGGTAAACGTTCTTCAGTGATTTTGTTGCTTGGCATCCTGGCCATCGGCTTGGCCTGCACCAAAGCGCCGGATGACAGCCAGTTGACGAGCCAGATTCAATCCAAGCTTGATCAGGACTCCGGCTTGCACAACAAGCAGATTACGGTCCAGACCTCGGGTGGGGTGGTAACGCTCTCGGGGAAGGTCGAGAATGAAACGCAGCGCGAGGCAGCGGCCCGCTATGCGTCCGCGACGCCGGGGATCAAGGAAGTAGTGAACAATCTGGAGACCGGGTCGGCGGCGGCAACGAGCGCCGAGGACCAGATGGCCCAGGCGCCGCCAGCATCGGCGAGGTCTTCGGCTAATCCTCACTCGGCCAAACCGCATCCGAGCACGCCACATCATCGGCATCGGGCGGAACCAGATTCCACGGAGATGGCGTCAGCCGCACCGCCGCCCGCGGAATCATCCAACACAGCGGCGAACGAGAATTCCGCTCCCGCCCCGGCAGCACCGGCCGCATCCGCAC
>Ga0193751_1000642_pt1 | contig 25832 bp, 20 predicted proteins | sample L1c2metaG_FD_143050 | JGI IMG/M metagenome (GOLD analysis project Ga0193751, IMG submission 143050) | Soil microbial communities from a riparian zone of the East river system, Colorado, United States - L1c2 | ecosystem: Environmental > Terrestrial > Soil > Riparian zone | place: USA: East River... | reverse complement strand
TAAACCACATCGACGAGCGCAAGCTGGCCGATGTGATTTACGAATTCGGTGAGGAAAGGAGGTCGCGGAGAATCGCCAGAGCCATTGTCCGGTCGCGGCCGATACGCACGACGAAGCAACTTGTCGAGGTTGTATCAGCCGCGGCCCGGTCAATGAAACACGAGCGGATTCATCCGGCGACCCGAACCTTTCAGGCTCTCCGAATATTCGTAAACCATGAACTGGACGATCTGAAAGCACTGCTGGAGGCGGCGCCCCGGGTGCTGAAACCGGGCGGAAGGTTGGTGGTGATCAGCTTTCATTCGCTCGAAGACAGGATCGTCAAGGATGCAATGCGTGAGGGCGCGAAGGACAAGCACTTTCGTTTGCTCACGAAGAAACCAGTGATGGCATCTGAAGACGAGATTGATCGCAATCCGCGGTCGCGCAGCGCCAAGATGCGCGCCGCCGAAAGAGTTTGAGTTCGTACGAGTTTGGTTTGCACAAGTTTGGTTTGCCCCGGAGAAACTGCCGGGCTCCCGGTGCGGTGATAGTAGGGCGTGCCGGGTAAAGATTTTGAAGAAACTCTGTGGTGGAGTTTTCGCGGAGCGGCCAAGAAAAACAGAACAAGGCCGCGTCCGGGAAGAAAAAATTGGAACACTAAAAATGACATTTACCGGCACCCTGATTGAAAGTTTGATGGCATCCGTCGAACGCGCTGAACAGAGGGCGTCCTCGGACGAACCGATGTTCGCACGGAGCTTCGCAGAGAACATCGACGCTCAACCATGGGTCGTTTCGATGCAACAGAACGCAGACTACGATTCGAAATTTCTTGGAGTGGCATAAATCATGAGCGCCTTGGCCATGCAAAACGCAGCTCGTCTTAGTCGGCGCAAGTCCTGCTGGCTGGGGACACCGGAAATTTATTTCCGCAAGACCATCGATAACTCGCGCCTGGTGAAGCTCGAAGACCCGCGCCGCGCGCGCGAGATGAAACAGTTCTCGTTTGCGCTGTGTTGCCTGTTCCTGCTGGTCATGGGATACGCGCTGCAGCATTTCCGTGCGATTGAGTATGGGTACAAGATCGAAACGCTGCGGTCGCAGCGCGACGGTCTTACGGAAATGAACCGGGCCCTGCGCCTGGAGGAGGCGTCGCTGCGCGATCCGGAGCGAATTGATGTGATGGCGCGCAAGCTGGGTATGCAATCGCCGCAGCCCGGGCAGGTAGTTCGCATGGACGCTGACACCGATGGCGGCGCGCCGGTGATGGCCAGCGTGACTCCCGTGTCGGTGGTATCCGCACGCTAGAGATGTGGTTGCGTGGTGACGGGCCTCTGGCCCGTCTAGAACGGGGCATAGCCCCGTCACCACACGAGACAAACTACACTCAGCACGCGGGCGAGGGCGCCCGCGCTACATGTTTTTCGCGGCGGCTCTTCGGGGCCGCCGAAAGTTTCTGAGGACGGGAAGTGGCGGCGAGCACCTCTTCGAACGGCGCAAGATTCAGGCTCTACGCCTTGTCTGGATTGCTTTGCCTTTGGCTGCTGACGATCTGTCTGCGGCTGATTTATCTCCAAATCTTTTGCTATGGCGATTTCGAGCGCCGCGCGCAGCATCAGCAGCAGCGCAGCTTTGACCTTTCGGCGAAACGCGGCGTTATCTATGATCGCGCCGGACGCGAGCTGGCCATGTCCATCCAGGTGGATTCGGCCTTCGTGGTACCTTCGGAGGCTCCCGACCTTCCTAATACGATCAGCCTGATTACTCGCATTACTAAAGACGATCCTCGTGTTGTGCTCGCCGATTGCCGCGCCCACAAGACCTTCTGCTGGGTGGCGCGAAAGGCCGATGCGGAAGTGATTGAGCGGATTCGGGCGCTGAATCTGCAAGGCATCCACTATCAGAAAGAACCGAAGCGATTTTATCCAAAGCGTGAACTAGCAGCGCAAATTCTGGGGTACGTTGGCACGGACGATCAGGGACTGAGCGGTCTGGAGCGTCAATTCAACCAGCAACTGCAGGGCAAGCCCGGCAAACTGATGATTTCCGTCGACGCGCGCAAGCGCTGGTTTGCCAGTGTTGAAAAGGAGCCGGAGTCCGGCAACAGCGTCGTCCTGACGGTCGATCAGAACATCCAGTACATCGCCGAACGGGAACTCGAGCGCGGGATGGAAGAGACGCACGCCATCGCGGGCACGGTGATCGTGGAAAATCCCCACACCGGGGAGATTCTGGCGCTTACCAACCGGCCCACGTTCAATCCCAATATTCGGAAGGAGATTCGCAACGAGGCGCTGAAAGACCGCGCGGTGAGCGACGTTTACGAGCCGGGGTCGACTTTCAAGATGGTAACCATTTCGGCCGGACTGGAAGAGAAAATCACGCGGCCGGATGAAATGTTTGATTGCCAGATGGGATCGATCGTCATCAATGGCATGCGCATCCGCGACAGCAAGCCGCATGGCGTGCTCTCGGTGGCCGACATACTGGCGGAGTCGAGCGATGTGGGCGCCATAAAAGTTGCGCTGCGGCTGGGCGACCAGCGTTTTTACAAATACATTCGCGCTTTCGGATTCGGCCAGCAAACCGGGATCGAACTTCCCGGTGAAACGCGCGGCTTGACGAAGCCGGTGGAACGCTGGTCGAAAGTTTCCATTGGCGCGATTTCAATGGGCCAGGAGATCGGGATATCGCCGCTGCAGCTCATTTCGCTGATCTCGACGATTGCCAACGACGGCGTGCACGTCCCGCCGCGCATCGTAGCCGGCACGATTACGCCACAGAATACTCCGCAAACGATCGCCTTCCAGCCCGCCGAGGGAACGCGGGTGATTTCATCGCTGACTGCGGCCGAGATGCGGCAGATGCTGCAGGGAGTGGTGCTCCATGGCACCGGACGCAGAGCTATTCTCGAGGGCTATAGTTCGGCGGGCAAAACCGGCACGGCTCAGAAAGTGGACCCAGCGACCGGCGTTTACTCGAAGACGAAGTATGTCGCGTCTTTTGCCGGGTTTGCTCCCATCAACGATCCGCAAATTGCAGTGGTGGTGATCCTCGACTCGGCCGTTGGCCTGCACCAGGGAGGTCAGGTGTCGGCGCCAGTATTCCAACGGATCATGCAGCAGGTGCTGGAGTATCTGCACGTGCCGCATGATGTACAGCTTCCGCCCAGCCGGCAGGTTTTGCTGGCTCGCCGCGATGTTCCTGACGCAAGCCTGGAAGAAAGCTCGCCCGATCATCTGGGCGCAAGCCTGGATATGGCCGAAGGCAGCGAGACGCCCGCAGTTTCCGCAGAGGTCAAGCCCAGCCCAATTGCTGCCCAGGTTGTTCCCGCCGCGCTCACTGCAAGAGATACTGGACCAATCACGGATCGCGCGGCGCCGGTTGTCCCGATCACAGCGGCAGCGAGTTCACCTACTGAAAGCTCGCCTGATCAACGGTCCGAGAATTCACCGCCGCAGAAATTGCCGGCGAGCGGCACGGTGGTTCTCGACGTAGAAGAGGGAGGGATCGAGGTGCCGTCGTTCCTCGGCAAGAATCTGCGCGTTGCCATTGAAGCCGCGCAGGAAGCAGGGCTCGACCTCGACGCTGTCGGTAGCGGGACCGCGCGAGAGCAGTCGCCCCTTCCCGGTGCGCACGTCGCGGCGGGATCGCGAATTACGGTGCGTTTTGGTAGATAGGGTTTCCCCCGTGCCCCCTGTGTCCGCTGTGGTAGAGAACTAAAGGCTGAACCACAGGGAACACAGAGGTACACAGGGATTCACAGGGGAAGCCATCGATCGAGTGCAATCCAGGCTGTTTATAATCACTCCAATGACATTCCAACAGCTCCTGCAGGGTGCCGAGATCCTCTCTCAGAGCGGAAACCCGGCCGTTGCTGGGGTGGAATACGATTCCCGGCGGGTGCGCCCCGGAACTGTTTTTGTCGCCATGAAGGGTGAGACGAGCGATGGCAATCGGTTCATCGATCAGGCCATCGCCGCCGGAGCCGTCGCTATCGTCACCGATTCCGCTGCCGAAGTGCCGCGTCCCGCGGTTGCCTGGGCACAGGTTGAGCACGGACGCCGCGCGCTCGCCCGCCTGAGCGCAAATTTCTACAAACGTCCTGGCGAGAGAATTGCAAATACTGGAATTACGGGCACGAATGGAAAAAGCACGACCGCCTTCCTGATTGAATCCATATTGCAAGCGGCCGGACGCAAGACCGCGCTGGTCGGAACTATTGAATATCACGTTGCGGGGAAGGTTCTCTCCGCTCCGCACACTACGCCGGAATCGCTGGAGTTGAACCGGCTTCTGTCGCAGGGCGTCGGCCTGGGAGTCACCGAGGCGGTGATGGAAGTGTCGTCGCACGCGCTCGAGCAACAGCGGATTTTCGGAATTCCTTTTGATGTGGCCGTATTCACAAATCTTACTCGCGACCATCTCGATTATCACGGGACGATGGAGAATTACTTCCGGGCCAAACAAGCGCTTTTCGAAGGTTGCGGGACGGAACCGCCGCGCGCCGCCGTTCTTAACCTTGACGATGAATACGGCCGCGAGCTATGGAAACTTTGCAAAAAGAAGAGCGCTCTAGTGCTCTCCTACGGTCTGACATCGGGCGACTTTCATGCCGAGTCCGTCGAAATCACTCCGCGGGGAACACGCTTTCAAATGGTGACGCCCTCGGGAAAGATTGCGACGTGGTCTCCGCTAATCGGCAATGTGAACGTGTACAACGTGCTCGCAGCCTCTGCCGCCGGCTATGCCCGCGATTGTTCCGCCGAGGCGATTGCAAAAGGAATCTTCGACCTCACTAGCGTTCCCGGCCGCTTCGAACGCGTGGACTGCGGCCAGCCCTTCACGGTGGTGGTGGATTATGCGCACACCGACGACGCGCTCCGCAACCTCACCGCGCTAGCTCGCAATTTTGTAGGCCGAGCCGGCCTCAAGGGCAAGGTCATCACACTTTTCGGCTGCGGCGGCGATCGCGATCGGGCCAAGCGTCCGCTGATGGGCGAGGCTGCAGGCAAGGGCAGCGACTTTGTCGTGCTTACTTCCGACAACCCGCGCTCGGAAGATGCGCTGGCCATCATGAACGATGCAGTCGTTGGATTGCAGAAATCCGGCGCGAAGTATTTCATGGAGCCTGACCGCCGCAAGGCCATCGTTTTGGCTCTCCAGCAGGCAACCCCCGGTGACATCGTGCTGCTCGCGGGCAAGGGGCACGAAAAGGTGCAGGTTGCAAAAGAGGGAACGATTCCGTTCGACGATGTGGATGTGGCGCGCGAGAAACTGATGGCCCTCGGCTACGACTGCAAAACCGTCGCGAAGGCCGGCACAGCGGGGAAGACGGCATGAAACTTCCTCTCTCACGGATCGCCGAGTTCATTGCTCCGGCCGGCGAGGCTGCGACGGGCCAAGCTCCGACCAGCAAATTCGACAGTCACGCGATGGCTCAGGGATATTCCATCGATTCCCGCACGGTGCAACCCGGCGAACTGTTCTTTGCTGTGAAGGGCGAGCGCCTTGATGGGCACGACTTCGTGGAGCAGGCAGTGAGCCGGGGCGCGATTGGTGCGGTGGTTCGGAAAGATCAGTTGGTGCGCTACTCCAACCGTGCGAGCCTGCTTGCCGTCGACGACACTCTCGTTGCGCTCCAGACGCTGGCGACAGCGGTCCGAAAAAAGTGGGGCAAGACTGCCATCGGCATCACCGGCTCGATGGGCAAGACCACTACCAAAGAAGCGATGGCCCACTTGCTCGCCATTAAGTACCGCGTGCATCGCACCAAGGGGAATTTCAATAATCATTTCGGTCTGCCGCTCGGGCTGCTGACTCTCGAGCCGGAATACGATCTCGCCGTGGTTGAGATGGGGATGTCGCACCCTGGCGAAATCTCCGCCCTGGCTCGCATTGCGCTGCCGAACCAGGCCGTGGTCACCAACGTTGCCCCCGTGCATCTGGAGAGCTTTGACTCGATCGCTGGAATCGCGCGGGCGAAATACGAACTGATTGAAGCTTTGCCGCACGGCGGCACAGCAGTCTTGAATGCCGATGACGAATATGTGTGCCAGTTCGGCCGCGACTTCAAGGGCAAGGTCGTCCTGTTTGGATTGAAGCCAACGGCATGTATTCCAGCCGATGTGCGGGCGGAAAACATCGAGGTTCTTGGGCCCGAAGGCACCCGCTTCGACCTCGTCAGCCGGGAAGTGCGCCAGCCGGTGCATAGTCCGTTGCTCGGCACGCACAACGTGTACAACGTGCTCGCTGCGAGCGCGATTGCGCTTGAGCACGGCATTACCCCATCAGAAATCGCCGGAGCTCTGCCGTCGCTGCAGCCCGCCGACAAGCGCGGACAGGTCGTCCAACTGGGTAACATCACCGTGCTGTACGATTGCTACAATTCAAGTCCGAAGGCGCTGATGGCTGCCGTGGATACTCTGGCTGCCATGCCGGCGCGACGCCGGATTGTTGTTGCCGGAGAGATGCTCGAACTCGGCGCGACTGGCGAGCAACTGCATCGGGAGTGTGGGCGGTACATTGCAAGAAATGCGGCAGGAAGTCAGGCCGGAAAAAAGATTGATTTCCTGCTCGGCGTGCGGGGCTTGGCGCGGCCGATGGTGGAAGCGGCTCGCGAAGCGGGTATGAAAGCGGAATTCGTCGCGACGCCAGAAGAAGCCGGCGAGTGGCTCGCGCGCGAAGCTCGCGAAGGCGACGTCGTATTGTTGAAAGCGTCGCGTGGCGTGAACCTGGAAAAAGCTTTGGAGACGTGGCGGCAAAAAATCGGTATTCCCAGCGCCCCAGGCGCAGGGAACTAATAACTGAGAGCTGACAGCTGAGAGCTGACAGCTGGTGTCGGAGGCGGATTGCTCTACTGGCTGCTCTACCTGAAGCTCTTCCATTATTTTCCGCCATTCCGTATTTTTCGTTACCTGACGTTCCGAACAGCCTTTGCCAGCCTCACTGCTCTTTTTACGGGCCTGATTGTTGGGCCGGTCGTGATTCAGCGCCTGCGCGATTTCCAGATTGGGCAGTACATCCGCGAAGAAGGTCCGCAGGCTCATCAGAAAAAAGCTGGTACTCCAACCATGGGTGGTTTGCTGATCGCGATCGCCATCCTGGTGCCTACGTTGCTTTGGGCTGACCTGAGCAATCCGTTTGTATGGATCGCGGTGTTTGCGACGGTGGTCTTCGGCGCGATCGGTTTTACCGATGACTACCTCAAAGTCGTTCATCACCGCAATCTCGGACTTACTGCGCGCGCCAAACTGGGCTATCAAGCCGCCGCCAGCGTCATGATTGCGATCGCGCTGATCGCTTTGCAGCACCGCGGAGAGTACTCCACCAGGCTGCTGGTGCCGTTCTTCAAGCAGTTCCACCCGGACCTGGTGATCGAGAGATTGGCAGCTCATCCCCACCTGTGGCCGCTGGCTTTCCTGCCGTTCGTCGGCTTTGTTGTGTTTGTGATTGTCGCATCGAGCAACGCCGTCAATCTTACCGACGGCCTCGACGGGCTCGCCATTGGCTGCACGGTGATCGCGGCCGGAGCGCTCGCGGTTCTCACCTACCTTAGCGGCCACGCCACTTTTGCAACCTACCTCGAATTGCAGCGCATGCCGCAGATCGGTGAGCTCACTATTTTTTGCGGCGCCATGGTCGGTTCTTCCATTGGATTTCTCTGGTACAACGCACATCCAGCGGAAGTGTTCATGGGCGACGTCGGGTCGCTGGCGCTGGGCGGCGCGATCGGCACTGTAGCTGTCATGATCAAACAGGAACTGTTGCTGCCGTTCATCGGCGGTATCTTCGTCATCGAGGCACTCTCGGTGATCCTGCAGGTTGGTTCCTACAAGCTGCGCAAGAAACGCATTTTCAAGATGGCGCCGATCCACCATCATTTCGAACTGCTGGGCTGGTCGGAGTCGAAGGTGATTGTGCGCTTCTGGATTGCATCGCTGGTGTTTGCGCTGTTTGCGCTGACAACGTTGAAACTGAGATAAAGGAATTTGTAATTGGTGATTTGTAATTTGTAACTTTAAAACTCAAGACCAATTGGCACGGGAGCGGTTTTTTAATTACAAATTACCAATTGAACTCGATGGATCTCAACAATAAACGCGTTCTGGTCGTCGGCCTCGGCAAATCAGGTGTGGCCTCGGCGCTCTTTCTGAAGTCGCGCGGCGCCCGCGTCACGGTGTCGGATTCCAAGCCCGAAGCCGAGCTTCGCGACGAAATCCTGCTTCTGCTGGAGCATGGGATCACCGTCGAAACTGGTGGCCACGGCGACCGCACTTTTCGCGGGCAAGACTTGATCGTGGTTAGTCCGGGGGTGCCGGTCGATGCTCCGCAACTGGCGCAGGCGCGCAATCTGGGAGAGAAGGTCATCGGCGAAATCGAACTCGCCGCGCAATTTCTCCCCGGTCCGATCGTCGCGATCACCGGAGCCAACGGCAAGACCACCACTACCTCATTGGCCGGCGAGATTATTGCCGGCGGAAAGTTCTCCACGGCGGTTGGCGGAAATATCGGCACGCCGGCGATCAGTCTGGTGGATCAGGCCGGGCCCGCGACCTGGACGGTGCTTGAGGTATCAAGCTTTCAGCTGGAAACGATCGTTGAATTTCGTCCTCGGATTGCGGTGATTCTGAACATCACGCCCGACCATCTCGATCGCCACAGGACTTTTGACAACTACGTCAACGCCAAAGCGCGCATCTTTGAAAACCAAGGTAAGGATGACTTCACCGTCCTCAATGCCGACGACTCTACCACCGCTGGATTGTCGGATCGGACGCGCGCGCAGTTGTTCTGGTTCAGCCGAAAGAAGGAGGCCGAACGAGGTGCGTTCGCCCGCGGCACGCATGTCTATTTCCGGGACGGGCATAGCGAACGCGAGATCATGCCACTTGCGGAAGTGCCGCTGAAAGGTGCGCACAATCTGGAAAATGTGTTGGCGGGAGTTTCTATCGGCATGCTTGTCGGCTGCCAGCCCGCACAGATTCGCCAGGCGGTCCGGAATTTTAAAGCGGTCGAGCACCGGCTGGAGTTCGTGGCCAGGTTCGCAGGCGTGGATTACTACAACGACTCCAAGGCCACGAACGTGGACGCGACCATCAAGGCGCTGGAAGCGTTCCCGGCGGACATTCCTCCGCACCTGCACCTGATTCTCGGCGGCAAGGATAAGGGCAGCGACTATACCTTGCTCCATGAATTGTTGCGGCAGCGGGTGAAGCGGGTGTACACGATCGGGGCCGCGGCCGCCAAGATCGAATCGCAGATTCAGGGCGCTGCCGAAATCGAACATGCGGAGACTTTGGAAAACGCTGTCCGACGCGCGAGTGAATCTGCTGTCGCGGGCGACGTGATTCTCCTGGCTCCGGCTTGTGCCAGCTTTGATCAGTTCCAGAGCTACGAACATCGCGGGCGAGTCTTCAAGGAGACGGTGCATTCGTTGGCACTGTCCCGATCCACGTAGGCGATGTGGGGATGGGCGTCTCGCCCGTCCGGCACCAGAGTGGCCGGGCGGGGACGCCCGGCGCTCCACCACCGAGTATTGTTGGAACCAACTCAGTTATCACCTGCCCAAAATCCACGGTCGAAACTCCTCCATGTCTTCGTGTCTCCGTGGTGAAATGGATTCTCTATGGCTAAGCGAGTCAGCGTCGATCGCTGGATGTTCACCGTGACCACGATCCTGGTTTTTGTCGGACTGGTCATGATCTTCAGCGCTTCGGCGGTGATGGCGAAGGAGCGCTACGGGTCGGCTTACGAATTCCTGCTGAAGCAATTGCTATGGGCGGTTGCGGGACTCGTCGTCATGGTCGTGGCCACGAAGGTGGACTACAAACTCCTGCAACATCCGGCGTTGGTTTTCTTGCTTCTCGGATTTACGACGCTTCTGCTCATCTCTGTTTTCTTTCTTGATCGCGCCCACGGCACGCATCGCTGGTTTCACGTGGGTCCGATTTCATTGCAGCCTTCGGAACTAGCCAAGCCCGCGCTCATCCTGTTTCTCGCGTGGTTTCTGGAAAACAAGACCAACGCCATGGACGACTGGCGCAATACGCTGATTCCGGCGATCGTGCCCACTGTGGCTTTTCTCGGGCTGATTGTTTTTCAGCCTGACCTTGGCACCGCCATCGCTTGCGCGGGCATTGCGGCTTGTGTTCTGTTCGTCGCCGGCGTCCGCTTGCGATACTTCGGATATGCGTTTGCGGCTGCGCTGCTGCCGCTTTATTTTCTGATCTTTCATGTGTCTTACCGGAAAGACCGCATCCTGGCATTTCTGAATCCTTACGCTGACCCCAAGGGGTTTGGCTTCCACATTATTCAGTCGCTGATTGCGGTCGCGACCGGAGGCGTGACTGGACTCGGTCTGATGGAAGGGAAGCAGAAATTGTTTTATCTTCCCGAACCGCATACGGATTTTATTTTCGCCGTCACTGCCGAAGAGTTGGGGCTGGTGGGAGCGCTTGCCGTCATCATCCTTTTTGCGATTTTTCTCTGGCGCGGGACGCGGGCGGCTCTGCGAACTCAGGATAACTTTGGCCGTTTCCTGGCTGTCGGAATCACCAGCATGATCGTGCTGCAGGCCTTCATCAACATCAGCGTCGTGCTGGGGCTGATGCCTACGAAGGGGATTCCGCTGCCGTTTGTTTCCTATGGCGGATCGTCGCTATTTGTGACCCTGATGTGCGTTGGCGTGCTGCTGAATATTACTAAGCAGGCGGAGTAGGCGGCGCCGGGCTGAAGTCTAAAACAAAATCCTCACCACAGGGGGCACAGGGGAACACAGGGGACAAACCCACAGGGGCCGTCACGGTGACTTGCCGCTATACTAGCGTTTTGCCGAGCCATCGCTCAACGGAGAGGGCATGTCGAGTCTGAAGGAATTCCAATGCGAGATTTGCGGGACGGTCAGTGAGAATCCGATCCATTGGTTTGTGATCGAGTGCGGAGATCAGAAGCTCGCGGTCATTAAGTGGGACTTGACTGCCGCTACCAGCCCCACCGCCCGGCATTTCTGTGGCGAGGCCCACGCCCAGGTGTATATCAGCCGCTGGTTTGAATCGGTGTGCTGGCCGCGCAAACCAGCTTTCAAAATTTCCTAGGCCGCTTCGACTGCGCTTCCCGCTAAACTTCCGCTACCGAAGTCGCCGCGCCTATTTGGTTTGGCGCACGCGGTTGTCGAGTTCTGCTCGGCTTGCGAGAAGCTGGCTGTATCCCCGGTGGTAGCCGGCCGTAAAAGACGACCGATCCTCCGCAGTCGCCCATCGACCGATTGCAACGTGAGGCTCACTGCCGCCCTCGGCTGCAAGTCTTCCCAGATATAATCCATCACGAAACGCCCCGCCTGTTATCTGGGCCACATTGCCGTTGGCGGTTGGGCTGTTGAGATGACGATCGCCGGATAGCATTGACATTGGCACCAAGCCGAGTGCGATCACTGCTGCGTACAACGGAAGTATCTTCATTTTTTTCCTCCTGATCTTCTTCCTGAAGTTGAGTCACACTGATCGGAATCCTCTGTGTCGAACTCTGTGTCGATGTGACAAGCGTAAGGCAGCGAACGCGCAACGTTGTCATTGATCGGTCACGGATTAGTAACTTTGTCGTTATATTCTTGTCGAAACAGGTAGGGGGAGTAGCCGGGCTTCATGGTCCAAAAGGGTTGCGGGACGCCGGATGTGGACCGAAGATGGTACTGGGAACTGGGACGGCACAGGGATAGAATGTCGTTCAAGAAGCAGGTTGGTCTCCGTCGCCGATGCCAGGGCTCCGATAGCCTCGGCAGCGTTGACCGCAAAGGCGAGCGATGAAATCCCACTACCGTAAGCTAGTCCTATCTCTGGTCGCTGCCATCCTCTGTTCCTGCGGGGGCGGTGGACAGCCATCCCATGGGCCCGGCTTCTCGATCGCGGTCACGACTTGGCATTACGACAACGCGCGCACCGGCGTGAACCCCAACGAAACCATCCTCAACCTCGCCAACGTGAATCCCAACACATTCGGGAAGCTGTACGACATTCCCGCCGACGGCGCGGTCATCGGACAAGTTCTCTACCTTCCCAATGTCTCGATCCCGGGGAAAGGCAAACACAACGTGGTGTACGCAGCGACCATGCACGACTCCGTTTACGCCTTCGATGCCGACAGCAACACCGGCGCGAACGCGAACCCGCTCTGGCGCGTCAGCCTGCTGCCCCCCGGAGCGACACCCGTGCCCATGACCGTGCAAGGCTGTTCGGGCGTGACTGCATGGACCGAGGTCGGCATCATTGCAACGCCCGTCATCGACGCCGCAACCGGAACGATCTACGTTGTGGCCAAGACCTACGAGAACGGAAACACGGTCTTCCGCCTGCATGCTCTCGACGTCACGACTGGCAGCGAGAAGTTCGGCGGAGCAGTGCAGATCAAGGCGACTTACACCGTAAACGGCCAAACCGATACCTTCAATCCCCTCGCCGAGACGAACCGTCCCGCGTTGTTGCTGACGAATGGCCATGTCTACCTGGCATTCGGATCGAATGGGTGCAACGCCTACGGCGATCAAGGATGGGTCATTTCCTACAACGCTTCTACCCTGGCCCAGGAAGGCGCTTTTAACGCCGAGCCCGGCAACACGCTGGCCTCGATCTGGATGAAAGGAGGAGGCCTCTCGGCCGACAGCGCCTCCAACATCTACGGTGAAGCGGCGGAAGGGAGCTTTACTCCGGGCACGAACTTCGGCAGCAGTGTCTTACGTCTCACCCAATCGGGGAACAGTCTGCAAGTCGCGGACTGGTTCACGCCCTGGAACCAGGCCTATCTCAGCCAGAACGACCTGGACCTCAACGACGCGGTGCTGTTGCTTCCCGATCAACCCGGCTCGCATCCTCACCTGGCGCTGGGGGTGGGAAAGGAAGGCACGGTGTACGTGCTTGACCGCGACAACATGGGCAAGTACTGCGCCAGTTGCACGTCGGGAGACACACAGATTGTGCAGGAACTCCAGCAGGTGGCGAAGCACACGGGCTGTCTCGTTTACTGGAATGGCATGGTGTACACAACCGGCACGGGATACCCCATCATGGGATGGGCGCTCACCAATGGCATGTTGTCGAGCACGCCGGTAGTGCAAACGCCGGCGCAGGCGGGCGGACATTCTCCCATCATTACTTCTGCTGACACGGCGAACGGGATCCTATGGCAGATCAATGGCACAAATCTGACCGCTTACAATGCGACGACGCTGGTCCAGTTGTATGTGACATCGCAGACAAATGGCCGTGACACGTTACCCCCGATGCCGCATTTTGCCCAACTGATGATCGTGAACGGGAAACTGTATATCGGGACGAACGGCGGAGTTACGGTTTTGGGATTACTCTAGGTTCGATTAGAGGTGGTCGGAGCAATGATGCTTAGTTGTGGCCCTGGTTGGTTGTCGCACATCGGGAAGTGTTTTCAAAATTACGAACGTCCACTCGGGTACCAGTTACCAGGCCGGAACGGTGGAAACCCCAACGACTCTTCGACGCGGCATTTCATCAATGATTCTCAGTTAGCGTAAATTACGCCAACTGTGCCGCTCCAAGCTTCTCGAAAATCGCTGCTTAACTTTGGTGGTGGCGGTATCCTGAGGGCGCTCGCACCAATTATGGACATGCAACTACTCGCCGGTGCAGTTCTGAAGCGACTGCTGGTTTCGCTTGCAATTTTCGCTGTTGGATTCGTATCTGTATGCGCTTTGTTCCGCGTACCCTCTGAGGATTGGTTTATTGCCATGCTCGCTGCACTGCCCGGGTGGGTGGCGCTGATTTTCGTTTTGGTATCGGTGATCTGGTTTGTAGCCGAGCGCCTTCGGAATTGGCAGCACAAAAACAGACGAACAGATTAGGCGAAGATTTGGTCAATGAGTGTAAACGCCGTTAATGACAGTTCACTTTCGTTTTACCCTGGCCGTTCAGCGACCGGTCAATTGCTCCAGTCTTTCCGGATACCGCGCCCCTTCCACCTTGATCTTTGAAGAGGCGCTGTTGATGTCACGGAGATCGTCGGGTGTGAGTTCGACGGAAGCTGCTGCAAGGTTCTCTTCCAGGCGATGAAGCTTCGTTGTCCCTGGGATCGGAACAATCCACGGCTTCTGAGCAAGCAGCCAAGCGAGGGCCAACTGGGCAGGTGTTGCTTTCTTTCGTTCTGCAACCTCGCTCAGCAAATCAACCAACGCCTGATTCGCTTTTCGAGCTTCCGGGGTAAAGCGAGGGACAATGTTGCGGAAATCGGTGCTATCGAACTTCGTATTTTCGTCGATCTTGCCTGTGAGGAAGCCCTTACCAAGAGGGCTAAATGGAACGAATCCGATCCCGAGTTCTTCGAGGGCTGGCAACAGCTCCTCTTCAGGGCGTCTCCACCATAGTGAGTATTCGCTCTGAACTGCCGTGACCGGCTGGACGCGGTGTGCGCGACGGATCGTCTGCACTCCCGGTTCAGAAAGGCCGAAGTGCTTCACCTTACCTTGCTCGATCAGACCTTTCACTGCTCCGGCGACGTCTTCGATCGGCACGTTCGAGTCAACACGGTGCTGGTAGAACAAATCGATGACATCGGTCTTGAGTCGCTTGAGGGAGGCCTCGGCGACTTCCTTGATGTGCTCCGGCCGACTATTTAAGACAGTCCACTTGCCCCCGTCTTCGGGATTCGGCGCAAAGCCGAACTTCGTTGCTATTACCACCCGATCGCGGAATGGAGCAAGAGCTTCGCCGACGAGTTCTTCATTGGTGAACGGACCGTAGACTTCGGCGGTGTCGAAGAATGTCACGCCGCATTCGACTGCCGTCCGAATCAGCGAAATCCCGTCCTTCTTGTCGATGGCGGGACCTAAGCCAAAGCTCATTCCCATGCAGCCGAGTCCGAGAGCAGAGACTCCCAGATTGCTTCTTCCAAGTTTGCGCTTTTTCATTGTTCCTCCTCGGCAAGGAAATAGTCTCCCACAATTTCCGGCGGAAAGAGAGATTCGCCGTAGTGATTGTTGAAATATCGCCAGTACACCAACAGCGCTCTAAGCTCCAGCCTCTTTCTCCATCGCCAGTAACTGCTCTTTGCGCTCGATGCCCCAGCGGTAGCCGCCTAGGTCGCCATCATGGCGCACTACGCGGTGGCAGGGAATTGCTACTGCTACCGGGTTCGTGGCGCAGGCTCGGGCAACGGCTCGTGTGGCTTTCGGCATGCCGATTTTCTTTGCTATGGCGCTGTAGGAGCGAGTCTCTCCGCGGGGAATTCTTTGTAGAGCTTCCCAGACTCGGTGTTGAAACGCGGTCGCCCTGATGTCCAGCGGTAGAGAGGGATTCGTCTCGCCTCCCTCCATCAAGCGGGTGAGATTGACTCGCGATTCGGCCATGGCGACATCGTCGCGGCGGCGGGTGGCGAAGGGGAACTCGCGCATCAGGCCTTGCTGGAGTTGCTCATCGTCGTCGGCGAATTGGATGGCGCAGATGCCTTTGTCGGTGGCGGCGATCAGCATGCGTCCCAGGGGCGAACTGGCGATGGTGTAGCGGACTACGGCGGCGACGGCTCCGCGGCGGTATTTCTCCGGAGTCATGCCTAGTTGGGTGGCGGTGCGCTCGTAGAGACGGCTGCTGGAGCCGTATCCGGCGGCATAGAGGGCGGAGGTCACATTGTGGCCGGCCTGTAGATTTTGTTTCACCTGGCGCAGGCGGATCGCGTCGATGTAAGCCTTCGGCGAGACTCCTAGCACCGACTTGAATGTCCGCTGCAAGTGGAAGGGGCTGCGGCGAAATTCTTTGGCCAGCAGGCTTAGCGTGAGGCGGTCTTCGATATGCTGCTCGATGTAGCGGCACATCGCGCGGACCAGCGCGGATTGCGGGTTGCCGTCGACTGCTTTCGGACGGCAGCGCAGGCAGGCGCGATATCCGGCTTGCTCGGCTTGGAGAGCCTGATCGAAAAAGCTCACGTTCTCGCGGCGCGGGCGCTTGGCGGGACACGACGGACGGCAGAAGATTCCAGTGCTGGACACGCCGAAGACGAAGGTGCCGTCGAGAGAGGCGTCGCGATCGAGGACGGCTTGCCAGCGGCGCGCTTCTGTTCGCGCCGGAGTTGGGTTTAGAGTTCGCTTCATTGCTTTCTCTTCTGAAAGTATCGCATTGGTGGCCATGCAGGTAACATAGGGCAGTCGGGCGACGCGGACTATCCGAATGTTGCGGTCAAACGGTTTTTCCGGTCCTGTCGGAAATCCGCTGACTCATGTAGTATGGCGGCCTGCTTTCTCCTGTGCCTCTGTGGTTGAAGAAATCTTCACCACAGAGGACACAGAGGTACACAGGGATGCACAGGGGAAAATGAAGAGGACTTTCTATGAATGGTAATTTGAACCGCATTTGCCAGATGGCGTCGCTGGTTGTCTTGGTATCCCTCGCGTTGACGCAGGCTGGCGCGCAAATTCTCACGGGCGAACAAGTGAAGAAGCTTGCCCCGAACTCTTATTACTTTGCTGGGCAGAGCGCGGCCGTGCAGGTGCGGAATACGGCCGGCTTGAAGAATTCCGCCGGCAAGGTGGTGCTGGCGGGGCTGGTGGACACATCGGGATATTCGACGGCAATTCAGGAGAAATACCAGGGCTTCCTGATCACCGAAACCAAGCTCAGCTTTGACGGAGCTACGCTCGATCCGGGAGAGTATGGATTCGGCTTCAAGGACGGCAAGTTTATTGTGATGAACGTGGCGGCGACGGATCTGTTCTCGATCGCCAGCGCGAACGACGATCAGCTCAAGCACCCGGTGCCGCTGAAATTTGAAAAAGACGGCGCGGGGTATCGGCTGTACGCGGGGCGGAAGTATGTGATCGTGAAAGCGGATTAGTCTGGTTACCGGCCGAAAGCTTTAACCACCAAGGACACGAAGGTTCACGAAGGAAAGCCTCACTGTCTTTCCGCATTCGTGTGCGTTTGTGATTGATGAATTTGGGAGGCCGCTGCGCGCGATAGACAATGTTTGTTTCTCTCAATAAAATCTGAGCATTCACCTGCTGGCAAGCTCCGATGAAACTTGTGACTTTTGAAAACGCCGCGCGGCAGTCGCGCATTGGCGCGCTGGTTGGCGACTATCAGATCGTTGATCTCCATACGGCTTGCGCGCTTTACTTGCGCGACGTTGAAGGCGAGGCCATTTTCTACCGCATAGCCGACGCCCTTGTCCCGCCGGATATGCGGGCGCTGTTTCGCGGCGGAGACACGAGTTTGGAGGCGGCGCGCAAGGCTCTCGACTACGTTGCCCATCTCGGCGCTGGCGACGCCGAAGTTACTGGTCCGCGCGGCGAGACGCTGATTTATTCCCTCAGCGACGTCCAGCTCAAGGCGCCCATCATCCCGAAGAAGTTTTTTCATACGGCGGGCAATTTTCGCGAGCACCACGAGGAGGCGACGAAGGCGGGGTTTTCGCATCCGGTCATGCCATGGATTGTTTTCTTTCAGAACACCGACGCGATCATCGGACATGACGAGGCGGTGATCTATCCCGAACATCTGACGCAGGAACTGGATTACGAACTGGAGCTGGCGGTCGTGCTGAAGAAAGCCGGCAAGCACTTCACGCCGGAAGAGGCGTCCAGCTATGTCGGGGGCTATGTAATTTTCAACGACATTACGGCGCGCGACATTCAGCGCCGCGAAATGAAGTCGGGCGTGTTCAGTTTCTGCAAGGGGATTGATACGTTCTGCCCGCTGGGGCCGTGGATCGTGACCGCCGACGAGATTCCCGACGCGCATAATCTGGCGATGGAACTGCGCGTGAACGGGGAGGCGCGGCAGCGCTCGCATTCGAGCAAAATGTCGGTCAAGATTCCGGAGATCCTTTCGCACTATTCGCCGATGGGATATAGCGCAGGCGATGTCGTCTCAACTGGAACGGTGTCGGGCGTGGCGGCGTTTTCGGGAGATCCGAAGGCGTGGTATCTGAAGCCGGGCGACGTGATGGAATGCGAGATTGAGAAGATCGGGGTGCTGCGGAATCCGGTGATCTCGTGGGAACAGGCGTATGGGCAGAAGGCGGCGGCGCTGACTACAGTGAAGAATTTGTAATTGGTAATTTGAAATTGGTAATTTGAAAACCCATCTTATCTACGGCTCTTCAGACGATGGCTGCAAATTCTAAAATCTGGGTGAGCGAACTCAATGCGCGGCCGGAGGTGCGGGGCGCGTTTCCGAACACGCCTGTCAGGTTTTACGACACTACGCTGCGCGATGGGGAGCAGACGGTTGGGGTCGTGCTCTCGCCGCAGCAGAAGCTGGAAATCGCGCACAAACTGGATGAGCTTGGAGTGAGCCGCATTGAAGCCGGCTTCCCGCGCGTTTCGGCAGAAGATGCCGAAGCCATTCAACTTATGCAGAAGGCCGGCATCAAGGCGGAACTATGGGGATTTTCGCGCGCGGTCAAAGCCGACGTCGATGAACTGGTGCGGCTGGAGCTTCGCTATTCCGTGATTGAAGCGCCCACCAGTGAGATAAAGCTGAAGGCGTATGGCATTTCGCGGGAAGAAGTGCTGCGCCGAATTCGCGAGGCGGTGTCGGCGGCGCGCGAGTCGGACATCGTGGTTGCATTCTTCGCTGTGGATGGCACGCGCACCGAGTTGGAATTTCTGAAAACTGTTTACCTGTCGGCGCTCGATGCAGGAGCGAAAGAACTGGTCGTCGTGGACACGATTGGGGCCTGCGGGCCTGAAGCGGCGGAATATCTCACGCGGCAAGTTTGCCAGTGGGCCGGCAAAGGCGTGCCTGTGCATTTCCACGGACACAACGATTTCGGGATGGCGACGGCCTGCGCGGTGGCGGCCGTCCGTGGGGGAGCAACCTGGATCCAGGGCACGATCAACGGGATGGGCGAACGCGCGGGCAATGCCGATATCGCCGAGATTGCACTCGCGCTGCGCTGCCTCTACGACGTACCGGTGGTGATGAATCTCGAAAAGGTACGCGAGGTTTCCGAGGTGGTGAGGCGGGCCGCGGGGTACACGCTCGAGGCGTGGAAGCCGCTGGTTGGCCAGAATTTGTTCATGCGCGAGAGCGGCGCGGTGGCCAGCCAGTTTCATCTGCCGGAGGCGATCGAGCCCTACTCGGCGGAAATTGTGCAGGCGGAGCGCCAGATCGTTCTCGGCAAGAAAAGCGGACTCGACAGCATCGACCTGAAATGCAGGGAACTGGGCGTTACGATCACGCCTGAGCAGCGCGGACCAGTGCTGGCCGCGGTCAAGCAGGCCGCGGTCAGGCAGGCTGCGGGGGGCAAACCTGGCCTGGTAAGCGACGATAATTTTCGGCAGATTCTGGCAGGCATGCGCATTGCCTGAGATCGTGGCCTGGGATCATGCCCCTTCCCAAATCTGCGCCCAGAGTTTTCCGGCGCGGGCTGAGACGGGGCAAGCCCCGTCTCTACTCCAGTTCTGGCGGGCGCCACACGGTGGTAACGCTGGGATCGTTACTCATTAAGTGCAGATGCTTGCACCCGCGGGCTCGCCCTGATCCAGTTTCCGCTTGCTAACTCTATTCGCATCAAATACTTACATCCTACCGTTCGGATGGTTTCACGGGTGCACTGTTCCTTCATGGAACCCCGGAGCGTACGGGGCGAACTTGGGGGCAACTTTGACCGTCATTTATAACTATGGCACTGAGAGCGTAGCTCCTCGAACAGCGAAGCGAGCGGCAGCTGTCCTGCCGCTGCTGGTGATTTTGTTCATCGTCTCCTACGGCATTCTGACCATGCTGGTTTTCGAGCAGGGTCAGACCATCGAATCGCAGCGCAGTCTAATCCACGAGATGTTGAAGGACAGCACCCAACTTGCCACGCTGAAAGGCAAGCTGGCCCGTGACGACAGCAAGCGTCTCCAGGACAAAGGGTCAGTGCAGGCGGAACAGAAAGACGCGGGATCCAGCAATCCCGCGGCAGGGGCAAAAGGATCGGACGCAAAAGGATTGGACAAGGAAACAAAGCGACCCGGTAAATCAGCCCACTCCATGAAGGAAGTTCCCGGGAAGCCGGCTGCGGATTTAGAGGATGTGCGGCGCTCCACTCGGGTGATCTAGCGGTGTACTCAGCGTGAGTAGGGCGGATCAGCGAAAGCGATTCGGATTCCGAGAGAAAAAGGTTCTGTGAACACGCGACCCAAGTGGGGGCCGTGATGCGAGCGAGTCACAATCATGAAGACCCTAGCCCTAGTTCTAGTCTTGTCTCTTCCCGTCCCGAGGTTCGCCCCACCAGCACAGCTCTCTCCCACCCCCAGCCAGCAGCCCGCCAAGAAAAAGGGGGGGCAATGGTACTTCGCCGCAACCGGGCACGCCGTGTATTGCTATGGACCGGTGATGACCATGCCGCAGGCGCGAGGAGGTCTGTTGAAAGTTGCAACTTTTTGCCGTGGCGATCGAACCATGGTGCCGCTGAAAGATTAGACAAACTATTTCCGCAATTCTCTTGACTTGCTGCTACCACTCAACAAGAATATCCGCTGAAACTGATCGTTCGGTAGCGCCTCGCACGTCCCCCCCGTTCGCCTGTCGGTAATCGGGTTTTGTTAAATCTTTCAGGAGCAGAAGAAAGTATGAATAAGCCTTTTGCGGTCAGTGTGATTACTGCGTCCCTCGTGCTGGCATGTGCCAGTATCACTTTCGCCCAGGAGACCAAGTATCCCGAGATCCTCGATGCCAAGCCGATGTTCAAAGCTGGGCCGAACCATCTGGAACTGGCTCCGCTCGCTCCGGCCTCCAATCTCGTGCAGTGGAATGGCGGCTTCACCGATCTCACTCAGAGGAAGGTTACCTACACCATGGTGGGAACCCCTCCCTCCCAGGGCAGCGTCTCAACCACCGTGCCGGTTTACATCATTCCGATCAAAATGGTGTACGGCTCGACAAATGGAAATCGCACCTTCGATCCAAAGAACCACGTGCTCAGTAACGGCAAGACGGTGGTCAACAACATCATTGCCTCGCCCATCTTTAACCCCGGCGTCAACTTTACTCAGGGCGGCACCAACCTCGGAACCACTCAGTACATCGACGCCTTCCAGCGCGGTAACTTCTGGAAGTTCGTTCACACGTTCACCGGCTATCACGTCCTGCTGGGAAAGCCGGTCGTACTGGCGGAGAGGAGCATCACCGTTCCAAAGTCGCTGGGCGCAGTGTTCAGCAACCCATTCGGAACCGGGGTCATCGGCACCTACGACATCAACGCCTTCGACGCGAAGTTGCAGTCCTACATGACATATTTCACCCAGATCAACCCGGGCGTTTTGCCTCTGTTCGTCACCTATGACATCTTTCTGACTGAGGGCGGTTGTTGCATCGGTGGCTATCACAATGCCAACGGTGTTCAACCCGGCGGCCAGACCTACGCGCACGCCACCTACGTGGATAGCAAGGGCTCCTTCTCGCAAGACGTCTCCGCTCTCTCGCACGAAATCGGCGAATGGATGGACGACCCGTTTGCCGACAATTTCGTCCACTGCAACGACAACGGCCTCATGGAAGACGGCGACCCGCTGGAAAACAATTCCAATTATGGCGCTTTCCCGTACACGCTTGGGGGATTCACCTATAACCTGCAGTCGCTGGTGTTCATTGACTACTTCGGAGCGCCCAAGGCCACCTCGGTTCACGGCTGGTATTCGTTCCAGCACGACATGTCCCACGTCTGCCCGGGCCAATAAGGTTGGGCCGATAAATTTGGCTTATTCAGGAGCCCGTTCCCATAGGGAACGGGCTTTTCTTCGGGGCATTACTTCTGTTGGGCGTTACTTCTGCTGGGATCGCTTGCGCGGCGGATAAGCTTGTGGCTGCGGTTTGTATGGCAGGGATTGCAACTGCGATAGAGGTATTTCTACAGTGGGTGGGGGCGCATCTGCCCTCTGGCTTCTCTTCCCCACCAATTCTTGTATCGCGGAAACCAAAGCGCCCGACTGCGTCTTCTCTACTACTTTTCGGATCCCACGCCTTTTCGCCTCAAGCTCTACCTGTGGCGAATTGTAAAGCGTGTTCAGCACAATTGGGACGGTGGGCTGCACTTTGGTGATTTCTTGCGCTGCCATCAGTCCGTTCATGACCGGCATCGCGAAATCCATGACGATTACGTCAGGGTGCATTTCATTAGCCCTGGCTAGCGCTTCCTGCCCGTTTGCGGCTTCGCCGCACACTTCCCATTCAGGATTGGCGCCAAGCAACGTCCGAATCTCGCGGATCGCGGATTTATGGTCGTCAGCGATCAGTATTCTGGTAGTCACACCGGAAACCCCTCTTTAGACTCACGCCGAATCCGAATTTGAGCAATACGGTAGACACTGTACGGTATCGAACGTTTCGCACAGGATGCCAGGGAGCCTTGGGGCGGATGTTTCCCGAAAAGCGAAGGGTTTGCTAGTCTACAAACAGCCTGCAAAGATCGCTATTCACGATCCTTTGTAAAGTAAACAATTGTAAAGTAAACGATTTGGGCCCGTAGCTCAAACGGATAGAGCATCGGATTTCTAATCCGGCGGTTGCAGGTTCGATTCCTGCCGGGCCTACCAGATTGTCCACAGAAGTCACCCGTTCGTGCCATTCCCCTCGCGGCGATCAGAACGTAGAGTGGTTCTTGAGCAGACTTCGGGGGAGGGCTGTTCGACGAGCGTCCGGTGACTCTAACCGAGTCCGGGCGCTTTCGTTTTTTTTGCGTTCCTTGGCTTGGCGGGCTGCGAAAAGAGTCGTTTCCACGTCGCGGTCTCACGGCCGTGACTGAACAGTTCAGTGAAAAACTCTTTTGTGCGCGCCGCAGTCGCCCTCAGCGGCTAAAAAGCCAGTACTGGAAACAGGCCGCTTATCGCAGCGGTGAACCGCTGCGCCACCCAAAATCAAAATCAAACTCAAGATCGGGCCGCTTTGGCGAGCTTCGCTCGCCGGACAGCCGAGGGCGCGGCAGTCCCTACGTGAGCCTTGCCTATCCTGTAAACTAAGTCGCGATGAGACTTCCCCGCTCTCTGTCCGTGGCATTGCTGTTGCTTGTTTCGATCCCAGCCGCATTCGCCTCCGCTTACAACGCCCGCCCCAGGCTCGTTGTTGTAATCGTGATTGACCAGTTTCGCGGCGACTATCTTGAACGCTATCGCGACCAGTTCGCTGACGGAGGCTTCCGTCTGTTTCTAGATCGCGGCGCTTATTTCACCAACTGCAACTACGACTACGCCAACACCCGCACTGCTCCTGGGCACGCTACCTTGTTCACCGGAAGCTACACCAATGGACACGGCATCGTGGCGAACGAATGGTGGGATCCACAGAAAAAGAAGCGCGTAACGTCGGTCGAAGACGACACCACAAAACTTGTCGGTGCCGGTGCCGGCAAGAATGGGCCGGGCGCGTCGCCGCGCAACCTCTTGAGCGATACGCTCGGGGACGAACTGAAACTGGCCACCGGCGGCAAATCCCGGGTATTCGCCATCTCACTGAAAGATCGTGCGGCCGTCCTGCCCGCTGGATTTTCCGGAGACGCGGCCTACTGGATCGATCCCAAAAGCGGCGACTGGATCACCTCGACCTACTACCGTCCCGATCTTCCCGAGTGGGTGCGAAATTTCAACGGCAGCCATCGCGCGCAGAAATTCTGGAACCGCGAGTGGAAAGATAGTGACGGAACCATCCTCGGCTCAACCGCGCCCCACAATGGTAAAGACGGTACGCCTGCCGGGTTTTACGAGGTCGTCGGCTCCACTCCCCTCGCCAACGAGTACGAATTGGAATTCGCCAAGGAACTTGTGTTGTACGAGAAGATGGGCGCGGGCTCGGCGACGGACCTGCTCGTAATCGGCCTCTCAGCCAATGATATTCTCGGTCACGAGGTTGGCCCCGATTCTCCGCAAATGCGCAGCATGTCGCTTGAACTCGACCGGCAGTTGGCGGAGTTCTTCGGCTTCCTCGGTCATCAGGTTGGGATGGCGAACGTGTGGATGGCGCTCTCGGCCGATCATGGCATTGCGCCCTTGCCAGAGTTTGCGAAGACTCTTCGTCTGCCCGCAGCCAATCTCGACGCGAACGCCTTGCGCGAGCACATCAATTCACAGCTCTCAAAAAAATACGCGAAAAAAGCCGACTACCTGGTCGATCTCGATTATCCGATTGCCTGGCTCAGTGAAGACGCCTTCGCTGGAACTCCCGCCGGGAAAAAGGAATCCGACGCGGAAGGCGACGCGGGCGAAGCCATGAAGCAAGCGGGAATGGCCGGATACTTTACCAAGTCGCAGTTGGCGCGTGGAGAAACTCCGGCCACCGAAGTTGGGCGGCGTTACTCCCACAGCTACTCGCCTAAAGGCGGATGGTATGTGATCGGAATCCCCTCCCCGTTCCACGTCGGAATCGCGAAGGGTACCGATCACGAGTCGCCTTTCTCGTACGATACCCATGTGCCGCTCGCCTTCTATGGCCTCGCCTTCCAGCCCGGAACCTACCGGACGCACGCCGAGCCAGTCGATCTCGCGGTAACGCTGGCCTCTTTGCTCGGAATCAATGTGCCTGCGCAAGCCACAGGAAGAGTGCTGACCGAGGGGCTTCAGCCGCCGCATCATTCCACCGCGCCATCCGCGACACAATCCGCGAGCGCACCTGCCGGGGCAACTCAATGACACCCATCGGCAATCCGGACTTGACGGTCAGCTTCGCCGACATCGAACTCAAGAATCCGATCATCGCCGCTTCTGGCACTTTCGGCTACGGCATCGAATTCGAAGACATCGTGCATCTCGACCGGCTCGGTGGATTCGTCGTCAAAGGTCTCTCCAAGGAACCGATGACCGGAAATCCGCCGCCGCGCTTGTTTGAGACCGCTGCCGGAATGCTGAATGCCATCGGGCTGCAAAATGTCGGCGCGCCCGCCTTCCTCGCGGAGAAACTTCCGACGTTGCGCGAGAAGAAAAATGTCGTGGTGTTTGCCAATGTCTTCGGCTACACCCGCGCTGATTATGAGCAGACGATTGAGATCCTCAATCAGGGCGAGGGCATTGCGGCCTACGAGATCAACGTATCCTGCCCGAACACGGCGCAAGGCGGCGTTCAGTTCGGCAGCGATCCGCACTTGCTCGACGAAGTGGTGCGGACGGCGAAGCGCGTGGCGTCGCGGCCGATCATCGTCAAACTCTCGCCCAACGTAACTTCAATCGCGCAGATGGCGCACGTTGCCGAGGAAGCGGGCGCCGACGCCATCTCCCTGGTGAACACGTTTCTAGCCATGGCGATTGACGCGGAAACGCGCCGTCCGAGAATTGCCAATGTAACCGCCGGCCTCTCCGGCCCGGCCATCAAGCCCATCGCGTTGCGCATGGTCTATGATGCGGCTCATGCCGTGAAAATTCCGGTGATTGGCATGGGCGGAATCAGCACCCCGGCGGACGTAGTGGAATTCATGCTGGCAGGAGCGAGCGCCGTGCAGGTGGGAACCGCGAGTTACTTCGATCCGGTCGCGACCGAAACGCTGGTGGAGGAACTCACCACCTACTGCCGCGAACACCGCATTGAACGCCTCAGCGACCTCATCGGTGGTCTGCTGACCGACTAGCAAGGCCCGCGACGTGGTTTTGCGCTTTCCTGTCGAGGACTGGTACTGCGACAATGGCGCGTTATTTCTTTGTTCCGGAGCGCTCTTCTGAGTAGCGAAGCCCCTATCAATGTTGCGGTGGTTGGCGTGGGCGCCTTCGGGCGCAATCACGCGCGCGTCTATCAGCAACTGCAGCAGGCAGGCAGCGTGCGGCTGGTCGGGGTGGTCGATGCGGATACAGCGCGGGCCGACGCGATTGCCCGCGAGTTCAATTGCAAAGCCTTCGGCTCGATCGAGCAGATGCTGGTGACGCGCGTCGAGGT
>Ga0193751_1000641_pt1 | contig 25854 bp, 30 predicted proteins | sample L1c2metaG_FD_143050 | JGI IMG/M metagenome (GOLD analysis project Ga0193751, IMG submission 143050) | Soil microbial communities from a riparian zone of the East river system, Colorado, United States - L1c2 | ecosystem: Environmental > Terrestrial > Soil > Riparian zone | place: USA: East River... | reverse complement strand
AAGGGGCCCTGCTCTCCTCAACTTCTATCGCACGCTGATGGAGGGCACCCTGCTGCTCCCGGTCCCTCCCGGGCATGGCGACGAGGCGAAGGCCGCGCTGGAATCGGCGGTCAACGACGAGGAAGAGGTGGAGGTCAGCGTGCTGCTGGCTGCCGACGGCGAGGGCAACTCGGTGAGCGTCTGCTTCGCCTCGGTGGCGGCCCTGGCGGCCTGGGCGCCGCAGCAGACGGCCAGCCTGCCACTTCCGGCGCGCATCGCCATCACCAACATGGCGGCCTCGGGCGCTCCGGCCATCATGGATCCGGCCGGGCCGATCCCCTACCGCTTCGAGCCCGATGAGCTGACCGCCCTGGCCGCGGGGCGATTGCCCGGCTCCGCGGAGCCGCTCTTTGCCGAGGTGGAGCGACGTTCTATCCGGCTGCGCATCCCCGGACCAGAGGCGCTGCCGATCGAGGCGGGACTGGCGCAATCGTTGCGTGCGACGGAGGTGGATGCCGCCTGGCTGATTGAATCCGAGGCGCGTGGACAGTGGCGCCTGATGCTCGGGCTGCTCGGGGGAGAGGGCGCATCGGCGACGGTCGACGTGCCGGACGGAACCGAGGTGGTCTGGCTCGAGGAGCCGCTGCTGGCATCGGTGAGGGCGATCGCCAGGCCGTTCTATCGTCGGGGCCGACGGTGAGTGACACGCTGTCGGTGACCCGCGACGGGACGACTGCCCGCGTCACGCTCAGGCGGCCCAAGGTCCGCAATGCCTTCAACGCGGAGCTGATTGCCGCCCTGCATCGGGCCTTTTCCGAGCTCGCGGTCGAGCCGCCCGGCGCGCTGCGGGCGGTGGTGCTGGCCGGCGAGGGCAAGACGTTCTCCGCCGGCGCCGACGTGGAGTGGCAGCGAGCGGCGATCTCGCTGTCGCTGGAGGAGAACGAGGCCGACGCAGCCCGTCTGCAGGCAATGCTGCTGGCCATCGACGAGTGCCCGGTACCGGTCATCGCCCGCGTGCACGGGGCGGCGCTGGGCGGCGGAATGGGGCTGTGCGCCGTCGCGGATGTCGTCCTCGCCACCGCCGATACGCTCTTCGGCTTCACTGAGACGAAGCTGGGGATCATGCCGGCGGTGATCAGCCCGTTCGTCCTGGCTCGCATCGGCGAGGGCCATGCACGTGCCCTGTTTCCTGCCGGCGAGCGATTCGATGCGGGGCGCGCGCTGCGGATCGGGCTGGTCCACGAGGTCCTCCCTGATGAAGCGGCCCTGGATCTCCGCGTGGCAGCCATCCTGGCCGAGCTCCTCGCGGCGGGTCCGACGGCCGCGCGCGGCGCCAAGGCGGTGATCCGCGACCAGCGAGGGATGACCCCTGCCGAAGCGCGCGCCATGGCGGTGCAGCGGGCCGCCCGCCAGCGGGTCTCGGCGGAAGGCCAGGAGGGCCTGACGGCATTTCTCGAGAAGCGCCCGCCACCCTGGCGATCCTCCTAGGGGTTCTCGCCCAGCGATCTGAGCGACAATCGCGACATGACCGATGAGGCGATGACGCCCCGGCAGGTCGCCGACGAGCTCGGGGTCACGATGCGAACCGTGCAACGCTGGATCGCCTCTGGCCGGCTGCCGGGCACCCATGTCGGCGGGCGCTGGCGGGTGTCGCGCTCGTCGCTTGCGGCGGTGGGCGGTGGCACGTCAACCCGCGGGGCAGCGCGCGATCGGCCAACGGGCATCGGCTCCCTGCTGATCGCGAACCGCGGCGAGGTCGTCGCCCGCGTCGCCCGCACGGCGCGCGCGCTCGGGATCCGTACCATCGGGGTCCACGCGCCCGATGATCGGTCGCCCGATGGAGTGGACATGGCCCTGCCGATCATCGACTACCTCGACCGCGATGCGATCCTGGACGCGGCCCGGCGCTCTGGTGCCGATGCCATTCATCCGGGATACGGGTTCCTGGCGGAGAGCGCTGCGTTCGCCGATGCCGTGGAGAACGCCGGCCTGGTCTGGGTCGGGCCGCCGCCGGCGGCCATGGCCGCCGTAGGGGACAAGGCGGCGGCCCGCCGCTCTGCCGTCTCGGTCGGCGTGCCTGTGATCAACGGGTACGACGGGCAGGCCCAGGACAACAACACGCTGATCGCCGAGGCGCAGCGGATCGGCTATCCGCTGCTGGTCAAGCCCGCCGCCGGTGGCGGAGGCAAGGGGATGCGCACGGTGCGGGAAGCGTCGACCCTGGCCGACGCGCTGGCTGCCTCGCGTCGCGAAGCCGCCGGGGCCTTTGGAGATGATCGGCTCATCCTCGAGCGGCTGCTGGAGGGCGTGCGACACGTCGAGGTGCAAGTGCTCTTCGATGCGGACGGGCACGGGATCCACCTGAGTGAGCGCGACTGCTCCGCCCAGCGCCGCAACCAGAAGGTCGTCGAGGAATCTCCGGCGCCCTCGGTGCGTGCCGAGCTGCGCGCGCGAATGGGAGAGGCAGCGCTGCGGGTGGCCGGCTCCGTCGGCTACGTGAACGCCGGAACGGTCGAGTTCCTGCTGGCAGACAGTGGCGAGTTCTTCTTCCTCGAGATGAACACCCGGCTGCAGGTCGAGCACCCGGTCACCGAGGCGGTCACCGGCCGGGATCTGGTGGCCGACCAACTGCGCATCGCCGGCGGCGAACTACTCGATGCGGCACAGGCAGCGGTCCAATGGCGCGGCCACGCCATCGAGGCGCGCATCTACGCCGAGGACCCCGACGCCGGCTTCCTGCCGGCCAGCGGTCACATCGCGCGCCTGGGCTGGCCGAGCGGCGTGCGCGTCGACACTGCGATCGTGGAGGGAGACCTCGTCTCGGACCGGTACGACCCGCTGCTCGCCAAGCTGATCGCATACGGGCGCACCCGGGCCGAGGCCCTCGGCGGCCTGCGCGCGGCTCTCGACGACACGCTTCTGCTGGGCGTGCGCACCAACCTGCGCTACCTGCGCTGGCTCCTCGATCAGCCCGTCATGCGCGACGGGGAGGTGCGGACCAACACGCTGGAGAAGCTCAGCCTGCCGGCACCGGGCGAGCCGAGTGACGAGGCGTGGTGTGCCGCCGCCATCGGGCTGCTGGAGTCGGGCCCACCCGGAGCCTGGGGCGGCGGCTGGCGAACCAACGCGCCGGCGGCGGTCCGCCTCCGGCACGGCGAGGTGGAGCGACGTGTCGAGCTGACGGGGTCCTCGAGCGCGGAGGTGGCCCTGGCCGGAGGAGCGGCGTTCGTCGACGTCGGGGGCCAGTCCGAGGAGCTGACCCTAGCGATGCCACCCAGCGTCGAGGAGGCCGCGCGCCACGCCGCTGCTCAGGCCGGGGGCATCGCGACCCTGACCGCTCCCATGCCCGGACGGGTGATCGCGGTGCACGCGTCCCAGGGCGCACAGGTCCAGGCGCGCGCCACGCTGGTGGTGCTCGAGGCGATGAAGATGGAGCACGCCGTGGTCACGCCGCTGGCCGGGACGGTGACGCGCATCGCGGTGAAGGTCGGCCAGCAGGTCGAGCGCGGGGACCTCCTGGCGGAGGTATCGGCCTAGTGGGCCAGCTCCAGGCTCGGCACGATCCTAGAATCCGCCGGTGACCAGGCCCGAGGTGCGCGTCTACGAGGTCGGTCCGCGCGACGGGCTGCAGGCCGAGGCCACCGTGGTGAGCACCGAGGACAAGCTGCGCTTCATCTCGCTGCTGGCCGATGCAGGGCTGCGGGAGATCGAGGCCACGTCCTTCGTGCGCGCCGATACCATCCCCCAGCTCGCCGATGCCGACCAGCTCCTGCCACGCCTCGAGCGCCGGCCCGGCGTCCGCTATCCGGTGCTGGTCCCCAACCAGAAGGGGATGCAGCGCGCGGTTGCGGCGGGCGCAGACGCCATCTGCCTCTTCACCTCGGCCTCCGAGGCGTATGCCATGGCCAACATCAACATGACCATCGACGAGTCGCTCGCGGCCTTCGAGCCGGTGATCGCCACCGCTCGGGCAACCGGCATCTGGATCCGCGCCTACGTCTCGACCGCCTTCGGCTGCCCGTACAGCGGCGAGGTCGACGAACGCGTCGTCGTCGAGCTGAGCGAGCGCCTGCTGCGCCTCGGCGCCGACGAGCTGAGCATCTCCGACACGGTGGGGGTGGCGGCCCCGGCGGACGTGCAGCGGGTGGTCGGAGCGCTGCTTTCGGCAGGGCTGGGTCCTGAGACGCTCGCTCTGCACCTGCACGACACGCGCGGCACGGCGCTGGCCAACGTCATGGCCGGCCTGCAGCTCGGGGTGCGCTGTTTCGACGCCGCGGCGGCGGGGATCGGAGGTTCGCCATACGCGCCCGGCTCGGCCGGCAACCTGGCAACCGAGGACCTCGTCTACCTGCTCGATCGCGAAGGGGTCCGTACCGGAGCTGACCTGGACGGTGTCCTGGAGGCGGCGCGATTCATCAGCAGCGCCCTCGGCAAGGCGGTCAGCAGCAAGGTGGGGCGCGCCGGCGCCTGGCCCGCGTAGCGCGCTAGGATGCAGCCGATGGAGGCGCCCCCGACCGACGCCGAGCCCCTCTCGCTCGTCATCGATGTCGACACGGGAATCGACGACATGGTCGCGCTGCTCATCGCCGCTACCGCGCCGGAGCTCAACCTGCGGGGCGTCACCTGCGTGGCTGGCAACGTCGAGATCCACCACGTGGCGCGCAATACCGGCAAGATCCTGCAGATGGTCGGCCGCCAGGACGTGCCGGTCAGCATCGGGGCGGCGCGGCCGCTGGTGCGCCAGCTGCGCACGGCTGAGGAGACCCACGGCCGCACCGGCACCGGCTACGTCGAGCTGACCGGCGAGGACCCCGGGCTGGCCTCGACCGATTACACCGCGGTCCCCGCCCCGCGATACATCGCCGCTCATGTGGCACGCCATCCTGGCGAGGTGACCGTCGTCGCCCTCGGCCCACTCACCAACCTGGCCGCCGCCTCGCTCGAGGGGGTCGACCTGGCGAACGGGCTGCGCGAGGTGATCTGGATGGGCGGCACCATCGAGGAGCGGGGCAACACCACCGAGACCGGCGAGTGGAACGCGTGCGTCGACCCCGAGGCGGCCGAGGCGTGCCTGGCGGCAGGAGTGATCGACCGCATCTTTCCACTGGACGCCACCCAGGACCCGCTCTTCGAGCTGAAGGACTTCGACGCGCTGCCGCGCAGTCGTCTGACCACGGTGGTGCGGGACGCGCTTCGCTTCTACATCAACTACCATCTGCAGGCCGACGGGATCCACGGGTGCTACCTGCACGACCCGGTCACCCTCATCGGGTCACTGCTGAGGCCGGACCTGGTGAGCGAGACCGTGACCGAGCGGCTGGCGTGCGACACCGGCAATGACGCGTTCCTGGCAGGCACCCTGTATCGGTCGACCGATCCGCAGCGGCCGCCGGTCCGCGTGGCGATGGCCATCGACGCGGAGCCGATGAAGGCCGAGCTGCTGGCTCGGTTGGCACGCGCCGTCGGCCCCTGAGGCCGTTGGAGCCGATGGGGTGCGGGCTAGCTCCGCCCGGCAAGAGCGGCAACGAGCGATTCCTCGGTCGGGGTTGACCCCATGCCAAGGCGGGCGCCCACCCGTGCGGCCCACGGCGGATCGAGATGGGTGCTGGCCAGCAGCGGCCAGGCCGGTTCGTCGTAAACCTCGTGCGGTGGTCCGTCCAGCAGCACGCGACCTTCACGCAGCACGATCACCCGCGCCACAGTCTCGGCCACGAAGCGCATGTCGTGGCTGGTGACGAGCACCGTGCGGCCGCCGTCCACGAGGCCTCCGATGATCTCCCGCACCCGGCCAATGCCGCGGGCGTCCTGTCCCGTGGTCGGCTCATCGAGGATGACGACGGGGGTCTGCATGGCGATCACCGATGCCAGAGCGAGCAGCTTCCGCTGCGAGAAGCCGAGGTCATACGGGTTGGCGGCGGCCCGCTGGCTGAGGCCCACCGCCTCGAGCGCGGCGGCGATGCGCGCTTCGAGATCGGTGCCCCGCACCCCGAGGTTGTGCGGTCCGAAGGCGACCTCGCTTCGGATGCGGCCCGCGAAGATCTGACGGTCCGGATTCTGGAAAGTGATCGCGATGGAGCGGGCCAGCTCCGCCACGTGCCGTCCCGTCACGTCGCGCCCATCGATCAGCACCCGGCCACTGGTGGCTCGCAGCAGCCCATTGAAATGTCGGATCAACGTGGACTTGCCGGAGCCGTTCTGACCGATGATGCCGACCGATTCACCGCTGCCGACCTGCAGGTTCACCCCATCGAGCGCGGTGGTCCCGTCCGGATAGACGAACCCGAGCGACTGCGCCGCCAGGGTTGTCATCGCACAGCCGCTGGCAGGACCACGCCCGCCCGCTGCGCAGCCCGCTCAAGGCGTACCCGGGAGGGCGGATCAACCCCCCAGCCATCCAGGCGCTCGTCGTGGAGCACCTCGGAGGCCCCGCCGATGGCGACCACCCTCCCCGCCGAGAGCACGGCGACCCGCTCTGCGAGGCTCTCGAGCAGATCGGTCTTGTGCTCGACAAGGAGGATCCCGACCTCGGAGGAGGCTGCCAGTCGCGCCAGTGCCTCACCTGCCAGCTGGGTGCCATGCGGATCGAGCTGGCTCGTCGGCTCGTCGAGCACGAGATAGGAGGGCCGCATGGCCAACACCGAAGCGAGGGCGACCAGCTGGGCTTGCCCGCCGGAGAGGCGCGCCGGGTCGCGGCCGGCGAGCGCAGCAATGTCGAGCAGCGAGAGCGCCCATCCAACCCGCTCGACGATCTCCTCGAGCAACAGACCCAGGTTGCGCGGACCGAAGGCAACCTCCTCCCATACCGTGGCCGTGGTGCCCGACAGCTGCGTCGTGGGATTCTGGAATAGGATGCCGCAGCGCTGGGCCAGCTCGTAGGGGCGCGCGGCTGCCGAGGTCGCCCCGTCGATCAGCACCTCGCCATCCAGGCGCCCACCGATGGTCGCCGGCGCCAGGCCGGCCGCCACCAGGCACAGCGTCGACTTGCCCGCCTCGTTGGCTCCCACGATGCCAAGCACCGATCCGCGCTCAACGGTCAGGTCGACCGCCTCCAGCACCGCACGTTTCGACCCCGCGTAGCGATAGGCCACCGACCTGAGGGTGAGGCTCACGGCACGAAGCCGAGCAGGCCCGTGATGGATCCAACCAGCAGCACCAGCGTCCCGGCCGTCAGCGCCCAACGGAGCCCGCGCTGGGCCGTCGAGTCGGGCAGAGCCCGGATGACCGCGCGACGGCTGGGTGCAGAGAAGCCGCGCGCCTCGAGGGCCATGGTCTGCTCCTCGACGTCGGTCAACGCGCCGAAGATCAGCGGCCCGGCGAGCGGGACCAGCCCTCGCACCCGACGCCAGATTCGACCTTCGGTGTCGAGGCCGCGTGCCCTCTGAGCCTCGGTGATCTCGCGCACTCGCTCGATGATGCGTGGGACGCTACGCACGGTTGCCCCCAGCACAAACGCGGTGCGACGACCCATGCCGCGCCGTTCCAGATCGGCGACCAGCTCATCGGGCGCAGTCGTCAACCCCAGCACCGCCGCGGACATGGCGAAGGCGACGACTCGCAGGGTGGCCTGTACTGCGAATGAGAGGCCCGTCCAGGTCGGCGCCAGCGGCCCGATCACCACGATCCGATCGGTCGCACCGGCGTACAGGAAGGTGTTCACCAGGAGGATCGACGCGACCAGGGGGATGGTGGCAACCAGAAAGGGGAGCAGCGATCGCCCCACCCCGGCACGAAGCGCGGAGGCCGCGACCGCCGCCAGCACAAGCAGCGGACCCGTCCAGCCCCGCACCCCGAAGGCGATCAGTGCCTCTGCGACGGCGATGAGCAGCTTGGTGGTCGGGTTCAGGCGCCGATACGGGCCGGTCGGCGGCGGGAGGACGAAATCGGGGACGCCTCCCGTCAGGCTCACTCCTCGCGGTCAGAGACGATCCGCTCCCCGAGCGGGAAGCGGGCCACGATCCTGGGCGACAGGCTGGCGAGCACCACGAACACGACGAAGCTGGTGATCGTCTTGTCGATCGGATCGCTGAAGAGGCCCTGGCCCAACGAGGCGTGGTAGACGTCCTGGCCTCCCTGGCGCAGAGCGGCAACGATCAGGTCCGTGCCAGAGCCGGTGACCCCACCGAAGACGTAGGCGGCGATCGGCGCCGATACGAGCGCGGCAACAATCCCGGTCAGCGCGCCGGCCACCGCGACCCATGCCCCGGCAACGTCGCGTCTGACGAGGATGAAGCCGGCGACGCCCAGCGAGGCGACGACCGCGATCCCGACGATGGCCCCGAAGACCCAGCCCGGGTAACCCCCGACGTTGGGGTCGACGTACGCCGGGTTGTTGTAGATGCGCGAGGCGAGGAACAGGATCACCGCCACGCCGACGATCGCCGCCAGCCACAACCGGGGCCCTGATGCGGGCCTCGAGCGGTACACGCCCAGGTAGCCCCAGATTCCGGCCATCAGACCGATCACCGCGGCAGTGATGGCGAATGGACCGATCGTCCCGCCTCCGATCCCCGGGGCGTACTGCCAGATCAGGTTCGACGCAGCCCCGGTCACGAGGCCGGCGATCGGCCCGGCCAGCACTCCGACCAGGATGGTGCCGATCGAGTCGAGGTAGATCGGCAGCTTGAGGACCGTCTGCACGGTGTAGCCAAGGACGATGTTGATCGCGATGGCCACCACCATCAGGGACAGGACGCGGGTGCTGAATTGCCGGGAGAGCCAGGTCACCACGCTAGGTTGCCACAGCGCCGGCGCCGCGAACAGCCTTCGCGGTCAGTAGTAGCCGGGCGGAGGCGGCAGTGGATTCCCTTCCGCATCGGTACGCTCGTCGGGTGGGAGCTCATCCCGATGCCGGCGTCCAATCGGGCCGGGAATCGGAACGGCCATGACCGAGCCGGGGACCTCGTCGAGCCGCTGCTCGATGCCACGGATCCCGAGGCGGCGCAGGGGCGCGCTGAAGCGATCGACGAAGGCAGCATCGCGCAGCAGGGCGAAGGCGAGCGAAGGATGGGCGCGGTTGAGCAGCTCGATGGCGCGCGCCGACTCCGGCACGTTCACCTGGTTCAGGCCGAGCTGTGCGTCCAACAGGTCCAGCGCCTGATTTGCCTCGCGGCGCGTCCGCGTGTTGAAGTGCGGAGTGCGGTTGACCAGCAGGCGCGTCCGGTAGATGGCCGTGCGCGCTCGAGCGGTGCGGTCACTCGCTGCGGGAAGGGTCATGGACCGAATCTTACGCGGCACGCCCGGATGGGAGCAGGCGATCGCTGATGCGGTGCAACATGCATCGCGCCCGATTGCCGTCGACTCGCGCCTCACGCCCCGTGACGCAAGCGGACGAGCCTCGCGCCGCCGGTTTGATCGATCGCAGTTCCCCGCGGCCCGCTCGGCCGCCACGCTGCTGGTGGTCTACCCCGGCTCCGACGGGGCGTTGACCATTCCGCTCACGGTGCGTCATGCCGATCTGCGCGCTCATGCCGGCGAGATCTCGCTGCCGGGCGGCGCGCTGGATGATGGTGACCCGTCGCTCGAGGTCGCTGCGCTGCGCGAGGCAGAGGAGGAGATCGGGATCGATCGCTCGTCGGTCCGGATTGTCGGCGCGCTCGATGACATCTGGATCCCGGTCAGCAACTTCGAGCTCCGCCCCGTGGTCGGCACCACTGCCAGCCGTCCGACCTTCGTCGCAGGAACCGATGAGGTGGCGGAGATCATCGAGCTGCCCGTGGAGCGGCTGTTCGGTGAGGACGCCGTGAGCGAAGAGCTGATCGAGGGGAGTGGCTGGCGGCTGCGTGCCGGGGCCTACCGCCAGGGCGATCATCGGATCTGGGGCGCCACGGCACGCACCCTGGACATGTTCGCGGCCGTCCTGCGCGAGGCGGGGATCGGCCTCTAGCGCCGGGTCTGGACCGTCGTCTTCGCTGCGCGCAGCAGGTCGAGCAGCTCTCCGTGCTGGCGCGAAGGGGCAGCCACGATCGACTGGGACGGCCCGCGTCGCCGAGAATTCCACCAGGGCCCGCCGGCCAGGTCGGTCACCTTCGCCCCGCCTCGCTCCGCGATCAGGCCGGCGGCCGCGATGTCCCATAGCGAGAGGCCGCCATTCTGGACCAGGGCATCGAAGCGACCCGCCCCCACGTATGCGAGCGCGAGCGCCGCGCTCCCCATTCGTCGCGGAATGCGGATCTCGCGCCCGATCCTGCGCTCCCGGGCGATGCCGCCTCGCCCGATGACCGCCAACGACACGACGAAATCACCGAGCGCCTCTTTCTCCGACGCCCGCACCGGCTGGCCGTTCAGCGTTGCGGGCCTATCGGCCGCGGCGGCAAAGCAGTCCTGGCGCAGGGGATCGAGGACGACGCCCACGACGGGCACGTCATCCTCGACCAGCCCGATCGAGACGCAGAAGTACGGGATGCCGTTTGCATAGTTGACCGTGCCGTCCAGCGGGTCGATGACCCAGGTTCGCCTGGTCTTCGCCCGACCGGCCCCGCTGCCCGGGCGTCGGCGGTGGTGCCCGGACTCCTCGGCCAGGATCGCGTCAGCCGGGTAGCGCGCCCTGATGGCCTCGAGGACGAGCGCCTCGCTCCGGTAGTCGACATCGGTCACCACGTCGCGCTTGCTCTTGCGGTCGATCTGCATGGTGCGCTCGTAGCTCTCGGTCACGATTGCGCCGGCCCGCTTCGCAAGATCAATGGCGAATTCGAGGTCCGCGGCATGCGTGCTCATCTGGGCGATCCTAGCGCCTGAAGGTCGGCACGCCCGTGTTGGTGGACGCGCTACGCTAACGGGCGTGCCACAGATCCACCTCCGCGCAGAGCGCGGCGACTACGCGCCGCTGGTCCTCCTGCCCGGTGACCCCAACCGAGCCCGCACGATCGCGGAGCGCTTCGACGGAGGGCTCGAAGGGACCCGACAGGTCAACGCCCATCGCGGACTGTTCGGATGGACCGGGACATATCAGGGACAACCGGTCAGCGTCCAGACCTCCGGGATGGGCACGCCGAGTTTCGCGATCGTGGCCGAGGAGCTCCTTCGGCTGGGGGCGAAGCAGCTGATCCGGGTGGGCACCTGCGGCGGGATCGCACTGGGCTTGCACACTGGGGATCTCGTCGTCGCAATGTCGGCCTGCCCGATCGACGGAGCGACGAACACCTATCTGCATGGCGACCGATACGCCCCGACGGCCGACTTTGCCCTCACGCACACCCTGGTGCACGCCGCGGAGCAGGCGGGAATCCCGGTGCGGATCGGGCCGGTGGCTTCGGTCGACGTCTTCTATAACACCGATGCCGACTACTTCAGCAAGTGGCGCGAGCGCGGCGTGCTCGCCTTCGAGATGGAAGCATCGGTCCTCTTCTATCTCGCCGCGCGTGCCGGCGTGCAGGCAGCCTGCCTTCTGACAGTAAGCGATGTGCTCAACGAGCAGGAGGGCACGGAGGAGAGCTACATGTCGCTCGAGGACCTCGACGCCGCTGTCGAGCGCATGGTCGAGGTGGCGCTGGCCGTCGCCGTACAATCGGGCCCATGACGGAGACACTGCCCCGAGCCGCGAACGCCACCGAGGATTTCCTGCCCCTCAAGGGGATCGACCACGTCGAGTTCTGGGTGGGGAACGCCAAGCAGGCCGCGGCCTACTATCGGGCCCTGTGGGGCTTCACTCCGGTCGCCTATGCCGGGCTCGAGACGGGGGTCCGTGACCGCTCGTCGTACGTGATGGTCCAGAACGACATCCGCTTCGTGTTCACCGCCCCGCTGACCGACAGCGGCGAGCTGGCAGAGCACGTCCGGCGCCACGGAGACGGGGTTCACGACATCGCCTTCGCGGTCGATGACGTGGCCTCGGCCTGGCGCGAGACGACCTCGCGCGGGGCCGCCGGCGCACTCGAGCCGATGGAGGTCGCCGGCGAGAAGGGGGTCCTGCGCCGATCCGCGATCCACACCTACGGCGAGGTCCTCCACTCGTTCATCGACCGCAGCGACTATCGAGGAACCTTCGCCCCTGGCTATCACCGCATCGCCAAGCCCGCGCCAGCGGCCACGGGTCAGCAGCTGCTCGAGATCGACCATTGCGTCGGCAACGTGGCGCTGGGCGACATGAACAGGTTCGTCGACTTCTATCGCGACGTGCTCGGCTTTTCGCAGCTGATCCACTACGACGACAAGGTGATCCACACCGAGTACAGCGCCCTGATGAGCAAGGTGATGCAGTCCGGCAACGGGCGGATCAAATTCCCGATCAACGAGCCGGCCGAAGGCAAGCGCAAGAGCCAGATCCAGGAGTTCCTCGACTACTACCTCGCGGCAGGGACCCAGCACATCGCCCTCCGTACTGAGGAGATCGTCGGCACGGTGCGGGCCCTTCGCTCACGGGGCGTGGAGTTCCTTGGGCTGCCGCACGAGTACTACGCCACCCTGGCTGACCGGGTCGGCGATGTCGGCATCCCAATGGACACCCTGGAGGAGCTCGGCATCGAGGCTGACCGTGACGAGGAGGGCTACCTGCTCCAGATCTTCACCAAGCCGGTGCAGGATCGGCCGACCTTCTTCTTCGAGATCATCGAGCGCCACGGCTCGCGCGGCTTCGGGGTCGGCAACTTCAAGGCGCTCTTTGAGGCGATCGAGCGCGAGCAGGAAAAGCGCGGCAACCTCTGAGGGGCTGAATGGCGAAGGTGGAGCCGCTGACCGCGACCATCGACCTCGGGCATCGGTTCGTGGAGGCGATCGTCGCGCATGACTGGGAGGCGGTAGCGGCCTGCTTCGAGCCGAGCGCCGAGTTTCGAGCCGTCGTCCCCAACGCACAGCGCCCGTTTCGCGAGCACACCGGTGGTGAGGCGGCCGCAGGTCAGATTCAGAAGTGGTTCGGCGACGCCGACGTGACCGAGCTGATGGAAAGTGAGGTGGACCAGATCGCGGATCGGGTTCGGATCACATACCGCATCCACGAGCACGAGCCGGACGGCTGGTACGACGTCGAGCAGGTTGCCTTCGTCACGCCCGGCGAGGCGGGTTTCGAGCAGATGAACCTGGTCTGCTCGGGTTTTCGACCTGCCGGCTGAAGAGCCGATCGGATACGGGCCCCGGACCACCTAGACTCCAACGACGATGAAGGTCGCCCACGTGCGGGAGGTGAACGCCCCCGCCGGCACACCATGGCGGCTCGCCGTCGCTCTCGAGGCCGGGGAGTCCCCGGGGCGTTGGCTCGACCTGGAGCCTGCACGCCAGGATCAGGTCAGGGCGGACCCCCGGCTGGCGCATAACTCGACGCTCTTCCGGCAGCCGTTGACCACGCTGGACGCGCTCCTCGCGCGCGGCCTGCGGGTCGCCTCGCTGGCGGAGATCATCGAGGGAGCCTCCGCGGACGCCACGGCGCTGGACGCTGCAGACCTGGCATTCGGGCCACCCATCCTGGAGCCTCCGTCGCTCCGCGACTTCTATGCGTTCGAGGGCCACGTGAAGACCATGTGGGAGCGCCGCGGCGGCACCGTGCCGGAGGCGTGGTACCGGCTGCCGATCTTCTACTTCAGCAACGTCTCGGAGATCCGCGGGCCGGACGAGCCGGTCTGGTGCCCGGCCGCCTCACATGAGCTGGACTACGAGCTGGAGGTCGCGGCGCTGATCGATACGTCGGTCCGTGACCTGGAGGCCGAGGATGCGGAGGAGGCGATCGGCGGCTACCTGGTCTTCAACGACTGGAGCGCTCGCGACCTGCAGCGCGATGAGACGACGGTCCGCCTTGGTCCCGCCAAGGGCAAGGATTTTGCCTCCTCCATCGGTCCCTGGCTGGTCACCCCCGACGAGCTGCGCGATGCACGAAAGGGCAAGGGCTACGATCTGGCCATGACCGCCGCGGTGAACGGGGTGGAGCTCTCCCACGGCAGCTGGGCCGATGCGCACTTCAGCTTTGGCGAGATGATCGCCCGCGCCAGCGCAGACGTGCGACTGCGGCCCGGCGACCTGATCGGGTCGGGGACGGTGGGCACTGGCTGCCTGCTCGAGGTGCGCGACGAGATTCTGAAGCGCTACCTCCAGCCGGGCGACACGGTGACGCTCGCGGTCGATCGGCTGGGCGAACTGACAACCCCGATCGTTCAAGGACCGGCTCACCATGACCACTAAGGCGGTCGCGAGCTCTCTCTCCCGGCTGGCTGCCGCCCAGCGGCGCCTTGCCGAGCACGCTGCCAGGCCTCTTCCGCCGGGCCTCACCGACCCCGACCCGGGCGCGAGCGAACGCTGGGAGGCGGGGCAAGTCTGGGCCCACCTCGCCGAGTTTCCTGCCTACTGGCACGAGCAGATCCGCGCCGTCCTGGCGGCACGGACGGATGGCGCCACGACCCCGAATACCTTCGGACGCATGAAGACCGATGCAAGCCGCACCGACCCGATCGAGCGCGAGCGGCGGACGGCGCCTGCGGAGCTGCTGGCGCACGTGAACGCCGAGATTGCGGACCTGTCGGCCACGGTAACGGCACTTCCTGACGATGCCTGGAGCGTCACCGGCCTGCACCCCACCCTCGGCGAGATGGGACTGCAGGCGATCCTGGACCGTTTCGTGGTGTTCCATCTCGAGGAGCACGCCGACCAGCTGGACGGGTTGGAGCTCGTGACCCTTGACGAGGTTCGCGCCGCAGCCGATCGAATCCGCGGAGTGGCGCTCCACACGCCGCTCTTGCGCTGGGACGACCTTACGTGGCTCAAGCCGGAGAGCCTGCAGCCTGTTGGCGCGTTCAAGATGCGCGGCGCCTACAACGCGGTCGCCTCGCTGACCGCGGAGGAGCGCTCCCGCGGCGTGGTGACCTACTCCTCCGGCAACCACGGGCAGGCCGTGGCCCGCGCGGCGCGGCTGCTCGGGGCGCCTGCCACGATCGTGATGCCCGAGGACGCGTCGCCGGTCAAGGTCGCGGGCGTCCGTCGCGACGGCGCCGAGATCGTCTTCTCCGGCACGACCGGGGAGGAGCGGCATGCGATCGCGTTGCAGCTCGTCGAGCGGGATGGGCTGGTCATGATCGAGCCCTACGACGATCGCCGAATCATCGCCGGCCAGGGGACCTGCGGCCTGGAGATCGCCGAGGACCTGCCGCAGGTCACCAGCGTGCTCATCCCGGTGAGTGGCGGCGGCCTGTCAGCCGGGATTGCCACCGCCGTCAAGGCATTGGCCCCGACCGCCCGCGTGATCGGCGTGGAGCCGGAGCTGGCCGCTGATGCGCGCGAGTCGCTGGCCAGGGGCGAGATCGTGCACTGGGATGGCTCGCTCACGACGCGAACGATGGCCGATGGGCTTCGCGTCGAGCACCTCGGTTGGCTCCCATTCCTGCACCTGCGCCGCTACATGGACGAGATCGTGACCGTCAGCGAGGACCAGCTCGCCGATGCGATGCGTCAGCTGGCGGCCAATGCCCGGCTGGTGGTCGAGCCATCGGGTGCCGCCGGCATGGCAGCCCACCTGTCCGGCGCAGTGCCGCAGCCGCCCGGAGACGACCACCGCGTGATCGTGATCAGCGGCGGGAACGTGGACCCGGCTCTCTTCGCGCGGATCCTGGCCGGCTAGCCTGTCGGCAGGGCCCTCGCTGCAGACACAAGTCAGTCGCCGCGCAGGCCGCTCAGCAAAGCGAGCGCGTTGGCCCCCAGCGCGTCGAGGGCGTAGCCCCCTTCCTGCAGGACGATCACCGGGAGGCCCAGCGCGCGGATCATCTCCCCGATCCTGGCGTAGTCGGGCGTGCGGAGCGCGAGGTCGCCGATCGGGTCGCGCTCGAAGGTGTCGAATCCCGCCGAGAGCACCAGGGGTGCATCCGCATCGAACGCCGCAACCATGCCCAGTCCCTCCGTGAGGGCAGTGGCGTACTCGTCGAATGCCGCATGCGCCGGCAGCGGCCAGTTGCTGGTGAGGCCGGCTCCGGCGTCCGCGCCCGTCTCTGACGCGCGTCCCGAGAAATAGGGGTAGGCGCGCGTCGGGTCGGCGTGGAGCGAAAGGTAGAGGACGTCGCCGCGCTCCCAGAAGATCTGCTGGGTCCCGTTCCCGTGGTGGTAGTCGATGTCGAGAATCGCCACCTTCCGGGCACCTCCGTCCGACACGAGCCATTGGGCCACGATCGCCGCGTTGTTCAAGTAGCAGTAGCCCCCGAACATGGCTCTTGCGGCGTGGTGACCCGGAGGGCGGCACAGGCCATAGGCCAGCGGCGCGCCGCTGAGCACCCGCTCGGCGGCGCTCAACGCGACGTCCACGGCGACCCGCGCCGCGCCCCAGGTGCCGGCCACGATCGGGGTGGCGGTATCGAAGCAGACGGCCCCCAGCTGCAGATGCCGAGCTGCCGGAAGGCCGCCGAGCTGCATCTGTCCGGCGTACCGCTCCAGCAGAAAGGTGTCCGGCAGGAGGGCTCGCGAGCCGTCGATAGCATCGGCGGCGAGCGCATCGGTCCAGGCGTGCTCGACCACGTCGACCAGGTCCGCGTCGTGCACTGCGAGGATCGGCTCCCGCCCGTGCTCGGTAGGCCCCTCGAACGTGAAGCCACCGCCCGCGCGCAGCGCCGCTTCGATCGCCTGCGCCCGTTCAGGTGACTCCCAGCAGGGGATCTCCAAACCGGATGCGAGCTCGATCAGCCCGGTGTGAGACAGGTGCGCGTCGGAGTGGACGACGGGTGTGAGATCTGGCATCGGAGCCTGCGAGTGTACCGATGCCCTCGACCGGGCGGCGTACACTTCGCCGTCCATGACGCCTATCGACGAGCGAGAGGCAGTCGAACGACTGCGCGCCTGCCCGCTCTTCGCTCCGTGCCCTCACGGCGTGCTGGTGGAGGTCGGGCGCCGCCTGCGACCGCGTCGCTTCCGGCGCAACGAGGTGATCTTCCACCAGGGCGACCCTGGCGACGCGCTGCACATCATCACCTCGGGGGCGGTCAAGATCCTGCTGCCGTCGGCAGAAGGCGACGAGGCGATCATTGCCACGCTGCGACCGGGCGACTTCTTCGGGGAGCTGTCGCTTCTCGACGGGGAGCCGCGATCCGCGACCGCCACTGCCGTGGAGCCGACTGAGACGATGAGCCTGCCCCGCGACCTGTTCCGTGAGCTCCTCGACCGCCACCCCTCACTGCGCGACGCGGTCTTCTCCGCGGTCGCCGGACAGCTGCGGCGACTCACCACACATGTCGAGGAGCTCCATTTCCTCGACCTTGCCGGCCGCCTCGCCGCTCGCCTCGGGCGGCTCGCCATCCAGGCGCAGCCCGATGGGGCGGGCTCGATCAGCCTCGACTGGCCCTACACCCAGACCGACCTGGCCGCCATGATCGGCGGGTCCCGGCAGAGCGTGAACCGGCTGCTGGCCGAGCTGATCGATGACGGCCTCCTGCGACTCGACCACGATCGTCTGATCGTGCCGAACCTGGACGCCCTGGAGCGCCGCTCGGAGCGGTAGGGCCGCTACTGGACGGTGCCGCCGGCCCCCCAGCGCGCCAGCTCGGCCTGCAGGTCGAGCGGCAGGATGGTGGCGGAGTCGGCGTACTCGCCCCATGCCTCGCGCGGCACCTGCCACATGACCTCGAACTCGTTGCCATCGGGGTCACGCCCGTAGAGCGACTTGCTGACTCCGTGGTCGCTGGCCCCGGACAGGGCCCCGGCCGCGGTCAGCGCCTCCGCCGCTGTGGCCAGGTCCTCGATGGTCGCCACCTCCCATGCCAGGTGGTAGAGCCCCACCGAGCCACGCGGCGGTCGAGGGGCATCGGCGCCCACCTCGAAGAGTCCCAGGTCGTGGTGGTTGCCTCCACTCGGTGACCTCATGAAGGCGGCGCGCATGCCGGCCGGTCGCTCGAGCTCCTCGAAGCCGAAGACCCGGTGATAGAAATCGGCGGCCTTGTCGGCGTCGCGAACCCAGAGGACGGCGTGGTTGAGGCGGGTGATGTTCATGGCGCAAGTCTCCTGCGGGCCGAATCGTACATGTCTCCGGCGACCGTGCCCAATGACCGTGCAGGCCTCATAGAATGTCGGCACGCCACGGAGAAGCCGATGTTCTACCTGCAGCGCGGCCAGATCCCCCACAAGCGCCACACGCAGTTCCGCAAGCCCGACGGCGGCCTGTACGCCGAGGAGCTGTTCGGGGTGGAGGGCTTCTCCGGGAAGGCGAGCCTGCTCTACCACCACACTCCGCCAACCCAGACCAACCGGATCGAGAAGGTTCGCGACGTCTCGCTCCAGCCTTGGACCGATGACGAGGCCGGACCGCATCGGCATCACCTGGTCAACTCGGCCGGCGTGCCGGTTGCCGGCGATGCGGTGAGCGGCCGCATTCCGCTCTTCTACAACGCCGACGTGACGTTCGGCGTCGTTCGTCCCGCCACCGCCATGGAGCACTTCTACCGCAACGGCGAGATGGACGAGATGTACTACGTCCACGAGGGGTCCGGGACCCTGGAGACCGTCTTTGGACCGATCGAATACGGCCCAGGCGACTACCTGGTCATCCCGATCGGCACCACCTACCGGGTCCTGCCGGGTGCCGATGAGCAGCGGATGCTGTGGCTGGAGTGCCCGTCGCACATCGAGCCGCCCAAGCGCTACCGCAACGAGTACGGGCAGATGCTGGAGCACGCTCCGTACTGCGAGCGGGACATCCGCCCCCCGGCCGAGCTGGAGGCCCGGCACGAGACCGGCGACTTCGTGGTAGAGGTCAAGAAGGGCGGCCGAGTCACCGCCTACCACTACGCCTTCCATCCATTCGACCTGGTGGGCTGGGACGGCTACCTGTACCCATACGCGTTCAACATCGCGGACTTCGAGCCGATCACCGGGCGCGTGCACCAGCCCCCGCCGGTCCATCTCACCTTCCAGCCGCGGAACTTCGTGGTCTGCTCATTCGTGCCGCGCAAGTTCGACTATCACCCCCTCTCCATCCCGGCGCCCTACAACCACAGCAACATCAACAGCGACGAGGTCATCTACTACGTGGCCGGCAACTTCATGAGCCGCCGCGGAGTGGAGATCAGCTCCTTCACCGTCCACCCGGCCGGCATCCCGCACGGGCCCCATCCCGGCACCGTGGAGGCGAGCATCGGCAAGGAGGCGACCGAGGAGCTGGCGGTGATGATCGACACCTTTCACCCACTGCACCTGACGCGCCAGGCGGGCGAGCTCGACGACCCGCGCTACCCGTTCTCCTGGTTGCCCCCGACCGATGCAGAGGCGGATGCCCACGCCCGTGAGCTGGCCGATCGGGGACCCGAGGCCTTCCCAGACTGACGCTCTACTTCCTCCGCCATGGCGATGCCGGTCAGCATTCGTCCGCGCCCGATGACGACCTGCGCGAGCTGACCTCCGCCGGAGAGGACGCCCTCAGGGCGGCCGGCCCCATCTGGCGGCGGCTGAACCTCCGCCCCGATGTCATCCTCTCGTCCCCCTTGCCCCGCGCCCTGAAGACCGCGCAGCTGTTCGTCGAGGGGATCGGGCTGTCGACTGAACCCACCGTCGACGATCGGTTGCGACCGGGCGCCGATTGGCGCGACCTGGCCCGCGCCATGGCCGATCAGCCGGATGCTCGGCGGGTGATGTTCGTCGGCCACGAGCCTGACCTGTCGCGCGCCGTCTCGCTTCTGACCGGGGCCGCATCGGTCCGGCTGCGCAAGGGAGGCGTGGCCTGCGTCGAGTTCCCAGGTATCCCGGAGCCAGGCTCAGGCGAGCTCGCCTGGCTGATCGATCCGGATCTGTACTCTTAGCGATGCCTAGCGGCGGATGTCGGTCCCCATGGCGTGGTACCCACCATCGACGTGGATCAGCTCACCGGTCGTCATCGTCGCCCAGTCGCTGAGCAGGAAGCAGACCATCTGGCCGACGGCCGTCGCATCGTTCATCTCCCAGCCCAGCGGGGCACGCGCCAGCCACGTATCGGCAATCTGGTCGAAGCCGGGAATGCTCTTGCCGGCCATGGTCCGGATCGGTCCGGCGGAAACGGTGTTGACCCGCACCCCGAACTCGCCCAGGTCACGCGCCAGGTAGCGAGTCACTGCCTCCAGGCCGGCCTTGGCGACGCCCATCCAGTCGTAGATCGGCCAGGCATAACGCCCGTCGAAGGTGAGGCTCACCACGCTCGAGCTGCCGGCCGCCTTCATCGGCTCAAGCATCCCCACCGCCAGCGCCTTGAGCGAATAGGCCGATGTCTGGAACCCGGTGGCCACGCTCTCCCAGGACGTGTTCAGGAAGTTTCCGCCCAGGCCGTCCTGCGGCATGAAGCCGACGGCATGCACGACGCCGTCGAGCGTGCCCCAGCGCGAGGTCACCTTGGCGAACACCGCGTCGATCTGCTCGGGGCTGTTGACGTCCATCTCGAGCACGTCCGGGGTCGTCGGCAGCTTCCTGGCCACACGCTGGGTGAGGCTCATCCCCCGCCCAACTCCCGTCAGCAGGATCTCGGCGCCCGCCTCCTGGGCCACCCTGGCAACACTGAAGGCGATGCTGTCGTCAGTCAGGACGCCGGTGATGAGCAGCTTCTTGCCGTCGAGCAGCATGCGGAGCGGAACCTCCTCCTTCGATGCGCGGCCGATTGTAGCCCGATCGGGTTGGTCGGCAGCCGCAGCCCGCCGGGCCGATACTGATGCCGATGATGGTCCACCTGTACGACTACGAGGTGCCGACTGCCGATCCGGCGTCCGGCGTGCCGAGCTTGCGCGACTCGCTTGCCGACCTCGGGGACGAGGATCGCAAGGCGCTGCTGGGCGGCCTTTTCAAGCAGGAACGCATGCCCGGCACCATGGAGCGCTATTCGACACTGGTCGCTGACCTGGGGATCAGCTTCGCCGATCTGCTCACCTTGCTGGACAACGCGGCCCGTGTCCGGCGATTCGTGGCGATCGACGAGGCAAAGACCGTCCTGGACCGATACCTCCCCGAAGCAACGATTGTCGGCACCCATGATTGGGACGTCGCGCGCCTGCACGAGCCCTACGGCGACGGCACCTACCACGGTCGGTTGCTGAAGCGCGTCCGCAAGCAGCTGCGGTCCGTCGGCACGCGCGAGGCGCTGACGACCCCGTTCCTGTTGCGCCGCGAGTGGGGGCGCAGCCCATGAGCCGGCGCTCCCCGCGCCGTGGGCGCCCCTACCAGCCGCTGCCCGAACGGCGCGGCAGCTGGGTGGCGAAGCTGGTGGTCCTGTTCGTTGCCTTCATCCTGGTGGTCGGCATTGCCGTGCTGGCCTTCTCGAGGTAGCGGCAGCTCCACGTCCCGTTAGCTCGCGAAGCGCAGGGTGACGGTCACCACTCCCATCGAAAGGCTCCGGTCGGTGATGGCGGCCCACGCCTCGGGCGACAGGTCGGCAACCTTCTGGTTGGCCGTCCCCCAGCTGCAGCCGCAGTAGTCGACGATCGGCAGCACCACACAGCGGTCTGCGCACACCGTGACCGAGTGGGCGGCGGGCGGAGCGTCGTAGTGTCCGCCCAGCGCGCCGGGCAGCGCCACCACGGCCTGTCCGCGCCACCCGGCCGAGCAGCAGTACCAGGTGGCACGCCCGGTCACGGTCGTTCCGCTGGCGGGCGGTGGTACGACACGGCTGATGGCGCGGGGATAGAGCGTGGCCTTCATGGCAGCGGCTTGCGGCGGGGCGGGCGGAGCAATTGGGCTGAGCGTCTCGGGTCCTATGGGCGCCGGGACCTGCGCCAGGCTCAATGAGGCAGATCGTTCGCGGTTTGAGGCGCCCCGGTCCACGATCGTGGCCTGGCCATTCCCGGCATCCAGCAGATGCTGGGTCGCAGCGGTCCAGGGCGCCGCCGATCTGGCGGTGAGGGGAGCAAGCATGCTGATGCCGACCGCCGCAAGGAAGGTCAGCACGACAACACCCCGCGTCAGGTCCGGCAATAGAATCCTCGTCGTAGCGGGTTCGGGCACTCGTCCCGCCGGCGCTGCAGGCCGCCGGAAGGCGCCGCAACCCATCGAAACGTGGCCCACCCTACCATCGAGTGCGCGGACCTGTCGAGCGTGAGGAGAGGCCGATGCCGAAACAGAACGAAGCTCACCGCAGCGGCGCGGTCGTCATGCGCGGAGCCGAGAAGCGCCCCACGGAGGATCAACGGCTCCTGCAGGAAGGGGACGACACCGCCTTCCTGCGGACCGACACCTGGCGGGCGCTGCGCATCATGGGCGAGTTCGTGGAGGGCTTCGATGCGCTGGCCGGGATCGGCCGGGCGGTGAGCGTCTTCGGCTCGGCACGCGTCGGGCGCAGCGATCCGACCTATCGCATGGCCCGCTCCCTGACCCGCAAGCTGGCGCAGAACGGCTACGCGATCATCACCGGCGGTGGGCCGGGGATCATGGAGGCGGCCAACCGCGGCGCCCGCGAGGGCGGCGGGATCTCGGTCGGCTGCAACATCGAGCTCCCCTTCGAGCAGGGGCTCAACGAGTTCGTGACCCTGGGGATGGAGTTCCGCTACTTCTTCGTGCGCAAGACGATGTTCGTGAAGTACGCGGAGGCGTTCTGCATCTTCCCCGGGGGGTTCGGCACGTTCGACGAGCTGTTCGAGGCCCTGACCCTGATCCAGACCGGCAAGGTCGAGCACTTCCCGGTCGTCCTGTTCGGTTCGGACTACTGGACCGGGCTGATGGATTGGCTGCGGGCCAGGGTTCTGCAGGAAGGCAAGATCAGCCCCGAGGATCTGACCATCTTCACGATCACCGATGACGTGGATGAGGCGATCCAGGTGATCCTCTCGCACCACCAGATGCACGTTGCATCACGGGTCCGCGGGGGGATGTGACAGGACCTGCCAGGGTCGACGCAAGCGTGGCGAGGTGGCGGGCCCGACCGGATTCGAACCGGCGATCTCCAGCGTGACAGGCTGGCATGTTGGGCCGCTACACCACGGGCCCGCAGGAGCGACGGTGGCGGAGTATAGCAGGGGCCTCGCCCGGATCAGTCCGGCTGACCTTTTCCGATGCGACCGATGAGCGAGGACGCGGCTCCCGCGTAGGCAGCAGTCGCCAGGATCAGGATCGCTGCGGCAGGCAGCACCACGATCGGCGTCGCGCTCCCTGACGCGGCGCTCACCAGCGCCGAAACGGCGAACACGAAGGAGAGCACTGACATCGTGGCGCTCAGCACGGCTCCACCGCTGAGGGCCAGCGCCAGCCGTCTGCGGAGCGCGATGGCGGTGGCGAGGTGAACGAGCGCAAGCAGGTCTCCGCCCACTCCCAGTGCGACCATCGCCCCGCCGACGGCAGGCGTGTCGATCACCTCGTTCGGAATCTGCGAGCTGATCAGCTGGGGCGCGAGGACGCCGAGGCCGATGACGGTGGAGCCCGCCAACAGGATGATGGCGCCTGCCACTGCCAGGACCGCCACTGCGAGGGTCGGTTGGCGCGCCATCGACGGCAAGGGCGAAGCGAGCCGGCCGCGACCTAGCGGCGCGCGCGAACGAGGATGACGGCCGCGCTGCCGAAGACGACGAAGGCCACCGCCAGACCCGTATCCAGGACGTCGTCGCGGTGGGCCGCCCCGACCAGCAGGATCGCGCCCGCAGCCGCGAGCAGCGACGCGATCGCCGAGAGGAGGATCGTCAGCAACCTCCCAAAGCGCAGGTCGGCAAGCAGCGCCAGTGAGCTGGCGACGAGCCCGACGCTGAGCACCACCAGGCCGATCCCTCCGATCACCTGGCCCGTCCCGAGCTGGCCGAGGCTCGGGGGAGGTGTCGTCCCCGCGTAACGGGCGCCGATGGTCAGCCCGTTCACGATCATCGAGCCCGCCGCGATCAGGAGCGCAAGGCCACCGATGGTGATCGCCAGTGTCGCCCCGCTTGCCAGCTCGCCGAGATGCTCCGGCGCAAGGGAGTGCGACCGGCTGTGGGGGACGCTGCGGGCCGGGCGAGGGGAGGTTGAGGTGCTGGCCTTTCGGGTGGTCACGGGCCCGGATTGTAGGCGACTGACCACACGGGGACCACCGGTATACTCGGGCGCGTGCCGTATCTGCCGCCTGAGGATCCGCGCGCCGCACGCCGCGCCAGGATCTGGCGCTGGGTCTCGACGGCGCTCGTCATCGTGCTCGTCATGACCCTCCTCTACATTGGGTACGTCGGCTACGACGGATCGGGACAGCTGGTCCATTCCGATCTTCGCTCGATCAACTGCATGACCCCGGCCGCGGCATTCGGTTGGAAGTACCAGGCGATCAACTACAACATCGCCTCGGACGCGGCCCTCGATGCACTCCCCGATCCGAGCCACTGCACGAGCGCGGGCGCGCTGGCGGGGAGCGACGTCCTCACGTCCGATGGCGTCCGAATCGCCGGCTGGTACATCCCGGCGGCGGGCGGCAAAGGAGCAACAGGGCCGACGATCATCCTCGCCCATGCGCAGGATGCCGACAAGAGCGACATGCTGCCGTATGCCGAGATCTTGCACGCCAGGTACAACCTGGTCCTCTTCGACTTCCGCAACCACGGCCAGAGCTCGGGAGATCAGAGCACCCTGGGCGTCACCGAGCAGCTTGACGTGAAGGCTGTGATCGATTGGCTGGAGAGCGCCAAGAAGCCCACGCAGGTCGGCCTGCTTGGGGTTGCCATGGGCGGTTCTGCCGCGGTGAATGCGGCCGATACAGACACCCGCATCAGAGCGTTGATCCTCGACTCCACGCATGCGACGCTGGCCAACGCGCTCCAGGCTCACCTCGAGAAGGCCGGGTATCCCCTCTCCCTCCCAGCCGCCTGGGCGATCCTGCTGGGCGGGCTGCTCCGCACCGGCCAGGACATGACTGCCGCCGATCCCGTCCAGGCCGTGGCGCGCTACGGTGCGCGACCGCTGCTCATCCTGGTGGGTGGCCGCGACGACTCGATTGGCCCCAACGACGGCGCCGATCTGGAGTCCGCCGCTCGCCAGGGCGGAGCCGACGCCCAGCTGGAGCGCTGCGCGGACGCAACGCATGCCGAGCTCATCCAGACCTGCTCAGCCCAGTACAAGACCTGGACACTGGCCTTCCTGCAGCGCGCCTTCGCTTCACAACACTGATGCCGAGCACGGCGACCAACGATGCCGAATCGCGATTCGACCGAACGGTCGAGCGCTGGTTCCGGGAGCGCATGACACTCGACCCGGTCATGGCCACCTCCCTGGGTCTCCATGAGCATGATGCCGAGCTCCCCGACGGCTCGCGCGAGCAGATCGAGCGGCAGGTGTCCGCATTGCGATCCTCGGTCGCAGAGATGGAGCGCTTCGCGACCGAGGATCTGTCGGCGGATCGCGTTCTCGACCGCGACCTCCTCATCCACGAGGCCCGGCTCGAGCTTCATGACCTCGAGGAGCGGCGCAGCTGGGCCGGGCGCAGTGACGCTGCGGAGTCGTTGGGGAGAGCGCTGTTCCCGCTCTTCACCCGCCATTTCGCCCCGTTCGCATCCCGCCTGGAGGCAATCGCCGGTCGTCTGGAGGCTGCACCCCGCTTCCTCGCCCAGGCGAGATCTCGTGTTGTGGCACCGGTGCAGCTGTGGGCGGAGCTCGATCTGGAGGCGACCCTGGCGCTGCCCGAGTTCCTTGACGGCATCCTTGCCGCGGCGGGTGCCGAGCGGGTCGAAGCATCGCTGGTGGGACGGCTCGAACGCAGTGCGCAGGGCGCCAAGGCCGCGTTGGCAGAGCACGTGGACTGGCTGCGGCACGAGATCCTGCCCCGAGCCGAGGCCGACTGGCGCGCCGGCCCGGAGGGCTTCGAGCAGGTCCTCAGGCTGCGCGCCCTGGAGGCCGATGGCGACCAGATCCTGGCCATCGGCGAGTCGATGCTGGCGGAGGCGACCGCGGCGCGCGATGCGCTCTGCGCAGAGATCGACCCGACCGTCGCTCCTGCCGAGGTGGGTGAGCAGATCAAGGCCGATCACCCCGCCACCTTCGCGGAGGCCCTTGCCGCCTACCGCATCGCGATCGGACGGGCCCGTGCCTTCGTGG